>Ga0302046_10002774_pt1 | contig 16200 bp, 12 predicted proteins | sample RVTome_11_FD_200261 | JGI IMG/M metagenome (GOLD analysis project Ga0302046, IMG submission 200261) | Soil microbial communities from uranium-contaminated site in the Upper Colorado River Basin, Wyoming, United States - RVT147D111 (version 2) ...
GATGCGACCATCATGCAAGAGAAGCCGCAGGTGGGGGCGTTCATCAACTTCTATCTGACCAGCGTCGATGACGAGATCCTGGATGTCGGCTACTTCCCTGCCAGTGGTGAGGCTTTGGACGCGGCCAGGCAAGCCTGGCTGGATGCTCAGTAGCAGTTCGGCATTGATCTGCTGGAAAGAAATCCGGTTTTTCCGATGAAACCCGAAGATGATTGTGAAATCGGGCCATTACTAAGTCGATGCGGAATATTTTCGCCAAAAAACCGGATTTCTCAGAACAAAGAGCCTGTTCAAAACCTGACAGGTTTCCAAAAACCTGTCAGGTTTGTAAGCTCTATCAGGTTTGTAAGCCCAACAACATTGTTAAACAAGCACTAAGGAGGCGCGTGCTGCGTGTTCCGGGTTGCAGGGCGCAACAATAGACGGAAACGCAGCACGCGCTCCAAATTTGAATCATCAATCAAGTAAAAAGAAGTTTGAGAAGGGCTGGAATCGAGGCTTCAGCCGGTTAGAACGTGGTTATTCTGGCTTCCGACCGGTTGAAGCCTCGACTCCAAATTCTAATCTTAATCACGTGAATCCAAAACATGGAGAAAAATATGGCAGTTGGAGCAAAACGAGAAGTCGTAGCCGCTGACACGGCGATACAGCTTAAGTCAGAGCTGCGTAAACGGGCCCGTTGGGGTGAGGGGGTCGTCGAATTTTTCTTGTTCTTCTGTGGGGCAGTGTCCATTCTAACGACGGTGGGCATTGTTTTTACGTTAGGCGAGGAAGCCTGGTTGTTCTTCCAGCTTGATGAAGTCACCCTGACCGACTTTTTCTTCACCACCCAGTGGCAGCCGGCCATCGGTAAGTTTGGAGTTTGGGCCTTGCTGAACGCGACCCTGATGGTCACCCTGATTGCGATGTTGGTGGCTCTGCCGCTGGGGCTGGCGGCGGCTGTCTTTCTGAGCGAGTATGCCTCTCCCTGGCTTCGTAGTGTGCTCAAACCGGTTCTGGAGGTCCTGGCCGGTATCCCCACTGTGGTTTACGGCTACTTTGCCCTGACCTTCATGACGCCTAGCTTACGCTTACTCTTTGGCGATAACACCGTTCAAATTTTCAACGTGGCCTCGGCCGGTATCGTCGTCGGCATTCTGATCTTACCCCTGGTTAGCTCGATGAGTGAGGATGCCCTGAGCGCCGTGCCCGATGCCTTGCGCCAGGCGGCCTATGGCCTGGGCGCAACCAAACTCGAAACGGCCATCAAAGTGGTCTTACCGGCGGCGGTTTCGGGCATCGCGGCTGCGTTCATCATCGCCATTTCGCGAGCCCTTGGTGAAACGATGGTTGTGGCTATCGCCGCCGGGGCCGGCCCAAACTTTACCTTTAACCCGTTTGAGTCGGCCGAAACGATGACCGGCCATATCGTGCGTATCAGCGGCGGCGACCTCAGCTACAACTCGATCGATTACAACAGTTTGTTTGCGATTGGTTTACTGCTGTTCTTGTTGACTTTGGGACTCAATATCATCAGCCGCTATGTGGTCAATTACTTCCGGGAGGAGTACGAATGAGCGAGAAACCGACGAACCTGGCCGAGCAGTTTCCCGAGGGTGATCGCCTTAAATCGTTCATCGATCGCCGCAAAAAAATGGGTCTGGTCTGGCGCCTTATTTTTCAGGCCTCCACGATTATCGCCATTATTGCCTTAGTCTCGCTGCTTTATAACATCATTGTGGGCGCGTTTGGTTTTGTGGCCGTGCAAAATAAGGTCGACCCTGCCAGCCTGGTTCTGACAGTGGAAGAAGAGCGTATGTTGAGCGCCTCCAATACGTTCTCCAGCGAGGATGATAATGAGTTGGTCGCCGGTATCGAGGCTAACCCAAACGCGATTGGCTTTTTTGGCTACGCTTACTATATCGAGAATTCAGCTAAACTAAGAGCTATTAGCCTTGACGGTACGATGCCCTCGGCTGAAACCGCCGAATCAGGCGAATACCCTTATGCTCGCCCGCTGTTTATCTATTCCACGCCCGATATCCTTGAGTCGAAACCTCAGGTGGCGGCCTTTACCAATTTTTATCTGAGCCAGGTCAATGACGTGATCGAGGAGATAGGTTATTTCCCGCTTAGCGAGGAAACGCTGGCCGAAGCCAAACAAAACTTGTTGGCAGCCCTGGGCGAGGACCCGGCCGGTGAGCTGCCGCCGGTCAATCCGGCGGAACTGGGCGCGGAACCCATCACCATCTCCGGCAGTTCGACGGTCTATCCCGTCACGCGGCACATGGCCATCGCGTTTCGACGCGCCGGTTTCACCGGCCCGCTCGATCTGGAACAAACAGGGACGAGTGCGGGGTTTCAGTTGTTTTGCAACGGTGACATCGACATTGCCAACGCCAGCCGCCCGATCACCCGGGCTGAAGTCGGAACCTGTCAAGAGAAACGTCTTGAGCCGGTCGAGTTCCGGGTCAGCACCGATGCCCTGGCCATCGTCGTGAGTTCCGAAAACACATTTCTGCAAAACGTCACCCTCGACGAACTGCGCCAAATTTTCACGACCGCCGAAACCTGGGCCGAGGCGAACCCGGCCTGGCCTGACACGCCCATCGAGCGCTTCATTCCCGGTGCGGACAGCGGCACCCTCGATTTCTTTACTGTGACAACCTTTACCCGCAGCCTGGATGATCTGCCCAAAGAAACCCTTTTAGCCATGCTGGAAAATAATATTTCCCCGGGCCTGCTGCGGCGTTATGAGGCCGAAGGGCCAATGGCGGAACGCACGACCGAGGAGGTCTTGAATCTGGTCAAAGAGCGGGTCGTAGAACAGCGGGTCGTGCGCTCCTGGACGCTGGTCGAGTCGATCTTCAAGCGGGCTGAGATCGAAGCGGAGGTCGCCGAGATTCCGCAGGCCGAGCTTGAATTTCGCTCCTGGTTTGTGCCAAGATTCCTGACCACGCCGCAGGCAAGCGTACCGGAATTTGCCGGGATTCGCACGGCCATTTTTGGTTCGCTGTGGACGATTTTTATTACGATCATCATCGCGCTGCCAATCGGCGTTGGCGGAGCCATCTACCTGGAAGAGTATGCGGCCATGGTTGGCAACCCAACCTTACGGCGGATCAATGCGATTATTCAGACCAATATCAACAACCTGGCCGGCGTGCCGTCGATCATCTATGGCATGCTGGGGCTGGCTATCTTCGTCCGGGCCTGGGAGCCGCTGACCAGTGGAACCCTTTTTGGCGCGGCTGATCCGACGACGGCCAATGGCCGCACGATCTTATCGGCCGGCTTGACCCTGGCTCTGCTCATACTGCCCCTCATCATCATCAATGCCCAGGAAGCCATCCGGGCCGTGCCCCAGTCACTGCGGCAGGCCGGCATGGGCCTGGGCGCAACCAAGTGGCAAACCATCTGGTCGCACGTGTTGCCCAACGCCATTCCCGGAATTCTGACCGGTAACATCCTGGCGGTATCGCGCGCCATTGGCGAAACAGCGCCATTGGTCGTGGTAGGGGCCTCGACCTTTATTACGGTTGATCCAGCCAGCCCCTTCTCCAAATTTACCACCCTGCCCATCCAGATCTACCAGTGGACCTCGCGCCCGCAAGCGGAGTTTCGTAACATTGCAGCGGCGGCGATTATTGTGCTGTTGATCCTGCTCTTGACCTTGAACGGTTCGGCGATCTATCTCCGTAATCGTTATAGTCGGAGGATGTCATGAGTCATTACCAACACGAGCTGTCATCAAACGGAAAATATGCGCTTGAACTGCGAGACCTTCACTGCTATTATGGCAGCTTCTGCGCCGTCAAGAATGTCAACCTGACGCTGGAGCGGCAAAAAATAACGGCTTTCATCGGCCCCTCCGGCTGCGGCAAGAGCACGGTCCTCCGGGCCCTCAATCGCATGAATGAGTTGATCCCCGGCGGCCGCGTTGAAGGGAAGGTCATGTTTCACGACCAGGACCTGTACGACCCGGAGGTCGATCCGGTAGAAGTACGCCGCCGGATCGGGATGGTCTTTCAAAAACCCAACCCCTTTCCCAAAAGTATCTACGATAATGTAGCCTGGGGCGCCAAGGTCAACGGCTTCAAAGGCAACCTGGCTGAATTGGTCGAGCAGTCGCTGCGACAAGCAGCTTTGTGGGATGAGGTGAAGGACCTGCTCAACCAAAGCGGTCTTAGTCTATCGGGTGGGCAGCAGCAACGGCTGTGTATTGCCCGGGCCATCGCCACCCGGCCGGAAATCATTTTGATGGATGAGCCCTGCTCGGCCCTGGACCCGATTGCGACCCTCAAGATCGAAGACCTGATGCGCGATCTGGTCAGGAACTACACGATTGTCATCGTGACCCACAACATGCAGCAAGCGGCCCGGGCTTCCGATTACACGGCCTTCTTCCTGATGGATCGGGATGACCGGGCCGGTGAATTGATCGAATACGGCGTCACTAACGAAATCTTTACCAACCCCAAAGATAAGCGGACTGAAGACTATATCACGGGTCGGTTTGGTTAGAGCTTGTTTAACAAGGTGGTTGTACCAAACCTGACAGGTTTTCAAAAACCTGTCAGGTTTAGCCCAAGTTCTTTTATTGAAAATGCACTAACGAAACACCATGGCAAAAAAGCAAGTCTTATTCTTATGCACCGGCAATTCGGCCCGGAGCCAGATGGCCGAAGGTCTGGTCAATCATTACATGGGTGACCACTGGGAAGCTCATTCCGCCGGGACCGTTCCCGCCGGTTACGTGCATCCAATAGCTATCCAGGCGCTGGCCGAGCTGGAAATCGATATTTCCAAGCAGCGCTCAAAGTCGGTGGACGAATTTCTCAATGCTGAATTCGACCTGGTGATGACGGTCTGCGCTGACGCCGCCGAAAATTGCCCGGTCTGGTTAGGCTCGGGGCGGGTGGTGCATATCGGCTTTCCCGATCCGGCCAAGGCGACCGGTCAAGACGAGGAACGGTTGGCCGTGTTTGTGCAGGTGCGCGATGCAATCGGTGATATGGTCCTGGCCTATCTGGCCGAGAATTTCTAAGAGGTTATCTGAAAAATAGGAGTCTAAGGCTCGCAACCCGAAAAATAGGAGTCCAGGCTTGCCTTGGCAGCAACCCGAAAAATAGGAGTCCAAGGCTTGCCTTGGCAGCAACCCAAGGTTTGCACTCCAGTTTTATCACTTTTCAGACGGTTTCTAAAGGATTAAGATCGATGAATTTTGAAGTACCAACCCGACACAATGCAATCTTACAACAGTTGGTCGAACGCGTTAATGCGGATGCGGAGCTCCTGCAACTGTGGAAATCGGCCAACATCAACGCCGTGGATCGCTGTGGGATTAGCGATCACGGTGAAGTCCATATCCGCATTGTGGCCAACGCGGCCCTTAAAATCCTGCGCCTGCTGGTCGAGGCTGAGATCGAGCCAAGCCTGGTGACCCATCATGGCTTGACGGCCAGTGATGCGGAGGTCATCGTGGTGCTGGCAGCCTGCCTGCACGATATCGGTATCGCGGTTCATCGAGATGACCATGAACGTTACAGCCTGATCCTGGCTTACCCGAAGGCGCGGCAGTTGCTGGCCGGGCTGTATGAGGAACCAACCCTGACCATAATGGTGGCGGAGGTCCTCCACGCTGTGATCGCCCATCGAGCCGACGTCCGCTGCCTGACGCTTGAGGCCGGGGCGCTCAAGGTGGCCGATGCCCTTGACATGAGTCAGGGCCGCTCTCGTATCCCGTTCGAAGCAGGGCAGGTGAATATCCATTCTGTCTCGGCCCTGGCGGTCGAGGCAGTCAATATCCAAAAAGGTCAGGAACGGCCGGTGCAGGTTGATATCCGGCTGGGGAACTCGGCCGGCATCTTCCAGGTGGATGCCTTGCTCAAAGCCAAGCTAAAAAACTCAACCCTGGCTCCCTACGTCGAGGTGGTGGCCCACATCGAAGGCGAAACGGAACGCCGCTTATTCGAGGTTTATAAATTGTGAAAGGATTAAATCCGCATGCCCCGAGAAAATTTTGATCAGCAATTGCAAAAACTTCAAGACGAGGTTTTGGTTTTGGGCAGCATGGTCGAGAATGCGCTCGTCGAATCGGTCAACATTCTAAAACAACAAAACCTGATCAAAGCCCGGCGCTTGATTGCCGAGGATAAGCATATCAACCAGAACCGCTTCGCCATCGAAGAAAAAGCTCTGACCTTGATTGCCACCCAACAACCCATGGCTAAAGATATGCGTATTCTGGCGGCGGTGTTGGAAATCGTCACCGAACTGGAACGCATGGGCGATTATGCCAAGGGAATCGCTAATATCACGCTCATGATCGGCGAAACACCGCACATCAAGCCCCTGATCGACATCCCCCGTATGGCCGAGAAAGCACGGGATATGCTGCATAAGTCGCTGGATGCATTTATTAAACGAGATACGGAGTTGGCCCGCAGCATCCCTCCCTGCGATGATGACGTCGATTCGCTTTACAATCAAGTTTATCGCGAGTTATTGACCTTGATCATGTCCAACCCCCACAACATCGACCAGGCCACCCACCTGCTGTGGGCCGCTCACAACCTCGAGCGCACCGCCGACCGCGTCATCAACATTTGCGAACGGGTCGTTTACGCCGAGACCGGTGAAATGGAAGAGTTGAATTAGGCGTTACGTTGTTGCAGGCTCAGGTCCTATATATATTTGTGAAATCTGAGTTACCCGTAGTACAATCATTCTCTATGGATCGTTCTCCCCGGCAGCGGCTGCTCGAAGTGGTTCGGCTTTTTCTTCGACTGGGGCTGACCGCGTATGGCGGCCCGGCCGCCCACATCGCTATGATGCACGACGAGGTGGTGAAGCGGCGTAAGTGGCTGACCGAACAGGAGTTTCTCGATCTGCTGGGCGCGACTAACCTCATCCCCGGCCCCAACTCGACCGAGATGGCCATTCATATCAGCTTTTTGCGGGCAGGCTGGCCCGGGTTGATGTTGGGTGGGGCCGGCTTCATTTTACCCCCTATGCTGGCGGTCCTGGTCCTGGCCTGGGTCTACGTTCGTTATGGAACCACGCCAATGGCGGAATGGCTGTTATACGGGGTCAAACCCGTGGTCATCGCCATCATCCTGCAAGCCTTGTGGAACCTGGGCCGCAAAGCCTTGAAAGGGCCGCTGCTGGGCCTGATCGGGGTCATCGTGTTGAGCCTATTTGCCTTGGAGGTGAACGAGCTGGTGCTGATGATCGGGGCCGGCCTGGTGGTGATGGCCGCCCGGAACGTGCCGTCATTTAGCCGAAACGATGCGGCGGCGGCGTCACCCTTTTTGTTGGGTTTAGGGTTGCCGGCCCTGGCCTCGGCCCCGGTCAGTTTGCCCTTGTTGTTCTTGATCTTCCTCAAAGTCGGCGCGGTCTTGTATGGCAGCGGCTATGTCCTGCTGGCTTTTTTGCGGGCTGACTTAGTGACCCGGCTGGGCTGGTTGACCGATCAGCAGCTCCTCGATGCCATCACGATTGGCCAGTTAACCCCCGGCCCGGTCTTCACCACGGCTACCTTTATCGGCTATGTCCTGGGCGATCTGCCCGGTGCGCTGCTGGCGACGCTGGGTATTTTCCTCCCGTCGTTTATTTTTGTGGCTGTCAGCAACCCTATCATTCCTCGCCTGCGCAGTTCGGCCTGGGCCGGTGGCTTTCTGGATGGGGTCAATGCGGCTGCCCTGGGCCTGATGGCGGCCGTCACCTGGCAGTTGGGCCGGGCCTCATTGGTTGACATTCCTACGATAGGGCTGGCGCTGATGGCGGCCGTGCTGCTCTTTCGTTTTAAGGTTAATTCTGTCTGGTTGATTCTGGGCGGGGCCGTGATCGGTTGGTTGGCGAATGGGTTCGGTTAACTTAGTTTAACAACGGCTTAAAGTGATTTTAACGGTTCGATGACCTGGATTTAATAATCGGCTGCTATTATAATCCTAACTCACGTTACGCAGCTGGGCCTTATTCAGAGAGTTCCGAAGTCTAGTAGTGCGTAAGGTGAGATCCTAAAGACCGTGGATTAAATAACTTCCACAATCTCGTTCCCAAACTCAGTTTGGGAACGAGATTGTGGGGCAACTTATTTAATTTCTATTCCTAAGTAGTAGCATCATCCCTTCATAGATCGAATCGCAGTATCATAACGCGTATGATCCAATTATCACCACAAATCATGCGCCAATCGAAATAACGAGGGCTAACCATTTAATGGTAGCCCTTTTCGTTTGCTCTGTTGTGAATAGACGTTGTAGGCCAAACTTAGGTTTGGCCTACAGCTATTTTATCCTCGTTGTCATCCTGTCAGGGCTGTCGCGCTCCGCTTTAATCGATCCCCAAACCTTGCTTGCCACCTGGCCCAAAAATCCTTTTTGCCAAAAGTGTAGTAAAATCGAAGCTGTTGCGTATATATAGATAGCGGCATACCTGATCTGGGCCCAGATAGGAGTGCGAATCTTGCAAACCGTTGCTACAGAGAACATAGAGCATGAGCGCCAACACGCTGCCGAGCCGAATTTAGATCTGGCCGAGCGCTTCCGGCAATACTATCCGCGTATTTATAACTATGTCCGCTATCGGGTTAGTTCACTGGAAGATGCAGAAGATCTGATCGGCACGATCTTTGAGCAGGCTTACACGCATCGTGACCGGTTTGATCCGGCCAGAGGAGCCTTTTCGACCTGGCTTTTTCGGATTGCCCGAAATGAGCTGGTCAGTGACTATCGCCGGCGTAAGAGCCGCTCAGCCTGGGAAACCGGCGCTGAATTGCCGGTCGATTTGGCCGCATCTGATCCTTCGCCGGAAACACAGCTTGTTCGTAAAGAGTCATTGATACAACTACTGCGAGGCTTGGATAAGTTGAGCGAGCGTGATCAAGAAATCATCAGCCTAAAGTTTGCCGGCCGGCTCAAAAACAAGGAAATTGGCGAGATCATGGAGTTGAAGGAAAAGACCGTCAGTGTGGTTTTACTCCGGGCGGTGCGTCGTTTGCGCCAACAGATCGAATTGGAGGCAGCAGCATGAATGAGCAAGAATTGGCTGATCTCTTTTCAGAACAGGTCGATCGCCTGCTTCAAGGTGAGGCTCCCGATGTTCCTTCCAATACTGGCGATTTGCAAGAACTTTTAGACTTAGTCGGACAATCAACAACCCAATCTGAATTCCAGGCCACATCCCCTGCCCTGGCTGCCTTTCAAAGCCAGTTAGGGAATTGGTTTGGCCTGGCCAATGGAGGATCACCGATGACAATCTTGGGCCTTTCAAAAACATGGTTTTTCAGCATTATCGTCACGTCCGTGGCGATCATAGCCGGGGCGGGATTTATCGCCGTGCTTGTGACCACCTTCTTCTTTTTCGGCTCAGGCAGCGTGCCGCCGATCGCGGCGACAGAGGTCACGACCGAGACCCCGGCTCCGGAAGGGACACCCTCAAGTGAGCCGTCCCCGGCTCCGACGGATGAGACCGGAGACCCGTCTGAAACAGCAACACCCGATGCGTCCGAAACACCCGAGGCGCCGGTGTCAGATTTGCCAACCTTGATCATTATAAATGAACTGCATGTTGCCAGTTTATGCCAGGGGGCTTATTCTACGCAAAGCAGCCTGGCCAATTATGGCGATGCGCCGGTAACCAACGCAGCGCTGGCCTGGGACGTGATCGAAGGGGCAGAATTCGTCGACGATGTTAGTATTACGTCGGATGATTTTGAGGACGACGATGATGATGTTGTTGAAACAATAATAGATCAGAATGGGGCATCTACCGGGGCCGTCATCGATGTCACCTCGATGGCTCAAAGTGGTTTTGCCAACTTTAGTAACATATCGGTAGAGCAGAATGTCGATCTCGGTATCGAGGTGGATGTCAATGATGACTGGTGGACGCAGCCTGACGGCGCCCAGATCAAAGTCCAACTTTCCGTCGAGAATAAGATCGAACTCTCCCTCGACGAGGGCGACGAAGATGATAATGGCGACTTCGATCGCGGCCACGGCGATGATCCTGACGGCTACGATGAAGACAATCCGGGTCGTGGTCATGGCCGGAACAATCGCAACCATTCCGGCGACTCGAACCACAGCCAGGTCATTACCATTGTCAAGCAGACGGCGCAGTTTGTCACCTTAACCGGTATTGCCCACGATAACGGCGATCAAAGCTTGATCGTCGATGGTACGGTCGTCGTCATCAATGACTGCACCGGCCTCCCTTCGTCACTTGTAACCGGCTCCAATGTCCAGATCATTGGTATGCTTCAGCCCGATGGGACATTCATCGCCATCAACATCGTGGTCATCAATGTTAATATCATCAACGGTGATTTTGACAGCGGCGTACCCAGCGGCGGCTCTGATGACGATGACAATGATGGCGGCGGCAGCAGGGGCGGCGGCAGCAGCGGCGGCAGCAGGGGCGGCGGCAGCAGCGGTGGCAGTAGAGGCGGTAGCGGCAGCGGTGGCAGTAGAGGCGGCAGTTAAGTCTGGCGAGTTACATGCTGCGCTCTGTGTCAGCCGCCAGGGGAGAACGCAGCGCGTCCAGAACCGGCTCCAACGCCCTGCCTTGGAGCCGGTTCTCTCTCGATAGTTATGGGCTTGTCTTGAATACGATTATAATGATAATGTCTATCATGGGGGAAACATGAGTGACCATGATCCATCGACCAGGTTAGAGACATCAGTCGACGTGCCATCGCAGCAAGGCTCTAAGGCTGCCTCTCTTTTGATGATGGGCGGGACAGGTTGCACGTTGATGCTTTGCCTGGGGCTCTTGATCAGCAGTGGCGTTTTCCTGGTGCGGAGCCGGATGACCGGCGCCCCGGCTGAAGAAGACGTTGCCGTCGAAGCAGGCGTGTCTATCGGCAAACCGGAAGTTCAAAGCGATGAGCCGGCTAATGCGGGTCGTGAATTCCGGGCCGTAGACGCCACAAACCAAACTGTGCCAGACAATGCCTCCGGCCCTGCTTCTGAGCCGCTCACCCCGGCCATCGGTCCGATCACCTTTGCCCCGGATACAACGGCCGAGGGCGCACCCATTGGTTCGGACTTTTCGTTTGAGGCCGGCCTCACCCAACTGCACGCTGTCTTTGAATACGAAAATCTAACGCCGTCCGATATCTGGACGCAGGTTTGGTATCACAACGGCAGTGAAGTCATGAGCACCAGCCAGCCCTGGCTTGACGATGAGACCGGCGTATACGACTACGTAATCGAGGCGGGGGGCGCACCGCTTCCGGCCGGCCAATGGGCCCTGGAATTTTACATCGATGACGAGCTGATGGCGGCCGGGAGTTTCCTGATCGAAGCCGTCGATGACGGCCCGGCCCCGGCCACCCTGCCCGACTTGAGCGATATTCCTAAAGTATACAAACTGGCCTATACTAAATGGAATGGCGAAAAGCACGATCTATACGTGGGTGATACCAACGGCGCGAGCGAACGATTTATCATGGGCCGGGCGGCCGGTCCGTCCTGGTCGCCTGATGGCCGCTACATTTTTTTCTATGGTGAAGAAGGGGTCGATCAGCAGGTTATCAACGGCGCGGTTCACCCACTTCCCGGCGTTTCGAATGGCATCGCCAGGCTGAATGCTGCACCGCTGCCCGCCAACATCGGCCAACTGCAATTGTTTCAAGGCCACGGCTGGAATGACGGCACGGCCCGCTGGGCCAACGTCTCGCCCGATGGCAGTATGATCGCTTATGATGGTGATCGCGGCGGGGGCCGCCGCATCTATTTTTTGGGCACCAACGCCAACCAGCAGTTTCGGTTCGAAATCATCGGTGAACAGGCCGATTGGTCGCCTGACAGCCAGCGGATCGTTTATCGCTCCGGCCGGAATAATCAAACCGGTATCTGGATTTCAAGTCGCACTGACTCCGGACACATTCGCATTACCACCGGCGGCAGCGATTCCTTTCCGACCTGGTCGTTTGACGGCAAAACTATCGCCTTCAGCCGGGACGCAGGCGGCAATGTGGACATCTACACGGTCAACGTGGATGGCAGCAATCTAGCGCAATTGACCAACACCCCCGGCCACGACACGCTGCCGCTGTTCTTACCGAATGGTGACATTGTTTTCCGGAGCGCCCGGGCCGGGAGTTGGGCTATTTGGAAAATGGCAGGCGATGGTTCGGACCAAACCCAAATCATTCCAAATGCCCCGGTTGGCCCCGAATGGTCTTTTAGTCGCATGGACGTGTTGCGTTAAGGCCGGAGCAAATAACGAGCATATGGGTAAGCCCGGTTTCGTACAAACTCGATTATTCTTCTGGCTGGTCATGGCGATGGGTCTGGTGGTCTTCATACTTCAGACCCTTTCGCTGTCGGCCAATGAAGATCCTGACGATCTCATCATCAATGAGTTCGTTGCGGCCAATCGTGCCGGCCTGACCGATGAAGACGGCGACTGGTCAGATTGGATCGAAATTTACAATCGAGGTCACCAGGCCGTCAACCTGGCCGGTTGGGCCTTAACCGATGACCCCGCCCAGCCCGCCAAATGGATCTTCCCCGCCACTACTCTGGAAAGCCGCGCCTATTTGGTGGTTTTTGCCTCCGGCAAAAATCGTAAGCCGGCCCAACCGGGCGCAGAACTGCATACCAACTTCAGGCTCAAGCAAGCCGGCGAATTCCTCGGTCTCTATCATATTCCGATGGGTCAATTTGCCGATGTCGCCGGCGCCGCCATGTCTCGACCGGAGTCAGGGACCGGGCCGAATTTTCCCGTACAGCTTGACGACGTCGCTTACGGTCGTCATAGCCCTTTGCCATATCAACTTCCCACCGAGCCGGCTTACGGCTATCTGACCATGCCCACGCCGGGCGAGACGAACGACGCCAGCCCGGTGTGGACCGATCTCGTGGCTCCGCTCCAATTCAGTCAAGGACGCGGTCTCTATGAAGCTTCCTTCAGGCTTGAGTTAACAACCACGACCCCGGACGCCACCATCCGCTATACCACCGACGGCAGCGAGCCAACAGCAACGACCGGCACAACCTATACCGGCCCGATTGCTATCTACAGCACGACCCTGCTGCGGGCCGCCGCCTTCAAACCCGATTTCCATCCCTCTGCCATCGAGACTCACAGCTACATCTTTATCGACGATGTTCGCACCCAATCAGCGAACCCGGCCGGTTTTCCCAAGACCTGGGGCGGCTATCAGGGAGCGCCGGTCGTGGCCGACTATGAAATGGACCCGGAGATTGTCAACCAAGCTGGCTACGGTGAAGTGCTCGATCAAGCCCTCGCCTCAATTCCGACGATGTCCATTGTGACCGATCGGCAAAGCTTTCACGACCTCTATGCTAACCCAGGACGACGGGGTCGAGCCTGGGAGCGTCCGGCCTCGTTTGAGTTTTTCGATCCGACGGCGGACCGGCCTGACTTTCAAATCGACGCGGGCTTGAGAATTCAGGGCGAGTTGGGACGTTCAGAATTTATGCCCAAGCATGCCTTTCGATTGTTCTTTCGGGGCGAATATGGCGCAGCTAAACTCAACTATCCCCTGTTTCCTGGCTCCCCCGTTGCGGAATTCGATACCCTGATCCTGCGCAGTGGTGTGAACCGAAGCTATGCCGGCTATCCGGAACGAGCTGACGAAATCGAGTCAACCACCTATACTCGCGACGAGTGGTTACGCGCCTCTCAAATTGCCCTGTCCGGTTATGGCTCGCACGGTCTTTTTGTGCATCTATATTTGAATGGTCTTTATTGGGGCCTGTATAACGTGGTTGAGAGACCGGACACGTCGTTTATGGCCTCTTACTTTGGCGATACCGAGGCAGATTGGCAGGTTATCAGTCACGAAGAGACGGTCACTCATACCAGTGATCGCTTCAAAACGCTGCATCATCTCGCCGCTCAGGGGCAGCTCTACGATCCTGAAAAATATGAGGCCATCTCATCGTATCTCGACGTTCCCGGCTTCATTGACTATCTCATCTTGAACTGGTACAGCGGTAACCTGGATTGGGGCTTCAACAACTGGTATGCCGGCATGCACCAATCTGACGGACCGGTTCGATACTTCGTCTGGGACGGCGAACGAACCTGGTTTGAGGGCGCAGAAATTTTTATGGAAAAGGATGAATATTTGGAGCGTCCCAACCTGGTGAAACCGCTTTTCGAAGCATTGCTCCTGAATCCTGATTTTAAAATGACCCTGGCCGATCGTTTATACCTGCATCTGTTCAATGAAGGACCGCTGTCCGATAAGAACGCCCAGGCCCGTTGGCTAAGCCTCAATAACCAAATCGAACAAGCCATGATCGCCGAGTCGGCGCGCTGGGGTGATGCCAGGAACGACCCCGCCTTGGCCCAGGACGACTGGTTCCAGGCCCGTGACGACGTGCTGGCCCAAATGGAGGGGAATGCTGCCAGACTGATCACGCTGGCCCGTGAAGCCAGCTACTATCCCGATATCGATCCTCCCATCATCATCCAGGACGGCCAGCCGACGGCTGCCGGCCTGTCTCAAACGATCACCTTGTCTGCCAGCGACCGGGGAATAGTTTATTACACCACCGACGGCGCCGACCCGCGACTGGCTGAAACCGGTACCGTCGCCCCAAACGCGCAGGTTTACACCGCACCTTTAATCCTCACAAAACCCATCGACCTCAAGGCTCGCGTCTTCAACGCAAACACCTGGAGCGCTTTGCAGGAAGCCGTTTTCAATCCGAAGTGACAGGACGTTTAAATTTGTTTAACCCCCACTTAACTTCCTTTTAACTTTCCGCTAAATCAAGCTTAATCGTGAGACCCTATAATCCACCATGGAGTAATGTTACTGTAAATAGGTTGTCCGGCTTGACACATCGCCGTCTGTTAACCTATCATATCGGTAGGATATCGATGCCTATGCAACCATTTGATGACACCCAATATCGACCGGAGCAGCCGGCTCTGGCTCCCCGGCCTGAGGTGGCTCTGACCTCGCCGGCCTATCACGGCGCCCTGGATTACGCCGAATTAGAGCAGCTTGGTCTAAGCCCTGAGTCGATTGTCGACTTCAGCGTCAACAGCAACCCCTACGGTCCTTCACCCACCGTCCAACAGGCTCTGCTCGATGTTCCTGTAGATCGCTATCCCGACCGGGAGGCGCTGGCCTTACGCCGCGCGTTGGCCGATCAGTTGGGGGTTTCACCGGCCCACATCGTGCTGGGTAACGGCGCGGCCGAACTCCTGTGGTTGGCCGCCTTTGCCTGCCTGGGCTCCGGTGAGCGGGCGCTCATCATTGGGCCAACCTTTGGCGAGTACGCCCGGCTGGCGGCCCTGATGGGCGCTCAGGTAGAAACGTGGCAGGCGCAACCGGCGGCTAATTTTGCGGTGTCGTTCGAGGCCGTTGCCGGACGCTTACAAGCCTGGCAGCCCAGGTTGGTCTTCCTGTGCAACCCAAACAATCCGACCGGCGTGGTCTTGCCCCTGGACACCATCAGCGGCTGGGCGCAGGCGCAGCCTCAAACGCTGTTTATCGTCGATGAAGCCTATCTGGCCTTTGCGCCCCAGGCTTGTTCGGCGCTGAGCCTTCGCGCGGATAATGTCTTGGTGACGCGCTCGATGACCAAGGATTACGCCCTGGCGGGGCTGCGATTGGGCTATGCCGTCAGTACCAACCGCATGATGATCGATGCGCTGGCGCGAGTGCGGCCGGCCTGGAATGTCAATGCCATGGCCCAGGCAGCGGGCCTCGCCGCCCTGGCCGACGAGGCTTACCGGCAGCAGACTCTGGCGGCCCTCGGCCAACATACAAAGACCCTGGTGGCAGGGCTGGGCCGGCTGGACCTGTCAGCCGTCCCTGCGGCCACCCATTACTTTTTACTTGAAGTAGGGCAGGCGGCTGCCTTTCGTCGAGCCTTGCTCCGGCAGGGCTTGTTGGTGCGCGATTGCGCTTCCTTTGGCCTGCCGTCCTATGTGCGGATAGCTACCCGCCGCCCACCTGAAAACGAGCGCCTCCTGAGCGCCATTGCATCGCTTGGCGCCTTAGCTATAGAGGAGTAAACGATGTTAAGCTGGTCTATCGTCGTGTTACTAATGGCTTTATGCATTAGCCTGATCATTATGTATCGTCGTTTGAAAGAGCAGCTTCGCCAGGAGCAGGCGCAGGCGGCCCGGTTGAAAAGTGATTTGGTCGAATTCGAAAACGAATTGGTCGACGTCAAGACTCGCCGCAAGCGGTCGTTCGCCGCCTCCACCGAAGCATTG
>Ga0302046_10002775_pt1 | contig 16198 bp, 6 predicted proteins | sample RVTome_11_FD_200261 | JGI IMG/M metagenome (GOLD analysis project Ga0302046, IMG submission 200261) | Soil microbial communities from uranium-contaminated site in the Upper Colorado River Basin, Wyoming, United States - RVT147D111 (version 2) ...
CCCGCAGCCGGGGAGAAGGCGGGCGGAAGGGGGGAGCAACAAAACCGCGTTCGACTACGCTGCGGCCGGGAAGGCGACGGCGGCCGAGAGCAACGAAACGGCGTTTCGACCTCAGGGGGCCGAGAGGGGCTCGGTACACTGCAAGCCGTTCTGCTGGGACGGTGGCGACACGCCGCCCGTGCCGTGTGCTATAAAGACGGACCGTCATGTCGTCGAGCCCAAAGCTCCAAGAGGAAGCGCTGCGCGCAGCCAGGGCCTTCCTACTCGGAAGATCCGCGCCGGGCCGGGAGTCCCGGCGCGCTGGCCTTCAGCGGTCGCCGGCTCCGGAATCCACCTCCCCGGCTTCGGGCCTCGCCCCCCCACCACCCGCTGGGCCTCGAGTCGAGCTTTCCGCGCCCGGCATCCGCCGCACGGGCTCGGGTTGGCGCGCGCGGTGCATTCACGCTCGCGGCATCGACGTGCGCCACGTGACCGACGAAAGCCACGGGGGCTACGTCGGCTCCTTCATCGCCGCTCTCGACGTTCGGGACCGTTTCCACGGGGAGCGTGGCATACCCATCCCGTGGCAGATCGAGGCGATCGTGGACGGCGAGCGCTTGGCGCCCGAGGTCGTCGCCGGGAAGCGGTCGATCGTGGTGCACTGGCAGGGGCAGCAGCACGTCGTTACCGGACACGATGCGGAGGAGATCGCGACGGAGATCGCGTTGGACCTGTTCGTGGAGTTCCTCGACAACCTCCGGAGTCTTCAGTGATCTTCGCGCATCGTTTCGACTGAGCGTCGCGCTCGCCTGGGTCAGGCCGAGCGCGGGCTCGAAGAACGCCAGGTCGTGGGGAAGAGCACGATCAGCAGGCTGGCCTGGTCGATGTCGTTGCCGGCGCCCTGGCGCAGGGTGCCTACCGCGCCCTTGAGGCTTCCTGCGTACCACTCGGTGTCGATCTCGTGGCTCGTAGATGCGCGCGTAGTCGTGGCCCAGCTCCGCCGCTTTCGCCAGGATCTCGGCGACCAGCGGCGCCTCGCTCGCCGGCTGCACCTCGGAGGCGATCTCGGTGGCCGACAGGTAGCTCGGCACCACCGCCGGCTCGAGCACGGGCGAGCGGCCGGGCAGGTCGATGTCTGGTGAGGATCCGATGCTCGGTCTGCTCAGCCGCTGGTTGGACTGGCGAGGCGCTCTCGTCGTGGTCCGACCCCAGACCTTGATCCGTTGGCAGCGCAAAGGCTTCCGGCTCCTCTGGCGGTGGAAGTCCCGGCCAGGACGACCGCCCATTCCACCGGATCTTCGAGGGTGGATCCGAAAGATGAGCCGCGAGAACCCCCTGTGGGGAGAGGAGCGCATCGCCAACGAGCTGCTCGCCAAGCTCGGCCTCAGGGTCTCGCCGAGGACGGTCAGGAGGTACATGGTCCCGAGGCCCCGATGCGGCCGGAGCCGCTACGACGGCCAACGCTGGTCGACTTTCCTGCGCAACCACGCGCCTCACGTGATCGCCGCCGACTTCTTCACCGCGGGACGCCGCTTCCAGGATCTCGGTATGGACGCGGATCGCCTCCCGGCTCCGGTTGGCCGCCGGCGACGCCATGGCCAGCGGAATCGTCCTCTCCAGGTAGTAGCTATCCGGCTTCTTGTCGAGCTTGTGTTTCTCGCGCCGCCGTCCCTGCCGCCACGTAGACCTTGCGGGCCAGCCGATCGACCACGATCGCCGACGCCGGGCCGGGCAGCTCGATGCGGCCCACCTGGGTCACGGCGGCGCGGTCGGTGGCGACGTAGATCAGCAGCCAGCCGGCGGCGTTGGTCACCAGCACGTATTCGTGCGGCTCGGCGGTGCCGTCGCCGTCGGTGTCCATCGGGTAGGCTGCGGCAACGGCCAGGCCACCGACTTGGATATCGCCGTCGACCTCCGTGCAGTGCGACGACACGATGGCCCGTTCGCCTGGGTCAGGCCGAGGCCGGCCCCGAAGTGCGCCAGGTCGTGCTCGACGACGCCCGTAACGTAGCGCGCCGGCAGGCTCGAAGCGCGGAAGGGGGCGATCAGCAGGCGTCGACGACGTAGGCGAGCGTCGTCGTGTTGCCGATGGGGTCCTTGATGCGCTCAAGACGCCACGCACTCTCGCCGGAATGCTCGTAATGCCAGCGGTTGCCCGACTTGGAGTAGAAATCGAAGCTCCGGTCCTCGGGGTTGGCCAGCAGCGTGCCGTGGTAGCCCCGGAGCGGACGCAGTCCTCCTTCGGCGTCGTCGACGAAGCGTATGCCCGAGCCGTCGCCGCCGATCAGGATCACCTCGCCGCACGGCGTCACGATAATACGTGACTGGCTCCAGCCCTGGCCAAGCCGGCCCGGGTCGGGTCCTGGCTGCCGTTGCTCGAATAGGTGCGCTGAAAGGCGAGCGCCACGCCGCGCCCCACGACGACCAGGGGTGGCCTCCGAGTCCAGTGCGAGCTCGACGACAGTTCCTATCTGCCAGGACGCAAGGTCTCCAAGAAGGAATTTGCGGCTATCAGAATCCGGCGCGACGAGTTTCATGGAGATTGGAATTATACTGTCCTGCCCTCACCGCCCAACGCCCTAAGTGGTACACTTATTACGTGACGTGCCCTAAGCTCCGACGGCAGATTCTTGCGCCGACGCAAAGCCGATAGTGGTCAGGACCACTCAGTTGCACGACTGTCGCTTCCCAGGCCGACTATACGCTCCCCGAGGAGCGCTCCGCTGCGCCGCCCAGGGCCAGACGTGTCTCAGAGCCAATTCATCGCGGTTTGTTCCTCGATCGTCGTCCGACAAGCAACCAGACCCAGCCCCACATGCCAAGGCCGACCAGGATCGGCACAAGGCTCTTCAGCCCGGCAAGGGTGCCTCGGACCTGAAAGACCTCCTCGCCCAGGAGCGCGCTGTCCATCTGGCTCGTACAGAGGTCGTAGCCGTAGAGTGAGGCAACCGCCAGCGCCGAGAGGCCAAGAATCGTTCTTTGGGCGAGCAAGATCTTCTGGATGTAGCTCCTGGAAGCCCCCCCCTCGCGGTTCTCCTGATCCCGAAGAATCCGCAGCCACCGGGGCAGCGTCGTCACCACGAGCAAGATCTCAGCCGCGGCCGCGAAGACGCAGATCCACCACGGCCAGGGAAGCACGACCTCGATCCAAAGCTCAGTCATCGCCCACCGCCACCTAGCGCAAGCTGAAGGCATGGATCCGCAGTTGCTGGCGCTCCGAATCGACCAACTGGGTGCCCCGGATGGCACAGATCCCGCCGGGAGCCATAAGAAACGGGCTCCCCAAGGGACACCCCGTGACCGGCTCGAAGAGCTCGAAAGGCTGCCAGACGCTCGGACCGGGCACGCCGGGAAGCACCTGATGGCTCAAGAAGCCGATGGCATGCCCCAGCTCATGGGAGAGCGTATAGGGGTTATTCACCGCGTCTTGATCCATCACGACCCCTCGCCAAGTGGCGCCCAGACCATCGCCGCCTCCGAGCCCGAGGACGCTCATCGGGTTGTAGAAACTCGCGATGAAGACGATCGGTACGCCCTGGTTCTGCTTGGAGAGTGGCTCCAACAACTGCGTAAACTCCTCGGCAGTGCCGAGATTCATCAAGGGATTGATCGAGCTCTTCCTTTCAATCGGGCCCCAGGTCAACGCCAGCGTCGCCCTTCTGCCCAGGATCGACCGCGTCTCGCTGAGCTTAAAGTGAACCTCGGCATCGGTCCACCTCGACCCCGTCGCAACGATCGGACGGAGCCGTACCGGGATCGTCCAGTCGGTCCGCGCGGGAATGTTGGCCCAGTAAATGAAGCCGATCGTGGCGGCGAGCCCGACGATCGCCAAGCCGACCCGCAATCCTATAGCACTGACACCGAAGTGCCCCGACGGATCGACCCGGTTGACCGGGTTGGCCTCGGCGTAGAGATACCGGTGCAGCGTAGCCGGACGCCGGGGGCTGCTGGGCCAGGGGTCCCGCGACAGGAAGACACCGAGGCTCGGGTTCATCCACCGCGCGCGGTGGTGGGCCAGGGCGAGCTCGGAGTCGAAGTACTCGCCGGCGAACCCGAAGGGATTGGCGCTCGTTCCCGAACGGTCGACCAGGTTGCCAAAGGCCTCGTAGCCGTAGCGGTCGGTGAGGGCTCCACTGGCATCGGTCAACGCTCGGATCGACCCCAAGCCGTCGGGGTGCACCGTGTGGGCGGCACCGTCTACGAAGATGGCGAGCAGACGCTCTCCGCGAGCGTAATGGGCCGTCAAGGCGCCGCCCTCGACCTCGGCTAGGAGCTGACTCAGGACTTCGGTGGTGTCGGCCAGCAGGGTCCGGGACTGGGGCGGCTCGCCCGCACGCTGGACCGTCCTCCCTACCCAGACGCCGTCGCCATCGTAGATGTTGGCCACCTTGGAGCCGTCGGGCAAAGTGGCGGAGACGAGACGGCTCTCGACGTTCCAACCATAGGTCGTCGTCCCCGCGGATCCGACCCTGGACACCAGGTTGCCGTCGATGTCCCAAGCGTAGGTCGTGGTCGTCCCCGAGTGGGTCTCGGACAGCAGACGGTCGCGCTCGTCGTACTGCGACGTGATCAGCTCGACACTTCCGGCACCGTCCAACCGTTCCTGGGTCAGGCGGTTGCCCACCGCGTCGTAGCTGAAGCGGTGCTCGAAGAGCAGGGCGTCGGCGGAGTCCGTCACCCGCTCGGCGGTCAGCCGGTAGAGAATGTCGTAGGTCCACGAACGCCGGGTGCCATCGGCTTCGAGGACACTCTGCCGATGGCCTGTCGGGCCCAGCGTGTGGTCGTAGGACTGGATCACAGCTCCATCCGGCGCCGTCGTCTCGAGGCCGATCAGGTGACCGTTGGCGCTGTAAGACCTGCTGGTCGTGACCCCGTTGGGTTGGGTCAGGGAGACCTCGCGGCCGAGGGCATCGTAGGTGGTGGTCGACACCCCACCGCCGGCGTCGGTCACGCCGGTCAGCCGGCCGAGGGCATCGCGGGCGTAAGCCGTCGTGAACAACCCGAGCCCTCCGCTGGCAGGGTCGCCCAGGTCCAGCATCAGGGCCGTCCGCCGGCCCTCGCTGTCCCACTGGTTGTGGAGACTCCAGCCATCGGGATAGGTCATCGACGTGAGTCGGTCACGGTTGTCGTAGGCATACACTGTGATGCCGCGCCCATCGGTCATCGTGGCGCGTTGGCCGGACGCGGTGTAGGTGAAGCGGACGCTCGTGCCCGCAGGATCGGTGCGCTCGACCAGGCGATCAATCGAGTCGTAGGCAAAGGTGGTAGTGGCGCCGCTCGGGTCGGTGTGGGCGACCAGGTTTCCAGCGAGGTTGTAGGCGAAGCTCTCCGCAGCGCCACCAGGTAGCTCTCGCCGGATCTGCCGACCCACCGGGTCAAGCTCGCTGCGGGTGCTCCGGCCGTTGGCGTCGATCTGCTCGATCCGGTTGCCTTGTTCGTCATAGCGGTAACGGGTCCGGCCTCCGAGGGCGTCCAGCACCTCGGTCAGACGCCCGGCGTCATCGTAGGAGAGCTCCGTGCGCACCCCGGCGGCATCGATCTCGGCAACCGCTCGGTTCAGGAGATCGTATTCGGTCCTGGTTTGGGTACCGTCGGGCAGGTTGGTTTGCACCCGGCGGCCAGCGGCATCGTAGACGAAAGTGGCGGTGTTGCCGAGGGCGTCGGTGATCGAGGCCACGTTGCCGCCGGCGTCGTAGGCGGTGACCGTGCTGTGGCCCAAGGGGTCAGTGGTGCTCGTCTGCCGGCCTGCGGCATCGTAGGCATAGCTCGTTGTCCGCCCCTGCGTGTCGGTGTCGCTGATCCGACGACCCGCGGCATCGTAGGCGCTCCGGCGGCTCGTGCCATCCGGATACCGGGTCTCGATCAGTTGCCCGGAAACGTCGTAGACGAAAGTAGTGGTCCAGCCGGCACGATCGGTCACGGTGCTCAGACGCCCCTCGTCGTCGTAGCCAAAGACGTCGCGGGTGCCATCGGCATAGGTCGTCGACGCGTGAAGTCCCCGCGTGTCATAGGCCATGGAGGTGACCCGACCCAGTGCATCGGTCGTCGTCAGGACGCTACCGAGGGCGTCGAAGGTGCTCGAGGTGACGGCGCCGCTGGGGTCCGTCGAGGTGACCACCCGGCCCAGGGCATCGAAGGTATACGTCGTGACAAGGTCTCGGAGGGAGCCATCCGACAGCGTCTGCTGGCGCGTTCGGGCGATGGGGTTTCCAATGGAGTCGTAGGTGGTGGTCGTCGTCACCCCAAGAGGATCGACGACCGTCATCGGCTGACCCGCGGCATCGTAGGCCGTGGACCGCGTGTTCCCCAGAGCATCGGTCACCGACAGGCGGAGCCCTCGGGAATCGTACGTCATCGACAGGACACCCCCCAGCGCGTCGGTGATCGAGACCGGGTTGTTCTGAGCGTCGTAGACGAAGGTCGTCACCCCACCTCGGGCGTCGGTGACGGTCACCGCGTTGCCACGGCCATCGTAGGTAAAGCGGATCGTGTTCCCCAGAGGGTCGATGGTCTCCATAAGGTCGCCCGCGGCGTTGTAGCTGTTCGTCGAAGTGTTGCCGAGGGGGTCGGTCTCGGACAGCAACCGATCCTTGGCATCGAACGTCCGGAGGGTAACCGACCCATCCCCGGCCACCTCGCGCACGAGGTTTCCACGTTCGTCGTACTCCATCACACGCACCTGTCCCAACCGATTGGTGAAGACTTCCCGTCGACCGCCGATGTCGTGCTCGAAGGTCAGAGGCCTTCCGTCGCCGTCGATCATCCTCACCATGCGACCCTCGTCGTCATACTCGACCCGAACCGCACGGACCCCCAGCGCGTTCTCGGTCTCTTCGAGGTAGTGTCCTGCCGCGTAGGTGAACCGGGTTACCGACACGGCGCGATCGGTGAAGGCGACGAGATCGCCGCCCACATCGTAGGTGTAGACATTGGCGTTGCCGAGCGGATCGACGATCCGCGTGATGTGGCCGTCGGCGTCACACTCGAAGTCCATGCCTTGGCCGCTCGAATGGGAGATGCCCTCGTTCGTGATGTCGAGGCGGTTCCCGTTGGGGTCTTCGAGATGGGTGACACCCTCGGCGAGATTGAGGTGGAAGATTCGACCGTCGCGCGTCGTCAGCTTGACGTCCTCGGGGACGAAGGTCTCCTGGGTGTCGGCGATCACCACCCGGTCGGAGCCGTCGGCGTAGAACACCCGGGTATCGCCGAGGATATCCAAGGTGGCACCGGGGCGAGGAGCATCGACGAGCTCGAAAGCCGCGTCGGCAAAACAACCGCCAAACACGGTCGCTGGGCTCTGCAACACCAACCGGAACTGGTAGATCTCCTGATCGCTGAGGCGAATCGTCGTGAGGTGGCGCTTGGACTCCTGGGTCGAACTACACGGCAAGCCAAAAGGGCCGCTGCCCGGCAAGATCTGCCAACCGTCACCGGGCGGGCGGTTGTTGCGATACGATCCCTGACGGATGTCCAGGGTCCAACCGTACCCGAAATCACCCCGGATCGACCGCCGACGACTGTCGTAGGTGCGGACGATCTCGATGTCAAGGCCGGAGAGCGGGATGGCCAGATCGACGAACGACAACGTGAAGTGGCCGATCTTCATGTTGCCCTCGACCACGGCCGAGATCTTCCGCGACGCCGTCTGCCCCGCCGCGTCCCGGGCCGTCAGTACGAGGTCGTAGAGACCGTTGAGCAGCAGCGTCGGATCGAACCGGGCCAGCGTCGCATTCGCGAACGACCCCGTGCCGCTCGCCAGCTCCACCGCTGGTCCGCCGTCCGCCGCCCGATTGGCGAGCGTCCAACGGTCGATCGCCTCGCCCTCGAGCGTCGCCACGACGTCGATCGGCGCCGTCACCACGGCGAGGTCCTGGGGCGAGTGGAAGACGATGTTCGCCTCCAGTCCCTGGACCAGGCGCTCGAAGGTCACGAAATAACCGCCGGCACCCGTTGCCGGATCCTCCAAGACGTAGCCCGTCGCGTCCCAGGTGTCGAACGGCAACTGCGTCTCCGAGATCCATGCGATCAGGCCCCGATCGACGCCGGCGCGCACGCTCGCCTCGGCGTTCGAGCTCAGCTCGGCCGCCGCCAGCGCCGGTTCGAGGTTGGTGGCGTCGACCCGAGTCAGCGTCTGCCCCTCGCGCGCCGCGCGCGTCAGAAAGCCCACCGCCGTCAGATGCTCGCCGCCGAGTGCCTGCGCCAACGACTCCCCTTCGCGGGCGGAGCTCTGGGAGCCCAGGAGCTCGACAGTCGATACCGAAGTCGACGTCGGCCCGGCCACTCCGTCCGCCGGGAACAGTCCCAGCACCATCGCGCCAAGGTCGAGGCTCGGCGGCGCCGCGCTGAAGGTCAGCGGCGTGCCGTCCGGCGAGCGAGACACAGCCCCCCGCTGGACCGCCAAAACGACGTTGCCGATCTGCACCAGACGCCGGTATCGCAGGGCCGAAAGGTGCTCGAGGTCGCCGCTCAGCGAGCGCAGGTAGACCGCTGCGGCGAGCGCCAGCGCCCACGCCTCCTCCTCGTCCGCGTCGGTCGCAGCGTCGCGCTCGGCGGTGTTGCGGTCGACCGTCTCCTGGGCAATGCGCCCGAAGTCGACGGTAAAGACCGCGTGCTCGCCGGCGAACAGCTCGAAGAACGCCACCGTGGGCGAGCCCTGCGGTGGCGTCAGCGTCACCAGGATCTCGATGTCCTCGGCGCTGCCGACCTCCTCGCCGGACGTCACCTGCATTCGATCGACGCGGAGCACCGGCCGCAGGTCGACCTCGTAGGGTGGGGTGGCGAAGACGCCACCATGGAGGTCCAGCGCGGCCTGGTCCGCCGAGGTCGCACCCGGCCACGCCAGGTCCAGGCGCTTGCCGTAGACCGCGGGCCACGGCGTCGACCAACTGAGCAGCACCGGTCCCCCGGCCTCGCGGACCTGGAGCTCGAGCTGCTGCTGGAAAGCCGCCGGGACGTCCGTGGCCTCACCGGCCACGGAGAGGATCTTGGCCCGCAGCGAGCCCGGCACGAACGGAAACGCTTCCTGGATCAGGCTCTTGGCCGGCTTGAGCTCTTCGAGGCCGGTGCCGCCGAGGTTGTGGGCGTCGGCGTAGGCCGCCAGGGCGTCCTCGTAGTAGGCCCGCGGCGAGAGCAGGGTGCCGCTTTGCAGGTACTCGCCCAGGTCGAAGGGCACATCCTCGTCGAGGCGCACGCCCGCGCCGACGTCGAAGCGCTTGAGCGACGGGTCCATGCGGATCCACTTGTCCCCCGGACCCGGCGTGGCGCCGCGGTTCGGGATGTAGTCGAGGAAGGCCTTGACCCAGACGTGGGACATGCGGGCGCCGACCACCTGGCTGCCGTCGACGATCAGGACGATCGGCACGCCCGCCGTGGTCAGCAGGTCGCCGGCGCGGAACGCGTCCGCCACCCCGGTGAGATTGATGAGCTTGGCGGTGGGGATCTCGACCTCGCCCCATTCGAGCCGCGCGTCGACGCCTGCCGCCGTCAGGAGCTGCTGGAGCAGCCAGGCCTGCTCCCACGACGTTCCGCGGCGCTCGTGGAGCGTTCCCAGGGGCGACTTGGCGGCGCCCCACTTGGGATCGAAGTCGATCTCGTCGTGGACGAAGCGGAAGATTCGGCCGGGCGAGTCCCCCAGGCTCTGGGCGAGGGCGACGATCTCGGCCGCGACGGCGTCTTTCGGGATCACGCGGCGCGGCTGCGACTCCGGCGCCACGGCTGAGCTGATCTGCCGCAAGTCGACCGCGCTTCCCTCCTGTGTCCTGACCTGCTTCTCGACCCGCCGCAAAGGCAGCGGCTTCGCCTTCTCCGGGCGCAGTGCCGGCCGCGTCTGCTCCTTATCGGCGCTCGCGACCAGCGGGAGTCGTCGGTCCTGCCGCTTCTCCTCGAAGGCGCTTCTTGCGGCCTCCTTGGGGCCAGCTACCGGCTCCTGCGGCGAGGCGGCGGCGAGCCGGACGTCCGCCGGAGAGAGGCTCGCCTCCACCTGGCGGGCAAGGTCTCGAACCAGCGCTTCGATCTCGGAGACGCCGGAGCTCACGAGCGGCCCGGCCTCCTCGCTGAGGAACCTTCCCACGGAATCGATGAGCGATCGCTCGTCACCGCGGAGCTTCTCGATCGGAATGCCGAACGTCTCGGCGTAGCTCCTGAGGGCTATCTCCTTGCTCTGCTGGTCGACTTGATAGGCGTGGACGAGCTGCTGAGCGTCGAGCAAGTAGAACGTCTCTACCAGCAGGAAGCCCAGAAGAAAGAGCCGGCTCCTCCTCAGTGTCTGCCGAAACCACCTCATCGCGTCACTCCGATCTGCGAAGTTCTATCGTAGCTGTTCAGCGTCCGCCACGGCCAGCGGATCCCGCCCAGACTCGTGTCAGGACCAAGGGTTGTAAACTTTCAATCTCGTCCTCGAGTGGGTTTGGTCTGGTGCTTCGCCAATCCTTCGGGATCGGTTCCCGAGGGATTCGCTGTCTCACTGCCGGCGTCACCGGCGTCGTCATTGTCATTGTCATGGACAGACTCCCGTGTCCCTGATCTCGAGGAGCTGGTAGCCGGGGAGGTCGGCGGGGATCACGGTGGCCGTGGTGAGACCGCCGGGACCGCCGCCCGCGCCGAGGAAGCGCACCTCGACCACGTACAGGGCCTCCTTGCCGGAGGGCAGGCCAAAGTGGAGCTGGGCCGGGCTCTGGGAGCCGTGGCCACGGCCGCCGTTGACCTCCTGCAACGGGCCGGCGGGGGTCACGCCGTCGCCCTGGAGCAGCCGTACGGTGGCGCCGACGTCGTCGCGGTAGCGGTCGCCGCCCACGCAGCGCAGCGCCCGAACCGCCAGGTAGGCGTCGGCGCCCCCGTCGTTGACGTGGCCCACCCAGAGCTGGTTGGCGCCGCCGTCGACGTTGACCACCAGGTCCAGGTCGCCGTCGCGGTCCGGGTCGGCGAAGGCCACGGCCTCGCCGTTCGCGCCCACGTCGATGCCCAGGTTGTCGCGGTGGAAAGTCAGGGCGCCGCCGGCGGCCGTGTCGTTGAAGAGCAAGTAGCCAGGACCGCTGGACGCGGCGAGGAAGAGGTCGAGGTCGCCGTCGTTGTCCACGTCGGCGCAGGCCACGCCGTCGACGTCGCCGCCGAGGGCGACGCCGGCCGAGGCGGCGGGCTGCCCGGTGGCGGCGTAGACGCCGCCGTCGTTGCGCCAGATCTGGTTCTCGCCGGCGTCGGTCCAGAAGGCGTCGAGATCGCCGTCGGAGTCCAGGTCGCAGAAGGCGACGCCGCCCTTGTTGGCGCCGTCGGCCTGGCCGTCGAGGCTGGGCACCGGCTCGAAGGTCTCGTCGCCGCGGTTGCGGTAGAGGTCGACGCCGCCGGTCTTGCGGCCGAGGGCGTCCACGAAGCCGTCGGCGTCGTAGTCGCCCACGGCCAAGTAGTCGCCCACGCCGGTGGCCACCGGCAGGCCGCGCGGCGCCGAGTCGGGCGTGGCGTGGGTGAATACGCCGGCGCCGTCGTTGGCGTAGAGGTCGATGCCGAAGCTGTCGTTCTCCAGCATCAGGTCGAGGTCGCCGTCGTTGTCGAAGTCGATCCAGGCCAGGCCCTCGGTGTTCATGCCGCCGGGGATGGAGGTGATCACCTGGCTCGGGTCCTGGACGGCGTCGCCGAAGCTGTAGGGCGGGCTGGCGGCGGCGCCGCGGTTCAGGTAGATCTCGACCCGGTTGTATTCGTTGCGCGCGAAGTCGAGGTCGCCGTCGTTGTCGACGTCGGCGCAGATCGCCGAACGGCGGCCGAGCTTGCGGGTGAGACCGGCGGCGTGGCTGGCGGTGACGTCGGCGAAGGTGCCGTCGCCGAGGTTGTAGAGCAGGCGGCTGCGGCCCGAGGCGCTGTTGACCATGGTGTTGACGAGCAGGTCCGGCCAGCCGTCGCCGTTGAAGTCACACCAGGCCAGGCCGCCCTCCTTGGCGCCGCCCACGGCGACGCCGGACGCGGCGGCGCCCTCGGTGAGCTCCGGCAACGGGCGGGTGATCGTCACCGTGGCCGCGGCCGAGTCGAGCCGGCCGTCGCCGACCCGGAAGGTGAAGGCGTCGTCGCCGGTGCCGCCGGGAGCGGGGGTGTAGCGCACCAGGGAGCCGTCGGACGAGAGGTCGGTGAGCACCTCGAGCTCGCCCTGGGCCGGCGGCGTGACCACGGTGAAGGTGAGCGGCGCGCCTTCGGGGTCGCTGCCCTGTAGCTCGATCACCACCGGCTCGGCGGCCTCGGCGCCGCCGTCGAAGGCCCGCGGCGCCAGGTCAGGCTCGCCGCAGTCCTTGACCGCCACCAGGCGGTAGCCCGCGATCTCCGCGGGCACCACCGCCACCTGCTCCACCGCGCCGCCGGCGCCCGGGAACCGCGCCTCGGCCACCACGAGCCGATCGGCGCGGGCCAGGCCGAAGTGCAGCACGGCGGCGTCCTGGGAGCCGTGGCCGCGCCCGCCGCTGACCTCCATGAGCGGGCTCACGGGGGTCACGCCGTCATCGTCGAGCAGGCGCACGGTGGCGCCCACGGCGTCGCGATAGCCGCCGCCGGGTAGGCAGATCAGGGCGCGCACCGCCAGGTAGTCGCCGCCGCCGGGCGACGCGTCGTTGACCGCGCTGAGCCAGAGCTGGTTGGCGCCCTCGACGTTGACGGCCAGATCGAGGTCGCCGTCGCGGTCGGCGTCGGCGAAGGCCGCGGAGCGCGCGCCGCCGCCCACGTCGACGCCCAGGTTGTCGCGCCGGAAGCTCCACGCCGACGACGAGCCCGCCGCCGTGTCGTTGAGGAAGAGATAGCCGGGGCCCGAGGCGACGCTGAGAAAGAGGTCCAGGTCGCCGTCGTTGTCCACGTCGCCGCACGCCGTGTCGTCGACCCCGCCGGTGATCGCCACCCCGGAGGAAGCGGCCGGCTCGCCGGTGGCCGAGAAGACGCCGGCGTCGTTGCGCCAGACCTGGTTGACGCCGGCGTCGGTCCAGAAGACGTCGAGGTCGCCGTCGGCGTCGAAGTCGCAGAAGGCCGCTGCGCCCTTGTTCGAGCCGTCCGCCTGCTCGTCGAAGCTCGCCACTGCGGCGAAGGTGCCGTCGCCCTGGTTGCGGTAGAGGTCGAGGGCGTCGCGCTTGCGGCCGACGGCGTCGGCGAAGCCGTCCGCGTCGTAGTCGGCCACCGCCAGGTAGTCGCCCACGCCCGTCGCGGTGGGCAGGCCCCGCGGATCCGTGTTCGGCGTGCCGTGGACGAGCTGCCCCGAGCCGTCGTTGACGAAGAGGTCGATGCCGAAGCCGTCGTTCTCCAGCATCAGGTCGAGATCGCCGTCGCCGTCGAAGTCGATCCAGCCCATGCCTTCGGTGTTCATGCCGCCGGGGATCGCGGTGATCACCTGGCTCGGCTCCTGGCCAGCGCCGCCGAAGCTGAAGGGCGGGTCGGCCTGCGGGCCGCGGTTCAGGTAGACCTCCACGCGGTTGTATTCGTTGCGGGCGAGGTCGAGGTGGCCGTCGCCGTCGACGTCGGCGCAGATCGCCGAGCGCCGGCCCAGGCGCCGCGTCAGGCCCGCGGCGTGGCCCGCGGTCACGTCGGTGAAGGTGCCGTTGCGGTTGTTCGCGAGCAGCCGGCTGCGGCGGCTCGAGGAGTCCGCGGCCGTGTTGACCAGCAGGTCCGGCCAGCCGTCGGCGTCGAAGTCGCACCAGGAAAGGCCCCCTTCCTTGGCGCCGCCCACGTCGACGCCGGCGCCCGCGGCCACTTCCGTGAAATCGGGCAGCGGCGCCTGCAAGGTGACCACCGCGGGCGCGGAGTCGAGCTCGCCGTCGCCGGCGGTGAAGACGAGCTCGTCGCGGCCGGCGAAGCCGGGATCCGGCGTGTAGGTCAGGTGCGGCGGAAGGCCGGAAAGCGATCCGTGAAGCGGCGACGTGACCACGGTGAAGGTCAGCGGCTGCCCTTCCGGGTCCACCGCCCGCAAGGTGAAGCTCACCGGCGTGCCGGGCTCGAAACCCACCTGCCGGTCGAAGGCCGTCGGCGGCGTGTTTTCGGCGCCGCAGTCGTTGACCGTCACGAGGTGGAAGCCCGCGAGGTCGGCGGGGCGCACGGGGAAGAGCACGGGATCGCCGGGCAGGCCGTCGCCGCCCTGGAAGCGCACCTCCACGAAGTAGTCGTGGGCTTCGCCCAGGGGGAGGCCGAAGTGGACCCATGCCGGGTCCTGCGAGCCGTGGCCGCGGCCGCCGCTGGCCTGCACCAGCGGGCTCGCCGGCGTCGCCCCGTCGGCCTGGTACAGGCGCAGGGTGGCGCCCACGTCGTCGCGGAAGACCCCCGGCGCCAGGCAGCGCAGCGCGCGCACGTAGAGGTAGCCCTCGGACTGGCCGTCGTTGGCGTGGCTCACCCAGAGCTGGTTGGGCGCGTCGTCGCGGTTGATCAGCAGGTCGAGATCCCCGTCACGGTCCACGTCGCCGAAGGCCAGACCTTCGCCGTCGCCCGCCACGTCGATCTCCCGGTTGTCGCGCACGAAGCTCAGGGCGCCGCCGGCCGGCGTGCGGTTGAAGAACAGGTGGCTCGGACCGCCGTCCACCGACAGGAACAGGTCCAGGTCGCCGTCGTTGTCCACGTCCGGACAGGCCACGCCGTCCACGTCCTCGGCGCTCAGATCCACGCCCGAGGAGGCGCCCGGCTCGGCCGTCGCCGTGAAGGCGCCGCCGTCATTCGTCCAGATCCGCGTCGTCCCGGCGTCGGTCCACGCCACGTCGAAGTCGCCGTCGGCGTCGAAGTCGCAGAAGGCCACTCCGCCCTTGTTCGAGTCGCGGGCCTCCTCGTCCAGGCTCGCCTCGGCGGCGAAGGAGCCGCCAAGGTTGCGCCACAGGTCGAGCCGGCCCTCCTTGCGGTCCAGGAAGTCGACGCGGCCGTCGCCGTCCACGTCGCCGGACGCCGAGTAGTCGCCCGTGGTGGCGGTCTGGGGAAGGCCCTTGTCGCCGCCCACCGGCGTCGCGTGGCTCAGGTGGCCCGAGCCGTCGTTCTCGAACAGGTCGATGCCGAAGTCGTGGTTGTCCAGGATCAGGTCGAGGTCCCCGTCGAGGTCGTAGTCGAGCCACGCCATGCCCTCGGTGTTCATGCCGCCGGGGATGGACGTCCAGACCTGGCTGGGACCGTCGGCGGCGGTGCCGAAGCTGTAGGGCGGGTCGGCCAGGGGGCCGCGGTTGAGCCAGATCTCGACGCGGTTGTGGTCGTTCCTGGCGAAGTCCAGGTCGCCGTCGTTGTCGACGTCGGCGCAGATCGCCGAGCGCTGGCCACGCTGCGCGAGCAGGCCGGGGGCGTGGGTGGCGGTGACCTCGGTGAAGACGCCGGAGCCGTCGTTGAAGTAGAGGTGGCTCCCCTTGGGGCCGTTGGACGTGCCGGTGTTGACCAGGGCGTCGAGGTCGCCGTCGGAGTCGAAGTCGCACAGCGCCAGGCCGCCGTTCTTCACCCCCGGAGTGCCCAGGCCCGCGGCCGCGGTGCCATCGGTGAACACCCAGGCAATCGGCGGATCATCGTCGTCGTGGATCGTGCCCGCGCCCTCGGCGTCGCTGACCGTCACGTGGACGGGATCCGAGAACCGCACGAAGAACGTCTCGTCGAGCTCGTCGATCGCGTCGCCGAGGACCTCTATCGTCACCGTCCTCGTGGTCACGCCGGCCGGGAAGACGACGGTGCCCGAGGCCGCGGCGTAGTCGGCGCCGGACACGGCCGTGCCGTCGATCGTCTGGTAGTCGACGCTCACCTCCCGGCCGCTGGGCGAGCTCAGGCTGAGGGCGAAAACCGCATCGACCGGCGTCCCCGTGCCTTCCGCCACCGTCACGTCGCCGATCGAGACCTCGGGTGGCGCGTCGTCGTCGACGATGGTGCCCGTGGCGAGGGCTACGGCCAGGACGCTATTCGTGGCATTCGTGAGCTGGACGATGAAGCTCTCGTCGTCCTCGTCGAGGGCGTCGTCCAGGATCGGCACGAGGATCGAGGCGGCCAGGCCGCCGGCCGGAATCACGACCGCGCCGGCCGTCGCCTCGTAGTCGGCCCCGGCGAGCGCGGTGCCTTCGGCCGTCGAGTACTCCAGCGTGACGTCGAAGCTGCTCGCCGCCGAGAGGGTGGCGGCGAAGATCGCCTGACCGTCCGCCTCGTTCACCGTGACGCCGCTGATCGCCACCTGCGGCGGCGGATCGTCGTCGAGGATCGTCACGAGACCCTCACCGTCGACGAGGACGCCGCCGGCGGCGGACGTCAACGCGACGGTGAA
>Ga0302046_10002776_pt1 | contig 16198 bp, 17 predicted proteins | sample RVTome_11_FD_200261 | JGI IMG/M metagenome (GOLD analysis project Ga0302046, IMG submission 200261) | Soil microbial communities from uranium-contaminated site in the Upper Colorado River Basin, Wyoming, United States - RVT147D111 (version 2) ...
CATCCCGAAGGGTTTCTCATTCAAGACCTCGTTGTTCTCCCCCAGCGTGTCACCGACTCTGACGCCGAGTTGGACCCCGAGGCGCTCTGTGATTTTCTCGGCCGCTTTGTGGGCGATGGGGGCGACCCGTCGTCCCTCCAACTCTGGTGGCATAGCCATGTCGATGGCGAGGTCTATTGGAGCGAGACCGATCTCGAGACGATCGAGCGGTTTCAGGGGAACCGGGTGATCTCGATCGTCGGGAATCAGCGGGGAGAACTGCTCTGCCGACTGGATCTCTTCGCCCCCAAACGCGAGCGCCTGGAACACCTTCCGCTCGTTCTTGTTCATGAAACCGGAGAGGAGGCGGCGCCGGATCTTGAGACCCTCCGTCGCGAGGTCTGCGCTGAGATCAAGACGAAGCTGAAAATGCGAGTGCCGATGGAGCCCCTGACGGATCATGAAGGGGTGGTTGGTTTTATCTCCTATGAGGGGTATGAGATCGAGGTGGAGCCTAGTGACGGCCCATCGGGGGAAGCCCTCCATCATGGCGCGGGAGGGCTTACACCTCCGAATCACAATGATCCCCCCAAGGGTCCCTGATCATCCGGGCGTAGGATTCGACCCTCCCCTCCCTCTTGATCAGTTAGCCACAGGCCCCTGTTCATCGCTTTATCTGAAATTTCATCTAAATTTTTGGCAGAATTCACTCAAACACTTGGGGCGGATGGGAATAGTTCTTGAAATCGCCTCAGAAGTTGCTAATCTCAAAAGAAAGTTGATGCCGCCTATGAGGCGGTGGAGTCAATCGATCTTTCCAACAAGCTCGGATATGAGGGGGACAGACGAATCGGCCGGAACTGTCATGAAACCACACATCGACCAACGGTCGATTCTCGATCGGCAAAGACCTGCTGTCAGGTGACATCAACGAGCAAAGAGGAGGAGTAACACCATGCGATATCTTGGAGTTGGGCTCCTAGGGGCTTTGCTGGCGGTCGCCGTCTGCATGAGCGGAGCGGTCATGGCGGCGCAGGAGTTCACCAGGGCTGACGCCAAGGCCAAGATCGAGGAGCTCATCGCCGCGAAGGTCAAAGAAGGGGGCGGCACCTTCACATTCAAGGACGACAGGACCGGCGAAGTGGTGACTCTCGAGTTCGTGAAGGTCCGCGTCATCCGCGGGATCAAGGGGCACGGCTACGTCGGCAGCGTGGACTTTCATGTCAAGGGCGAGCCGGAAAAGCTCTATGACATCGATATCTGGATCAAGCCCATGGATGACCAACTCACCCTGATGGACATCCGCACCCACCGCTTCCCCCAGAAGGAGGGTAACCAGTGGGTGCAGGTCCGTGTGAGTCCTCTGCCGTGGTGGTGGGCCGTCGCCCAGGAACATCCCGGCGAGACAGAGGAGAAGAAGGCCTGGGAGGTCAAGGCCGCGATGCACGATCACATCGCCCAGAGGACCAAGGAGGGGGGCGGCGTCTTCAAGTATAAGGACGAAAAGACCGGGGCTAACCTGGAGCTTGACTTCGTGACGATTCACGATCCGGTCACCAGGACCAAACAGGGCTACTTTGCCTGTACCGACTTTCGCGTCAAAGGCGAACCCGAGAAGCTCTATGACCTGGATTTCTGGCTCAACGAGAAAGACGGCAAGCTCGTCGTCACGCAGACCCGCCTCCACAAGGAACCCTCAAAGGAAGGGGACAAGTGGGTGAAGAAACCTCGCTACAACTTCGTGGATGGCATCCCGGCGGAGATCCAATAGCGGGTCTCACGGCGGCGGTGGAGTGGGCCCGCGGCTTCGATAAAAACGTCGCGAGGACAGCCTTGAAAAAGGGATTGGGGAACCCAGTTCCTCGCTTTCCCCTCACGCCTTTCGAATCTCGCGGGACTCTCGGGATCTCTCCTGCCGGAATCCCCTCAGGCGGTTGGCCTCGCTGCCATCAAGCGCATAGTTGACCGAGGCCGGGGGTCTCCCAATAGTCACGGAGCCGCGCGGCGGTCCATGGTTCGATACTGGATCGCCTCGGCCAGATGGTCGGTCCTGATCGCCTCTTGTCCCTCAAGGTCGGCGATGGTTCGCGCCACCTTGAGGATCCGATCGTAGGCCCGCGCCGAGAGGCCCAGCCGCTCGATCGCGGTTTCGAGGAGCCGCTGCCCTTCCGGCCCGATGGAGCAATGCCGGCGGATCTGCTTGGAGCCCATCTGGGCATTGCAGAAGGTCTTGGTCCGCTTGAACCGTTCGTGCTGAAGGGCCCTAGCCTGCTTGACCCGCGCCCGAACCGTCTCGGACAGTTCCCCCTGGGTCTCGACGGCAAGCTCCCGATAGCGCAATGACGGGACATCGATGTGAAGGTCGATCCGATCCAAGAGAGGGCCAGAGATCCGGGCCCGGTACCGATCGATCTGAGGTGGGGAACAGGTGCACTCGCGTTGTGGGTCGGTAAAGTAGCCGCAAGGACAGGGGTTCATTGCGGCAGCCAGCATGAAGCGGGCCGGGTAACTGACAGAGGTCACAGCGCGGGAGATGGTGACCACACCATCCTCGAGCGGCTGGCGCAACACTTCCAGAACGCTCCGCTTGAACTCCGGCAACTCATCCAGAAAGAGCACACCGTGGTGGGCCATGCTGACCTCACCGGGTCGCGGAATGGTTCCACCGCCGATCAGGCCCGCGTCTGAGATGGTGTGGTGGGGTGCCCGAAAGGGTCGGGTCGCGATGAGGGCGGCGCGCCCCGGGAGGAGACCACAGATCGAGTGGAGTTTCGTCACCTCGATCGCCTCCTCCAGCACCAGGTCCGGTAGGATGGTGGCCAGTCGCTTGGCCAGCATCGTCTTGCCGGAACCCGGAGGCCCGATCAAGAGGATGTTATGGCCCCCGGCGGCCGCCACCTCCAGGGCGCGCTTTGCGTGCGCCTGCCCTTTCACATCGGTCAGATCAACCGAGTACTCGGCGTGTTGCGCAAAGACGGCCGTGAGGTCGATTCGGGTAGGTCGGACCTCCAGGGTGCCGTTCAGAAACTCCACGACCTGCGGAAGCGTCTCCACCCCAAAGATCCGGATCCCCTCGACGACCGCCGCCTCCGGGGCATTCTCGGCCGGCAGGATCATCCCGGCCAGCCGCGCCTGGGCGGCCGACGCGGCCATCGGAAGCGCGCCTTTAATCGAGCGCACGCCCCCGTCCAGCGACAATTCGCCCAGGATCAGATGATCCTTGAGGCGCTCAGGCCGGATCAGGCCAGTCGCCGCGAGGATGCCGCAAGCCATCGGGAGATCGAAGGATGCCCCTTCCTTCTTGATGTCGGCCGGGGCGAGATTCACGGTGATCCGACGCGACGGAAAGTCGAACCCTGAGTTCTTGATGGCCGCTTTGACGCGGTCGCGGCTTTCCTTGACCGAGGTGTCCGGCAGCCCCACAGTATTGAAGGTCGGCAGACCCATCGCGATATCCACCTCCACCTCAACCAGGTACGCATCCACGCCCATGACGGCGCTCGACAACACCTTGGCCAGCATCCTCATCCTCTGAGGCTCACCCACCGATGCAAGATGCAAGGTCCGGAGTGCCGCGCTTCGGACACCGCACTTCGGACCCCGCACGTTTCATGGTCGACATTCACCGAGGCCTCGCGCAGGCCGATACGGCCTCTCTGAATCCGCGGGACATTCATCGATTCGTCATTGCACTTGTTGACAAAGAGTACGCCTCAGCGCCCTCCATCATGGCCCAGCCGCAGATCGGGGTCAAGGGTCGAACGCGCGGCGGATGTGTGCCGGTATGGAAGGGCGAGCGGGAGCACCAACCCTACATCGAGCCCCAGGTGTGCCAGGATTCCGGCCCCTGCGTGCCTGAAGGCCCGGTGAACCCCATGGTTGAAGAGAGCGCCGTCCGGGGGGAGGAGTGGACGAGCTTCATCGCAGAAGGGGATGACCTTTTCACGCCGCACCCTGACGAAGCCCTGGCCAAGCGGAAGTGAGATGCGTAGGGTCTTAGAGGCCCAATAGCGCCCAGAGTACCCCCAGGATTGCGAGCACCCCCAGCAAGATCATCGACCAGTGCCATCGGAGATGATTGATGGGGGCCATCACTGCCTCTTCAACTGAGAGTTCCGGCCCGGGCGATCGGCCTTTTTACCCATCAGCTCTTCTCCGACCGCCCCATCAGAAGACCGCGGACCCGCCTGCGCAGAAAGCATCCCGGATCAGGAGGATCTCGGGTCGGCCCCTTTTCCCCCCGAACGTCACCGCCACTACGTCGAAGCGGCAGGCCGACTCGGCAAGCTCCTCCCGCTCCAGGAACAGCCCCGCGACCTTGACGATCTGTCGCTGCTTCGTCAGGGTGACCGAGGACTGCGGCGGACCGAACTCGCCGGACGTGCGAGCCTTCACCTCTATGAAGACCACCACCTCACCCTCTCGGGCGATGAGATCGATCTCCCCGAGCGGTGTCGAATAGTTCTCCCGCAGGATCCGATAGCCCTTGGCTTGCAGGAATGCCTTCGCCGCCCGCTCCCCTTCCGCCCCCAGACCCAACCGCCCCGCTTTCATATTCCGGCCTCGGCTACAACTGCTCGCGGACCCCCTTGAAGCTCTTCCTGTGAAGCGGACTGGGTCCGAAGCGGACTATGGCCAGGAGATGGTCCCTGGTTCCGTACCCCTTGTGTTGCGCGAATCCATACTGCGGGAGAGCGTGGTGATACCCTTGCATGATCCGGTCCCGGGCAACCTTGGCAAGGATGGAAGCAGCGGAGATCGAGAGACAGAGTCGATCGCCTGACGGGATGGCACGATGAGGGATAGGGCAATCGGGGGATCGATCACCGTCGATCAGGACGAAATCCGGGGAAGGGTCGAGCGCATCAATGGCTTGCTGCATGGCCAGCAGGGTCGCTTGCAAGATATTCACGGCATCGATGACGTCCTCCCGGATCACGCCGAGCCCGATGGCCACGGCCGCGTTCCTGATGGCCACGTCAAGCTGCTCACGCCGCCGCGGGCTGAGCCGTTTGGAGTCGTCAACCCCATCGATGATTGAGGCAGGCGGGAGGATGACCGCAGCGGCCACCACCGGCCCGGCAAGACATCCTCGCCCGGCTTCGTCAACGCCGGCAATGAGGGGATACCCCTCGGCGCGAAGACATGCCTCCGCGTCGGCGCGCACGGCCAGCTTCCCTTTTAACTGAACTTGCGCTCCGTGATCCGAGCAGCCTTCCCCTTCAGTTTTCGAAGGTAGTACAGCTTTGCCCGGCGAACCCGGCCGCGTCTGGTGCGCTCGATCTTCTCCAGCAACGGAGAATGAATAGGGAAGGTTCGCTCCACGCCAATGCCGTAGGTCACCTTTCGGACCGTGAACGTCGCGCGAAGCCCATCGCCTCGGCGACGGATCACTATCCCCTCGAACGCCTGGATCCGCTCCTTGTCCCCCTCATGAACCTTTAATTGCACCTTCACCGTGTCTCCTGGAGAGAACTCGGGAAGCTGCCCTTTGAGAAACGGTTCTTCGACGCGTCTCATCGTATCCATGATTCCACCTCCACCACGCGAGGTAAAGAGTGCGGCGTGCCGCTTCGCAGTTCCATGTTCCGGGTTCCGGGTTCCAAACTTGGAACTTGGCACCTGAAACTTGGAACCTCCTCGCACCTCGCACCGTTCAGCAGGACCCCTCTTCTTCTATCTCCGCGAGTAGCCGCCGGTCTTCCTCGTTCAGATCAGCCCGCAGCAGCAGGTCCGGCCGGCGCGCCTTCGTGCGCCGCAGCGCTTCCTTCCGGCGCCAGCGCCGGATTCGTTCATGGTCACCTGACAGCAGCACCTCTGGAACCGAGAGCCCCTGAACAACCGGGGGGCGAGTGTACTGCGGGAAATCGAGCATGGCCTCCATAAAGGAGTCGCACCGCGCCGAGTCTGCATCTCCCAGAACGCCAGGAATGAGACGGACCGTGGCATCGAGGAGAACGAGGGCTGGCAGCTCACCCCCGGTCAGGACGTAATCGCCGATCGATATCTCATCGGGGCACAGCCGCTCCCTGACCCGTTCGTCGAACCCCTCGTATCTCCCGCAGATCAGCAACAGATGTGGGTGCTCCACAAGCTCCCGAGCGATCGCCTGCCCGAATGGGCGGCCCTGAGGGGTCAGGAGAATCAGGCGAGTCTCCTCCCCCCGGCTGATCCCGGCAACGGCCTCAAGGATCGGCTCAGGTTTGAGCACCATGCCAGCGCCGCCCCCATAGGGCCGATCGTCCACGACCGCGTGACGATCGTGCGTGAAGGCGCGAAGGTCATGAACGACGATTTCCACCATCCCGCGTTCTTGGGCGCGCTTGAGAATGCTTTCCGAGAGAGGCCCCTGAAAGAAACCGGGAAAGAGGGTGAGGATGTCATAGCGCCTCAGTTTCGATCATCCCTTCTAGGGGACGGATCAGCATGACCTCCCTTTCGAGATCGACCCGTCTCACGACCTCCAAGGTCGCGGGAAGAAGCCACTCACCCTGCTGGCCGTGGACGACATAGACGTCGTTGGCACGCGTTTCTAGGATCTCCACGATCCGTCCCAGTTCTCGTCCTTCCTCGCTCCGGACCCGAAGGCCGAGGAGATCGGCATGATAGTAGCGGCCCTCCGGGAGCTCGGGGGCGCTTGATCTCGGAATGAACAACCCATGACCAACCAGGCACCTCGCCTGCTCCGGGGTCTCTACGCCACGAAGCTTCATGACCCAGGCGGAGCCCGCCCGCCGAACCCGCTCCACCTCGTACCGGGCAAGGTCGCCTCCCGCAATCCTGAGATAGACCGACGGCAGTCCTGCCGCGAATGTCATGGAGTCAGCGTACGGCTCTACCTTGACCTCTCCCTTCAGTCCCCAGGGCTTGACCGCGCTGCCTAGTTGAAGATATGGCGACGGCATCGGTTATTCCAGGATCTCCAAGACAGCCCGGCGCTTCGATCGTGCAGCGATGGCGTGCAGCACCGTGCGCATCGCCTTGGCCGTCCGACCCTGCTTCCCGATCACCCTGCCGACATCGGCGGAGGCTACCCGAAGACGGATGACACAGGCGTTCTCCTCCTCCGCGGCCTCGACGGTCACCCCTTCAGGGCTGTCCACAAGCGCCCGGGCCATCTGCTCAACGAGGTGCTTCAGCGCGGCCGCTTCGTCCGCGGGATCCCGTTGCGGAAGTGACGGACCACCTTCCATCTTCCCTCCCTCCGGGTGCGTCGGTCTCGATTGAAGGGTTATCGACCCTTTCCGGTGGCTTTGAGCTGGGCGAATTGACGCATGACGCCCGCTCGCCGGAAGAGCTGACGGACGCTGTCGCTTGGCTCAGCGCCTCGCTGCAACCAGTGCAAGGCCCGTTCCGCCTTGACCTGGAGCGCGGGCTGGTCGCCGTGAGGATCATAGGTGCCCAGGTTCTCCAGTACCTTCCCCCCGCCTGCCACCCGCGACTCCCCCACGATCAGACGGTAGAAGGGGTGTTGTTTCGCGCCCATCCTCCGCAGCTTGATCTTGACACTCATCTCTACTCTCCCTTATCCATGCGGCGTCACGATCCCAGGAATGGCAGCAGGCGCTTGGCCATCGTACGTTTGGCACCACTCCCTCCTCCCCCCCCCGGCAGGAGCTGTCGCATCAATCTCTTGGCCTGAGAGAACTGTTTGAGGAGCCGATTCACCTCTACCACAGATGTGCCGCTTCCTGTGGCAATCCGTCGGCGACGGCTTCCATTGATGAGCCCCGGGACCTCCCGCTCCTTCCGCGTCATGGAGTTAATGATCGCCTCAGCCTGTTTGATCCCCCGTTCCGCCGCGCCACTGTCGGCTAGCCCCTTCTGTTGGGACAGCCCGGGGATCATCCCCATCACCTGTTCGAGCGGCCCAAGCTCCTTCAGTTGTCTGAGCTGCAGCCGAAAATCCTCCAGCCCGAAGCCCTCTGTTGCGATCCTCTGAGTCAGCTCCGCGGCTCGCTTGTGATCGACGGTCGCTTGTGCCTTCTCCACCAGGGTCAAGATATCGCCCATCCCAAGTATCCTGGAAGCCATCCGATCGGGGTGGAATGGCTCAAGGGCGTCCAGCTTTTCACCCACCCCAACGAACTTGATCGGCTTCCCGGTCACCGACCGGATGGAAAGGGCAGCGCCGCCACGGGCATCTCCGTCCAGTTTGGTCAGGACAAAGCCGGTCAGCCCGAGATCCGCATCGAACCGGAGGGCAGAGTTCACCGCATCCTGGCCTGTCATGGCATCGGCCACCATCAGGATCTCGGCGGGGCACATCGCCTGTTTGATCGCGACAAGCTCCTGCATCAATGGCTCATCGACATGCAGCCGCCCTGAGGTGTCGAGAATCAACGGATTGTGCCCGCGCTCCTTGGCAACGGCCCGCGACTCTTGGCACACGTGCAGCGCCGCACCTGTCCCGACGAACACGGGTATTCCGAGGGAATTCCCGAGGATCTGGAGCTGTTCCCTTGCCGCCGGCCTGGCCTGATCCGCCGCCACTAGGAGCGGCGAGCGCCCCTCCGACAGCAGCCATCGGCCCAGCTTCGCCGCGGTGGTCGTCTTGCCCGATCCGTGAAGGCCAACCAGCATCAGAACAGACGGCGAGTCCTGTGCGTACGCCAATGGAACGCGAGTGCTGCCCAACACCCCCACCAGCTCTTCGTAGACCACCTTGACGACCTGCTGGCCGGGGGTCAGACTCTCCAGCACCTCGCGGCCGACCGCCCGCTCCCGGACCCGCTCGATGAATCCCTTGACAACCTTGAAATTGACGTCGGCCTCGAGCAACGCAAGACGAACCTCTCGGAGCGCCTCGATGATGTTCTCCTCGGTGAGGCGTCCATGCCCACGAAGTCTTTTGAAGACCAGCGCTAGCCGTTCCGCGAGTCCGTCAAACATGACACTCCCTCTCAAGGGCGAAAGCTAAAAATAGCCCTTTCTTCCTTTGGTTGTCAAGGTCAAACTGCACGCTGCAGGCCACCCAGAAGCCGCCATCGGTCATATGGCATCACCCGACCACAATCAGCCGAACATCCATCACGTTGGTGTTCGTGGGGCCGGTAATGACGAGGTCGTTCAGCCGTTGAAAGAAGTGGTATGAATCGTTCTCGTGGAGCGAGCGGATCGGTTCCAGGCCGATCGAGCGTGCCCGAGAGACAGTGGTGCCGTCGGCCACGGCGCCAGCCGCATCAGTCGGGCCATCGGACCCATCGGTCCCGGCGCTAAAGATCACGACATCCTGAAGTCCCTCGATCTCCAGGGCGGCGGCAAGGACAAACTCCTGATTCCGCCCTCCCAAGCCATTCCCTCTGAGGGTCACGGTCGTCTCGCCTCCTGAGATCAGGCAGGCTGGGGGAGACAGAGGATTGCCTGTGGCCCTCACTTCACGTGCCAGGGCCGCATGAACCCTGGCCACCTCCCGGGTTTCTCCCTCGACTGAGGACGAGAGAATGAGAGGGCAGAGACCGAGACTGCGGGCACGCTCCGCGGCCGCTCGAAGCGCCAGTAGATTGTTTCCGATCAAGAGGTTCCTCACCCTCGCAAAGTGAGGGTCCTGCGGCTTCGGTGTCTCCGCCACCTCCCCGCGCAGCCCGGCGTGGAGGTGGCGGAGGATCGCAGGGTGGAGGGTGCGCTCGAGGGCGTACTTGCTCACGATCGCGCACGCGTCCGCGAAGCTGCTGCTGTCAGGAACGGTCGGCCCCGAGGCGATCGCCTCGAGTGGGTCACCGACGACGTCTGACAAGATAAGCGCGAGCAGGCGCGCCGGCGCGGCCGCAGCGGCCAGATGTCCCCCTTTGACCCGGGAGATGTGCTTGCGTATCACGTTGATCTCCTTAATGGTCGCCCCGCACGCCAGGAGTTGTCGCGTCGCATCCTGCTTTGCGGCCAATCCGACCCCCATGACGGGAAGCGGGAGCAGGGCTGAGCCGCCGCCGGAGATCAACGCGATAACCAGGTCACGATCCATTGCGGATGACACCAGGGAAAGGATGGTCTCCGCCCCTCTGAGGCCAGCCTCATCCGGGATCGGGTGGCCCGCCTCCTGCACGCGCACCCTCACCATGGGTTGTACCTGCCCATATCCGACCGTGACCACACCATCGGCAATGCGATCCCCGATGATCCCCTCTACCGCGATGGCCATCGCCCCGCTTGCCTTCCCCGCCCCGACCAGATAGATACGACCGATCGAATCCAGTCGATAGGACTCCCCGTCCGCCAGCAGGTGCCCCCCTTCACGAGCGAGATGCCGGCGCACCGCATCGGCCGCATCAACCGCCTGAACCGAGGCGCGAAAAATCTGATCGGCGGCCTCTCTCAACGCCTTCAGGTTCATGGAGAGGGCCCCAGGGGAAGGCTGTGCAGGATAGAGTAGCGGGGGCCTTCCCGGCGCAGGTCACTCTTCATCATCTCGATCCGATCGAGCACCATCTCGCCCAGCGGCTCGACCGGCACCGAGATCAACGCGGCCGCCAGTTGTTCCCTCCGCCCCGGACCCCGGACCCGACCCAGCGTGAGGTGGGCCGTGAACGGCCGCTCTTCTCGAGAAAACCCGAGCGGCTCCAGTTCCGCCTCTAGCCGGGCCTGCAGCCCGGCAAGCGAATCTGCACCTTCAGGCACGCCGACCCAGACGACTCGAGCAGCGCGGGGCTGGGGAAAGGCGCCAAGCCCTCCAAGGACGAATCGGAAGGGCCCACACCCCCTGGCGGCTGATGCAACAGCTTCGGCAATGGCCTCCAGGCGAGTCTCCTCCACCTGTCCCAGGAATTTCAGCGTCAGGTGAAGATTCTCGGGTTTCACCCAGCCGACATCCGCGCGGGTCGCCTTGAGCTGCTCCATGACACGGGCAAGGGCCTCTTTCAGGGACGGATCCAGATTCACGGCGACAAACGCTCGAATCGTGGGGGAAGGCGGGCGATCAGGCCGGGGTGGCATCTCGGCGGGACATCAGGTGACGGCGGACCATATCGAGGGCCGCCTGAGAGGCGAGCAGCTTATTGGTCTCCCGGTCGCCCAGGAACCGCCACTCCCGGCAGATCACCCCCTCAGCCGAGGCGATTGCGATGTACGTCAGGCCGACCGGCTTCTCGGCGCTGCCGCCGCCCGGCCCTGCGATGCCGGTGATCCCGAGGGCTAGATCGGTCCTGGCGGCCTCCCGCACCCCGGACGCCATCGCTTCGGCCACGGCCCGGCTGACTGCTCCGTGTCTCGCGATCAGCTCATGCGGCACGCCCAACCTGTCCTCCTTGGCCCGGTTGCTGTAGACCACCTCTCCCCGAACGACGTAGGCGGAGCTTCCAGGTAAATTGGTCAGGCGGTGGCAGACCAGCCCCCCGGTGCACGACTCGGCGACGGCAACAGTTTGCCCCGCGTCCAGCAGGAGCCGCCCCACGATCTCCTCGAGTCGCTCCGCGTCCCGCCCGTAAAGCAGCGCACCAAGTCGCTCGCGCAGCATGGCCTCGAGATCGTCGAGACGTCGCTCACCCTCCTCATGCGACCTGGTCTTGACAGTCAATCGAATGTGGACCTCCCCAGGATGGGCGAGCAATGCGATGGTCGGATTCAGTGATGAACGCGCAAGATCGCCGATGACCTCGTCGAGTTGTGACTCGGTGATCCCGCAGGTCTTCAGAATCCGCGACCCGATTCGCGCACTGCTCTCGAAGCGCTCGCGAAGTCTCGGGATGACCTGCTCAGTGAGCATCGGCTGCATCTCCGAGGGAACCCCGGGCATCGCCACTATCATTCGCCCATCGCGCGCGGTGATTAGCAGACCCGGCGCGGTACCTCGAGGGTTTGGCAAGACGGTGGCGCCCTCCGGGATCAGGGCCTGCCGCTCGTTGTTCTTGGACATCACCAGTCCTCGATCGGCAAAGCGGCGACGGATAGACTCCAGCACTGTCTGATCGAGGACCAACGGTCGCGCCAGGACCGCTGCAATGACCCGGCAGGTCAGATCGTCCTCGGTGGGGCCGAGACCCCCGGTAGCGATCACGATCTCGGACCTGCTCAAGGCCTGCCGAAGCGCCTCCCCGATCCGCCCCTCGTTGTCACCCACCGTCGTCTTCCAATAGACATCGATCCCGGCTGCGGCAAGCTGCTCAGCGACATAGGCGGCGTTGGTGTCAACAGTCTGGCCCAGCAATAGTTCCGTGCCGATGGTGAGGATCTCGGCGCCCATCACCGCTGCCTTTCGCCCCATCTAGCGCTCCTCCAACTGTTTCGTCCTAACTTGATGGGGCATCGTGCCGGGCCAAGAAACGAGCATAGCAAGGCGCGGCCCCTGGGGCCGACCGAGGCGTACGTCTCCAGGTACGTCGCAGGGAGTGCTCCGGGGGCCAGCAACGCCGCTAGGCGAAGTTAATTGGAACGGCACTAGCCGGTGACCCCCGGTAGCCACCATCTAAACAACCGGACGCACAGATTGGCGTAGCACCCTGCCACGAGATCGTCCAACATAATCCCCCATCCACCCGGAAGAGTCTCTGCTCGGTCGGCCGGAAACGGCTTCCACACGTCAAACAGACGAAAAAGGACGAACGCGCTCAAGAGCGATACGTGGTGTGGCGGGATCGCCAGCAGCGCCACCCAACAGCCGACGACCTCATCGATGATGACCGCGGACGGGTCCCTGGCGGCAAGCGCCCGCTCCGCCCTACCGGCCGTGTAGGTGCCAACAGCAAAGAGAATCCCGACGATCGAGAGGTGGACGGTCCAGTGCAGGTGCCGGAATGGAAGGAACAGCAAGAAGGCCGCCAGGCTCCCGACCGTGCCCGGCGCGTATGGAAACCGGCCGAGGTGGAAGCCCGTGGCAACCAGCAGAGGAACTCGCGAGAACAACGACCGAGCCCGAGGTTCCCGAGGCCTCATGAGCTGCGGTAGGCTCTGACCCTCAGGCGAGGGAGATCTGATTGCCGCCCGCCGCCTTGGACCGATAGAGCGCCTTATCCGCCGCCCTGACAAGGTCTTCGACCTGGTCCATGTTCGGACCGAGACAGGCGACCCCGAGGCTCACGGTGATCCTCTCGCCCGCCGCCAGCTCCTGCCCGTGAGAGGGGTCGCGTTCCATGGCGGAGCGGATCCGTTCCGCCTTCACCAGGGCCTGTCTGAGATCAGTCTCCGGCAGGATGATGCAGAACTCGTCCCCTCCGTATCGGGCCAGGATATCCACCCCTCGCGTGTTACTTCTCAACCGGTTGGCAAGGAGACGAAGGACCTCATCGCCCTCCAGGTGGCCGCGGAGGTCGTTATATCGCTTGAAGAAATCGATATCAAAAATGATGAGCGAGAGTGGCCGATCGTACCGCTTGGCCCGCTTGAACTCCGGCTCGAGCCGGTGATAGAAGTGTCGGTGATTAAAGAGACCGGTCAACTCATCGGTGATGGCCAGCCGGTTGGTCTCTTGAAACAGCCGCGCATTTTCGATCGCGATAGCCAGTTGCTCACCAAGCGGCACGAGGAGCTCAAGCTCGCGCTCCGCGTAGCAGCGTGGCGTGCTGCTGTCCAGGCAGAGGGCGCCGATCGCCTCCCCCTTAGCGATCAGTGGCAGGCGGACGGTGGAGCGGATCCCCGCCTTCAGGAGGACCTCATCCTCGACGAACCGCTTCGCTTCGACCAGATCCGACTCGATGTAGGCACGCCGCTGGGACATCACCCACTCGATGCCGGTCCCCTCTTTCGCCAACCAGACACTTCCCGGCTCGCCTGTGCTGAGCGGATCGGTCGCGAGCTGGAACATCCTGAATCCCTTCCCTGAGCTATCCGGTACGACGACCCCCATCCGGTCGTACGGGATGAGCCGTTTCACTTCCGAGGCGAAGGTCTGGTAGACCACCCCGAGATCGAACGAGGCGCTGATGACTCTGGTCAGTCGATTCACCGCCGCGATGCGCTCTGCCCGATCTTGCAGTGCGGTGTACAGTCGCGCGTTCTCCAAGGCGATCCCCAGATGATTGGCGTACGTCACAAGGGTTTCGACATCGAGGGGACGGAAGTCCTTGGGGTCTCTGAAGTAGAGAGCGAGGGCGCCGTGACGGCCGGACAGGCCCTGCACCGGGACGGCAAGCAACGCCTCGACCCCTTCCTCCAACACCGACGCCGGGACATAATCGGGAATCTGGCTCGCACGAGGGATCAGGATCGGTCTGCCCGTATCCATGACCGCCTGCGCAATCGGGTCCGGAACCGATGAACGTTCGGAGCCCTGTCGGCCGCTCAGGAAGATTCCAACCCGAGTGACCGCGCCGGGCGCGGCCTCCTGCAGCGAAATGAGGGTCCCGCTCGCCTGGAAGGCCTCAAGGATCTGTTGCGCGGCCAACTGCAAGGTGTCTTCAAAATTCTGAATCGCATGCAACTGGTTGCTGAGCTCGTAGAGGAGGTTCGACCTCGCCAAGGTCGCATTGGTCTCCTCGAAAAGGCGTGCGTTCTCAATCGCAACACCGACTTGATGGCCGAGGCCGGCCAGCAGCCGCTCCTCTTCCTGAGAAAACTGGTGGGGATGTCGCCCGAACATGCTGATGGTCCCCACCACGCCGTGCTTAGAGACGAGAGGGACCCCTGCTGCCGACCGAACGCCTGGGATCGCCCCGACGGCGGCGAGCACGCCAGGAGCCTCCGCGACATTGGGGATGAAGACCGGCGCCTCTGCGCAGACGACGGTCCTGGCGAACTCCTCGCAGGGCCCCACCGACCCGATGGCTTCCAGTTCAGCAGCGAACACCCCCTTCCCTGCTGCGATTCTGAACTCCTGTCCGCCCTGATCCTCCAAACGGACGAATCCGGCATCCAGCTCCATCAGGTCAAGGACCTGTTGAAGGGCCTGCTCCAGCACTTCCTTCAGATTGAGGGAGCGACTCAGCGAGGTGGCGATAGCATACAGGGCGGACAGGGCACGATTCTTGGCCATGGCTTCCCGTCGGAGGCGGCTGATCCGCAGCCACACCTCGACGCGAGCGACCAACTCTTCAGGGTCAATCGGCTTGCCAATGAAATCGTCGGCCCCCCACCTCAGCCCCTGGGCGCGTTGCTGAGCGGTCACCCCTGTCGTGGAGACAATCACTGGCAGGTGTCGCTTCCCCTCGTCGGCCCTGAGGGCCGTGAGGATCTGACGGCCCTCGAGGTGAGCCTTATCGAGGTCCAGCACCATCACGTGCGACTGGCAGGTGACAAGCGCCTCCAGGGCCTCCTGCTTCGAGCGGGCCACCACGATGGAGAACCCCTGGCGCTCCAGCATCTTCTGAAATCTGCCGACCCACCCCGGCTCGTCATCGACGATCAGGATCGTCGCGTTCTCCTCGTTCCGACCTTCCTGCATGCGATCACTCCAGCTCAGCCACGCACTCAGATCTTACTTGATTTCGTCTCCCCGACAAAGGGAAAACACACAGGCAATCCTCATCCTTACCGATAATTGCCGAACTGCAGGTCAATGCCAAAATCGTGCGCCTGCAATGGCTGGATGACGGCCTGCAGGTCGTCCTTGCTCTTTCCAGAAACCCTCACTTGGTCCCCCTGGATCTGTGCCTGGACCTTGTGGCCAAGTCCCCTGATGGCCTTCACGATCTCGCGGGCCTTCTCGGCAGAGATCCCCTGTTGCAGCGTGACTCGTTGCCGAATCGTCCCCTTCGCCGCCGGCTCGGGGGCCTCGTAGACAAGCGCCTTCAGTGAGACCTTCCGCCGCACCAGCTTCGACTCCAAGAGGTCCACCACGGCCTTGAGTTTAAAGGTGTCGGCGGCGTGCAGAATGAGGCCCGTCTCATCACGGACGATGCGGCACGCTGTCCCCTTGAAGTCGAACCGCTGCCCGATCTCCTTCATCGATTGCTGAACGGCGTTGTCCACCTCTTGCAGATCGACCGTGGAACTGATATCAAACGAACTCTCTTTGGACACAGGCGATCTCCTTCTCCCTTCAGGATGCGAGCCCCTCTGAGGACAGCAGGGCCGCAATGCGAACTCAGGGAACTGACGGTGCAATGATCGTGCCCATCATTCCGAGAGGGCTTGGCCGAGAATGATCGCCATCGCCCACAAGAGGCTAGGGCCTCGAAACCGGTGGGAAGAAGTATCACTGCGCAGATCTTACGGGACGGGGCGTCTTGGAGGCGCCACCAGATCGGTGCCCGGGGGTGGCGAAAACTTGAAAAGTGCGTCCTCCAGTCCACCGTTGACCTTCAATTCGGACAGATCGACAACGGTGGTGTTCCCGTAGAGATCGAAGACCGTC
>Ga0302046_10002777_pt1 | contig 16198 bp, 12 predicted proteins | sample RVTome_11_FD_200261 | JGI IMG/M metagenome (GOLD analysis project Ga0302046, IMG submission 200261) | Soil microbial communities from uranium-contaminated site in the Upper Colorado River Basin, Wyoming, United States - RVT147D111 (version 2) ...
CCCGGCCTGCAGGGCCAACACCGGCTGAGTAATGGTGCGGGCCAGCCAAAGCGCGACCAGCGAAGCAATGAGCAAGGACAGGCTGCCAGTCAGCAGCAGCCTCCGGCCAAAAGCGTGTGATGGGGCCAGGGCTTCGGCCTGGTCAATCTTGACGATGAGGCAGAGCTGCCGTTCAGACAGCCAGCGATAAACGATAATCGTCGACACGCCGCGATAGTCCTCAGCCGAGATGAACCCATTGCCTGGGGCCAGGCAGCGCTTAGCCGCCTCGGTATGGATGCCCTGCTGCAGCACGGCCGGGTCACTGATAAAACGGGGCTGGGTGACAAACAGGTTCGACGTATTCACCAGGAAACTGTCGTCAGTTTGGTGCTGGCCGGCGCGGCGGCTGATGATTGCATTCATCTCGGCCAGGTTCAACTCTCCGGCCAAGACGCCTAACAACTGCCCGTCAGGCGACCGGAGCGGCGTCGCGACGGTCATGGCCAGCTTCTGGAGCGAGAGTAAATAGTACATGTTCTGGACGTAGGGGCCGTGCTGGCCGTTGATAAAGAAGGGGCGATCTTCTTTGAATTTGCCCTCTTCGTCCGGATCAGTCGCGGCTATAACCTGACCGGTTTCAGCCTCGATGACCAATAACGTCAGATATGGCCGCTCTGGACCGGCCCATGGCTGAAGTTCACGCACCAGGCGGTTGTGCGCGGCTTGAGCCTGGGTCGAAGTTGGGGCAACGGTGATAAGAACGGCTACATCCTGGTTCAAATCAGACGAATCGGCCAGTGCGGTAAGGTCCGACTGCCGGTCTTCGACCCAGGTATTCAACGCGGCTTCTTTTTCAACGGCTGTCGAGAGCAAATCAGAGATCGTGGCTGCCTCCAACGCGGCGCGGCCGCTGGCGTAAGCCAGGGCGCCCACTCCTGCCAGTAAGAGGGCCGCGAAAAACACAAAAACCAGGCTCAATTTGGTGGTGATGTTCGGCTGCAGCTTCATGGCCTATAAATCTCTTGCAGAAATTGCAGGGTGTAAGCGTCGGCCACCTGCAACGGCCGGGTCAGGACACCCTGGGCTCGCATGCTTTGATCCATCTCAGCCCAGACTTCGGGCTTGCTCCAGCCGAGGCGATCTTGACCAGTGTTGATGAGCGGCAGGCTGGCGGTCATCTTCTCGATTTCGAGAACCGGGTCGGCCTGGGGATTAACCTTAAGTATCTGCGGTCCCACCTCGGCCGGATTTTCGACGACGTAAGTCCAGCCCTTCAACGTGGCCCGTAGGAAACGGCTCACCAGTTCAGGGTTTGTGCTAATCAATTCATCGGTGGTGAAAAGAGTATCCCCATAAAAATGAATACCATAGTCGTCGGGGTAGATGATATTGAGCCGGTAGCCCGCCAAGCGCGCTGTAATAACTTCGTTGGTCAGGAAAACGCTGCGGACCTGTACCCGGCCATCATAGAATTCGGCCAGGCCAGGTTTGGACTCGACCACGGTATATTGGTCGGGGCTGAAACCCAGACCAATCATCATGACATCCAACAAAGGCTGCCCGTTGCGGCCGACGGCGATGGTTTTGCCCACAAAATCCTGCGGGCGGGTGATGCCCGATTCGGCCAGGGCAATATAGACCCGTGGGATGTGACGATAGATCGTGGCAATGGCCCGTACAGGTTGACCCCCGGCCCGCCATAAGAGCACCTGGTCTGCCGTGGCTATCCCAAACTGAGCCGAGTGGTTCATCACGGCCGTTATCGTCTGCAAGTTCGGTCCACCCTCCACAAAGGTGACCGTTAGCCCTTCGGCGGCATAGTCTCCGTTTTGGTCGGCGGCGTAAAGGCCAGCAAATTGGGCCTGGTGAGTCCAGGATAATTGAACGGTGACAGCAGCCGGTGGGGGCGTGGGAGGAGCGCCAGTGCAGGCGGATAAACTGATCCCTAAGGTCAGCACGCCTAACAGCCCGGCAAAGATCACTGACAATCCGGGCCAGATCAGTTGCCAACCAGGTGGGTCGGAGTAAAGGAAACTAAATCTATGATTTGTTAAACCCGGTCGAACGGGGGAATTATCAAAAATTTTTCCCATCAAACTTGCCTTTATTAATCTCTGACAAAAGCCCTGGTTTTCAGTCAGAATAGAAGCGAATAATGAAGTCGAGGTAGAAGACCTGATCTTACTTGCCACTCAACTGTTCCATTTCGGGTTTGATGAATTTATCATAACAGTCAGGGCAGTAGGTATGGGAAAACTTCGCCTCAGAATGCCGGCTGATGTAATCTTCAAGCTGATACCAGGCTCCCTGTTCATGAATTCGCTTACAATAGGCACAGATGGAGAGGATACCTTCCAGTTGCCTGACATGCCGGCGCAGACCAAGAATGCGTTCCGCCACTTGTAGCCGGGCCGCCAATTCCTCCTCATCGAAGGGTTTGGTAATGAAATCATCCGCACCCGCCTCCATCGCCTCAAGGTAATTAGCCTTGCCCTCCAAGACGGTCAGAAGAATAATGTAGGTATAATTAGATTGCATTTTTTCCCGAATCATGCGACACAGCATCAGACCATCCACATGGGGCATCAGCCAATCTGAGATCAGGATGGGGAAGTATTCTTGCTGATAAGCTTCCCAGGCCTGTCCACCGCTTTCGGTGACCACCACTTCATAGCCCAGCTTGTGTAGCGTGGCTTCAAGCACCATTCGAGAAGTCGATTCATCATCGGAAATAAGGATTTTCATTGGGTTCACTCCCAGGCCTGACAGGTTGGGCCGTTCAGTTCCTGCTCTATCTCGGCTTCCACGCGGTTGAATTCACACTCCAACTTTGCCATCAACACAGTAGCGTCGTCCATTGTGTGGTCAGGGTCCAGGTTTTCCAACCGCCGGCAGATAGCCCCCAGATCGTACGCACCGAGGTTGAGACTGGCTCCTTTGAACCGGTGCGCGGCCATTCTCAAGTTCGCCCTATCGTTTGTCGCTACGGCTCGACGCAGGATAGTCATATGGACAATAGCATCGCTTTGAAACTTCTCCAGCAACCGGGCGAACAACGAGGCCTCAGTCGCCTGGGCCAGATTCCTTAATCGTTGCAGTGTCGCCCAGTTGAGGGCAGAGACCTCTTGGTCACCTTCCACCTCAGGCCGAGGCGCCACTTCAAGATGAGACTTGTTCATTTTCTGGAGAGATTCGGGGAATGCGGCCGGAACCCACCGTTCCAGCACCTCGACCAATTCCTCTTTTCGCACCGGTTTGCCGACATAATCGTCCATCCCGGCGGCCAGGCACCGTACCCAGTCGTATTGCCACATTGTAGCCGTCAGGGCGATAATTGGGATATAGTGGGCGCGATAGCGGTGGCGGATCGCAACGGCGGCCTCAAACCCATTCATCTCCGGCATTTCGCAATCCATGAACACAAGGTCATAGGGTTGCCGAGCCAGCAATTCTAGCGCCTCGCGGCCATTGGCTGCACTATCCACCCGGCAGCCAAGCGCTTCCAAAAGCAGTTGGCCGATTTTCTGGGCGATCAAATCATCGTCTACGATCAGAACGTGGGCCTCGACTTGCCGCCTGGCCACATTATTCATGGTTGACTGACTCGGTGGGTTTGTCATATTCAAACCAAATCTCTCCGGTGGCGTAATCGGTTTGCATCACCCTCTGGATGGCCGGCAGCAATTCTGTGCGCATCTTTTTTTTGATCACATAGTCGCCGGCGCCATTGGCCAGAGCCGCATCCCGATAGATCGATACGTCAAATAAGGTCAACATAATCACTTTTAACTCTGGCATTTCGGTTCTGAGTTGACGGGTGGCTTCTAATCCGTTCTGGCCGGGCAGCTTCACGTCCATCAGGACCAGATGGGGTTTCAGTTCTCTGGCTTTGGTAATCACTTCCAGGCCATCCCTTACCTCACCGATGACCTCTAAACCTGGCTCAGTGGCGATCAGTTCTTTGATCTGCTGAAGAATGATAGCATTATCATCGACAAGCAGAACTTTTATGATGGGCATGTCTTGTTCCTTATGGGATACGTCATCTGGACGCCTCTCTGGCATGTCTTACCCTGGCTGACCTCATCACTCAGCCAACACGGTTCTTAACTTATCGCACCTTGGTCCCTTTAGCTATTGGTGAAACGTTGATTTTTGCAAAAAAAAGCCCTATTTTCATAGGGCGGTTGCGGAATTGGAATGCAAACTTTGGGCTTGACGCGCCAAAGAAGCAAGGCCATCTGTATACAGGTTTATAATTGCATATGGGGTAGATTGAAACGGCCGGTGATTAGCTGCTGGGGATGACAGAAATCATTCAGCAGGGGTGATGACGCCCTTACGAATAGCGAATTGGGTAAGTTCAGCTGTACTATAGAGGCCCAATTTACTCATCAGATTAGCTCGATGGGCTCGCACGGTGTTTTCGGTGATGACCAGCCGTTCGGCAATCTCTCGGCTGGAGTGGCCTTCGGCAATCAGTTGGAGTACCTCTCGCTCGCGCCCGGTGAGCGAGTCATGCCACTCGGCCTCATCGTCCGTTCGAGCTTGCTTGAGGTAGCCTTCAATCACCGTTCCAGATATGGAGGGGCTGATAAAAGAATCACCCTGATGAACGGCCCGGATGGCAGCAACCAATTCTGTAACGGCGGCTCGCTTGACCACGTAGCCCGACGCCCCGGCTCCAAATATTTGGACGATATATTCCTCGGTCATGTGCATGGTTAGAATCAGAATTTTAACCTCCGGGAACCGTTGCTTGATCTGCCGGGTGGCCTCCAACCCATTGAGACCGGGCATAGCGATGTCCATCAAGACAACGTCAGGACGCATCCGTTCTACTTGTTCGACCGCCTCTCGCCCATCTTCGGCTTCACCAATGACCTCGATGTTGCCCGGGTTTTCTAACAGCGAGCGTAGACCCGCGCGCATAATGGTGTGATCATCGGCTAAAACTACCCGAATTTTATTCATCAGCTTTCTGCCTCACATCAAAAGTGGAATTTCCAGAAAAAGCCTGGTTCCCCGCGCCGGCTGTGATTGGATCTCAAACCGGCCTCCCAGGGCGGTGACTCGTTCGCGAATGCCGATCAAGCCCAAGCCGGGTTCTGAGGTCCGCCGGTTTGCTACCTCATCGACATCGAAGCCGCAACCATCGTCTTCAATTAAAACGGTCACAGCAACTTCCTGCCGGACCAGGCGCAGGGTGACTCGCTGAGCCTGGGTATGCCGGGCCACATTGGTGAGGGCTTCCTGTGCCACCCGGTAAAGGGCTATTTCGACCTCCGGCTTCAGCCTTCCCTCAAAATCTGCCGTATCCAACTCGACCTCAATATTGCTCCTGGCGGCATATTGTTTTGTGTACCAGCCTAAGGTGGCTGCCAGGCCAAGATCATCGAGCATGCTAGGGCGCAAGTTAAGCGATAACTCGCGGATCTGGGTCAGGGTCTGATCAACTAATGAAATCGTATCGACGAACCTCTTTTTGGCGCCTGGAGTCGCCAATGGTGACAGCTCTTGCTCGATCACTTCCAGATTGAGACCGATGGCAGTCAAGGCCTGCCCCATCTCGTCATGCAGTTCGTGGGCCAGGTGCTTACGTTCCGCTTCTTGAGTGGTGATGAGTTGAATTGACAGCCGGTGCAAATCTTGACGCTGCTTGCGCATCACGCCTTCCGCTTGCTTGAGCGCAGTGATGTCCATGATAGAAACCAATACTCTTGACCAGGTGGCCTCATATTCCGGAGCGATGGATAATCTGAACCAAATATGGACTTTGTCACCTGACAAAGTCAGGTTGACGGTTTCACCTTCATAGGGGGTTTGACCGGCGGCCAGGGCCACTAACATTGCTCTAAAGGTATCGTATGTCACCCGGCTGAAGAAGGTGTCTATACCGATCAGCAGTTCTTCTTTATTGCTGGCCCGATATAAGGCCAAACTGGCCTGGTTGACCTCCGTCACTTTCACCATCTTGATGCATTTCTTCACCGCTGAAGGGTGTTGTCTAAAATATCTGTCCAAATCGTTAACCCCTCCTGATCGCAACCGGTCAAGATACATCTTAACTTCTGAAAAGTTTTGTTCCCAGATAGAAATCGGCGAGTTGTCAAAAAGATCGCGGTATCGCTCTTGGCTGTGACGGGTTGTCTCGAACAAGTGGGCGTTTTCAATGGCAATAGCGGCTGAACTGCCCAATGCCTGCAACACCTCCAGATCGGATTGATCAAAACTTCCGGTGAGTTTGTTGATAACCTCGATGACCCCGACCACTGTGTCCCGTACGATCAGAGGGACAGCGATGAGCGTGCGCGTGGTCAGCTGGGTCGTGGTGTCAATGCTCTGATAAAAACGGGGATCGTTCTGGACATCGTCCACCAAAACCGCCTGCTTTGCCTGTGACACCCAGCCGGCGATACCGGCAGTGGCCGACATTCGAGCGCCGACGAGTCGCTCGGAAACAGGGCTGACCGCAGCTACAAAGGCCAGTTCCTCACCCTCTGCCTCAACCAACAGTAACGAGGCCCCTTCCGCTGCGACCAGAGTCATAGCCTCAACGACTACCTGGTTGAGCACATAGTCTAAATCCAAAGAGGAAGCCAGGGTCCGGCCGGCCTTATTGAGAATGGTCAATTGTTCGGCCCATCGGGCTGATTTTGTGTGCAGCCGAGCATTCTCAATCGCGATGGCCGCCTGGTTGGCAAAAGCCTGAGCCAGGTCTGCTTCGACTTGACCGTAGGTCGCCACCTGCCGGCTATCAAGCGCTAGATAACCGATCACCTCTCCATGAACCAACAAGGGAATAGCCATCCAGCCGCGCACATGCTCGGTCCCCCCCCAATGTTCAAAGCGGGGGTCTTCCGAGGCATTGACTAAAATTAGGGGGCGACGGGAATGTTGAAGCTTATGAAATAAAATGCCATCCGTCGGGTGGTCAAGGCCAATCACCCGGCTTGGATCGTAAAACCCCCTACCGGCGATGGCGTGCAGGTAGCCGTTCTCTAACAGAAAGATGCAGACGCTGTCAAACATGACCACCTGTTCCAACTGAACCAGGATGTTCTCAAGTACCTGATCCAGATCGAGGCTGGCAGTCAGCAACATGGCGATATCGCGCAAGGTTTCAACTTCTTGCCGGCGGCGATGTTCGGCCTCGAGCAAGCTGCGATAGCGTGCTTCACTCTCTCGCAGCGCCTCCTGTACTTGCCTGTGTTTGGTTACCTGCAAAGTAAGTTCTCGGGCATAGATAATCGATTGTTTATAGGCCAGTTCTAAGTCTCTAATACTATCCTGCCGGACCTCTGCCACAGGCTGGTGCTCTGTGATAACATGCAGCAGCCAATGCAGTCCAACCAACTGGTTACCCGCCCCGCGAACGGCGCCAACGGTCAGGCTGGCCGGAAAAGTGGCGCCTTCAGTTGGTTGCAACCTGACGTTCCAATTCTGCAGCCGCTCTACCTGGGTCAACTGGACCAAATGATTCGCAAAGCTTTGGCGCTGCATCGGCCCTCCGGCGACAAAATCAATCAGTGCTTGGCCGATCAGTTGGTCCTGATTGACGCGAAACAAAGTCGCTACGGCACGGTTGGCCTGGTGGATGACTCCGGCGGCATCAGTCTCTAAATACCCATGCGGAAGAAACTCTAACAACTTTTGGTATCGACGTGCCATGACCATTACTGGGTTCAAGAGTCTGTCATTCATCCGCTTCCCTCAACTATTCGTTGATTGCCTTCAATCAGTATCTATAGTGCTTCAACCTAAGTTCTGTTCACCTTCTTGTTCAAAAGGCAAGCTCAGTTCCACGACGAGGCCGGGCCTGTCGTCCCGATTATAAAGACGACATGTCCCGCCGACCCCCCAGATTAGCAAGGCCGCTCTGGAGAGACCCAGCCCCATGCCAGTCGTTTCGCCGGTAAGGTATTTTTCGCCTTGGTAGAAAGGTAATAATATCTGACCAAACTGCTCCGGTGAAAGGGTCAGGCCATCATCCATGATCTTTATCCTCAAGCGGGTGCTGTCATCCTCGAGTAGCGCAGCCGAAACTTCGATCATCGGATTTCGTTTAGGATGAAACTTCTTGGCGTTCTCAAATATTTCCCATAGGATCAATTCAACAGCTTGATCTTGCAAGAGAAGCCGAACGTTGCCCGCAGCCTCGAGCCCGGATACTGTCATCGCTTCAATGCCTAAATCTGAGCCGAGTTTGGTTATGAGAGGTCCCAATTGAGCCAGGCTGAAGCCAGAGTCGGGTTGGGCCAGATCAGGGGTATTCAGATATTTCAGAATACTTTCGACGTCGGACTGCAGCCGTTCTGCGCCCCGCATCACAATGTCAAGAAGCTTCATCGTATCAGGGTCCGCTGATATAGCTTGATCTTCTTTGAGCAAGAGCAACCCGGAATAAATACTCGTCATCGGGGTTCGTAGTTTATGGGCCATCATTGTCTGGAACTCCCACATGTCGCGCTGCAAGACCAATTCGAGAGTCACGTCGCGCAGATGGATAATACGGCCTTCCCTCGACCCAGGTGGCAGATCCAGGAAATTGACCTGTAACCAAAAAACCTGGTTGGTTGGCGATTCGGGCCGGACGAGATAGCGCGACGCATTTAGAGTGTGTTTAGGGAGATTGGGCCAATCGTCCCAAGCCACCTCAGGTTCAAAGTGATATTGCTTGCGGGCCAACTCGAAAAAGGTAACCGGGTCAGTCTCGGCGCCAGCTGTCGTTAGATCGAGATACTGGCGAGCCCGGGGATTAGTATAGCGAATATGATCACTCTCATCGATCACCAGGTAGCCATCGTTAGACTGGTCGATCACCCAGTCAAATTTAGTCTGAGCCGAGAGCAGCAGGCGGTAGCGATTGAGCCGAACCGTGGTCCGAACACGGGCTTGCAACTCGGCGTGGTTGAACGGTTTGGTCATAAAATCATCTGCGCCTGCCTCAAGACCTTGAAGGACCGAGCCCATGTCGTCGAGAGCTGTCACCATGATTATCGGTACTTCCGCCAGAATAGGATGGGTACGCATTTGACGACACACTTCGAAACCATCCATGCCCGGCATCATGACATCTAACAAGATCAGGTCTGGAATTAATTCTACGGCAGCGGCCATGGCTTCCGGTCCATTACTTGCAAAAACTAAGTCATAACCCTGCTCCATTAGGAGGCTCCGAAAAACTTCACGAACCGAAAGTTGATCATCTACAATGAGAATCCTGCCTTTATATTCCATCTGCTTTACTCCTTATTAGCTACAGATTTTTCGGTCAACTCGCCGATGAATAATGGACTGATCCAGAGCCAACCGCACCTTGGAGGCTAAGTCCACGACACTAAAGGGTTTTTGTAATAATAACATATCGGGCTCCAGCACGCCGTGATGGGCGATGGCCTCATCAGTGTAACCCGACATAAAAAGCACTTTCAAATTGGGGCGGGTTTGAATGAGCTTCTCACTGAGCGCTCGACTACTCATCCCCGGCAGGACGACATCGGTCAACAACAGGTGAATCGGACCGGAATGGCGGGCGCAAATGAGTTGTTGACATTGGACTGGAGACTACATCGAAATCAAAAATAAGTTTCACATAATGATTGAGGGTATCTTATTTAAGGGGGGTGGATTGGTTTTGGCGATGCGCCGGATAGCAGGCAGTAGATCGGTACTTAAAGCCGATTTGAAAACGCAATCATCTGCACCGGCTTTTAAGGCCGCCTGGCGATAACTATCACTACTGCGCGCTGTTAGAACAATGATACCAACGTTGGGTGACATCATCCGCAGGCGGGGAATCGCATCTAGCCCTGTCAAGCTCGGTAATGCCAGGTCAAGCAAAATAATGTGTGGCCTTAAGCTGGGAAACAATGAAATGGCTTCCTGCCCATCGCTGGCGATGCCGGCTACTAGCACTTCATCGGCGTAGTGATCTTGTAAGTAATCCTTCAAAATATCAAGGAGTTTGGGATTGTCGTCTACGAGTAAGAGCGAAATGAGGGGCATGCCTATCTCCGCTGAAAAACCCCGTGGATCATCGAGTAAATTTTGACGGACTGTTAGTATAGGTATTTTCACGATCAGTGGATATCGTAGAAGTACGGTAATTTCTACGTGAACCTACGGTATTTTGACCTCAGCAGTGTCTTCTCAAAAAGTAGGGGCGATCTTGCCAAACCCTAAAGGTTTTCAAAACCTTTAGGGTTTCTTCCCCCGAATTATTGAGATGATACCCCTCAGCAGGAGTAATTTGGCGTTAACAGGTCGATTATTGACGTTTTGGCTTCTCAACAATGGTAAAAAACTGGGAAACAAAAGACCCCACATTAGCAATGTGGGGTCCTTGCAAGTTCCATCTGCCGGACTGAATCGAGCAGCTCAGCCGTCAAGTTCGTCAATTGTTAGTATTCCTTTTCGCACTGCATAGCGAAACATATCTAGCTGGTTACGCAGTTCGAGCTTGTGCATCATATTAGCTCGATGCATTTCGACCGTCCGGGGGCTGATAGAGAGCAGATTGGCGATTTCAGGGCCGGTCAGGCCTTTAGCCGCCAGATGCAACACTTCCCGCTCCCGATCGGTCAGCAGTTCATAAGAGTCTTCAATCCTTTCATCGGCTTTTTGAATATAAGCCTGAATCGCATGCTCCGAAAGAGGAGGGCTGAGATAACGTCGCCCTGAGATGACCACGTGTACGGCTTCCACGAGTTCGCCGGCTGTCGCTTTCTTGAGCACATAACCCGAAGCACCGTTTCTGAGCGCCTCAAGCACATAGGCCTCGTTAGCATGCATCGAGAGAATAATAACCAGGGTTTTGGGTGACCGCTGGCCAACTTGCCGGACAACCTCCAGACCACTTAGATCTGGCATCACCAGGTCGAGAACCAGTATATCCGGCTCCATTTGTTCGACCAACTGGATTGTTTCCAGCCCTCCGGCCGCCTCCCCAATAATTTCGAAATCAGACTCAGCCTCTAGCAATGAGCGTAATCCCTGGCGTACAACATGGTGATCATCGGCGAGAATAATCTTGATCATAGGTAGCCTCTTGTACTGGTCGGTTAGGCAGCGGCAGTTCGGCTATCACGCTGGTTCCATTGCCGCGCACAGAGTGAAATTCAAGGTTACCCCCTAATAAAGCTGCCCGTTTGCGCATTCCAGACAAACCAATTGAGACAGAATTGGACAGCACAATTTTGGGATCGAAGCCAATACCTCGATCCTCGATTTGTACTTTAAGCATATCCTGTTTGGCCCATAAGCGAACCGTTACCTCCTTCTCCTTTGCGTGACGAGCGACGTTTGTCAGTGCTTCTTGCACGATACGATAGACGGCTGTTTCAATTTCAGGATCGAAACGACGACCCTCTATCCCACTATGTTTGAAAGAGACATTGACCCCTGTCTGCTCCATATATCGTCCAAAATGCCAGAGCAGGGCAGGCAGCACGCCCAAATCGTCAAGCATGGCCGGTCTAAGTTCAAAGGACAGTTCATCGACCGTTTCCATTAGTTCGTCTACAAGAGTTTGGGCTTTTTTTAGATTGCTTCGAGCCTTGTTAACCGGCAAGCGGCCATCCACGTCTAATAATAGTTTCAATCCGGTCAAGAGCTGACCAATCCCATCGTGAAGTTCACGCGCAATTTGGCGACGTTCGGTCTCTTGAACTTCTAATAAACGGCGGGAAAGGGCCTGTAATTGCTCATGACTGACCTGGACCTGTTCAAACAACTGGGCATTCTGAATAGCGATAGCGGCCTGGGCAGCTAATGTTTCGGCTAGCTGAACATGGGTTTGGGAAAATAAACCCGGCACAGTTTTGTCCACAGAATACAACCCGATCATTTTGCCGCCGGCCACAAGGGGAACGCCCAGCCAGTTGCGGACACAGCCCATATCGATTCCGGCGAGGTACCCTTTCCAACCGGGATACCGGTTCGTATCCGGGATCAGCAGGCTTGTCTGGCTCGTTATCACCGTATTAAGATGTTGGTATTCGTGAAAATCAATGTGACGATACGGCTCATTTGTAGAGTTCAGCCATTGTTTGTAGCCCCGGGCTGTATATAACATCAGATGTGAGTCTGGTTCGAGCAACAAGATCGTGCTGCTATCGTAAGGCACGAGTCTATCCAGATAATCCAGCAATTTTTCCAAAATAACACTCAGATCAAGACTCTCTGTAAGTGTCAGGGCGGCCTCTTGCAGGTTTTCGAAAATCCGTCGAGCCTCCTGTTCAGCCGCAAGCAGGTGAGTGTTGGCGATCTCGAGAGCCGCCTGATCTGCCAGATTGACTAAGAAGGCCTGGTCTTCGCTCGTGTAAGGACGGCCCGAAGCATCGCGGATCACTTCGAGTGTACCTATGATGGCGCCTTCGATACTAAGAGGAACGATTAGCAGGCTCCGAATGCCTATTTGTTCTAAATAAGGCCAATATTTCGGTTGGAATAACTGCTGGGGTTGCCGCTGATCCATGTCCGAGATCAAGATTGGTTGGCCCGTTTTCAGCATTTGGACAACTAATTCATCATTGGAATGTGACGGTCCATCAGACAGCAGCCGAGCCATTTCGATTCTTACTTTCGGGTCGGGATGATAATAAGCAGCGGGTATGAGCCATGTTTGATTCTCTGTAAAAAGAGCAATGATACAGCCATCACCCACGATCTCAGCAGTCTTTCGAGTAATCGCATCCAAGACCGTTTGCTTATCCGATCCGGCCTGAGCCAACGCCTGCGAAATTTCAGCTTCGCTATCCATCATGAATTTTTTAGCTCGCGGCTGAAGTATAGTATCATTTCGTGGCTGCAACCGATTGTATTCGTTACGATCCATCAACCGCTCCCAAAATGAGTTGGATTAACTTCATATCGCAGCAACTTAGTTCCAAGTCTGGCTGGGCAGTAAGTTCGTCAGGAATTCTGGGGCAAGTGCGGGAAAATGAAAAGAAAAACTTAAAAATCGATGCCAATTGACTGGGGTATCGTAATGAGTTTGGTCGAAAGAGACGGGTATCTTAGCTCCAAGACGTTCCTATTTTAGCATGATTCGACCGTGTTTGTCTATAGCGGAAACCAATCAGGACGGTTCTGCCATTTGGCGTCTACCCCTCGACCGATTACAATTATTTTAGCCATCTAAACACAAGCTTTTCAACTCCACCAAGTTCAAACTCCCACCTGTAACTTCTACCTGATACCAGCGGCTAAGTTCAACCAAGTTCGCGCCATCATTCCGGTTCTTCTAATCCATCAAGTTGACCCGCTTGGGGATCGGGCGAAGTCAGAATACTAAATTGAGGGGGAATGTCGATGAAGACGACCATACTTCATATTCTATTGCTCGAAGATGAAGCGGCTCATGCGGAATTGATTCGCCGGGCCTTTGAAGCTCAAGCTCGGGAGGTACAACTGGATGTTGTCAACACCCTGCAAGCAGCCCGCCATCGTCTAACAGAGGTTCGGCCTGATCTGGCCATAGCTGAACTGGTCTTGTCAGATGGCCAGGGGACCGACCTTATACCGCCCAACAAAGATGAAGCAGCTTATCCGCTGATCATTATAGGCAGTGATGGCGACGGGCTACTGGCCGTCGAAGCGATGAAGGCCGGCGCACTTGATTACGTGATCAAGTCTGAGGCCGCTTTTGTGGCCATGCCGCGTATCGCCGAGCGGGTCCTGCGAGAGTGGCAGCATATCATTGACCATCGCCAAGCCCAGGCCGCCCTGCGCACAAGCGAAGCCATTCTGGCGCACACCCAACGGCTTGCTCACCTGGGCAGTTGGGAATTCGATCTGGCCGCAGATGAGGTGTTCTGGTCCGCTGAAATCTACCGGATTTATGGCCTCACCCCAGGAGAGATCAAACCCAATTTCGAGACGGCTATGGGCTTTATCCATCCTGACGATCGAGCTTCGGCGATCAATACCGCCAAGAACGCGTTAGCCTCGGGCGAAGCGTATCATATCGAGAAACGGATCGTTCGGGCTGATGGTCTGGAGCGCTATATTGTCGCTCACGGGGAACCGATCTTCAACGAAAACCAGGAGATTACCGGCCTGACCGGATTCTTGCAGGACATCACCGAGCGCAAGCGAGCCGAAGCAGAAATCCGGCGGCGTAACCGTGAATTGGCTCTATTGAACCGGGTGATCGCGGCCTCGGCGGCCAGTCAGGATCCAAACGCCATCCTGGAAACGGTATGCCAGGAACTACCTCTGGCTTTTGAGGTGGCTTGGGCGGCGGCGGCGCTCGTAGACGAAGACCAGGCGGCAGCCACCTTTGTAGCCCAATACGTCAGCGAGGGCAATCTGCTCCCCTTGCCCCCGACCATTTTCGTGGCCGACCTGCCTGTGTATCAAGAAATGTATCAGAATAAAGAACCGGTCGCGGTGGCTGATGCTCAAAACGATCCCCGGCTGGCGGCCATCCAGTCGATCTTCCGAGAACGGGGGGTTGTGTCGTTACTGATTATCCCCTTCATTGTCCAGAATCACTTCGTTGGCGGGGTGGGTTTGGGCACCCTGGAACCACGCCGCTTCTCGACTGAAGAAATGCGCCTGGCTCAAAGTGTGGCCGACCAGGTTGGTGGCGCGCTGGCCCGAGCACGGTTGGAGGAGGAGCGGGGCCGGCTGGCAGTGGAGTATCAGCAGGCCCAGAAGCTGGAGGCCATTGGTCAATTGGCAGCCGGTATCGCTCACGACTTTAACAATATCCTGATGGGCATTATCGGCTTCGCCGAATTATTGTACCTCGGCCTGGCCCGGGATGATCCCTACCGGGAAACGGCTAGCAAGATCCTCAAGTCCGGCCAACAGGGAGCCAACCTGGTCAGGCAACTCTTGGCCTTCAGCCGGAAACAGGTCATCCGGTCTCAGATCGTCAGTCTAAACGAAGTCGTGGCCGGCATGGACGAGCTGTTACGCCGGACAATTCATGAAAATATCAACCTGGAAATCAAGCTCGCCCCGGATCTGTGGCCGATCAAGGTTGACCCGGTCCAAATCGAGCAAGTGATCCTCAATCTGGCGGTCAACGCTCGGGACGCCATGCCGGACGGTGGCCAACTCATCATTGAAACCGCTAACCTGGTGCTCGACCAGGCTGCTGCCGGCCGTCATATCGGCAGCGAGCCCGGCGATTACGTCCACCTGATCATCAGTGACACCGGTCACGGGATGAGTGAGGCGGTGCAGCAACGTATTTTTGAACCTTTTTTTACAACCAAAGCGTTGGGCAAAGGTACCGGCCTGGGTTTAGCCACCGTCTTCGGTATTGTCAGGCAATGCGGAGGGCATATCGAGCTTGTCAGCGCCGAAGGTGTTGGCACCTCGTTTAAGATCTATATCCCTTGTACCTGGGACACGAGCCTTGTCTTGAGCCAAGCGGCGACTGAAACGCAAGACGCCGTCGGTAGCCACACGATTTTGGTGGTAGAAGACAATGCCGAGGTCCGTGAACTGGTTCAGCATGCTCTTCAGGCATATGGCTACACCGTGCTAAGCGCGCAGGATGGGCAGGAGGCATTAGAGGTGGCAGCCAGTCATCCAGGTCCGATCCACCTGTTGCTAACCGATGTGGTTATGCCGGACCTGGGCGGCCAGGCGCTGGCCGAGCAATTGGTAACGCTGTATCCTGACTTACGAGTGGTGTATATGTCCGGTTACGCCGGTGAACTCGCCTTAACTGATAGCACTTTACAAGCTGAGGCCATTTTTCTGCAAAAACCCTTCAGGCCGACCACCCTGGCTCGCGAAATCCAGGCTATCTTGGGCCGGGATAGGGAAATTTTGAACAACTCAACCGGTTAAGGCTGTTGCAATTTCAACGGCTGTCCTAAGGGCTTAGGGCCAACTTGACATCATTGGGATTATCTTCAACCAATAGGATCATCAATCTCACCTCCCGCGAGCGTAAAATAAAAGGTGGCGCCCTGATCGACTTTAGCCTCGGCCCAGACCCGCCCGCCGTGGCGCTGTACAATCCGCTGCACCAGGGCCAGGCCAACGCCGGTGCCGTCATAATCCTCGGCGCGGTGCAGCCGTTGGAAGACCCCAAATAGTTTGGACGCATACTGCATATCAAACCCGACGCCGTTGTCTTTGACGAAAAAAACTTGCTCTGCGGCCTCGATTTGACAACCAATTTCGATTTTGGCCACAGTCTGGGCGCCGGTATATTTGAAGGCATTGGTCAGCAAATTCATCCAGACCA
>Ga0302046_10002778_pt1 | contig 16197 bp, 12 predicted proteins | sample RVTome_11_FD_200261 | JGI IMG/M metagenome (GOLD analysis project Ga0302046, IMG submission 200261) | Soil microbial communities from uranium-contaminated site in the Upper Colorado River Basin, Wyoming, United States - RVT147D111 (version 2) ...
ACGTCGCGATCCTCGAACAGCACTCGTCCGCTCGTCGGCGGCTCCAGCGTGCCGGCGATCGAGAGCAGGGTGCTCTTGCCCGATCCCGAGGGACCCACGACCGCCAGCGACTCTCCGCGCTCGAGTGCGAGGTCGATGCCCTTCAGGACCTCGGTGCGCGGACCGCCGGCGATCCTCTTCCCGTAGCTCTTGGTGATCCCCTCGAGCCGAAGCAGCACCTGAGCCATCTCAGTCCGCGTGCCGCGCCCCGTCGACCGCCGGAACGGGCGCCTTGGCCGGCGTAGGCGCGGGCTTGTAGAGCGTCACCAGCGTTCCACCCGCCGCGGCCAGCACGATCCCGAGGAAGAACTGCCAGGGGAGTGCGCCCCAGCCACCGCGCGGAGGGTGCAAAGACAGAGCGACGACCGCGTTCACGATCGGCGCTCCGGCGAAGATGATCGACATCACGACCGCGGGCGAGCCCTTCGCGCCGAAGGCGAGCAGCACGCAGAAGGCACCGGTGGCTCCCACCGCGCCGGCGATCAGGGACCAGATCCAGCCTGCGCCAGGCATGCTCCAGTCGCCGCCGTTCGCGACCAGGAAGGCCGCCGGGGCGAGCACCGCGATGAGCACGTAGGCGATGCCCACCATGAAGAAGGCCTTGTAGCGCCCGTTCACCGGGTCGCTCATGCCGAGCTGCCCCATGTGCAGGAACACGCCGTACAGCCCCCAGGACACGACGGTCATCAGGGCGAAGACGATCCACAGGTTGCCGCTCGGGCTGGCGTTGTCGGGCATGGTTCTCCGTGTCTGCGTGGGTTCAGGGAGCGATGTCGACGGCCTCGAGGAGCTCGACCGGCATGTCCGTCGCCCGCATGCGCTCCTCGCCCGGGGGCCTGGTGACGCACACGACCTCGAGCTTGCCGCTCGCCACGGGCTCGGGCTCGCCGGACTCGGGGACGAGCAGGAACGTGAACGCGTAGCCGAAGGACTTGCGCGACTTCTTCGTGACGCGCAGCCGGATCTCGACCAGGTCGAGGTATGTCACCGGACGCCGGTAGTCGCAGCTTGCGTGGGTGCGCGCGAAGCCGAAGTCGAGGCCTGCGCTCGAGCCGTGCACGCGCTGGCCGAGCGAGCGCACGAAGTCGTGCTCCGCCGTCTCCATCCAGCGGAAGAAGCACGAGAAGTGCGCGATGCCGGCCATGTCGGTCTCGGCGAACTCGACGCGCCGTCGGGTGGTGAACTCGTGCGCCATGCTCAGGCTCGACTCGGGTCGGCGGCCATCCTACAGACGCGTTCCACGTCGCGCGCCATGCGCACGGCGGTGAAGCGCTCGCGCACGGCGGCGCGGCCGGCCTCCCCCAGCGCGCGGGCGCGCGGGCGATCGAGCAGGAGCTCGCACAGAGCGTTCGCCAGCGACGCGGGGTCGTCCGGCTCGCACAGCAGGCCGCCGCCCGTGTCGGTGACGATCTCCGGAGAGCCCCCGTGACGCGGCGCGACGACCGGGACGCCCGAGGCGAGCGCCTCGAGCAGGTAGAGACCGAAGGACTCGCCGTAGGTGGCCGGCACCGAGAACACGTCGCAACCGCGCAGCAGCTCGATCTTCTGCGCCCGCGACACGTCGGCCCGGAACGACGCGTCGGCCGCGATCCCGAGCTCGCGCGCGCGGCGCTCGAGGCTCGCCACCAGCTCGCGGTCCTCACCCAGCACGACGCCGGCGGCGTCGAGCCGCGTCGCGGGGATGCGCTCCTTCACGAGCAGGAAGGCATCGAAGAGCGTCGCCAGCCCCTTGTCGCGGCACATGCGCGCGAGGTAGCCCACGGTCGGCGGCCGGTCGCCGCGCTCCGGCGCGGGCGCGTCGAAGTCGGTCGGATCGATGCCGTTCCACACCGTGTGGACGCGAGACGGATCGAGGCCGAGGCGCTCGCCCATGAGATCGGCCGTGTAGCGGCTGACGGGCAGGAAGGCGGCGACGTCCCCGGCGCGTTCGGCCAGCAGGCTCCAGCAGGCCGCGCGGTGCGGCTCCGGGAGCGAGTCGAGGAACGGCGCCTCGCCCTGCAGCGTGCACAGCACCGGACAGCCCAGGCGCGCTCCGAGCTCGCGCGCCATCCCGATCAGGAGCGCGTTCGAGAGCACGACGACGTCCGGTCGCGGCAGGGTGGCGAGCCAGCTCGCGAGCTGCTCCACCTCCGCCCGCTGGCGTCCCTCCTCGCCGCGCAGCACGGAGAGCGTCAGCGCCCCCAGCCCCGAGGCTCCGGTCATGTTCGAGCGCGAGGCGGCCCAGCGCAGGAGCCGCGGCGAGTCGAGCCAGTCGTGCAGGAAGCGCGGCAGGAAACGCAACGCGGGCAGCTTCTGCTGGAGGTACACGTTGATCCCGCCCATGCGGACGACGCGCTCGGCGACCTCCGCGTCCTGGTCCTCCAGCGCGAAGGGCAGGTAGAGCGGCGCGATCATGGCGTCGTGCCCGAGCGCCGTGAGCTCGCGCGCCAGCGCGTTGTCGCGCAGGCAGCTCCCGCACAGGAAGTTGCCCGTCCCGGGCGTCAGGAGGACGATGCGCATGCGCTCAGGCGTAGCGCGCGTTCCGGTGTCGCTCCTGGAAGAAGGCAGGGAGCAACGTGTCGACGCGCAGGAACCCCTCGTCGGTCGCCCACACCCTGCCGTCCTCGACCTCGAGCAGCCCGGCCGCTCGGTGCGCAGCGAGCGGCTCGGCGAACCGCTCCAGGACGTCCACGCCGAACTTGTCCGCGAAGTAGGCGCGCTCGACCGATCCGGTCTTCATCTGCAGGATCAGCTCGCGGATCAGGAGCTCGTCGTCGTCCAGGGGATAGGCGCGCGCGACGGGGTGCTCGCCCGCCTCGACACGCTCTACGTAGGGCTCGAAGGAGGACTCGTTCTGGAAGTGCACGCCGGCGAGATGCGAGAAGGAGGAGACTCCGAGCCCGAGCATGTCCGCGCCGTGCCACAGAGCGTCGCGGTAGACGAAGCTCGTCGTTGGGCCGTGGCAGGCGGTGTAGGCGCTCGACTGCCGATAGCCCGCGGCGCGCAGGCGCGCGAAGCCCTCGCTCGTCCAGCGACGCTTCGTCTCCCAGTCGGCGACCGGGGCGACCGTCTTGCCGCCCTCCTTCATGCGCTGGTAGATGGTCGTGTTGTAGGGCACTTCCATCTGGTAGATCGTCACGCTCTCGGGGCGGAGCTCGATCGTGCGGTCGATGCAGCGGCTCCAGTTCTGGTCGGTCTCGCCGATCATCCCCGCGATCAGGTCGAGGTTGATCTGTGGGAACCCGACCTCGCGGGCGTAGGCGTAGGTCCGATCGATCTCCACCGCGCGGTGCGCGCGGTTGTTCCCCTCGAGGATGTCCGGGTCGAAGTTCTCGACGCCGAGCGAGAGCCGCGTCACGCCCAGCTCCCGCAGCGCCTCGATCTTGGGCAAGGACAGCGTTCCCGGCTCGCACTCGTAGGTGACTTCCTCGACCTCGCTCCAATCCAGGCCGCGGCGCAGGTCGGCGAAGAGGGAGCGCATCTGATCGGCCGAGAGGTAGGAGGGCGTCCCTCCTCCGAAGTACACGAAGCGCGGTCTGCGCCCGGCCAGATAGGGTCGGTCTACGATCGAGCGGAGCTCGGCCGACACCGCGCCGAGGTAGCGACGGATCTGCTTCGAGTTCTTGTCGGTGTAGACCTTGAAGTAGCAGAAGTCGCAGCGCTTGCGGCAGAAGGGGATGTGGACGTAGATGCCCAACGGTCGGTCGTCGCGCGGCTCCGAGGCCAACACCCGCTCCACCGCCGGGACCTCGCCCGGGGACCAGAAGGAGAACGGCGGGTAGTTCGAGATGAAGTAGTTCCCGACCGTCGTGGCGCGCTCGGAATCCGTCATCGCGGATCCTCGTCGCCCTTCTCGGCGCTCGGGCCGAAGGCGTACAGCCGTCCGTCGTTCGCGCCGACGTAGATCCGGCCGCCCACCACGGCGGGCGAGGACACGATCGACTCCCCGACGTCGTAGCTCCACAGCTCCTTCCCGTCCGCGAGCGCCAGCACGTACATCCGTCCGTCCAGCGAGCCGAACACGACGCGCTCGCCGACCAGGACCGGAGAGGCGTCGACGTTCTTGCGCGTGGAGAACGTCCAGACCTTCTGGCCGGTTTCCCGCTCGACGCAGTGCAGCAGCTTGTCCCGCCCGCCGAAGACCACGCGCTCGGCGCCGATCGCCGGCGAGGAGAAGAAGGCCTGGTGCTTGGGCGAGTCGTAGGCCCAGACCGTCGCGCCCGTCAAGAGATCGATGCAGACGAACTGGCTGCCGTAGTGCCCGAAGTATGCGCGGCCCCCGGCCAGCGCGACCGAGCCGGCCACGTGGCACTCGGGACCGAGCACCACGCTGCGCGCGCGCTCGCCGGTCGAGACGGACACCTGGTGCAGGACCGCGTCGCAGCCGCCGAAGATCGCCAGCCCGTCGAGCACGGCGGGCGTGCCGTTCACGTAGTTGTCCGTCCCGTAGGCCCACAGCTTCTCGCCCGTCGCGGCGTCGAAGCCGTAGAGGTGCGTGTCGTAGGACCCGACCAGGACCACCAGGCGCTCGCCGTCGCGCACCCAGTTCGCCCCGCCCAGGATCCGGTCGTCGGTCTCGTGCTTCCATAGGAGCGTCCCGGTCCCGGCATCGAGCGCGTAGAAGCAGAAGTCCGAGGAGCCGACGAAGACCTTGCCGTCGAGCAGCAGCGGCGGCGCCTCGATCATGTCGCCCGTCTCGAAGGCCCACAGGGCGGCGCCGGTCTCCGCGTCGATGCAGTGCACCTTGGCGTCGTCCGAGCCGAAGAACACGCGGCCTCCTCCGACGACGGGCGAGGAGGTGATCGCGCGACCCGCGGCGTAGGTCCACAGGAGCGAGAGGTCCTCCGACACCGAGCCCTGCGCCAAGCCCGCGAGCCCGGTGTCCCCGCGGAAGATGGGCCACGGGTCGCCTTCCGCCGGTCGGTCCGGGGCCTGGGCCGCGGCGCCGGCGCCGAAGGCCGGTACGAAGGCGGCGCACAGGACGCAGAGGACGCCGAGAGCTCGTTGCACGCGGCTCGAAGGACTCGCTCCAGCGCTGGACATCCCCACCATTCTGGAGGCCCGGCGGCGCCCCCGCGAATCGGGGAGCCTTTTTCTGGCCACCCCTTACCGATCGGACGCGCCGGTGCTCGCACCGGACGCCGCGCTGGCGCGCTCGAGCACGCCGCGGAAGTCGGCGACTCCGAGCGATCGCGGATTGAAGCCTCCGGTCCACTGCTCCGCCGCGCCCGCCGCCAGTCGCTCGAGATCCGCCTCGGCCAGCGCGAGCCCGGCGAGCGACTGCGGCAGGTCTCCCAGCGTCAGGAAGCGCCGCAGGACGGCGCACAGCGCCCGGACTCCCTCCTCGGTCGAGCTGCCGGCGGACACGAGGCTCGCGTGCCGGGCGAGCTCGGCGTAGCGCTCGGCGCTCGCCGCATCCTGTGCGTTGAGCTCCACCACGAAGGGCAGCATCGTCGCGACCGCCTGCCCGTGGGGCAGACCGTGGTGCTGCGTGAGCGGGTTCGCGAGGGCGTGGGCGCCGCCGAGCATGCTGTGCTCGATCGCCAGCCCGGCCAGCGTCGCGGCGCGCAGCATCTCCGCGCGCGCGCCGAGGTCGCGCGGGCGCTCGAGCACCGCGGGGAAGGCGCGCACGGCCCGCGCGAAGGCCTCGGTCGAGTAGGCGCTCGAGGTCTCGGTGCGCGCCTTGGTCACGCACGTCTCGACCGCGTGCCCGATCGCGTCGAGCCCGGTGCAGATGGTCACCCGCGGCGGCTGGGTCACCGACAGGCTCGCGTCCAGCACCGCCATGCGCGGGGCGGCATCCGGGTCTCCGCACGCCATCTTGCGCTGCGTCTGGGCTTCGGCGACCAGCGCGTAGGACTGCACCTCGCTCCCCGTCCCGGCCGTGGTCGGGACGGCGAGGAGCGGAAGCAGCGGCGCCGTGGCCTTGTCGGAACCCCAGTAGTCCCGCATGCGACCGCCGCAGCACAGGAGGAAGTTCGCTCCCTTCGCCGTGTCGATCGCGCTCCCGCCGCCGAACCCGACGAACAGGTCGGGGCCGAAGGCGCGCGCGGCCTCCAGGCAGCGGTCGACGTCGTCCGTGGTCGGATTCTCGCACACCTCCGTGAAGCTGGCGAAGGCGACGCCCGCGCGCCGGAGCGCGGCCTCGGCCCGCGCGACGTGGCCGGCGTTCACGAGGCCCGGCGAGGACACGAGCAGCGCGCGCGTTCCTCCCAGCTCGCGTACGAACTCCCCCAGCCTGTCGGTCGCGTCGAGCTCGTCGACGATGCGAGTCTTCTCGGGCCGGTCGAAGATCGTCACGCGCTCCCTACCAGTCTGCCGCGCGCTGGAGGGCTCGACGCGCGTACAGGAACTCGAACAGGTTGCCCTCGTGGGGCTGGTTCCACTCGACCCGCGAGGTCGGGACGGGACCGAGGTTCAGACGGTGGATGTCCGCCGAGGAGGTGAGCGTACGCACGAAGGCCGGGTCGCGCGTGATGGCGGACACGACCAGACTCGGACCGATGCGGGCGAGCATCTCGGCCTGCGGCACCACGACCACGCTCGTGAAGGGGAACAGGAATTCGGTGTTGGCGAGCGGGTGCTCGACCGAGTCGCAGCGCACGACGGTCGGGAGCAGGAAGGTCGCGCCCTCGTGCTCGATCAGGCGCGGACCTCCGCCGCGTGCTTCGCGCGTCACGTCGCGCGCGCCTCGAGCGAGCCCCGCCTCGATCGCCGCGTCCATCGCCTCGGCGAAGGTCGGATTGGCGAAGGCCGCGAGCTGCGCGTCGTCGGCGTCGTGTGCCGCCGGCACGACGCTGGAGAGCCTGCTCGCGAGCGCCGCGGCGATCTCGTCGGCGTGCGCGGGCACGAAGATCGACGAGGCGTTGATGCAGGAGCGGCCGCCGTTCGCCGCGATCGACTCCACGAGCACGTCGAGGTGGCGCTCCCAGTCGTCGACGACGTCCGCCCCGAGGATCACCTTGCTGCGGCCGGGCCCGTGGACCTCGATGCGCGGGTCCGCCGCGTACTTCTCGGTCGTGCGGGCGTCCCCGAAGAGCAGCGAACGGTCGCAGCCCGCGAGCAGGGTCGCGGCGCCGTCGTGGTCCGTCGGGTACAGGCTGAAGGCCTCCGGCGGGAAACCGGCCGCCATCAGCGCGCGCGCGATGCGCATCGGCGTCCAGGGCTCCTCGCGGCCGGGCTTGAGCACGAGCGGGACCCCCAACGCGACGGCCGGGATCCAGAGCGAGTGCACGCCGGGCGAGTTGCTCGGCAGCACCGCGCCCAGCGAGCTCGCCGTCGGCGTGTACCACACCGGGACCATCCCGTGCACTCCGGTCCCCGTGTCGAGCACGGCCGGGTCCAGACCGCGCGTGAGGCCGGCCAGAATGGTCGGCATCTCGCGCAGCACGAGCGCGTTCTTCTGCATGTTCGCGCGGCAGAGCGTGTGCGGCAGCCCGGTGGTGGAGCTCAGCGCCTCGACGTACTCCTCCGGACTCTGCCGCTGCTCGCCTCCGATCGGCAGCGTCGCCTCCAGGAACAACTCCGCCGCCGCTTGGCAGCGCTCGATGCGCTCGGCGATCGGCATGGCGCGCAGGACCGCTGCGTTGCTCGCCGCGCGTTTCAGGTCGCGCCGCACGATGCCCGCGTTGGCTTGCGAGACGATCGCCACCGGCGCGCCGGTGCGATGGTTCCTCAGCTCGACGGCGTCGAGGCTCTCGTACTCCCGGCCGGCGCGCAGGATCGGGAACCGCGGGACCGTCGTCTCGGCCGGCATGGTCCTAGTAGACCCCCTCGACGATCTTCTCCTCGTTCGCGCCGAAGGGCTTCACCTCGGCCACGCCGTCCCAGGCGAACTCCGCGCAGGGCGGGCAGCGCTTGGCCTCGTCGCGCTCGAGGAAACGCGGCAGGAAGAACTCCTTCGTCAGGGTCGTCAGCTCGACGCGGCCCCAGGTCCCGTGCTCGACCAGTCGCCGCGAGTCCGCCGGATCGGTGACGCGCAGCACGGCGCGCGGCTGCGGGGCGTAGTAGGTGACGGAGTAGCCGTCGGACGCGAAGTCGGGCTTGTGGCAGGCCAGGCCCATCAGCGTGTTGCCGTAGGTCGGGACGAATCCGACGCGGCTCTCGAGCACCTCCTCGCACAGGAAGCGCACCATCTGCGGCGACATCTCGGTGCCGCCGCAGAAGACGCCCTTGATCCCCGCGTCGGGGATCGAGATCTCGTCCCCCAGCGCCTCGAGCAGGCGCGGCGTGGTGAAGAGCGCGTCGACGGTGCGGTTCCTCAGGATCAGGAGCGCCTGGTCGACCACGTGCCGCATGTAGGCCTTGGCCTGGTCGTGCTGGCCGCCGGCGATGAGCTTCTTGACCCAGCGCGGGTCGAGGTCGACGAAGTAGCAGGAGGAGCCGCGGTGGTTGGCGAGGTGCTCGATCGCGAGCCGCAGCCGGCGCGGGCCCGTCGGTCCGACCATGAGCCAGTAGCCTCCGCGCGGGAAGTGCTCGTCCGAGAGACGCTCGGAGAACTCCTCGTAGTCGTGCTTGTAGTCGTCCCAGCCGATGCGCTGTTTGGGCATCCCGGTCGTGCCGCCGGTCTCGAAGATCGTGAAGGGCCGGCCGGCGAAGGCGCGCGGGATCCACAGCTCGTGCGGGTCCCGGCGCAAGCGCTCGCCGTCGAAGTTGTCGAACCGTGCGATCAAGTCGTCGAAGGAGCGCACCTCGTCGAGCGGGCTCCAGCCGGCCTCCTCGGCGAACCGGAGCCAGACCGGCGTGCCCGTGTCCGGCGAGAAGTGCCAGCCGACGATCTCGCGCACGTGCGCGTCGAGAGCCGCGCGCGCGGCCGCCATGCTCTGGTCCGTCATGCCCGGTGTCTCGCGGTCACCATGAACCTCTCCACGTGCTCCGGCGCCGGCGGTTTTGTCATCAGGCTCACCAGCACGAGCGCGGCTGTCGACGCGGCGACCATGAAGGCCACGGGCATCATGCCGGCGATCAGGTAGTCGCCGTCGAGGCCGACCCCGGACAACGTGGTCTTCACCATCCCGTAGTAGAAGAACCCGCTCCACACGACGACCGTCACGACGATCGACGCGATGGCGCCGGCCTTCGTCACGCGACGCCAGTAGATGGCCGCGAACACGAGCGGGAAGAGGCTCGCGAAGCCGCTGAAACACCACACCGCCAGGTCGAAGATCTTCGGCGGCGGGAACTGGGCCAGGACGTAGGTCACCGCCACGACGGCCACGATGAACCCGCGGCCGAGCAGCACCTTCTGGCGGTCGCTGAAGCGCTCCTTGCCCAGCCACTGGAACAGGACGTCGTGGGTGAACATCGTGCCGAGGCACACGAACTGGGAGTCCAGCGACGACATGATCGCCGCCAGGACGCCCGCCATTAGGAGCCCCGTCAAGAAGGGGCTGTGGAGCAGCGTGTCGACCACCTTGGGCAGGAGCGCGTTGGGGTTGTTGCCGGGCGGCGTGATCTCCGCGCCGACCGCCCAGATCCCGATCAGGATGCAGGGCACCCACACGACGGCGATGAAGATCGGGTGCGCGACCGCGGTGAGCTTGAAGCTCGCCGCCTTCTTCGCCGTCAGCCAGTGCTGGAAGAGGTGCGGGAACATCCCCACCGACAGCGGCACGAACATGTAGGTCAGGAACTGAAGCTTGCCGATGTTCGGCCGCGCCATGTGCTCGGGCGAGCGCTCGAGCACGGCGCGGGTCGCCGCTTCGAGCCCTCCCAACCGGTCCGAGATCAGGAAGAACGCGATCACGCCCGTGCCCATGAAGACAATGGTCTGGAACGCGTTCGCCCAGGCCGCCGAGCGCAGGCCGCCGGTGAAGATGTAGAAGAGCACGACCCCGCACACGACCAGGCCGGTCAGCCAGGTCGGGACCGCGCCGGCGAACATCGTCGCCCCCGTGGCCGGGTTGGGCGTGCCGGCGAAGGTGTCGGGGAACATCCCCACGGTGATGCCGCGCACGACGGCACCCGCGCCGAGGACGCCGATCAGGAGGTACGGGATCACGAGCAGCACTAGGATCGGGAACAGGAGGTATCCGATCGCGACGGAGTCGAACCGCGCGCGGAAGAACTCGATCTGCGTGTGGTAGCCGTGCCGCTTCCCGATCGCCCACAGCTTGATCCCGACCGTGAAGAACACCAGCGAGTGCACGATGCCCGACGAACTCGCCATCAGGCCGTAGACGCCCGCGCCGAGCTCCCAGGCCTTGCCGGTCGAGCCCACCAGCGCGAAGGCCGTCATGGTCGTGCCGAACACGCTCATCAGGAGCAGGAACGGACCGATCGACCGGCCGGCGACGAAGTAGTCGCTGCTGGTCCCGCGGAAGAGGCTGCCCGAGAAGACCCCCAGGCCGATCAGCACCAGGAGGTAGACGCCGACGACGATCAGCGGCGTGCGCGAGGCCGGACCCTCGGCGGCCTGGGCGAGCAGCGCGATCACGGGCGCTCCTCCTCGCCGGCCGCGGCCCACTCCTCGACCCCCTCGGGCCAGTCGAGCTTCACGACCAGCGCCCAGGCGATCGAGGCGGCGACGGAGATGCCCGCCTGGTAGGCCAGCCCCGTCGGAAGGAAGCCCAGGACGACCGAGGTCGAGTCCCAGAGCCAGAAGTCGAAGTGCAGGATCGCGAGCAGAACCACGAAGCCCCAGGCACACTTTCCGCCGGTCGTCATGGGAGCGCTAGTTCCCGCGGGGAGCCGCGCCCTCGTGGACCGCGCCTTCTTGGATCGCAAAAAGGTGCGTGTGGGTCGCCACGTAGAGCACTCCGTTCGCGGGGACGGCCGAGGAGTAGATCGGGGAGATCATGTCGACCTCGACCAGGTCCTTCTTCGCGTCGAACTCGGGCGAGGCCGGGAGGATCGTCATGTAGCCGTCCTCGTTGCCGATGTAGACCTTGCCGTCCGCGACGACGGGCGAGGCCCAGATGTGGCCCTTCGTGTCGTGCACCCAGTGCTCCTTCCCGGTCTTCGCGTCCAGGCAGTAGACGAAGCCCGAGAAGTCGGCCGCGAAGAGCAGCCCCTTCCACGCCGCCAGGGTCGAGAGCGAGCGGTTGATCTTGCGGTAGGACCAGACCTCCTTGCCCTTCGGATCGATGCAGGTCAGGTTGCCGATGCCCTCGCCGTGCTCGGGGTCCTGACCGATCACGCAGTACACGAGCCCGTCGTAGGTGATCGGCGTGCCGAGGATCTCGCTTGGACCGTTGCGGTCGGTGTAGGTGATCTTCTTGCCGTCCTTCTCGCGGTACTCGGGCGGGTTGCAGTCGTAGCGCCAGGCCTCCTTCAGGACCGGCCAGCCGTCCTTGCCCTCCACCGGCGTCGGCTCGAAGGCGTAGCACACGCCGTCCGGTCCGCCGAAGATGCACAACTCCGTGTCCGCCGCGCGCAGGTAGGCCGGCGACGACCAGTTCGAGTGGAAGATCCGCGTCGAGAGGCCCGATGCCTCCTCGCCGAGCAGCTCGCCGGAGTTCTTGTCCAGCAGGATCAGGCTGGGCGCCTGGGGCGCCGGGGTCTCGACGTGCCCGTAGTCGACTCCGTTCGAGGTCGTCACCCACAGCTTGTCGCCGGCCACCAGCACGGAGCTGGTGGTGATGTTGTGCGGGAAGACGCCGCACTCGTCGATCATGTTGTAGACCCACAGGACGTCCGCGTCGGTCGCGGTGACCTCCATGGGCTCCTTCGCGGGCCAGGCCGCGTACAGGCCCTCGTCCTGGTAGCCCTGGTTGCCGTCGGCCATTCCGTTCACGTCGAGGCACATCACCTCGCAGCGGTTCGTCACGAGGTAGATCCGGTCGAGGTCGACGGTCGGCGAGGAGCAGATGCCCAGGTACTCCCAGTCGGAGACCTTGCCCGTGCCTAGCTTGGGGCAGTTGAGCTGCCAGATCAGGTCGCCCGTCTCCTCGTCGAACGCGTTCACGACGGCGCGGTCCCCCTTGAAGCGCGGGTCGCGCGGTGAGTCGTTGTTCGTCCCGACGTAGATGCGCCCGTTCGCCACGGTCGGATTGCCGTAGCACTGGGAGCCGAGCTTCGCGATCCACTTGACGTTCTTGGTCGTGGACATCGATATCTCGTCGGAGGCCCCGACGAACTCCCCGGCGACGAAGGAACGCGGCAGGCGGTTCTTGTCCGCGGGCATGGAGTCGGGCTCCGCCATGTTCCGCGTCTCGTCGCGACCCCAGGTCGGCCAGTCCTGGGCGTTCGCGTCGCTACCGCACAGGACGGTCGACGCGAGGAGGAGGGCCTGGAATCGGGGGAGTTCACTCATTGGGAGTCACCGAGAGGTTGTCGAGATAGACCGTGAAGCGGCTCTGCGGCGTGAAGCCGTAGACGCCGGCTGCGCCATGGGTGTGTCCGTGGGGATCGGAGGCCTCGATCGTCCAGGCCTCGGGCTCCCGCTCGCCGCGCGGCCAGACCTTGGCGCGCACGATCGCCGAGTCGTCCGCCTGCAGGTCGACGCGCGTCTTCAGCGTGTACCAGGTGTTCGCCCTGGCCACGAAGGGCGCGGTGACCTTGAGGTGCTCCATGTTGGAGCTGACCTCGATCTCCGAGTGGTCGGGATCGGGGTTGCCCTTGACGACGATCAGGTAGCGCTGGTTGATGACGCCTGCCCAGGCCATCGAGCGCCGGTTCCCGTCCAGCATCAGGTCGGCCTGCACCGTGTAGTTCGCGTCGTCCGGGTGCCCGAAGAGCGAGAAGGTGCGCTGGAAGAGCGGGTTGTCCATGCGCCGCGTCACGACGCGCTCGCCCTCCCGCTCGACGACCTGCCATTTCATGCGCCCGCCGAGCCAATGCCCAGGCGGCCAGGTCCAGGTGCCGTCGTCCTGGTCCAGCGCGAAGCCCGAGAAGTCCTCGACGAAGGGGAGCTGCGGCACGACCCGCAGCCGAGCCGTAGCGGTCAACCCCGACGCGGTCGCCTTGACGACGCCGACGCCCGGGCGCGCCGCGCGCCACTTCCCGTCCTCGGTCAGCGAGACGAAGGGCGGCGTCTCGAGCGAGACCTGGGAGGCGAGCACCACGTCGACGACGTTGCCGGCGGCGTCCGTGCGCTCGACGCGGAAGGGGACGAGCTCGCCGTTCGCGTGGAACGTGACGTCCGCCGGGACGATGCGCAGGCGCGTGGGCTCGCCGGGAGTCGGCTTCGGCGGCGTGGGCCATGCGGGCGCGCCGCCCTTGTACTTGCCGAAGCAGTAGAGCCGGTCCGTCGTGTGCACGTAGACGCAGCCGTTGGCGACCGCCGGCGCGCCCAGGCAGCTCCCCGCGAGCTGCTCCGTGTCGAGGATCTGCGGGCCGGCATCCGACGGCCGGATGATCCAGAACGTGCCGTTCGTGATCGGGACGTAGAGCTTGCCGTCGGCCCACAGCGGCGAGGCGTGCAGCTGGTCCGGTCCGAGCTTCTCGCTCCACAGCACCTCACCCGTGTCCGCGTCGACGCAGTCGAGGTTGCCTGTGAACGTGGTCGCGTAGACGCGGTTCTTCACCAGCACCGGCGAGCTGGTGAAGGCGTTCAGATCGTTGCGCCAACTCTCCGCGCCCACCAGCAGTTTGTCCGGGCCGGGAGCGACGTTGAGGTCGAGCGCGACCATGCGGCCGCTGATCGACGTGTCCAGGTTCTCCTTCCCGTTCAGCGCGATCAATAGGTCCCCGTAGATCAGCGCGCTGGAGTTCAGGCCGCCGTTCGCCAGCGGGAAGCGCCAGACCGGGTCGCCCGTCTTCGCGTCGACGCACACGACCTTCCCTCCCCCCAGGCCGGCATAGAGCAGCGTGCGGCCCCCGCGCTCCTCCAGGATCGGCGTCGAGAAGGAGCCGTCGACCGGCGTCTCCGAGGGCGTCGAGGACCACACCACCTCGCCCGTGCGCTTGTCGAAGGCGAAGAAGCGGTCGCTGGCGGGACCCAGCGGACCCCAGCTCGCGAAGATGTAGTGGATGATGACGAGGTCGCCGAGGATCACCGGCGCCCCGACGCGGCCGTTCGGGAAGGTCAGGCGGCCGAGGGTCTCCATCATCGAGACCTCCCACAGCGGCGCTCCGTCGCGAGTGAACCCGTGCAGGAGCCCCGCGCCGGTCATGGCGAACACGTTGCCCGTCTCCGGGTCGATGGTCGGCGCGCCGATCGCGTAGCGCGTGTAGACCGCGTCCGACAGGAAGTCCGCCCAACGGTGGTCCCAGAGCAGCTCGCCGGTGCGCTCGTCGAGGCAGAACAGCACCTCCTGCAGGTCCGGGCCCTCGCCCACGCAGCCGAGCCCGAAGACGCGCCCGTCCGCGATGACGGGCGTCCCGCGGCCGGAGATCGGGTAGGACCAGGCGTGGTTCCGACCCTCGAGGGTCACCGTGTCGAACAGGCCCGTCTCCGGCGAGGTGCCGTGCTGTTCCGGCCCGCGCCAGGAGAGCCAGCCGCTGAGGACGGGGCCCGCGTCGCGCGCCGAGCGCTCGGGCTCGGCCGGTCCTTGCTTCGGGCCGGAAGCGGAGCAGGCGACCCAGGAAACCGCGGCGAGAGGGAGCAGCCCGAGAGGAAGGATCCGTTGCAGCATGCTGTCGGCAGGAGAGAACGAGGGGTGGTTGCAGGGCGGGAGATGATACTCAAGCGACCTCGGCGAGACTCGGCTTCCGCGTCGGAGATGGGAGCGCGAGCGCGCTTTGCCTGGACCTTGCCTGGAGAATGCGGTGCCGCTACTCGCCGAAGCACCACAGCGCCTTCTCCGTCCGCAGGAACACGCGGCCGTCGGCCAGCGCCGGCGTGGCGAACACCTGCTCTCCGAGTTCGGTCGTCGACAGCGGCGCGAGACTACCACCGGCGGGCAGGACGAACACAACGCCCGACAGGCTGACGAGGTAGATCTTCCCGTCGCCCGCCACCGGGGAGGCGTAGAAGTTGTCGCGCGCCGCGGCCTCGATGCGGCCCTTCTCCAGGACCTCGCCGCTCTTCGGGCGGAAGGTGGTCAACAGGCCCCCGCCGTCGTCCAGCATGTAGAGCATGTCCCGGTAGACGAGCGGCGAGGGAAGCTGCGGTACGGAGCGGCGGTAGGACCAGACGAGCGGGTGCTCGCCGGCCTGCTCGCCCTCCAGCGCGAAGGCGAGCATCCCGTTCTGCGACGCGAGCGCGTGCGTCAGGTACTGCCAGTCGCGCCCGTCGAGGAACCCGTCCGCGTCGAGGTCGACGAAGGAGAACCAGTCGCTCGCGCGCGAGGGCGGCATCTCGGCCCGGGAGATCCGCCCGTCCTGGTCCGTGTCGCTCGTCGCGAGCACGTCGGCGAAGGGCTCGACCGTGACCTGGTTCCCGGGCTGGTTCATGGGCGAGCCGTAGCCGTTGACGAACACGAGCCCGTCCGAGAGCACCGGCACGGACTTCATCTCGAAGCACAGACCGCTACCGAACCAGCGCTTCGCTCCGCTCGCGACGTCGTAGGCGTCGAGCACGAACGACCCGGGCAGGAGGAGCTCGAGCGTACCGCCGGCGGCTCGGTGCAGGATCGGAGTGCAGTGCCCGCTGCGCGCCTCCGGGCGCTCCGCGCGCCAGCGCTCGGCGCCGGTGCGCGCGTCGACCGCCAGCAGGAAGGAGCCCAGGGCCTGGTCGCAGGCGAGCAGAACGGTGTCCCCGGCGAGGACCGGCGAGGCTCCCATGCCGTACACGTTGGTGAAGGGACCGAGGGGCAGCTTCCAGAGCTCCTCCCCGCCGTGGTCGTAGGCCAAGAGGCCGAACTCGGGGAAGAAGACCACCACGACCCCGGCGCCGACGACGGGGCTGGGAGAGGCGGGGTGGTTGCGTCCGTCGACCGTCTCGCGCCGCGGGCGCGGCGCCGCGCGGCGCCACAGGACCTCGCCGCTCTCGCGGTCGAGCGCCAGCGTCTGGAGCTCCTCGCCGTCGAGCGCCGTCAGGAAGACGCGCTCGGCGGAGAGCACCGGCGACGAGTGCCCGGGCGGGAGCTCCGTGCGCCAGAGCGCGCTCTCCTCCGGATCGAGCCGCTCCGGCAGACCCTCGACCTCGGCGACGCCGGAGCCGTTCGGACCGCGGAAGCGCGACCATTCCGTCGTCGTCGCGGCCTCGCGCCGCTCCTCCGCGATGCACCACAGCCGTCCGGGCGTACGCAGGTAGAGCGCGCCGCCGGCGGCGACGGGCGAGGCGACGATCAGCTCGCCGCTCGACGCGGGCTCGGGGGCGAGCGCGGGCATCTCCGCCAGCACCTCGAAGGTCGG
>Ga0302046_10002779_pt1 | contig 16197 bp, 19 predicted proteins | sample RVTome_11_FD_200261 | JGI IMG/M metagenome (GOLD analysis project Ga0302046, IMG submission 200261) | Soil microbial communities from uranium-contaminated site in the Upper Colorado River Basin, Wyoming, United States - RVT147D111 (version 2) ...
CAGTCGGCGCCTGGCGATCGACGCCGGCGCATCGCTGCGGCGGCGTCTGGATCCGCCCGCGGTGGCCGAAAGCTTCGAGACCATCTATCGAAACGCAATGGGAGCGCGGTCTCGCTAAGTGCGCACAGCGTGGTTGTGGATCGGCCAAGTGGTGCTGGCCGCCATCGTCATGTGGTTCGTGGGCGGGCGCCTGGCGGGCCAGTGGGGTGAGCTGGCCCGTGCGCCGGCCGCCCTCACATTCCGCATCGGGCCTATCGCGCTCGCCATGGTCACCGTGCTCGGCGCCTATGCGCTTCTCATTGCGGCGTGGAACGCAGTCTTGCGTGGCTGGGGTGCCAACCTCGCGTACTCCCGCGCGGCCCGCATCTGGTGTCTGTCCAACCTGGGCCGCTATATCCCCGGTAAGGTCTGGAGTGTGGCTGGGTTGGCCGTGCTCGCCCAGCGGGAGGGGGCAACCGGATGGGCCGCGGCGGGGTCCGCGATCGCCATGCAGGCACTGGCCCTGGGAACAGGTGCGGTTGCTATGGCGGTGACGTTGCCCGGAGCGCCCAATGTTACGGCTGCCCTCATCGCCGGGTTGGTGGCGCTGGCGGTGGTGGCCAGTTTGACGACGGCGCCGGTTACCGGGTTGGTCGGGCGCCTGAGTCGTGGCAGGTTTACCCTGTCTCCGCTTCCGCTGAGCGCCGTAGTACTCGGGGGCGGCGCCACTTTGGCGGCATGGGTGCTCTACGGCCTGGCGCTCTGGATGCTCTCCACCGGCATGTTGGCGGCCGCGCCGCCTCCGGTTCCCACCGCGATCGGCGTGTTCGCGGCCGGGTATATTGTTGGGCTGATTGCGATCTTTGCGCCGGGCGGCGTCGGTGTTCGCGAGTTGATGTTGACGGCGCTGCTCGGACCCGTCATCGGCGCGGGGCCGGCTGCCGCGTTGAGCGTGGGTTCACGTTTGATGCTGACGTGCACTGAACTCGCCGCCGCACTGATCGCGGTGGCCATTGGGTCTGGTCGCGCCGGGCGAGCTTCATCTGTTTCAACGGGAGGGGGCGATACGTGAGCACGCCGGTCAACCAAAAACGCGCCGAGCGCCGCACGACGCCTGCAACCCAGAATGCGGTGGGAGGCACGGAGACGGCGGGGTTCGAACCACCGTATCCCGGTGTCGTCGCCGCCGGGTTCTTCTCCCTGTGGATCGCGATGCTCTCCCTGCCCATGCTGCGTGGCGCGTTCCTGGCCACGCCCGTCAACGACCAGTATTCCTCGGGATACGCGTACCGCGAATGGGCGGTGCAATGGTGGAAAGAGCTGGGACATATTCCGCTGTGGAATCCCGAAATCTTCGGTGGTATGCCGTTCGTGGCCGGGATGCACGGCGACATCTTCTATCCTACCGCATGGCTCCGTCTCCTTCTTCCGATTCACGTCGCCATGAACCTGGGCTTCGTCATTCACTACGTTCTGGCCGGCGTGTTCACGTACTGGTTCTTGCGGAAATGGAATGTGTCGTGGACAGGTGCCGTCGTGGGCGGCCTCACCTATCAGCTGTCCGGCGTGATCGGCTCGTACGTGAGTCCGGGACACGACGGCAAGCTGTTCGTCACGGCGCTGCTGCCGCTCATGCTCGTGTCGCTCACCCTGGCCGTCAGAGATCGCCGCTGGGAGGGATACGCCCTCCTGGCACTTGCCGTGGGACTCGCGTTGCTCAGTCCCCACCCCCAAATGGCGCAGTATGCGTTGATCGCCGCCGGCATCTTCACGCTGTATCTGGCATTCGGTGAACCGTCGGACAAACGCTCGTGGCGGGATCGGCTGATGCCGTTGGGGCTTGCGCTGGCCGCGGTGATCGTGGGCGTTGGTATCGGGGCCATTCAGTATCTGCCGTTCTACGCCTACATCCCGTTCTCGCCGCGTGATGCCTCCGCGGTCCAGGGGTTCGAGTGGTCCGCGCGATTCGCCATTCCGTGGATCCACGTACCGGAGTTCTTGATTCCGCGTTTTGCCGGCGAGTCATTCAACTCCAGCTATTGGGGTTCGAATGGCATCAAGCTCCATTCGGAGTACCTCGGTCTGGCCGCGATCGGGCTTGCGGTGCTGGGGGTCTTGAATAAGCAGCGCCGGCGGCTGATCTACTGGCTGGGGGGCACCGCGCTGCTGTTCCTCTTGGTGGGGCTGGGGAGTGCGACGCCGTTTTACCGGCTCTGGTGGGAGATCGTCCCGTTCGCCGAGGCGATGCGCGCCCCCGGGATGGCGCTCTTCTGCGTGTCGTTGGTCGTGGCGATCTTCGCCGCGTTCGGCGTCGATCACCTGATCAGCGATCCCAAGAACGCGTTTCCCATCGCGCTCACGGTCACGGGGATCGCCGTGGCGCTGCTCGGCGCGGCCGGCGTGTTTAGCGCCATGGCGGACGCGTTGGCGCAGGGCGTGGAGATGGACACCGGTATTCAGGGCGCCACGCAAGCCAGCGGACAGGCGGCGGATGGTATCCGTTGGGGCGCCGTCGGGGCGGGGCTGGCGCTCGGTTTCGTCGGGCTGATCGGCATGGCATTGGAACGCGGAGCCATCAAGGCGCCGGCGGCGGCGTTGGCCCTGGTCGTGGTCATCGGGACCGACGTGTGGTTGAATGCCAGAGTCTTCTGGAACTACAGCCGGGCCCATGAAGAGCTGTTCGCCGATGATGAGGTGAAGCGGTATCTGCGGGCCCAAGACCGGCCGCTTCGCGTGTGGGATTTCGAGAATCCTCAGGGTGTGCCGGCGGTATATCCGGGCGCGGCGCTGATGGCTGACGACATCGCGCAGCTCTATGGACACCACGGCAATGAGCTACATGCCTTCGACGAGTTGCACGGCCGACTCGGAGCCAGTCTGATGTTCCAAAATGCCGGACATCCGCAGCTCCTCAACGTCCACGCGATCAATCACATCATCGTGCATTCGCAGGTCGCACCGGACTCGTTGCCGGGCTTCACCAAGGCCTTGGATCAGGTCTCGACGTCCTCCGGGGCAACGGCAACGCTGTTCGAGCGCGAAGAGGCGATCCCGTATGCCCGCTTCATTCCGTCGGCCACCAAAGCGGGGTTCGAGGAGACGGTTGCCACCGTGCTCGATCAGCGCTTTCCAATCGATCGCGTCGCGCTATTGGATAGCGCCTCCGCGGTGCAGCCGGATGAGATCCCCGAGTCGCTTCCCGAACCTTCGGATTTGCACCTCACCGTCGAAGATTGGCGCCCCGGCGCGATGTCCGTGCGCATACCGGGAGGGGCCCCGGCCCGAGGGTTCGTCCTCATAAGCGAGAACCATTATAAGGATTGGCGGGCCACCGTCGACGGTAGCGCCGTCCCCGTGATTCGGACGGATGCCGCCCTCATGAGCATCCCGGTGGATCCGGGAGCACAGGGGATCCATCTCGAATTCGTGAGCCCGGAGTATGCGTTGGGCAAGACCGTGACCCTGGCCTCACTGGTGTTCGTCCTGGCCGGGTTCGTAACCCCGATCGTCATTCGGAGGAAGGGTGGCGGCTGACACCAAAGCGCTGATCATCATACCGACCTACAACGAGTCGGCCAATCTTCCCAGTCTCCTCCCGCAGATCATGACCCAGGACCCGAGCCTCGAGGTCCTGATCGTCGATGACGGGTCGCCGGACGGGACGGGGAAGATCGCGGACGATTTCGCCGCCATGAGCACCCGCGTGCACGTCATGCATCGCCCGAGGAAAATGGGGCTCGGCACGGCCTATGTAGCCGGATTCCGGTGGGCCCTCGAACGGGACTACGACTACATCTTCGAGATGGACGCGGATTTTTCCCACGATCCCAACCACCTACCGGAATTCCTGAAGGTCGTTCAGGACGCGGATCTCGTTCTCGGGTCTCGGTACCTGGGCGGTCGAGTGACCGTGGTCAACTGGCCGGTGGGCCGGCTCCTGCTCAGCTATTTTGCGAACATCTACGCGCGAATAGTAACGGGCCTCAGGCTGTTCGATGCGACCGGAGGGTTCAAATGCTTTCGCCGGAAGGTGCTCGAGGCTATCGATCTCGATTCCGTCCGGTCCAATGGGTACGGCTTCCAGATCGAGATGAGTTTTCGAGCATCCAGGAAAGGCTTCCGAATCGTAGAGATCCCCATCGTCTTCACGGACCGGACCGATGGCGCCTCGAAGATGTCCGGCGCCATCGTGCGAGAGGCCATCTGGATGGTTTGGAGGCTTCGGTTTCAGGCGATCTTCGGAAAGCTCTGAAAAGTCTCTCGAGAATAGACAGGCATGAATCAAATCGGCGATCGATACCGTAAATTTTACAAAATGACGGGGTCGGGGAACGACTTTGTGTTCCTCGACGGCAGGGACCACCCGGTCCACAAGTGGTCGCCGGAGCGCATTCGCGAGATCTGTGCGCGTGGCACGGGGATAGGCGCGGATGGGTTGGTCATCCTGGAACCGGGGTCGGCGGTCGATCGCGTACGCTTCAACTTCTTCAACGCGGATGGTGGGCGGGCCGAGATGTGCGGGAATGCGTCGCTGTGCGCAGCCCGGATAGCGGCCCGCCTGGGAATGGCGTCGCCCCACGGTATGGTCCTCGAGACCGATGCCGGAGAGGTTCGGGCCCGATGCCTCGAGGACGGTGAGCGCGCCGAGGTCGTTCTCTGGGACGTTGAGGCGCCGGCCAAACCCCACGGCGTCGAGCCGGTGCGAGGAGAGCGAGGGCTCTATCAAACCCGGGTTGGAGTTCCGCATCTCGTCGTTGTGGTGGATGACGTCGATGCCGAGTCGGCTGATCCGCTGGTGAGGGGACGGGCGCTGCGGCACCATCCAGGGGTGGGGCCCGCCGGCGCCAACGTGAACTTCGTTTCCGCAAAGAGCGGGGAATGGCGTGTCCGGACCTTCGAACGCGGCGTCGAAGACGAGACGCTGGCCTGCGGAACCGGTTCAATCGCCACTGCGGCCGTTCTATCGCAGATCGGAGAGGCGAGTCTGCCGGCCATTATCCGAACTGCCTCCGGCTGCGCGCTCGAGATCTCCGGTGACGTCACCCCGGACGGTGGACTTCGCGCGCCCCGGTTGGCAGGTCAGGCTCGGCTGGTCTTTGAGGGCTGGCTGCCCGCCGAAATGGCGGGGTGAGACGCGAAAACATGACCGTTTGGCCTTCGCCAACTTTTCCACACATCCCAACCCGAAAAGGCCCGAAGTGCAACTGGTGACGATCCAGGAGGGCGGGATATGCCCAGTTGTCCACACGGAATCACGTGACAACTTAACATAACATATCTTATACGACATCTGAAAGAGGGCCAGAATACACCCACCGTGGCCTAATTTGTGGGCCACCGCTCAAGCCTATTGGAATGGAATTTTTCCGAAGCCGTGGTCCGCTTGGACTTGAGGACTCAGCTCTCTCGGCGCAGCTCGGCCAACCTGATCTCCGCTTCGGCGACCGAACCGGGATCTTCGGTGATTTCTGCGATCACGCGTTGATACATTCGCTCGGCAAGCGCAGCGTCTCTGGCCAAGGTGGCGGCTCGTCCGGCGTCGAGGAGAAGCTCCGCCTTGATCAGTTCGTAGGCGGACGCATCCGCCGCTTGCGCGAATTCGCCAGCCGCATCCCCGAACTGTGCAAGCTCCTCGAGCCCGGTGCCCAGGAGGCCGTGCGCCTGGGCCAGGAACTGGTCGGCCGGCGCGCGGTTCAAAAACTCCCGCAACTGCGCAACGGCAACCTCTGGCTGCCCCATCTGTAGCTGAACTCTGGCCAGGAGGATGGCGGCTTCCTGGCCGGCTGGCGTCCCGCCGTAGTCACTCACGATGCGCGACAGGTCGCTCGCGGCTAGCTGAAGGTTGCCGGCGTCCACTGCGGCCCTGGCCTGGTTCAGCTCTCCGGCCGCAAACCGCTCGCGGCGGTCCCGCGCCGAGATCGTGAACCAGACGCCCGCAGCTATGACCAGGAGTACCAGTGCCGCGCCGACCAGATAGCGCTGCTTTTGCTGGACCCACGCGACCAGTCGGTCTGCTGCGTCATGCTTGGACCGCTTGGTCTTCCCGGACGCCTCGCTTTTATCCGACCTGCCCTTGGCGTCTTCCTGAGATGCTTTCGCTGCCGTATTCAGAGTCTTTATCCCTTTGTGCTATTTCGAGTTAGGTCATCACGCGCAGGTGGACGTGCCCCTGGCGTGACTCGAACACGCGACCAACGGTTTAGGAAACCGCTGCTCTATCCATCTGAGCTACAGGGGCAAGCCGCAGCCGTGCAAGATAACCTTGCCGCCCAACCCCAACCAATCCCACATCGCGTCGTTTGGTAATCGGCTCTCGCGCCTTGCCTCACGCGTTAACCCGCGGGTACCGCAGCAGGCTCCAAACCGGTATCCCATCGAGCTTTGCCCGTCCATCGAGGAATGCCAGCTCAATGAGGAACGCGATTGCCACCACTTCCCCTCCGGTGGTCCGTACGATGTCTGTGGCGGCTCTGGCCGTGCCCCCGGTGGCCAGGAGGTCGTCAACGATCAGGACCCGCTCGCTGGCGTCGATTGCGTCCCGGTGGATCTCTATGGCATCGGTTCCGTACTCGAGAGCGTATTCGACGCGGTGTCGTTGCCAGGGCAACTTCCCCTGTTTGCGGGCTGGCACCAGGCCGGCGCCCAGGGCCGTCGCGAGCGGCGCCCCGAACAGAAACCCCCGCGACTCGATCGCAAGGACCTTGTCCACTCCGGCATCACGAAACGCCTCGATCATCAAATCGACAGCGGCGGATAAGGTGTCCGGATCTGCCAGAAGAGGCGTGATGTCCTTGAAGACGATGCCTGGCTTGGGGAAGTCGGGGACATCACGGATCCTGGCATACAACGTATCGATGATATCTTGTTTCACTTTAAGTAAACTCGCTAATTATCTTATTTCAAATGAGTTACAATCTATGCTTTCTAGTGAAATATCATGTCTCTCCACGCGCTTTACCAGGGAGAAGGACGGCCCCTTCGCGATGGCCTTCTCCAGTTCTGCAATGGCGTCGGCAGACCCAGCGGCCGCGACCTCCACCGTCCCGTTTGCCCGGTTTCGCACCCAGCCTGCGATGCCAAGCCGCGAAGCGGCCTCCATCGTGTACCAGCGAAAACCCACTCCCTGGACGCGACCCGATACGATCCAATGGGCCGCACGATCGCTCATACCTGTGGCTCCGCTACGGCTCGGCTCCTTTTTCGGTGGCGAATCACATAGACCGTGATGGTGACCGCCAGGATTGGGATGAGTGCGAGCAGTGCCCAGGTGGTGTAGCGATGCACCATCTCCTGTGAGAGCCCGCCGCTGAAGTGTCGGCCCAGGTACCAGCCGATGTATGTGAGCACCGCGCACCAGATCCCGGCCCCAAGCGACGTGTAGAGCGCAAACCGGCCCAGGTTCATTCGGGCCAGCCCCGCCGGCAACGAAATCAATTGTCTGATTCCCGGGATCAGTCGGCCGACGAAGGTGCTGATCTCACCGTGCTTTCGGAAGGCGTTCTCGGAACGCTCGAGGCCACTCTGGGGCAGAAACAAGTAGCGGCCGAAACGCTTGAGGAACCGCTGCAGAAGTGGGCGACCAAGGTGCATCGCGAGCCAATAATTGAAGAGCGCCCCGATCAAGCTCCCCGCGAGTCCAGCACCGAACGCGAGGTATCCGTTCATGCGACCTTGCGCGGCCAGATACCCAGCCGGCGGTAGCACGACTTCGCTGGGGAACGGGAAAAACGAGGACTCCAACGCCATTAGCAGCGTGATACCCGGATAGCCCAGTCGAAAGATGGTCTCGGTGAGCCACGTGACGATGGATTCGAGCATCCCGTTGTTAGTCCTCGTCGTTCGTTGCGCGGCGGCCCGTGAGCGGTACGAACTGGGCTTCTCCCAGCTCCTCTTCAGCAAGACCGTCATGGCCGTGGGAGACCCGGATGAGGACCTGCCCGTCACCCCGCTGCAATGGAATCAGCATTCGGCCCGAAGGGCTCAGCTGTCTCGTGAGCGGCTTGGGGATAGTCGTCCCTGCGGCCGATACCAGGATGGCGTCGTAAGGGGCCAGGGCCGGCCATCCCAGCGTCCCGTCCGCGACCGCGACGGCGACATTGCCGCAGCCCGACGCCTCGATTGCTTTCCGCGCGCGGATGGCCAGGTCGGCGATCCGCTCGAGAGAGATTACGTGGTCCGCGAGATAGCCCAGGAGGGCTGATTGGTAGCCGGACCCTGTCCCAACCTCCAACACCCGCTCGCGGCCCGACAGGTTCAGCGCCTCGAGATACCGGGCATGCGTCAGAGGCCGAGAGATGGTCTGCCCGTTGCCAATTGGCAGCGACGTGTCTTCGTACGCCCGAGCACGAAGTGCCTCGGGCACAAAGAGGTGTCTCGGTACCTCCGCGACGGCCGCGAGTACGGCCATCGACTTGATACCACCGGCGCGGAGCTCGTCCACCAGCCGCGCCCGGTAGCCGCCGTACGAGTCTGCTACGCGCCGATGCCCCACGATTTGACCTCTTCCAGAAGTCCGTAGTTGGTCAGATCCACGTGGACCGGGGTGATGGAGATAAATCCCTCCTCGATCGCGCGAAAGTCAGAATCCTTCCCCCCAGTCCATTTGCTGGTGCCTCCGCCGATCCAGTAGGTCTCCCGATCCCATGGATCCAGCATACGCCGGACGGAATTGGAGTAGACCCGTCGGCCCAGCGATGTCACGCGCACGCCGCGGATCTGATCGCCGGGGATTGGGGGAAAGTTGACGTTGAGCAGCGTTTCTTCCGGGAAACTTTTCACTTGGGCCAGCTCTCCGGCTACCTGCCGAATCCATCCGCGCTGGGTCTCGAGGATTCGGAGGTCCCGTCCGGCGTAAGACATGGCGACTCCGGGAATTCCAAGGGACAGACCCTCCATCGCGGCAGCGACGGTGCCGGAATAGAGGACGTCCTCCCCCATATTGGGGCCGTGGTTGACGCCCGAAAATACGAAGTCAGGCTTGGAGTCCACCACGATCTCGAGGGCCAGGAGCACGCAGTCGGTGGGGGTGCCATCAACCTGAAAACGTCCGTCTCCACGCTTCTCCGTCCGCAACGGACGACGCATGGTGAGCGCGTGGCTGGACGCGCTCTGTTCGCGGTCGGGTGCGACCACGGTGACATCGCCAACCTCGCGGCATGCCTCCTCCAGCAACTCGATGCCGCGGGCGTTGATGCCGTCGTCGTTACTGATCAGGATCTTCAATGGGGAAATTGCCGTCGAGGATTTCGAGGATCTCGTTCAATTGGCCCAGGAGGTCGACGATCTGTTCCCGCTCGAGCGCCGAGCGGGCTTCGGCGCGCAGTTGTCCCGTTCGTCGGTAGTGTTCGATGCGTCGTCGCGCGCCCTCGATGGTGAACTTCTCGGTGTACAGCAGGTGTTTGACCAGCGTAATCAGCTCGATCTCGCGTCGCTGATATACGCGGTTGCCGGAGCGGTTCTTCGCCGGACTCAGAAAGCGAAATTGGCTCTCCCAATACCGCAGCACGTGCGGCTTGAGACCGGTCAGTTCGCATACGTCACCGATCGAAAAGAACTGTTGCAGCTCACGCGGCGATCGTTTCGGAGCCGTCATCGCCATGTCTCCGCTTTCAGTTCCCGCCCCATCAGGGCGTCGATCGCATCGCGCGGCGCCTTGTCGTGAAAGAGGATGCTCTCGACCTCCCGCGCGATGGGCAGCTCCACGTCCAGCTGATTGGCGAGTTCCACCGCCGCCTTCGCGGTGTTGACCCCCTCGGCCACCGTCTTTCGCTCGCCGAGGATTTCTTGGAGTGAGCGGCCCCGCCCCAGGTCGATGCCCAGCGTGCGATTCCGACTCAGGTCACCGGTGGACGTGAGGATGAGGTCTCCCATCCCGGCAAGCCCGGCGAACGTGTGGGCCAAAGCCCCCATCCTCTCTCCAAGTCGCGTCATTTCCGCCAAGCCTCGGGTAATGAGCGCCGCGCGCGTGTTGTGTCCCAACCCCATCCCGTCCAGCAGACCGGTTGCGATGGCGATGACGTTCTTGAGCGCGCCTCCAAGCTGCACGCCCACCACGTCACCTCCGGTATAGACCCGGAAATATCGGTTCGATGCCGCTTGTTGGACGGTGTCCGCCGCGCGCGGATCGGCTGAGGACGCGACGACCGCGGTGGGCATGTGGCGGCAGACCTCTTGAGCAAAACTGGGGCCCGAAACCGCGACGGTGGTTGCCCCCGGTATGACCTCTTCCAGCACCTCCGTCACCAGCTTATGGGTATCCGGTTCCAGCCCTTTCGAGATGCTGACGAGCGGCACCATTCGTCCGTCCAAACACTCGGCGAGCTGCCGGGCGGTTGGCCGAACGGCATGGGATGGCGTTGCGATTACCACCAACTCCGCGTTCTGAACTACCGGTCCGATCGTGCCGCATGCACCCAGCGAACGGTGCAACGAGTGACCCGGAAGGAAGACCGTGTTCTCTCTCGACGTGTTGATGCTCTGCACGACCTCGGGCTCGCGGGCCCACAGCATCAGCTCATGACCGTTCTCCGCTAGCAAATTGGCGACGGTCGTGCCCCAGCTCCCTGCCCCAATGACCCCGATGCGCATCGTCTCAGGCCCCTTGCTGGCGCTCGTCGACCCGAGCCCGCCGTCCGACGCGCGGCTCGGTGCCGCGCAAGAGGCGCTGGATGTTGGCGCGATGGGTGAAGATGATGAACGAGGCGATCAGGATGCCGGTCACGAGCAGCAACGGCCGTCCGGGGGCGAATACCCATACCGCCAGTGGGAACGCAATCGCACCCGCCACGGAGGCGAGTGACATGATACCCGTGGCGTAGAGGAGGAGCCCCCAGAACGCGGCGGACACCGCGATGGGAATCGGCGCGAGACCGGCCATGACCCCTGCGGCCGTTGCGACACCTTTGCCTCCTTTGAACCGGAGGTAAACCGGAAACACATGTCCCACAATGGCGGCGGCGCCAGTCAGGTATGGCAGCCACGCGCCGTCCCCGGCCATTCGGCCACACAACACGACGGCGGCAGTGCCTTTGGCCACGTCGAACACACCAACCGGAAGTGCGTATTTGAGGCCCAGCACCCGATACAGGTTGGTGGCGCCGAGGTTCCCACTTCCCTGCTCTCTCAGGTCGATACCCGCAATGAAGCGCGCCGCGAGGTAGCTGGTTGGTATCGCGCCGATCAGATAGGCGATCAGCGTCCAGAGCACCACGGTCACCTCGAGGAACTCCGCTTGCGTCGCAGCTTGATGCGGATCGGATTCCCGACCATCCCCCAGGAGTCATAAAAGCCGTTCACCAGATACCGCACATAGCTCTCGGGAACCGCCTCGGGACGGTTAGTGACGAGGGCGAACGTTGGAGGCGCCGTGCCGATCTGTGTAGCGTACAGAAGCTTGACCTCCTTGCCCACCTGCTGCGGGGGCTGATTCCGATCCACCAGCGCCTGCAACACCCTGTTCACCTCAGCCGTGGGGATCCGGCGATCGCGCGCCTCGGCAACTTCGAGGATCGTGTCGAACACGCGGCGCACCCGCTGGCCCGTCAGAGCCGAGACGAACAGAAAGGGAGCGTGTCCCAGGAACGGCGCTCGGTCCACGAGTTTTTTCTTCCCACGTTCGGCCGTATCGGTGTCCTTCTCAGAAACCAGGTCCCATTTGTTTACGGCGACGATGACGCCCTTGCCCGCCTCCCACGCTTGGCTGGCCACGCGAAGGTCCTGTGCGTGCACCCCGATCGTCGCATCTACCACCAGCACACAGATATCCGCCCGTTCGATAGCCCGCTCTGCCCTCAGGGCGGAGTAGAACTCAAGATCATCTTTTACTTTCGGTCGTCTCCGTAACCCCGCAGTATCAATGAAGTTGAGCGTTTGCCCGTGGTACCGCAAGGGGGAGTCGATCGCGTCCCGGGTGGTGCCCGCCTCGGGAGCAACGATGGCTCGGTCGGCTCCGAGTAAGCGGTTCATGAGGCTCGACTTGCCGGCATTGGGTCGACCGATGACTGCCACGGAGGGGCCGTCGGGTTCGGAGGGTTGAGTGCCGTCACCGAGCTTCTCGACCACGCGGTCAAGGAGGTCACCGCTGCCCTTGCCCGTGGACGCGGACACGGGATGGGGATCCCCCAGGCCCAGTTCGTGGAATGCGAAATGGTCGACCTCGTCCGGCAGTTCATCCGCTTTGTTGGCGGCGACTACGACCCGGTCGACCAGGGGCCTCAACAGCTGGGCCACTTCGAGGTCCGCCGGGTGGACGCCCTCTTTCGTATCGACGACGAGGACAATGACATCCGCCTCGGTGACCGCCGTGTTGATCTGATCTCGGATGCCCCTGCTGATGGCGTCATCTTGACCGCTCACCCAACCGCCCGTATCAACCAGCCAAAAGTGGTGTCCCGCCCACTCTCCGCGGGAAAAATGACGGTCTCTGGTGACGCCGGGACGGTCGTCCACGATAGCCCTCCGCCCCCCCACGATCCGGTTGAACAGCGTGGATTTCCCGACGTTTGGCCGCCCGACCAGCGCGATCGTTCCGCGTCTCATCGGGCGGGGAGCGCCGCGAGGGCGTCAACGAACGTGTGGGACGGGAGTACGGGGAATGGACACCGTGCTTTCAGCGCTTCGAGCGACAGGTCGTCGACGAACAGGCCGTCGTCGTTCAAGGCCTCACCAGGAATGAGCGCCATGTCGACGTCATCGTGTTCGTGCAGGGCGTGCTGGATGTCCTGGCCGGATAGGAGACCCGCGGTCGTAACGCGCGGTCCGAACAGCCCGTTGGTGACGGAAAGAGTTTCGAACGCTCCGCCGGTCGCGGCTTCCAGCGCATCGATGACCTGAGGCATGAGGCGACCCATGGCCGTTCCCGTCACGACCGCGATACGCCGGCCGCTCAGGTCTGGAAGGCGGGCGTGGTTGGAGTGGATCTCCCTTTCCAAAAAACGCACGCTCCCGACGCCATTCTCGACCTGGTCGAATGCACCGTACATGTGGGCGGGCGGGAGCGGGAGGTCTGCTATGAGATACAGCTCATCGGACCCGAACGCCCACGGTTCGCTTCGCTCCTCGATGGCCTTTCCCGCGGCGGCATTGACCGTCTCCACCGCTCTGCGACACTCGTCCGGTGTGGGTTCGCGAACCCGCTCGTGGCGGCTGAATTCGGTGAGGCCCACGGGTACCACCGAGACCGACAGGACGGCATGGCCCAGTTCATAGAGATCCGTAAGGCTACGTTCCAGCACCGGTCCGTCGTTGACCCCGGGTTGAAGGACGATCTGTGTATGGGCTTCGATGCCGCCCCGCGCGAAAGTCCGAAGCTGCTCCATGACGTCCGGCGCATAGGGATGTCGTAGCAGCCGGCGGCGGATTACGGGGTCAGTGGCGTGAACGGAGACATACAGGGGTGAGAGGCGGTACTCGAGGATCCGGTCTACGTCCGCGGGTTTGAGATTGGTCAGGGTAGCGAAGTTCCCGTGACGGAAGGAGAGCCGGTAATCGTCATCTCGGATGTAGAGTGTTGATCGCAGCCCCTCGGGCAGCCCGTCCACGAAGCAGAAGTCGCAGCGGTTGGCACACCGTCTGATCCTGGGAGGTTCGAGTTCCAGGCCCATCGGCTCGTCTTCGTCCCGCTCGATCTGGTACTCGACCACGTCTCCATCCGGTAGACGAGCCAGGAGCGTGAACTCGCTGTCCGCGGACAGGAACTCCCAATCCAGGAAATCCAGCAAAGGCCTTCCGTTGACGGACACAAGCTCCGCCCCCGGCTGGAGCCCGATCTCCGCCCCTACGGAGTCCCGGGCGACCGACTCGACGCGAACCATATCTGACGACTGATCTCGAAAACGAAAACGAGGCGCTCGCGGCCTCTGGAAATAGAGCAGGACGGATGAACGCCGAAAGATAACCAGGGCGCTCCGGGGCCCGCTATGAGGCGACCCCGTTCAGCCTTGCGGTGAGGGCCCTGGAGCAAGACGCGCAGGTGAGGCTTCCCGGAAACGCCCAACCTCCGTCGAGCACGAACGTCTGGTGAGTGTTGCAGTCGGGGCACGTTCCACTCGCCTCGATGACACGTTCGCGTACACGAAGACGCCGAGCGGCGACGAACAATCCGCCAAGCACGAATCCGGGGACCAGCAGAAAATGGGCGACCGGAATGAACGCGCCCCCGATGGCTGCTGCCCAACAGATGGCCAAGAGGCGGCCTGACCGCCTCATGCGTTCCCGACCATTGAATCGCTGAATGATGGCTCGGCCGTCCCGGGTGTGTCCCTGGTACCCGGCGAGTGAAAAGGCGGCACCGATGTGGCGAGGCATGCCCAAAGCTACGCGCATCACTCGCCCTGCCAACGCCCGATTTGCCGGTGCTGCTCAGTGGAAACACGGAGGCCGCTACGCGGTTGCGTGTGCCACAAATGACGAGGCGCCGGCTGGGCAGCCGACGCCTCATCGCGCAATGAACCCTCCGGCCCGGGTGGGCCGGTCGTCTCCGAGGGAAAGAATACTATCGGGCGTGACCCGTAACCATACGGCACAACCCTGCTTTTGCGGGACGTTTAGTCCCAACGCCGGGACGGGAGTCTACCCTAGACCGCGTACGTGCCTGTCTTCTGCGCCGGAGGCGCTAAGCTATAGTCCACGAGGCCGTGCCGGATGGAGAACCGCACGAGTCCGGCCAGATCGTGGATGCGCAGGCGGGCCATGACCTCGGCGCGGTGCGCCTGGACGGTCTTGGGGCTGACGCTCAGCTGTTGTGCGATACGCGTCGTCGTGTATCCGCGCGCGACCAGCGACAGGACCTCACGTTGTCGCGGGGTGAGCCGCGCCAGCGGCGCCTTCGTGCGAGCCGGGTCGCAGTGTCGATACGGATCCGGATCGAAGTAGACGCTGCCCGAGGCGATGGCGGCGACGGCCGCCTGGAGGACGTGCGGGGCCGAATCCTTCGCGATGTATCCGGCGACGCCGGTATTGGCGGCGCGATGGGCGTATTCTTCGTCCCGGTGCATGCTCAGCATGAGGATGCGCACGCCGGGGGTCTGCTCGCGAATGCGCACGGCGGTTTCGAATCCACTCATGCCGGGCATCGAGACGTCCAGCACCACCAGGTCCGGGCGGTAGCGAGCGACCAGGTCCAAAGCGCTCGGTCCGTCGGCGGCCTCTCCTACCACATCGACGCCGTCGAACGCTTCGAGCAACGCCCGGACGGCCGCGCGCACCAGCGCCTGATCGTCGACGATCAGGATTCTGGCGGTTGCGCCGAGCGCCGAGCCTGTTTCGGTCTCCGGAATGACGCGCCTCCGCAACGTGGTGGAGTAGTGCGATAACGGAATGCCAAACCGTGACTCGTATGCGATGCCGGTATTGGCCCTAGGATCAGGCCCTAAGAAGGTTGCGGCCGGTAACGTGCTTCGAGGGCAGGGCCTCGCCTATAGGGGACTTCCCGTAGACGTGCGTTGAAGAATCCCCTATGGCACGCCAGGTCATCCGGTGTGGATGACTCCCTGGCGCACGGCGAACCGGACGAGACCGGCGATGTCATGGATGTCGAGACGATCCATCAGCTGCGAGCGGTGTGCCTCGACGGTCTTGATCTTGATGTTGAGCCGTTGGGCGATGGACTTGGTGGTGTAGCCTTCGGCAATGAGTTGCAGGATCTCTCGCTGCCGGGGCGTCAAACGTTCGAGCGGTGATTGGGCGAGATCGGGATGCACGTATCCCTCCACGACCGCCTTGGACACCTGCGGGCTCAGGTACGTTTCGCCGCGAGCGACGGAGTGGAGCGCCAATTCAAATTCGGCTCGGCTGGCGTCTTTCAAGAGGTACCCGGTGGCGCCGGCCCGCAGGGCCTGGCCGACGTACTCTTCGTCCGCATACATGGAGAGCATGAGGATACGGACCCGCGGGTGCTTCTTGGCAATGCGGGCCGTGGCTTCCAGGCCGTTGAGCCCCGGCATCGCGATGTCCATGAGGACGACGTCGACGGCATGATCGTCGACATAGTCGATGGCGTCCCGCCCGTCGCCCACCTCCCCCACGACTCCCACCCCCTCCAGCTCCTCCAGAAGCGCTCGGATGCCTGAGCGCACCAGCGTGTGGTCTTCGGCGAGTACGACCCGCAGTTGACTCATTCGGCTCCTCCCGTTGCGGCAAGCGAGAAGGTCGCAACGACCCGAGTACCGCGACCCTCTGCAGATTCAATTCGAACCTCTCCCCCAGCCAGCTGCGCGCGCT
>Ga0302046_10002780_pt1 | contig 16190 bp, 11 predicted proteins | sample RVTome_11_FD_200261 | JGI IMG/M metagenome (GOLD analysis project Ga0302046, IMG submission 200261) | Soil microbial communities from uranium-contaminated site in the Upper Colorado River Basin, Wyoming, United States - RVT147D111 (version 2) ...
GATGCCGGGGGACAACGTGCAGATGGTGGTGGACCTGATTGCGCCGATCGCCATGGAAGACGGGCTGCGCTTTGCCATCCGCGAGGGTGGTCGCACCGTGGGTGCCGGGGTGGTAGCCAAGATACTGCAGTAAACGGGATCCTTCGATTAAGACGGGACCTTTCTTTTAACAAGGGTGGAGCGCGATTGAAGGAACGCACTGCGGGTTGCGAATAACAATGGCGCGCCGAGTTTTGACAGCACGATGACTACAGTTCTGGTCCACGTGCCAATCGATTGGATTGAACGTACTAAGACTTAGGCCAGTAGCTCAATTGGCAGAGCGGCGGTCTCCAAAACCGCAGGTTGGGGGTTCGATTCCCTCCTGGCCTGCCATTTGGCAGAGCGAAAGCGGCGATAACGAAGGCATACAAGCATTGCTGTAGCCCGCATGGCGGACGACGGCATTGGAAACGAAGGTGACAAGGCATCGCGGAACCTGCACGGCAGTACCGCAGATCCTGAAAAATACCCAATGGCAACAACCACAGAAGCGAGCGAGTCGGGCGTACTCGATACATTGAAACTGCTCATTGCGGCCGGTGTACTCGTGGGCGGCCTCTTTGGCTATTACTACTTCCTGGCATGGTCGTTACCACTGCGAGTGCTGCTGGTGCTTGGCGGACTCGCTGCCGGCATCACGATTGCAATGACCAGTACGCAAGGGCAGCGACTCTGGGCATTCATCCAGGGTTCGCGGGTCGAAATCCGCAAGGTCGTCTGGCCGACAAGACAGGAAACGACACAGACCGCGATTGCGGTGTTTGTCTTCACGTTGGTGATGGCACTTTTCTTCTGGGGCCTGGACTCGTTCCTGCTCTGGCTTACAAGAACGCTGGTCGGGTCAACCGGCTGATTGTGCACACTGCAAACAGGGGTAATACGGAAGTGGCATTACGCTGGTACATCGTCCACGCATATTCGAATTTCGAGCACAAAGTGAAGAACTCGCTCGAAGAGCGTATTGCCCTGATGGGATTACAGGACAAGTTCGGTGAAATCCTGGTGCCGACAGAAGAAGTTGTCGAAATGAAGGAAGGGCAGAAACGACGCAGTGAGCGGAAGTTCTTCCCAGGCTATGTGCTGGTCCAGATGGAAATGGACGATGAGACCTGGCACCTCGTAAAGGAAGTGCCGAAGGTCCTGGGCTTTATAGGCGGCTCCAGTGATCGCCCGGCGCCGATTACGGAGAAAGAAGCGGATCAGATCCTGAACCGCGTCAAGGAAGGCGTGGACAAACCGCGGCCGAAGGTGCTTTTCGAGCCCGGTGAAGTTGTACGGGTCATCCATGGACCGTTCAATGATTTCAGCGGTGTCGTCGAGCAGGTGAATTACGACAAGAGCCGGCTGCAGGTTGCGGTGCAGATTCTGGGTCGATCTACCCCGGTTGAGCTGGATTTCAGCCAGGTCGAAAAGGGTTGAGGATTTTATCGGCAATGCACGCGCCGCAAGGCGCGTGTGATTGCCACAGATCGTCGCTGGCGTTATCGGCCCTGCTGGAAGCAGTCCGATAAATGCTGAAAGGATCGGTGAGGCATCGTAGGAGCCTGCATTGCAGGCGACAGCGGTGTTTGCAGTACGACCTGTAGCTGTAGGAGCGCGCACGACCGCCATGGACGGCGGAAGTGCCGAAAACGCAGGAGCAGTTTTCGGCGAGCGCGCGACCGAGTAGCGGAGTTTTTTGGAATACCGAATTCGGTACTGATGCGAATTCGGATTAACTCGAGGAGCTTGATAGTTAAGCGCTTGCACTCGACGAGGTAATACAAATGGCTAAGAAGGTAACTGGCTATATCAAGCTGCAGGTGGCAGCCGGCCAGGCAAATCCGAGTCCGCCAGTCGGCCCTGCACTGGGCCAGCACGGCGTGAATATCATGGAATTCTGCAAGACGTTCAATGCGCAGACACAGGGCGTTGAGCCGGGCCTGCCGATTCCGGTCGTGATCACGGTTTACAGTGATCGAAGTTTCACGTTCATCACCAAGACACCGCCGGCCTCGGTGTTATTGCGCAAGGCGGCGGGGGCCGCGAAGGGCTCAGGGACGCCGAATACAACCAAGGTGGGCAAGGTCAACCTTAAACAGATCGAGGAGATAGCCAGTTCCAAGATGCCGGACCTGACCGCAGCCAACCTGGATGCCGCAGTACGTACCATCGCAGGCACCGCCCGCAGCATGGGAATTGATGTTGAGGGAGTGAACTGATGGCCACGCTGAGCAAACGCAGGAAACTTGCCCGCGAAAAAGTGAACCCGGCGGTTTCGTATTCGATCGACGAAGCGCTGAAACTCGTCAAGGAACTGGCGACAGCGAAGTTCCCGGAGAGCATCGACATCGCAGTGAATCTTGGAATAGATCCGCGCAAGTCCGAGCAGGTCGTTCGCGGTTCGACCGTAATGCCGAACGGGACGGGAAAATCGGTACGCGTTGCCGTGTTCGCACAGGGTGACAATGCAGAGAAAGCCAAGGCCGCCGGAGCCGACATCGTCGGTTTCCAGGACCTGGCCGACGCAGTCAAGGCAGGCGAGATCAATTTCGACGTGGTCATCGCAACGCCGGACGCAATGCGAGTCGTCGGACAGCTGGGTCAGGTACTCGGCCCGCGCGGCCTGATGCCCAACCCGAAAGTCGGGACGGTTACGGCGGACGTGGAGACAGCGGTGCGAAATGCGAAGGCAGGCCAGGTGCGTTACCGGACCGACAAGGCCGGCATCGTGCATTGCGCGATCGGCCGGGCCGACTTCGATGTTCCGGCGCTGAAAGAGAATTTGACGGTGTTACTGGCCGATCTGCGAAAGGGCAAGCCGGCATCGGCAAAAGGCGTGTACCTCAAGAAACTGACGGTCTCATCGACAATGGGGCCGGGGGTGTCGGTTGATCAGGCAAGCATAGAGGCCTGATGTTTTGAATTTGTTGCTTCGGCAGTGGTTCGGTCGAGGCGGTAATAGGGCCGGTCGATGAAGCATGCTTCGTTTTCCGGCCATCGTCGAAGACCGTAGGTGATCACTGCTTGTTGTGATCTTAATTTGATACCTACGCAGATGGTGCAGCCTGAGTCAGAGCAATCTGGCGACGGTCACCAATTCGGCATTGGTGGGTGAAGAAGGATTTCACCTTGTTATTGACCGTAAGCCAGGAGAAGTTCATGGCACTGAAACTCGAAGACAAGAAAGCTTTTGTCGAAGAGGTAAGCGCGGTCGCGGGCAAGTCCCTTGCTGCCGTTGCGGCGGAGTACCGGGGCTTGACCGTTGCAGAGATGACGCAGTTACGCAAGGAAGCACGTAACGCAGGCGTGTACATGCGTGTTGTCAAAAATACGCTGGCTCGTCGCGCCATCAAGGGCACGGATTTTGAGTGTATGAAAGATACGCTCAAGGGCCCTCTTCTGCTCGCGTTTTCAAAAGACGATCCGGGTGCCGCTGCCAGGGTCATCAAGGACTTCGCCAAGGAGCACGAAGCTCTGAAGGCGGTCTCGCTGTCGGCCGGTGGGCAATTGCTGCCTGCGAGTGATTTGGCGAAATTGGCAGAACTGCCAACGCTCAATCAGGCGCGTGCAATGTTGCTTGGCCTGTTGGTAGCTCCGATGACCAGGCTGGTGCGCACGCTTGCTGAACCGCCTGCGATGCTCGCACGGACCTTGTCCGCAAGAGGCAAGCAAGCTTCTTAATTAATTGACTGATTCAGGATTTACCCAGAGGAATACAGAAATGGCAATGTCAAATCAGGACCTGCTCAAGGAATTGAGCGCCAAGCCGATCATGGAAGTCGTAGAGCTCGTCAAGATGCTTGAGAACGAGTGGGGTGTTTCAGCCGCTGCCCCGGTTGCAGTTGCAGCCGCAGGCGGGGCTGCTGCGGCAGCGCCGGCAGCCGAAGAGAAGACCGAGTTCGATGTCGTTCTGACCAGCTTCGGTGCCAACAAGGTCGGTGTCATCAAGACCGTTCGCACGATCACAGGCCTCGGTCTGAAGGAAGCGAAGGATGCAGTCGAAGGCGCACCGTCCGTTATCAAGGAAGGCGCATCGAAAGCAGACGCCGCAAACTTCAAAAAGCAGCTTGAAGAAGCGGGCGCTACGGTCGAGCTCAAGTAATTACTTGATATCCCGATCATTGATGCAGGACTTTGCGGTCCACCAGTCGGACTTGCAGCCGGTCGAAATATTCGACCGGCTGCTCGTTCGCGTCTGTGAATCTCTTTCCGGTGTATACGCGACGGAGCGGATTCACAAAAATTTCTAGTTGCGCGGCAGTTTGCCGGCCGGGCGGGAATCCGGCTTGCAGGCACCGCCAAAATTGAAGGTAGTCTCGAATGGCTTATTCATTCACAGAGAAAAAACGCATCCGAAAAGACTTTGGCAAGCGCCAGACGATTCTGGACGTGCCGTACCTCCTGTCTATTCAGCTGGACTCGTACAAGAAGTTCCTGCAGGTCGACGACAGCGGATCGAAACGCGACGAAATCGGCTTGCATGCTGCATTCAAAACCGTGTTTCCAATAGTCAGTTATTCCGGGAATGCAGCCCTTGAATACGTCAGCTACCGGCTCGGTGAGCCGGTATTCGACGTCAAGGAATGCCAGATGCGTGGCCTCACTTATGCCGCGCCAATTCGCGTCAAAGTACGACTTGTCATTTACGACAAGGATGCCAGCGGCACGCCCAAACCGGTCAAGGACATTCGAGAGCAGGAAGTGTATCTCGGTGAAATGCCCCTGATGACGGATCACGGTACGTTCGTAATCAACGGTACCGAAAGAGTCATCGTGTCGCAGCTGCACCGCTCTCCGGGTGTGTTCTTCGATCACGACAAGGGCAAAACCCATTCATCCGGCAAGTTGCTGTTTTCGGCACGAATCATTCCATATCGCGGTTCGTGGCTGGATTTCGAGTTCGATCCCAAGGACAGCCTGTTTGCACGTATCGACCGTCGCCGGAAACTTCCGGTGACCATCATTCTGCGTGCTCTCGGGCTCACCAATGAAGAAATGCTCAATATTTTCTTCGAGCACAACGAGTTCTTTCTGTCACCGAAAGATATCCGCATGGGCCTGGTTCCCGGGCGCCTGCGCGGCGAGACAGCCATGTTCGAGATCAAGCTCGGGCGAAAGGTCATCGTCGAGGAAGGCCGCCGTATTACCGCCAAGCACGTGCGGGAGATGGAGCAATCCAAGATCGATACGCTGGTCGTGCCGGCGGAGTATCTCGAGGGCAAGATACTTGCGCATGACGTCATCGACAAGGAAACCGGCGAACTGCTGGCTGCGGCCAATGCCGAGCTGAGTGTCGAGATAATCGAGCTGCTGATCAAGAAAGGCATCGACAGGATCCGCACCTTGTATATAAACGACCTGGACCGTGGCCCCTACATTTCGAATACCCTGAATATTGATCCTTCGACTACGCGGCTCGAGGCGCTGGTTGAAATCTATCGCATGATGCGGCCGGGCGAGCCCCCGACCAAGGAAGCTGCCGAGAACCTGTTTCAGAACCTGTTCTTCAATGGGGATCGATACGACCTATCGGCTGTTGGCCGCATGAAGTTCAACCGGCGGGTAGGTCGCGAGACCTCCGAGGGTCTGGGCGTGCTTGATAATCCCGATATCCTGGATGTGCTCAAGACGCTGATCGACATTCGCAACGGTTACGGAACGGTTGACGATATCGATCACCTCGGCAATCGCCGCGTTCGCAGCGTCGGTGAAATGGCGGAGAACGCTTTCCGCGTGGGTCTCGTACGTGTCGAGCGAGCCGTCAAGGAGCGCCTGACGCAGGCCGAGACCGAGGGTCTGATGCCGCAGGAGATGATCAATGCGAAGCCGGTCGCTGCGGCAGTGAAGGAGTTCTTCGGTTCCAGCCAGTTGTCGCAGTTTATGGACCAGAACAATCCGCTGTCGGAAGTAACGCACAAACGTCGCGTATCCGCGCTCGGGCCAGGCGGCCTTACGCGCGAGCGCGCCGGTTTCGAAGTTCGGGACGTGCATCCGACGCACTACGGTCGAGTGTGCCCGATCGAAACGCCTGAAGGCCCGAACATCGGGTTGATCAATTCGCTTGCCGTGTATGCACGCACCAACGAATACGGATTCCTCGAAACACCGTATCGCAAGATCGTCGCCGGAAAGGCAACCTCGGAGATCCAGTATCTGTCGGCCATCGAGGAGAGCCAGTACGTCATAGCGCAGGCGAACGCCGAGCTCGACAAGAATGGACGCCTGACAGAAGACCTGGTTTCGGTGCGGCACAAGAACGAATTCACGCTGGCCGATCCGTCCGTGATCCAGTTCATGGACGTATCTCCGCGACAGATCGTTTCCGTTGCCGCATCGCTGATCCCGTTCCTCGAGCACGATGACGCGAACCGTGCGTTGATGGGGTCGAACATGCAACGCCAGGCAGTACCGACATTGCGCTCCGAAGCGCCGCTGGTGGGTACCGGCATGGAACGCGCTGTCGCTGTTGACTCCGGCGTTACCGTAGTCGCGAAGCGCGGTGGTATCGTCGATTCAGTCGATGCTTCCCGCATCGTCGTGCGCGTCAACGATGACGAGACCGACGCGTCGGAATCGGGCGTCGATATCTACAACCTGACGAAGTACACACGGTCGAACCAGAACACCTGCATCAACCAGAGGCCGCTGGTCAAGGCCGGTAACGTGATTTCGCGCGGAGACGTGCTGGCGGACGGACCGTCGACCAACATGGGTGAGCTGGCGCTGGGCCAGAACCTGCTGGTCGCGTTCATGCCGTGGAATGGCTACAACTTCGAGGACTCGATCCTGATCTCGGAACGGGTCGTCAAGGAAGACCGTTTCACGACCATCCATATCGAGGAGCTGTCCTGCGTTGCCCGCGATACCAAGCTGGGATCGGAGGACATCACGGCCGATATCCCGAATGTCGGCGACGCGGCGCTCGCCAAGCTGGACGAATCGGGTATCGCGTTCATTGGCGCCGAAGTCAGCGCCGGTGACATCCTGGTCGGAAAAGTCACGCCGAAAGGCGAGACCCAGCTGACCCCGGAGGAGAAACTGCTTCGTGCGATCTTCGGCGAGAAGGCATCGGACGTCAAAGACACATCCTTGCGCGTACCGCCGGGCATGGACGGCACGGTTATCGACGTGCGCGTCTTCACGCGCGACGGCGTCGAAAAGGACGCGCGTGCGCTGTCGATCGAGAAATCGGAACTCGAGAGCGTCCGCAAGGATCTCGACGATACCCTGCGTATTCTCGAAGAGGATATCTATGAGCGTATCGAGCGCATGCTGACGGGCAAGGTTGCACAGGGCGGGCCGAACAAGCTGAAATCCGGCGCCAAGATCACCAAAGCCTATCTGGATGAGATCCCGCGGGAGAAGTGGTTCGAGATCCGTCTGAAAAATGACGAAGCAAACGAGCAGCTCGAAACGGCCGCCGAACGGCTCAAGGCACAACGCGCCGATTTCGATCGCCGCTACGACGAGAAGAAAGCCAAGATCACGGCCGGCGACGATCTTGCCCCGGGTGTGCTGAAGATGGTCAAGGTCTACCTGGCCGTCAAGCGTCGTATTCAGCCCGGCGACAAGATGGCAGGCCGGCACGGAAACAAGGGTGTCATCTCGACTATCGTTCCGGTGGAAGACATGCCTTACCTTGCGGACGGTACGCCGATCGACATCGTTCTGAACCCGCTCGGTGTCCCGTCGCGTATGAACGTCGGCCAGGTGCTGGAGACACACCTCGGCTGGGCTGCCAAGGGCCTCGGCAGGAAAATTGATGACATGCTGAAGGCGCAGGAATCGACCGTGAGGATTCGCCAGTTCCTCGACACCGTCTACAACAAGACCGGCGGACGCGAAGAGGACATCAAGTCGTTGAGCGATGCGGAAATTCTCGAACTGGCGAGCAACCTGGTGAACGGTGTGCCGACGGCGACGCCGGTGTTCGATGGGGCAACCGAAGACGAGATCAAAACGCTGCTGAAGCTCGCAGACCTGCCGGAGTCAGGACAGGCAAAGCTGTTCGACGGGCGGACCGGCGATTCCTTCGATCGCGAAGTCACAGTCGGTTACATGTACATGCTGAAGCTCAACCACCTCGTGGACGACAAGATGCATGCACGTTCCACCGGACCGTACAGCCTGGTCACGCAGCAGCCGCTGGGTGGCAAGGCGCAGTTCGGCGGACAGCGTTTCGGTGAAATGGAAGTGTGGGCACTGGAAGCGTACGGCGCTGCCTACACCCTGCAGGAAATGCTCACGGTCAAATCGGACGACGTGCAGGGCCGTACCAAGATGTACAAAAACATCGTGGACGGCGAGCACGAAATGGATGCGGGAATGCCCGAGTCTTTCAATGTACTGGTCAAGGAAATTCGTTCTCTTGGCATCAACATTGAGCTGGAGACAGAGTAATGAAAGATCTTCTGAAGCTGTTCAAGTACCAGAACCCGGTCGATGACTTCGATGCGATTCGTATCGGACTGGCGAGCCCGGACATGATCCGCTCGTGGTCCTTTGGTGAGGTCAAGAAACCCGAGACGATCAACTACCGGACTTTCAAGCCGGAGCGCGACGGTCTGTTCTGCGCCAAGATCTTCGGGCCGATCAAGGACTATGAGTGCCTGTGCGGCAAGTACAAACGCCTGAAACATCGCGGAGTCGTTTGCGAGAAGTGCGGCGTCGAGGTTACGCAGACCAAAGTGCGCCGCGAGCGCATGGCGCATATCGACCTGGCCAGCCCGGTCGCGCATATCTGGTTCCTGAAATCGTTGCCATCGCGTATCGGTCTCATGCTCGACATGACCTTGCGTGAAATCGAGCGCGTGCTGTATTTCGAAGCCTTCGTGGTCGTTGAGCCCGGCATGACGCCGCTCGAACGCGGTCAGCTCATGACCGACGAAATGTACCTCGATGCGATCGAGCAGTACGGCGACGAATTCGATGCGCGCATGGGTGCCGAGGCGGTTCGAGAGATGCTCTCGACCATCGATCTGCAGCGTGAAGTGCTGCAGGTGCGTGAGGAAATCGGCGGCACCCGATCCGAAACCAAGATCAAGCGCCTGTCGAAGAGGCTGAAATTGCTGGAATCCTTCATCGAATCCGGCAACAGGCCGGAATGGATGGTGATGACCGTGCTGCCAGTACTGCCGCCGGATCTGCGCCCGCTCGTGCCGCTGGATGGTGGCCGCTTTGCGACCTCGGACCTGAACGACCTGTACCGTCGGGTCATCAATCGCAACAATCGCCTGCGCCGGCTGCTCGAGCTGAACGCGCCAGATATTATAGTGCGCAACGAAAAGCGCATGTTGCAGGAATCTGTCGATGCGCTGCTGGACAACGGACGCCGCGGTCGCGCGATCACCGGTACCAACAAACGACCGCTGAAATCGCTGGCTGACATGATCAAGGGCAAGCAGGGCCGGTTCCGGCAGAACCTGCTCGGCAAGCGCGTCGACTACTCCGGCCGTTCGGTCATCGTGGTTGGCCCGACCTTGAGGCTCCACCAGTGCGGACTGCCGAAAAAGATGGCGCTCGAGCTGTTCAAACCGTTCATTTTCTCGAAGCTGCAGCTTCGCGGCGAAGCAACTACGATCAAGGCTGCCAAGCGCCTGGTCGAGCGAGAAGGCGCCGAAGTCTGGGATATTCTCGAAGAGGTCATTCGCGAACATCCCGTGATGTTGAACCGCGCACCGACATTGCACCGCCTCGGCATCCAGGCGTTCGAGCCGGTGCTGGTCGAAGGCAAGGCCATCCAGCTGCATCCGCTGGTCTGCACCGCGTTCAATGCCGACTTTGACGGCGACCAGATGGCGGTGCATGTACCGCTGTCCATCGAGGCGCAGCTCGAAACCCGCGCGCTGATGATGGCATCCAACAACATCCTGTCACCGGCCAATGGCGAGCCGATCATCGTTCCGTCGCAGGACGTGGTACTCGGCCTCTATTACATGACGCGCAAGAAGGTCAACGGCAAAGGCGAAGGCATGATCTTCGCCGACGTCGACGAAGCACGGCGCGCTTACGAGGGCGGTCATGTCGAATTGCAGGCCAAGGTTCGTGTTCGCGTACCTTTGCGCGATCCGGACAGCAATGACGACAAGGCAACGATTGTCAAGCTGGTCGACACCACCGTCGGCCGTGCGCTGCTGTCGACGCTGCTGCCGGTCGGACTGAGTTTCGACCTGATCAATCGCGACATGAGCAAGAAAGCGATTTCCAGCGTGATCAACGCCTGTTATCGGAACCTCGGTCTGAAGAAGACCGTCGTGTTCGCCGACCGGCTGATGTACACCGGTTTCCGCTTTGCCACGATCGCGGGCATATCCATCGGCGTCAACGACATGGTCGTTCCGGAAAGCAAGGAAGCCATCCTGGCCGTTGCCGAATCGGAAGTTAAGGAGATCCAGGATCAGTTTGCATCCGGTCTCGTAACCGACGGCGAACGTTACAACAAGGTGGTCGACATCTGGTCACGTACCAATGACCAGGTGGCAAAGGCCATGATGGACAAGCTCGGAACCGAGATGGTGACGGACTCGACCGGCAAACAGGTTGCCCAGGAGTCGTTCAATTCGATCTACATGATGGCCGACTCCGGTGCCCGAGGTTCCGCAGCGCAAATCCGGCAGCTCGCCGGCATGCGAGGCCTGATGGCGAAGCCCGACGGCTCCATCATCGAGACGCCGATCACTGCCAACTTCCGCGAAGGACTGGACGTTCTGCAGTACTTCATTTCGACCCACGGCGCACGCAAGGGCCTGGCAGATACAGCGTTGAAAACCGCGAACTCCGGCTACCTGACTCGCCGGCTCGTCGACGTTGCCCAGGACCTGGTCGTGACCGAAACGGATTGCGAGACCCGGAACGGCGTTTCGATGTCACCGCTCGTCGAGGGTGGTGACGTGGTCGAGCCGCTGCGCGAACGGGTGCTGGGGCGGGTTCTGGCCGAGCCGGTATTGATTCCGGGCACTGATAAAGTGGCGTTTGACGCCGGCGCGATGCTGGACGAAGCCAGTGTTGTGCGTCTCGAGGAGCTGTCGATCGACAACGTGCTGGTACGCTCACCCATCACCTGCGATGTTCGCTACGGCGTCTGCGCACAGTGTTACGGACGCGACCTTGCGCGAGGCGAGCGTATCAACATCGGTGAGGCCGTCGGTGTGATCGCGGCGCAGTCCATCGGTGAACCGGGCACACAGCTGACGATGCGTACGTTCCACATCGGTGGTGCGGCGTCGCGATCGGCGGCCGTCAGCAGCATCGAGATCAAGAATAACGGTGTCGTAAAGCTCAATAACATCAAGACGGTCGAGCACCGCAAGGGCTACCTGGTGGCAGTGTCCCGTTCCGGCGAAATCTCGGTAATCAACGAGCACGGCCGGGAACGCGAGCGCTACAAAGTGCCCTACGGTGCCACCATCAATTGCAAGGACGGCGACGCCGTTACCCTGGGCCAGGTGGTTGCCAGCTGGGATCCGCATACGCACCCGGTCGTCACGGAAGTCGGCGGCAATCTGCAGTTCGAGGACTTCATCGACGGAGTTACCGTGACGGAGCAGGTGGATGAGTTCACCGGCCTGACCAGCATCGTCATCCTCGATCCGAAACAGCGTGGCGGCTCCGGCAAGGACCTGCGTCCGGTTGCACGACTGGTCGACGACAAGGGCAAGGACGTGTGCTTTGCGAAAACCGACCTGCCCGCGGTCTACGTTCTGCCGCCAGGTGCCATCGTCTCCATGAGTGACGGTGCCAAGGTGTCGGTCGGCGACATTATCGCGCGTATACCGCAGGAATCGTCGAAGACGCGTGACATTACCGGCGGTCTGCCTCGCGTGGCCGACTTGTTCGAAGCGCGCAAGCCGAAGGAACAGGCGATCATGGCCGAGTTCACGGGCACAGTCAGCTTCGGCAAGGAAACCAAGGGCAAACAGCGGCTGGTCATTACCGACGAAGAGGGCGAACGTCACGAGGAGCTGATTCCGAAGTGGCGGCACCTCAACGTATTCGAAGGCGAGCAGGTCGTCCGTGGCGAAGTGATTGCCGACGGCGAACCGAATCCGCATGACATTCTGCGCCTGCAGGGCGTCGAATCGCTCGCGGATTACCTGGTACGTGAAATTCAGGATGTGTACCGGTTGCAGGGCGTAAAAATCAATGACAAGCACATCGAAGTCATCATTCGACAGATGCTTCGCAAGGTGTATGTGATCAACCCAGGCGAAAGCAACTTCCTGCGCGGCGAGCAGATCGACCGTGCACGGGGACTGGAGATCAGCGAGCAGCTGGAAGCGCAGGGCAAGGATCCGATCGTCATGGAACCGATCCTGCTGGGAATAACCAAGGCATCGCTGGCCACGGAATCCTTCATTTCTGCGGCGTCCTTCCAGGAAACAACCCGGGTATTGACGGAAGCAGCGGTTCGCGGGTTGCGTGACGACCTCCGTGGCCTGAAGGAAAACGTCATCGTCGGGCGGCTGATTCCGGCAGGAACCGGCTTCGCCCACCATGCGGAGCGCCGTCGCACGCGCGAACAGGATCTGGCCGACCAGCTGCGGGAGCTGGAAACCCGGACGGCTGCGGCGGAAGCCGAGGCACTCGAGGAAACGCGGGCGGAAGAGTCGAGCGAAGAGGTCTCGACGCCTGCGGCATAGGGAATAGGAACAGCAAGGCCGCGGTCGCCGGCGGACCTTGCCGGCGGCTGGCTTGACACCCCGGACCGGGCGTCAATACAATGCCCGCCCTTAACCCCCGGGCCCGCTGACGGCGGACCCAGTACACTGGCGACGAAACGACAGATATTTTCTTACGTTTCATAAGATTAGATCGGTCGCCACATCACCCGCAGGCTGAATCGCAGAGATTCGGCCGGCGGGTGCGCGCGTCTTTTACTGCGCGCACCGTCAGTACGACGCAACAAACTGATTTTGGCATTTCGATTTTTCAAACATAGAGAAAAGGGCCCATGGCCACAACGAACCAGCTAGTACGCAAGCCGAGAGTCATTAAAACGGCGAAAAGCACGGTACCGGCGCTCGAGCGCAGTCCGCAGAAACGTGGCGTATGCACGCGTGTGTATACGACCACGCCGAAAAAGCCAAACTCGGCAATGCGCAAAGTTGCGCGGGTGCGCCTGACCAACGGTTTTGAGGTGACGAGTTATATCGGCGGCGAAGGCCACAACCTGCAGGAACACTCGGTAGTGTTGATCCGCGGGGGTCGAGTCAAGGACCTGCCCGGTGTGCGTTATCACACCATACGCGGCACTCTCGATTGCGCCGGTGTCAGTGACAGGCGGCAGGGACGTTCCAAGTACGGCGCCAAGCGGCCGAAATCCTGATTCAGTTTATTTGCGACGAAGATCAATAGGACCTCCCGGCAACATGGCCGGGATCACAGAGACGAACCATGTCAAGACGATCACAGGCACCCAAACGCACTATTCTGCCGGACCCGAAGTACGGCAGTGACCTTCTTGCAAAGTTCATGAACATGATCATGAATGATGGCAAGAAGTCCGTTGCAGAGCGTATTATTTATGGCGCACTCGACCGCATTACCGAAAAGGAAACAAAGGTCGATGCATTGGCGCTCGAGCTGCTGGAGCAGGCATTGGAGAACGTCAAACCCATGGTCGAAGTCAAGTCGCGCCGTGTCGGTGGCGCCACTTACCAGGTGCCGGTCGAAGTACGGCCGTCACGTCGTCAAACACTGGCAATGCGCTGGGTGATCGAAGCTGCGCGAAACCGCAGTGAGAAATCGATGGCACATCGCCTGGCCCACGAGCTGATGGACGCAGCCGAGAACCGCGGTACTGCAGTAAAGAAAAAGGAAGACGTTCACCGCATGGCGGAAGCCAACAAGGCGTTCTCGCACTATCGCTGGTAGTCATTCGGCTTGCAGGTTTATTAAGGAAGAAACTCGTGGCACGCACAACCCCTATTGAGCGCTATCGCAACATCGGCATCATGGCCCACATCGATGCCGGTAAGACGACGACCACCGAGCGCGTTCTGTTTTATACGGGCGTATCGCACAAGATCGGCGAAGTGCACGATGGTGCCGCAATCATGGACTGGATGGAGCAGGAGCAGGAGCGAGGCATTACGATCACTTCCGCTGCAACGACCTGTTTCTGGCAGGGCATGGACAAGCAGTTCGAGCAGCACCGCATTAATATTATTGATACGCCGGGACACGTTGACTTCACCATCGAGGTCGAGCGCAGCCTGCGCGTGCTCGACGGTGCCGTTACTGTATTGTGCTCGGTTGGCGGCGTAGAGCCGCAGACAGAAACGGTCTGGCGACAGGGCAACAAGTACAAAGTTCCGCGCCTGATTTTCGTCAACAAGATGGATCGGGCGGGCGCCAATTTCCTGCGCGTCGTGGGGCAGGTAAAAACCCGTCTCGGCGCCAACCCTGTGCCCATACAGCTGCCGATCGGCGCCGAAGAGAAATTCGAGGGCGTCATCGACCTGGTCCGGATGAAGGCTATCTATTGGGACGAAACCAATATGGGTACGACCTTCGAACTCCGCGATATTCCGGCAGACATGAAAGCTGCCAGCGAGGAGTGGCGCGCCAAAATGATCGAGGCAGCGGCCGAAGGCAACGAACAACTCCTGGAGAAGTTCCTCGAGGGCGAAGAGCTTACGAACGATGAGATTCGACAAGGCTTGCGCTTGCGCTCGCTGGCGAACGAAATCATCGTTACCATGTGCGGTTCCGCGTTCAAGAACAAGGGCGTGCAGGCGATGCTTGACGGCGTCGTGGAATACCTGCCGTCGCCCGTCGATGTGCCAGCTATCAAAGGCATACTGGACAACGAATCCGAAGGTGAGCGGCACGCTTCCGATGACGAGCCGTTTGCAGCGCTTGCTTTCAAGATCGCGACCGATCCGTTCGTCGGCAATCTCACGTTTTTCCGCGTGTATTCCGGTGTCTTGAATTCCGGCGACACGATTTACAACCCGGTCAAGAGCCGGCGGGAACGCATCGGCCGCATCCTGCAGATGCATGCCAATGATCGAAAAGAGATCAAGGAAGTTCGCGCCGGTGATATCGCAGCCGCTGTCGGCCTGAAAGACGTGACGACGGGCGATACGCTATCCGACATGAAGAGCATCATTACGCTTGAGCGGATGGAATTCCCGGAGCCGGTTATTGCGGTGGCTGTCGAACCGAAAACCAAGGCAGACCAGGAAAAAATGGGCCTCGCGCTGCAGAAACTGGCGAAAGAGGACCCGTCATTTCGCGTGCACACCGATGAAGAATCCGGGCAGACAATCATCTCCGGCATGGGCGAACTGCATCTCGACATCATCGTCGATCGCATGAAGCGCGAATTCAAGGTAGAAGCGAACGTCGGGAAACCGCGTGTCGCCTACCGTGAAACGATACGCAGTACGGTCGAGCAGGAAGGCAAGTTTGTGCGCCAGTCCGGCGGACGTGGCCAGTACGGCCATGTGTACCTGAAAATCGAGCCACAGGAGGCCGGCGCCGGTTACGAGTTCGTCAACGGCATCGTTGGTGGCGTCGTACCGAAAGAATACATCGGCGCGGTGGACAAGGGTGTGCGTGAGCAGCTCGAGAATGGCGTCATGGCCGGCTACCCGGTGGTCGACGTCAAGGTCACCTTGTACGACGGCTCGTACCACGACGTCGATTCGAGCGAAATGGCTTTCAAGATAGCCGGTTCGATGGCTTTCAAGGATGGCGCTCGAAAAGCAAACCCGGTGTTGCTCGAGCCGATCATGAAGGTCGAGGTTGTCACGCCTGAAGATTATTTCGGCGATGTCATGGGCGATCTCAACCGGCGCCGCGGCTTGCCTCAGGGCATGGACGATTCACCGGCAGGCAAGATCATTCGGGCAGAAGTTCCGCTGGCCGAAATGTTCGGCTATGCGACGGATCTGCGCTCGATGAGCCAGGGACGTGCCGTGTATTCGATGGAATTCGCAAAATACAATGAAGTACCGCACAACGTCGCCGAAAGCGTAATGAAGAAGGCCAGCTAGGCCCAGCTGACATTTGAACTGACTGACAAGTTAACCGTCACGAGAGATTAGGACATGTCCAAAGAGAAATTTCAAAGAACGAAGCCGCACGTGAATGTCGGGACGATTGGTCACGTGGATCATGGGAAGACGACGTTGACGGCGGCGTTGACGAAGGTGATGGCG
>Ga0302046_10002781_pt1 | contig 16188 bp, 24 predicted proteins | sample RVTome_11_FD_200261 | JGI IMG/M metagenome (GOLD analysis project Ga0302046, IMG submission 200261) | Soil microbial communities from uranium-contaminated site in the Upper Colorado River Basin, Wyoming, United States - RVT147D111 (version 2) ...
CTGGCCGATCATCCGTGGTGAGGTCAGGTCGATCTCCACACCGTCGACCAGCAGTTTGGCGGTTCCTCGGGCCAGGGCGTTCTGCACCCAATCGGAGCGGGCCCCATAGCGGACCACGCACACATACCCCTCACGGGTCGGATAGGCATCCATCGGGGTTCGGTAGGTGTGTCCGGTGCGACGCCCGACGTGTACCAGCACCGGGTAGCGATTCAACTCCACCTGCCGTGGGTTGAACACGAGCTTGTTGATCTTGGCGATGAATCTCGGTATCGGCATACGGCGTAAGCTTACACCGTATGCGGCCCCTCGTCAACCGTCAGTCGATGGGATCGACGTCGATGACGTCCACTTCACTGCGAACCACCTGGACGCGGCTGGTGAATCTTCTCGTCAACTGTTGATAGATGAGCCGGCGCACCCCCGGGATGAGAAGCGTGAAGCCGAGGATGTCGGTGATGAAGCCGGGAGAGATCAGAAAGGCGCCAGCAACGAGGATCGCGGCGCCATCACTGAGCTCACGCCCGGGCAACATGCCCTGACCCGCCTTCTCCCGAAGACGACGCCAGACGGCAATCCCACTGCGGCGAACCAGGTACGACCCGACGACGGCGGTGCCAAAAGCGATGGCGAGTGCCCACCAGATGCCTATCTGGCTCTCCACCAAGAGGAATGTGGCCAACTCGATCAGAGCCACGAGAGCGAACATCCCAAAGAAGCGCACCAGTCAACGGTACCCGCCTATCCGACTCACTCTCACCTCGACGAAATGTCCTCGCTTGCTCTTTGCCGCTATCTTCACCTGTCCGTTGGGGAGGACGGAAGGAGCGAACGACGCAATGATCGAGCAGTTCCAGCAGGCTCTCGAATCGATATCGATAAACGACGTGGGTCTCGTTACCGCCGCTCTGCTCTCCTGGGTGGCAATCGTCTATTTCGTGATGGCCTTCGGCGTCCGCTCCGGTGATCTCGTCTGGACCGGCTACTGGCCAGGTCGTCTACCCGCCAACCTGCGATGGCGGAGCTTCCTGTATGGCCTGGGCCTGGTGATCGCCGGATACGTCCTGATGGTCCTCACCGATGTGTTCGAATCGAGCATCATCCCTGATCGCTGGATGACCTCTGCCGGTTTCGTGGTGACAGCGTTTCTCGGCATCGCCGGCCTGTCTTCGCTGGCGAAGGGGAGCCGATGGGAGCGGATGTTCTTCATGCCCATAACCCTGCTGGGAGCGGGTCTCGCCGCCTGGGCAACGTTCTTCTGACCAACGTCGCGCACTACTGGTAGAGGTCGCCGAGTGAATCGGACGCATCGCTGAACCACAGGTCCGCCAACCTCACCATGGCTATCGGAGCTCCGATCGCCGACAAGACGAGGACTGGGGCGGCCCACGAGCCTGATGAGACGGACGCCGCCGCCAAGCAGACCAACAGGGACACGAAGACGAGAGCCCGTGCCGCCGAACGCTTGATGAGCAGGCGCCGCTGCGCGATACAGGCTGCCCGATACTTGAGGAAGGCTGGCGACGGCGATGAGCCGGCGACCTGGTCGACTCTGCTACTCCGCCTCAGGCTCAGAACGTAGAACCTCGGCGACAGCTTCTCGATAAAGAACGGATCGGCCCGCCAACCGTCGTGATGTCGGGACCACTCGAGCTCTCTCATCGCTGCTCCTTTTCACCATCGTACCGGGTCCGACGATGTGCAGGTTCCCAGTGAAGCTGATGACGAATCATCACGGCATCGTCTGACCAGGGACGTTTTCGCCATACAGCCCCAGGCCAAAACGACCGATCACATAGTGTGCCCCAATCGGTCTCCATTGCGCGCCGCCCCTCAGCATGGTGGCTGGTAGTGAGCATTGCCTGCTGGGTGTTCGCCGCCGGCGTGCTCGTCGCCGCGTTCAGAATCCAGAACGAGGCATCCCAACCAATCGGCGAAGGTCAGGTGTTCGTGGCGGATGCCGACTCCATCGGCCACCTGATCGACAACCGCTTGGAGCTGGACGAAGCGGTCCGACACGCTCGCAACTCACTGGCCGTCGAAGCCGTATCGATCGTCGACCCCTCCGGGGAGGTAGTTGCATCCACGTCCGACTCGTTGATGGGGGTGGAGCTGACCAACCCGCTCCTGGCTTTCGGTGCCCAATCCAATCGTTTCGTCGCCTTGGCCAGCCCGGTCAGCAGCGACATCGCCATCGACGGGGTCGTGGAGTGGCCTAGCGGCAGCGTCCTCTATCAGGTGATCTCTCCGCTGTCCGACGGCCGATCGAGTCTGGTCCACTACGACCTCTCTGAGATGCTCGAGCGGCGCGCCCGCCCCGATGAGGTGCAGCCGGAGACAATCCGTCTGATGACTCTGGGCGCTGTGTTCGCAATGATCGGCGCAGCGGTCATCATCGGTCACACCAGGGTTGCCAAGCGCTACCGCGATGTGGCACGAGAGTCCGAGCTGCTTCGCCAACAGTCCCATGAGCTGGAGTTGGCCAATGTCGAGTTGCAGAAGGCACGCCATGCGGCTGAGGGGGCGCTCGCCATTGCAGAAGAGAAGATCAGAGTGCGGTCCGACTTCGTGCTCATGATCAACCATGAGCTGCGCACGCCTCTCACGAGTGTGGTCACTGGTGCGCGACTGCTCAAAGAGGGCGACCTCGAGGCGGCCGACTCACACCAGGTGATCGATGCCATGGTGGCCGACGGCACCAGGCTCCAGGAGATCATCGACCAGATCCTCGCCGTTGCCCGACTCGAGAACCAGGGTCTCACGTCGGACCTGAAGGTCGTCTCCCTCGATGACCTCCGTGCGTCGCTCGGATCGAGCCATGCAGCGATCGATGAAATCGATGTCCGCAGCCATCGCACGGGCATCAGGGTTCACACCGACCTGACCACACTGCGACTGGCGGTTGCATCGCTGGTAGACAACGCAAGGACGCACGGAGCCCAGAGTGTCAAGGTCGGGCTCAGCGCCGAGCAGGTGATTCGACCGATGGTCGAGGTGGGCAAGAGGCCGAAGGTGGGGATCTTCATCACCGTCACCGACGACGGGCCGGGTATTCCGGAGGACTTCCTCCCCAGGATCTTCGAGAAGTTCGAGAAGTCGAGCTTCAGCTCCGGAACCGGTCTGGGCCTGTACATGGTCCGAATCATGATCGAAGCCCTCGGTGGCTCGGTCGCGGTGTCGACGTCGCCGTTCGGGACCGTCTTCCAGATCGCACTTCCGGCCGTCCTCAGCCCCATCATGGCGGCGACGCGATGAGGTGGCATCGTGCCGTGGCTTCCGCACTGCTCGGGCTCCTCGCCGTTGCGTGCAACGGCTCATCAGGTGATTCGACCGTGTTCACCCTCGCTGAGTTCGCCATCGATGGGCCGGAGCGATTGGGCAGTGGGACATCGACGATCACGGCCTCGAATGTCGGCGAGTTCCCACACACCATCGTGGTCACCGACTCGGATGGGACCGTCGTGGCCGGCAGTGAGCTGATCCAGCCAGGGCAGAGTGCCGACCTCGACCTGACGCTCGACACCGGGACCTATCAGTTCACCTGCCGGATCGTTGCGGAGATCGATGACGGGACGTTCATCGACCATTTCGAGGCCGGGATGCTGCATCTCGTCGAGGTTTCGAGTTAGACCAGCGAATTGACGTTTAGGTCCGCGGACCCGTACGTCTCTCTCAGACTGTCGCCGATAACTACCCCGTGCTTCCTCCCGATGCCGCACGAAGCGGGGGTGGCAGCAGGGTCTAGGTTGGGTGCCCGGAGGGTGTCCAGCACCGGATGCCGCCCCCGTGTCGTGTCACAGCCTCGTTGGGCATCATCCGGCCCGGCGTAGTTGCCCCACGGCGAGCCTGCATACTGGCGCGCCTAGCCGGGGCATGGGGCGGACCGCCACGGCGTACCCTGCGCAGATGGGATTGTTCCAACAAGCAGAGCCGCAGCAGGTCCAGATCCTGGGGAGCCCGATGCGGTGCGAGATCTGTCATCACGACCTCTTCTATCAGCGTGAGGGGAAGATCCAGACCACCGCGATGACGTTCTTCGACCTCGACTGGCTCAACGCCAGCGCCAACTGCGTGGTCTGCGCCCAATGTGGCTACGTCCACTGGTTCCTCCCCATCGGCTGAAATCGGACCTCGAGTGACACCTGCCGAACTGCTCCGCTCTCTCCAACCGCCGCCACCCGCCCAGCCGGTCGAGAGTTCCGACTGGGACGTGGTCATCATCGGGGGCGGGCACAACGGTCTCACCGCTGCCGCCTACCTGGCACGTTCCGGCAAGCGGGTGGTGCTTTTGGAGCGACGGGATCGGCTCGGTGGAGCGGCAACTCTCGAAGAAATGTGGCCGGGGTACATCGTCTCCCCATGCGCTTATCTCGCCGGCCTGTTCCACCAGCGTGTCATCGACGATCTCGGACTTCGATCCCACGGCCTGGAGATCGTGATGGGAGACCCGACCTACTTCGCCCCCTTTGATGATGGGCACTCCTTCACCGCGTGGGCCGACGACCAGAAGACGGCCGATTCGATCCGCGCCTTCGCCCCTCAGGACGTCGAGGGGCACTTCGCCCGTCAGCGGCTCTTCGACAGCCTCCGCGAGGCGTTGCGTCCCTTCGGCGATGAAGACCTCTGGCTGGACCACTCCCCCACCAGAGAGGAGATCGAGCGGCGGCTGGGAGGCGACGCCGAGCTGCTGGCGACATTGTTCACCGACAGTCAGGTAGAGCATCTCCGCCGCTTCTACACCGACGAGCGGATGGTCACCGCATATGCGGGCCAGGGGATAATCGGCACCAACGCCTCCCCATTCGAACCGGGGACGGCATCGATCGACTTCCACCACTCCTCCGGCCACCAGGAGGGTCAGCCCGGCGAGTGGGGGTTCGTCATGGGTGGGATGGGGGCGCTGTCCCATGCCCTCCTCGAGGCGGCGACCGCTGCCGGAGCGGTCGTGGCCGTCGACCATCCCGTTTCCCGCATCGTGCCGACAGAGGGTGTCGAGTTGGCCCGCGGAGGGATGGTCAGGGCGCCGGTGGTGGTTGTCAATGCCGACCCGGCCGTTGCGGCGAGCCTACTTGGCGACGATGCCCCGGTCCCGTTCACTCATGCTGTGGCCGCGGTGCCCAGGGAGAGCGCCACCCTGAAGGTGACCTTCGCCCTGTCAGCCCTGCCGACCTTTGGTGAGCCGCACGCAACGCTCGCCCAGGTGGAGGTCGCACGATCTGCCGAGGCGATCCACGAGTCGTATCTGGCGGCCAAACGGGGAGAGGTCTCCGACGAGCTGTGGTGTGAGCTGTACTTCCAGACACCGTACGACCCGTCGATCGCGCCACCCGGCAAGCACGTATTGTCCGCCTTCTGCCAATACGTCCCCTACAAATGGGCCGATGGCCAATCGTGGGACGACCACCGCGACGATGTGGCCACGCGGGTGGTGGCTTCTATCGAGCGGTTCGCCCCCGGGTTCGCCGATCTGATAGACCGCACCCATGTGGACGGCCCACCCGACCTGGAGGAGAGGGTCGGTCTCACCGGCGGCCACATCTTCCACGGATCCTGCCTCCCCGACCACATGTGGGACCGGCGGCTCCCGTACAGGACCGGCGCTTCGGGCGTCTATCTGTGCGGAGCTGGCACCCATCCGGGGGGTTCGGTGATCGGCGCCAATGGGCGTAACGCCGCCAGGGTTGTCCTGGAAGACACGGTGATGGTTTAGTGACAGGTCCCCTAAACGGCATTACCGTGACCGAGGTGAACGGGGAACTTCAGCTCTGGTGACGGGACCTTGAAAGGGCGTCTGTCGACTCTGGCGCTACTCATCGCCTGCTCGGCCTGCAACGGCGCCACCGCCGACACAACGACCACGTCGGTCACCCTGGGCACCACCACGACGCTGATTCCCACCACAACCCAACCGACGAGCGACGTCCCCGAAGGCTTCGAGCTGTTCGAGTCAGCTGACGGTTTCCAGGTGTCCTTGCCCTCCCGGTGGGTGCCACTCGACCTCTCGGTGGGCGACTTGGAGTCTGTGCTCGACGAGTTGGGAGAATCCATGGATCCCGAGACGATCGAGTTCATCAGGGAATCCCTGGCCAGCGGTGTCGATTTCTCGCTGTTCGCGATTGACATAGCCGGTGATCCCAACGTGAACGTGATCGTCGTTCCTCGCACTCCCCTCGATACGCCCGACAACCTCGAAGACCTGCTGCCCGTTCAACTCGAAGAACTGCTCGGGGTCACGATCCTGTCAACCGACCGGGTCGAGCATGGAGGCCTCGATGGCGTGCGGATCGCATATCTGGCCGAGTTCCCCAACGGTGTCGCCGAAGGCCACCAGTACTACATGGTCGGCGACGACAGCGTGTTCATCTTCAGCTTCACTTCCTTCGACCCGGACTCTCATCGCGACGACTTTCCTCGCGTGATGGAGACGTTTCGGCCAACCGGCTAACTGAGCCGGTCCCCGGCAAAGAGGGCGGTGCCCGCAACCAGAGCTCCGATCTTGGCCCGCGACACGTCGCGCGCGAGCGGGACCATGCCGCAGTTCGTCGACGGATAGGTGCGCTCGGGTGGGACATGTTCGGCCACCCGCTCGATCAATGCAGCGACCTCGTCGGGGGTCTCCACCCGGTCGGTAGCCACATCGATGACACCAACCTGGACGCTCTTGTCACCCAGGAGGTCGAGCACCTCGAGGGGAACATTGGAGCCGGCGATCTCTAGAGACACCTGGTCGATGCCCGATTCGGCAAGCACCGGGAAAGTCGCCTCGTACTGACGCCACTCCGGGCCGAGACCGTGCTTCCAGTCGATGTTGGCTTTCACGCCGTAGCCGTAACAGATGTGGACCGCTGTGGCGGCCTCCACACCTGCGATGGCTTTCTCCAACGCGGCGATGCCCCAATCCGAGACCTCGTCGAGGAAGACGTTGAAGGCCGGCTCGTCGAACTGGATGATGTCGACTCCGGCGGCGGCCATCTCACGGGCCTCGGCGTTGAGCGCTTCGGCGAAGACCATGGCCAGAGTCTCCCGGTCCCCGTAGTGCTCGTCGAGGAGGGTGTCGGTCATGGTCATCGGGCCGGGGAGTTGACCCTTGACTCCGTGCTCGGTTATCGAGCGGACGAATCTCATGTCGTCGACGAAGACCGGGCTTCGTCGGGACACCTCACTCACCACCCGTGGGACAGAGGCGTCGTATCGCCGACGGATCTGCACGGTGGCCCGGTTGACCGCGTCGACTCCATCCAGGCGTTCGATGAACGTGGTGACGAAGTGTTGTCTGGTCTGCTCGCCGTCGGTGACGATGTCCAGCCCGGCTTTCTCCTGTTCGTCGACCACCACGCGGACGGCATCGAGCTGCGCCTCGCGAAGAGCGTCGCCTTCAAACAGCCAGCCGGCCCACAACTGATCGCGGGACGCCAGCCACGGTGGCTTGGGAAGACTTCCGGCGATGGTGGTCAGCAGGGGCATCCGAGCAGGCTAAGTGCTCTCCGGCGTAAGTAAGTGCGCGTGTTTCGGCGAGGCAGCGGCGTCAGGCGCTAAGTCACCAGGGGTGGATTCGGCCATCCCAGGTGAGGAACTTGCCGTGGTCGGCTGGCGTCAGTTCGTCGAGAACTCGCTTCACCCCAACGGCGCTCTCCGTGACGCTCACCGAGGCACTCCTACCACCCATGTCGGTCCGCACCCATCCGGGATGGATGACCACGGCGATGGCACCGGCGTCTCGCCAGGAGGCGGCCCGCCTTCGGAACTCGTCGTTGAGGGCTGCCTTGGAGTCCCCGTAGACGCCGAGGCTCCCCGACCGACCCCGTCTCGCCCCCATCTGTGAGGTCATGATCCCCACCTGGCCGCCCGGCGTCAGCAGCCCGGCGTCGAGCAGCGTTTGGATTGTCCGGATCGGTGCCACGGTGTTGACCGCGATCATTTCCTCCCGGGGTGCGCGGAGGACGCCGGCGTTGTGGATGATTCGATCGAGCGGCTGATCGAGACTGTCGACAAGCTGGTCGAGATGCCCCTGGTCCCGAACCTCGAATGTGTGGGTGATGACACCGGGACGCGGCGGTCGCCCGTCCCGGCTGGTGGCGTGGACCCGCCAGCCGTCTTCCAGGTGGGCATCGACCAACCCGAGCCCGATGCCACGGCTGGCTCCGACGACGAGAACCCCTGGCAATGACGTTGCCGGGCGGCTCTAGGCGCCGCCGAGACGCCCGACCACGTTGTAGACGACGTGGGTCGGGTCGAGACCGCAGGCGGCGAAGAACCCGAAAGTCGGGTGAGTGCTCCTGTCTTCGAGCGCCCGGTCGTGGTGCTCCGCGCTCTGCCAGATGGAGACCATGTGGATCTCCCGATCACCTTGGGAGAGGTAACAGTCAACCAGGCCATCAGGACGCTCCCCGACCGCGATGTTGGACCACGCCCCGTAGATGTAGGCGGCACCTGGATCGTCGACCGATGCATGGGCAATTGAAAGAATCAACTCTTGGCTCCTCGCACAGACTCACCCTCGTCGGGCTGGGGCAACCATATCGGAGTGCTAGTCGCCATAATTCCCATGGCTCATGTGTCGGCTCGGGTGAGTCGACGCTTCGTCAGCCCGGGCGCTCGGCGTACCTGACCGATCGAAACGGCCAGACCTTTCGAAGCCAGTCAGTGACGGCGCTCCACAACACATGATCCATCTCAGCGCGGCTGGAACGAACCCAGGAGCTCACATAGGCGCCGGATTCCCCACGGGTGTCGGGGTAGATGTAGAGACACCCGATCACCTCGTCCCCGTCGAGTACCGAATAGGTGAACGCCTTGCGCTCGGCGAACTCGTTCGAGTGCATCTCCAGATCAGCCAGATTCTCCTCGAGTGTCATCGGCCTCGGCCAGTCGCCCCAGTCCCCGGGTGTGGAATGGATGTGCTCGACGCTCGACATCCAAGCGACATGGTCACGCTCGTTGTGCTCGGGACCCAGCGGCTCGAGCCTGAACCCTGGCCCTTGAAAGCTCGTGGGTGGGTCGAAGTCATCGGGGATGAAGGCTGGTGACATCCGGTCTTGCTAGCACATGAAGGCCTCAGCCGACTCCTCGTCGCAAACAAGCTCTGGTCGAGGTGAGCTGGTGCGACGACGGTGGACGTGACGTTCCATCGAGGAGATCCAGGAGTAGGCGTCGAGGGGACGGCCCCGGAGGTGACCCCCTCGACGCGAGTGTCAGCATCTGGTCGCGGGCGGTTTCATCGCCATGGCCCTTCTTTTGGTCGCAGGGACCTTTCTCCTCACCTCGATCCAGCGTTTTGGCATACACGCCGCCCGGACCAGCCACGACATTTCGAACCTCGAGCTCAGCTGGTCCCGATGGCAACCAGACAATTGACCGCCTCCGGTTCTGAACGAGACTGAGATGAGAGATGCTCCAGGGGCCTGCCATGGCTCCGATCGAGCTGTCATCCGAGTCAATAGGGTGGAGTCGGTGAAAACCCCGGCTTTTTCGAGTCGAAGCCGTTGTGGACATCTGGAGCCGGTTGGGAACGGAATGAGTGTCAGACGGGATGACGCCCGTTGGCCGACAGTGGCGGCGGTGGGAGTCCTGGCTGTTTACAACCTGGCGCAGAACCGCTGGCTCGATGAGCGGGGATATGTCTGCGGGAACCTAGTGGTATCCGGGCTGCTCGTGGAACTGGGCCGAACGTCGGGACTGGGCTGGGACGAAATGGGACTGGTCCTCGGAGACGTGAAGGGAGCACGTCGCATCGGGGCTCTAGGTCTCGCGACGGCATTGGTCGGGCTCTCGGCGGTCGGTTCCCGCCAACGATGGCGGGTGTTGCTCAGGGATGAGCGAGTGGCAGCCGACTCGGTGCGCGAGGCGATGCGCAAGGTTCTCATCCGGTTCCCTCTAGGCACGGCCCTCTTCGAAGAGGTCGCCTTTCGAGGCGTTCTGTCAGCGCTGTTGAGGCGGTCCCGAACGCCGGTCATGGCCGAGGCCATGTCGGCGATCGCGTTCGGGCTTTGGCACATGATCCCCACTCTGAGCACGCTCGACGCCAATCCCCCAGGACGCAACCAGGGCCCTGCCAAACGCATCGGCATCATCACCACCGGGTGCGTGGCTGCGGGTGTGGGCGGTCTCGTGTTCAGCTCGCTCAGGAAGAAGACGGGGAGCCTCTTGGCGCCATGGTTCGTGCACAGTTCCTTCAACTGCCTCACGTATCTGGCTGCCCGCGCCGCTCGCTGACCGAGACCCGTGGCAGGGAATGATCGAGGCGTTTCAGATCGTTATGACCGTCTTGGCATGACTGTGACCCTCACCCAGGTAGCTGAGCGCGTCTGCGATCTCGGCGAGCTGGTAACGGCGATCGGTGACCGGGGTCACCAGGCCCGATTCGATCATCCCGGTGAGGGTCTCGAAGTCGGGCCGGTTGTACTTGGCGATGAAAAGGTCGACTTCCGACTCCTCACCATCGAGTGGCGAGGAGCTCACCGGCATCGGGGAGGACTTCCTGGCCGAGTTTCCGGTAGACGAGTTCCCCGACGTGGACACCTACGTGCGCCAGCACCTCGTGCCACGCCAGGCGGTCAAATCGGGTTTCGAGTTCGTTATCGATCTCCTTCTCGACGGTCTGGAGCGAGCCGAGACGCCCGCTGATTATCCCACCGATCGGGCCTCATATCCGAGGCCAGACGGTTGGCTCTGCCGGCTTGGATTGACTCACGACCGGTCGGCAGTCGGCGTCCTCGCCTAAATCCGATACTCTTGGGCTCGGGCGTGCTGGGATGTCGTGACTGGAGTGACATGACATCATTCGATGCACAGCTCAGAATGGCCGATGAGATCGCCGCGCCCATCACGGTCCTCGTGGACCTCACGGACGACCGTCTCTCCCTGACCACCGATGGGAAACGGCTGGCCAGCTGGCGGCTCAGCGATATCAAGATCGCTCCCACCGCCAACGGCTACCGGATCGGTGCCGAGGGGGAAGAGGTGATCCTGACAGTGACCAATCGGGAGAAATTCGCCACCGAGATAGGTCGCATAATCGGAACCCGATAGGCGTTCAACCAGCAACCGAAAGGGTCGGCTGCAAGGCGATCGCGGGATTGAGAACCGACGTCGACGCCACGCACTACCGATATCCAAATCAGTGCCTTCTCTCTGCACACGTCGACCACTCTCAGTGTATGTTTCGTCGACGTTGGGGCTACGGCGCGGACCCTGCCCTGGCGAACGCCTATGGGGTCTGCACAACAGAATGGGAGTCATTGCAATATGAGGAGAGCTTCATTGCTCGGCGTGATCGTGCTTCTGATCATGGCCTTCGCCCCTGCGGCGTGGGCTGGTGAGGTGAAGGGCCCCCCGGGGCCAGGCGGGGCCGAAGGGGGGACGACTCCGATCGACGGCTTCTTCGCTGGAACCGGTGCTGCCTCGATCTGCTCGTTCTCAGGATTGAACGATGTGATCGACGAGTTCGAGTCAACACAAACCCAGTCGTTCGGCACGTTCATGGTGCTCGTCAAGAAGGCCTTCGACTTGAGCCCACAGGAAGCCAAGGAGTTTCTCGGTGAAACCCCAGCCGACTCCTGTAACCCGAATCGGTTTCCATTAGGCAACCCCAAGAAGTAGCCGAAGCGACCATTCGAAACAGAAGACCCCGGCACGTCGTGTCGGGGTCTTCCGCGTGTTCCTCGCTAGCCCGTGAACGACGAGGTGTACGGGGACGATCCAGTGACCACCCACTTCATCGGTGGTCCGTATCGTGGCGATGAGATGATCCACGACGAGAACCCTTTCATCGAAGAACCCGAGCGGCGTGATCCGGTGCGACGCTTCCGCGGCCGCCTCACCGCTCCGGTCACCATCGTCACCTCGGGCTCGGGAGAGCGGCGGACGGGCCTAACCGTGTCGTCGCTCCTGGTCATCGATGGTGACCCCGGTTTCGTGGAGATGGTGGTGGGGCCGACCTCGGACCTCTGGCACACCATCGTTGAGAGCGGCCGTTTCGTCGTCCACATCTGCCATCGAGAAGATCGTCACCTGTCCGAGGTTTTCGCCGGGCTCCGCCCCTTCCCCGGTGGCGTGTTCGCCGGGGTCGACATCACCGATTCAGGGTATGGCCCGATAATCGATCGTCTCGCCAGCCGCGCTTACTGCCGACTCGTGGACCAGCACGAGCTGGCTTACGAGGGGCTGGTACGTGGTGAGATCGACGAAGTCACCGCTGGAGACATCACCGACCCTCTCGTCTACTTTCGAGGTGGTTACCACTCGCTGGGATGAGGCTCGGCCGCCGGCTCCACCCTGCCGGTCGCGGTCGGTAGAGCTCTGCGACCGCTGTCTACTGGTCTCGAAAGTCCTCGCGCATCTCACCGACCGCCTGATCGTGCTGGAGAATCTGTTCGAGGCCCTTGTTGAACTCCTCGACGATCCCCCATCGATAGAACGCTCGCTGGGTGTCGCTCAACCGCGACATCCGCTGGGTGAGTGCCTCCCGATCGACCCAGAACTCGGCTCTCATGTCCGAGCTCATCTCGCCGCGCCACCCACAGACGTCGTCGACCGAGTAGTCCATGTCGCTCAAGGCCGCCGAAATCCCTTCACTCCGGTTCGAGCCCCAACTCGACGAAGATGCGATGCCGCTCCTCGTTGAACCGGTCGTCTGAGATCTCGTCGGCCTCGTACCGGGCGCTCAGGCGGGCGAATTCCTGCATCAGGGCGTCCTCCTGCGCTCGGCTGATGTCGGTCTCGTCCTCTGGTCCGGACTCGAGCTTCTTGGCCTTCTTCAGTTCCTTCTTCTCCTGGCGCGCCTTTTCACGCGCCCGTTTCTGAAAGCTCTCCTTGCTGCGTTTGGCCACTAGCCGGGGCCAGCCTCAGCTGGAGCGAGGCTTGGCGAGGTTGACCTTCAGTTGGCGACCGTCGACTTCTTTGCCGTTGAGAGAGGAGATGGCGTTCTCTGCCTGCTCGCTGCTGCTCATCTCGACAAAGCCGAAGCCACGAGATCGGCCCGTGTCGCGGTCGGTGATGACCTGGGCCCGGGTTACTTCACCAAAGTCGGCGAAGAGAGTCTCCAGCCGGCTTGAAGAGGTTTCGAAGGACAGATTTCCTACGAAGATGTTGGATGACATTGCATGCTCCTTTGAGCTCTAACCGTCGTTTTACAGACACCGAGCACCAGGAGAACCGTCGGAACGGTGACCCTCTGGCTGCCACATACGACGGACCGAAGAAGCAAAGCAAGGCGTGTGCGCACTCCGTAGTGCGCACCCCACCACTTTAGTGCTGATTGGCGCCAAGGCTCAAGGCGGAGACGGGAGCGGGTGGAATCAGGTGCAGCGGAGGGGCTTCGGCCCAGCGGCGCTCAGTCCTCTTTTTCGTCTTTTTCGTCATGATTTCCCTCGCCACGCCGCTGTTGCTCTTCGCGCTCTCGCTCCTCGAGGCGTTCGGTCTCATGCCGAGCGGCGGATTCCTTGCGCTCCACCTCATGCCGTTCGTGGGATTCCTTGCGTTCGCGTTCGTACCGATCGCTGTCGGTCTCCTTGTCGGTTTCGGCCATCTGGTGGTCCTCACGTTTGGGGAATCGGGTGACACTCGCAGGCTGACGGTAACCGACACGAGTCTGGCGTTGTATTCGGCTTACTTCAAACCATGCTCAGTCACTGGCTCGCTCGAAGACCGAGCGGGCCAGAGCGGCGATGGATTGAGAATCGACGTCCAGACCGGTGGTGGTCACGGCATACCAGTCGTTCCCAACCACGAACTCCGCAGTCGATTGCAGATCGACCGAGGTGGCGTAGCCGTCGTCGGCAAAGTCGAGGTCGATGCAGTCAGGGCACGTGTCCGGGCGGTTGACAGAGTCGCTGACGGAAACCGAGACCAGTATCGAGTTGGCGTTGGAGTCGGACCAGGTGCATGTGAGGAAGCGTCCCGAACCTCCTGGCTCGGGATCGACCGACTCGGTGAAATATGAGTCGAGGGTTGCCTGGTCTATGAGTTGGCAAGGGTCAGCGAGACCATCGTCGGACGACGTGGCCTCGGGTTGGTTCTCGCCGTCGTCGTCATTGCCTTCACCGTCGCCGCCGCCACATCCCACGACCATGAGGCCTACCGCCAACAGAATGGTTGCGGCCCTGAAGCTTCTCTTGGTGCCTCGGATCATCGCCGGACAATAGCTATCGGACCGGTGCCTCGTCTCGGATCACAACCGGAGCTGGCGCGCTGTACGGGTGCGGTCGGCCATCAGGTGTCAGCCCTGGTGATCGACGATCCAAGATGCCAGGGAAAGGACCGCGGTTTCGACTTTGGAGAGTTGCTCGGGAGTGGCGCCTCCAATTGCGACGATTGAATAGACCTGGCCCGACGTCTGGAAAACGAGGTCGCGGACCCCATGGTCAACCGGATGAAAGGCACCGTCACCGATCCCCTCGACTTCGATGATCCCCATACGTGATTCCTCATATTGAGTGCGAACGTCCTCCCATGCAGAGGCAGGCCCCAGATCGAAAACGTCGACCTTTTGGGTCCCTCCGTCTCCCCCGTCGATGAAATAGCTGCAGTTGGCGGCGAACCCCTCATTCCCCTCCGCGACGGTCCCCCCGAAGAGCTCGGCAACCGCTTCCCGGTCCGTGATCTCACAAGGCGACTGATCCTCACTTCCCGGGTCCGCGTGCGTCGTTGTCGTTGGCTGGGTGGTAACCGTCGTCGCTGGGACGCTCGTAGCTCTCGTTGTCACCGAAGTGCTCCTCGTCTCGGTGACCGCTCCGTCTTGGCCTCCGCAAGCCGAGATGACGAGGAGACCAAGCGGGATCCATGTCCTCACCCGCCCCACGACGTTCATGACGGCGAGCCCCCGGGCACGTCATGACGATCCATGAAGAGTGGCATCCGACCTCCGAACCGCATGCTAACGGCGGGGGTTTTCGTCGGGCTGCCTGAGCATGTGCGCCATCGACTAGGACAAACCCGATCCCGTCCCGACGCCTCTTGGCAGTTCTCCTACTGGAGAATGAGACGCAGGCCATGGATGGACTCGTAGACGGGAGATAGCTCGGCAAACGTCAGGGCTGATCGATGCGCCATGACCTCGATCTCCTCGAGGGCATCATCCCCAAACTCATATATCTCGAAGGTGGGGGCGGCTCGAAGTCCATTCCCGAGACTCTGACCCACGAGGAAGCGTCCCAACTGAGACAGCATGTCGCCCATCAAGAGATACAAGACGCCGACCGCTTGTGGCTGGTCGTCGCCGCCAGCGAAGATGCGGCCCATCGCCCGATAGACAGCCCTATACAGGGCGTTGAACAGGTCGGCGACCAGTCGCACGTCCTCCGGGTACCCCGCCGCCTTCGGGTTCACCGAAACTGGATGAACCGCGCCCAGCGGGCTCACCCCGTTACGAATCAGAACCAGCTTGTGATAGTGGGTGAGTTCCTGGTGTGCCGGATCCGCCCACTTTTCGTGGCTGAGACCCTCACCCTGATGGACGATGATCTCTATGGCCTCGATAGCCGAAACCAAACCATCGATCAACATGAGCCCTCCGCTGTCGTCAGCATCCATGGCGACCGGCCGATAGAAGGCGTGCTCGGACATCTGAGCGTCGGCGTTCACGTCGGCGAAAAGGTCGAACTGTGACGAGACCTCGATCAGGCCCTGTTCGAGGGCGTGATAGAACTGGCCGAGGGTCTCGTACTCGTCGGGTTCGGCCGGTGCACCGCTCACGCCCGGCTTCTCGATCCTCATGAACAGGTTTTCGACCAGGTCCAGGCTGCATGGGGCGAGGTCGAGGGTCAGCGGCGGCTTGTGATGGGGAAGATTCATCGGGTAGACGGGCATGTAATAGGTGCCGTCGAAGCGTGGCTTCCCGCCAACCGCCAGTAGGAGATTGGTGGCCAGCGCTGCATGCAGCATCTCCTCCGCCACGATGCTGCGGATGAGCAGGGCAGCTTCGGATTCGGGCTCGGCGATCGAGTACATGGCGTAGAGGTATGGAGGGATCGTCGAGAGCTCGACTTGAATCGCCAGTTCGATGTGCTTGCGGAGACTGTCTGGATCGTCGATCGGCATCGGTATCGGCGTGGAAACTAGCTATGAGCCCTCCTCGTAAGCTGGTGACCTCATGGAGGTCAAAGGAATCATCTGGGTCGGGTCGGCGACCGAGGACCGTGATGCGACGACAAGCTTCTTCGCCGACGTCCTGAAGATGCCGGTCATCGCGGA
>Ga0302046_10002782_pt1 | contig 16185 bp, 13 predicted proteins | sample RVTome_11_FD_200261 | JGI IMG/M metagenome (GOLD analysis project Ga0302046, IMG submission 200261) | Soil microbial communities from uranium-contaminated site in the Upper Colorado River Basin, Wyoming, United States - RVT147D111 (version 2) ...
CCCGACGAACACGATCGCCGGGCGCCACTGCCACCCGGTGCGCTCCGCCCACGCGTAGAAGGAGTAGCCCGTGGGGTTATAGGTCGCGCCGGCGACGAGCAGCGCGAAGGCGAACCGGACGAAAAACCTGCCGGCCGTCACACGACCCTTCCGCTGTCTCTCCGCCGGCGCCGGCGCATCGCGACGACGATAGCATGGGCCCCCCGTCCGCTCCCGACCTTGCCGTGAACCGTTGCACCCACGCTGACGAAGGCGATGCGGCTTGCCATGACGGCGGCGTCGAGGATCATGAGCGGGATGGGTCAGGAGTCGTGGCATCAGCAGCCCGTCGAGACGGTGCTGGAGACCCTCCGGACCTCCGCCGGCGGGCTCTCGAGCGCGGAGGCGGGCCGGCGCCTGGCCGGGCACGGGCCGAACCTCCTGCGCGAAGGCCGGCGGCGAACGGCGCTGGGCCTGCTCGCCCGGCAGTTCTCGGATTTCATGATCCTGGTGCTGCTCGCCGCCGCCGTCGTCTCGGGGCTGATCGGCGACGTCGTGGACACGCTCGCCATCGTCGCGATCGTGGTCCTGAACGCGGTGGTGGGCTTCGTGCAGGAGTACCGCGCCGAGCGCGCGCTGGCGGCGCTGAAGGCGATGGCGGCCCCGACCGCGACCGTCGTCCGCGAGGCGACGGTCGCGGTCATTCCCGCCGCCGAGCTCGTGCCCGGCGACGTCGTCCTCCTCGAGGCCGGGCGGATTGTCCCCGCCGACCTCCGGCTGCTCGAGAGCGCCCGGCTGCGCGTGGAGGAGGCGGCGCTCACCGGGGAGTCGGTGCCGGTCGAGAAGACGACGGGCCCGCTGACGGACGGCGCCCTCGCGGTCGGCGACCGCACGAACCTGGCGTACAAGGGCACGCTCGTCACCTACGGCCGGGGCCAGGGCGTGGTCGTCGCCACCGGCATGGACACCGAGTTCGGCCGGATCGCCGCGTCGCTGCAGGAGGCCGAGGAGGTCAGGACCCCGCTCCAGCGCCGCCTGACCCGGTTCGGGCGGAACCTGTCCTACGCCGTCCTCGCGATCTGCATCGTCGTGTTCGCGGCCGGCCTCGCCCGCGGCGAGCCGCCGCTGCAGATCTTCCTGGTCGCGGTGAGCCTCGCCGTGGCGGCCATCCCCGAGGCCCTGCCCGCCGTGGTCACGATCTCGCTCGCCCTTGGCGCCCGCACGATGGTCGCCAGGCGCGCACTGGTGCGGCGGCTGCCGGCGGTGGAGACGCTCGGCTCCGTGACCTACATCTGCTCGGACAAGACCGGCACGCTGACGCTGAACCGGATGCGGGTCGAGGCGTGGTACTGCGACGGCGCGCTCCGGCCGACCCCCGGAACGGGCGGCCCCTGGGACGAGCTGCTCCTGGCCATGGCGCTCAGCAACGACGCCGCGCAGGGGCCGGAGGGGACGATCCTGGGCGACCCGACCGAGGTCGCCCTCCTAGCGGCGGCGCACGAGGCCGGCGTCGACAAGACGGAGGAAGAGCGGCGGTTCCCCCGCGTCGCCGAGGTGCCGTTCGATGCCGAGCGCAAGTGCATGACGACGGTGCACCGGGACCCGGCCGGCGGATTCGTGGCGTTCACCAAGGGCGCCGTCGAGGCGGTCGTCGAGCGCTCGCGGGACGGCCGCCCGCCGCTGCTGGAGGTCGGCGAGCGCATGGCGTCGGACGGCCTCCGGGTCCTGGCGGTGGCGGTTCGCCGGTGGGAGGCGCTGCCCGCGCCCATCAGCCCGGCGAGCGTCGAGCGCGACCTCACTCTCCTCGGCTTCGTCGGGCTCATGGATCCGCCCCGCGAGGAGGTGCGCGAGGCGGTCGCCACCTGCCGGGCCGCAGGGATCGTACCGGTGATGATCACCGGCGACCACGCCCTGACGGCCCGGGCCATCGCCCGGCGGCTCGGTATCCTGGCCGGCGACGGCGCCGCGGTCATCACCGGGCCCGAGCTGGCGGCGCTGTCCCCGGAGGCCCTCGAGGCGCGCGTGAAGGACACGCGCGTGTACGCCCGCATCGCCCCCGAGCAGAAGCTGAGGATCGTCCGGGCGCTCCAGGATCGGGGGGAGTTCGTCGCCATGACCGGCGACGGGGTGAACGACGCGCCCGCGCTCAAGCGCGCCGACATCGGCGTGGCCATGGGCGTCACCGGGACCGACGTGGCGAAGGAAGCCAGCGCAATGATCCTGCTCGACGACAACTTCGCCACGATCGTCGGCGCCGTGCGCGAGGGCCGGCGCATCTACGACAACCTGCGGCGGTTCATCCGCTACGTGGTGACGACCAACTCCGGAGAGATCTGGACCATCTTCCTGGCTCCGTTCCTCGGGCTGCCGATCCCGCTGCTGCCGATCCAGATCCTGTGGATCAACCTCGTCACCGACGGCCTGCCGGGGCTGGCGCTGTCGGTCGAGCCCGAGGAGCCGGACGTCATGCGGCGCCCGCCCCGGCCGCCGGCCGAGGGCGTCTTCGCCCGCGGTCTCGGCCTCCACGCGGCCTGGGTGGGCCTGCTCATGGCGGGGCTGACCCTCGGCACCCAGGCCTGGTTCTTCCACGCCGGCTCCCCGCACTGGCAGACCATGGCGTTCACGGTGCTCTGCCTGGCCCAGCTCGCCCACGTGCTGGCGATCCGCTCGGAGCGCCGGTCGCTCTTCACCCAGGGGCTGCTGTCCAACAAGTTCCTGCTCGGCGCCGTGGCGCTGACGCTCGGGCTGCAGCTGGCGACGATCTACGTGCCGGCGGTTGCCGCGGTGTTCAAGACCACGCCGCTCGGCGCCGCCGAGCTGGCGCTCGCCGGCGGCGTCGCCGGCGTGGTGTTCGTCGCCGTCGAGATCGAGAAGTGGGCGACGCGCCGGCGTGGAGGGCCACCGCCGGCGCCGGCCGGCTGAGTGGCGCTCGCTTGCCGGCCATGCGGAAATGGAGAATGGGAGAGAGATAGAGACATGGACGTCGTCACGCGCGAGGACCTGAAGGAACTGCTCGAGGCGAGGGACGGCCCCTGCGTCTCCCTGTATCAGCCGACCCACCGGGCCGGCCCCGACACGCGGGCCTACGCCCAGCAGGACCTGATCCGGTTCAAGAACCTGCTGCGCGAGGCGCAGCGGCGCCTGACCGCCAGCGGCCTCCGTGCGCGGGAGGCGCGGGGGCTGCTCGAGCCGGCGCGCGGGCTCCTCACCGACCCGGTCTTCTGGCAGTACCAGGCCGAGGGGCTGGCGGTGTTCGTGGCGCCGGGCGTCATGCGCACCTTCCGGGTGCCGCTGCGCCTCGCCGAGCTGGTCGTCGTCGCCGAGCGCTTCCACGTCAAGCCCCTGATCACGCTGCTGGCCGGCGACGGCGTCTTCTACGTCCTCGCCCTCAGCCAGAACGAGGTCCGGCTGCTGGCGGGGACGCGCGACCACCTGGGGGAGATCGAGCTGCCGGGCGCCCCGCGGAGTCTCGCCGAGGCGCTGCAGTACGACGATCCCGAGCGGCAGCTGCAGTTCCACACGGGCACGCCGGCCGCGGGGGACCGGCGGTCGGCGATGTTCCATGGGCACGGGGCGGGGACCGACGACGCCAAGGTCAACCTCCTCCGCTTCTTCCAGCAGCTCGACCGGGCCGTCGCCGGCCTCCTGAAGGGCGCCTCCGTCCCGCTCGTCCTGGCCGGCGTGGACTACCTGCTGCCGATCTACCGGGAGGCCAACACCCACCCGCTGCTGCTGCCGGACGGGATTGCGGGCAACCCCGAGGGACTGCGGCCCGACGAGCTGCACGCCCGCGCCTGGCCGATCGTGGAGCCACAGTTCCTCAAGACGCGTGAGGCGGCGGCGGCGCGCTACCGCGAGCTGAACGGCACCGGCAGGACGTCGAGCGAGGCTCGCGACGTGGTGCTGGCGGCCGCGGACGGCCGGGTGGACGTGCTCTTCGTCGCGGTCGGCACGCGGATCTGGGGGACGTTCGCGCCCGCCACGCGGGCGGTCGAGGTGGGCGAGGAGGAGCCGGGGAGGACCGAGGATCTCCTGAACCTGGCCGCGGTCCACACGATCCTGAACCGCGGCACGGTGTATGCCGTCCCCCCGGCCGACATGGTCGACGGGGCTCCGGTGGCGGCGATCCTTCGCTACTGAACGAGGGCAGGCTCAGCGCCGGAGACGCCAGGCGCGGATCAGCAGCGCCGCCGCCACCCAGGCGCTCAGCGCCGCCACCGGCACGGCGAGCAGCCACGGCCAGAGCGCTGTGAGCGCGGCGACGAGCAGGAGCCCGGCGCCGGCGATGCCGAGGACACGTGCCTCGGCCGGTCCGAGAAGCCGATGGTTCGTCACGGCAGCGCCGATGGCGCTGCCGATCCCGATGGCGCCGGCGGCCATTCGCCCGGCGCTGCCCCGCGCGGCGTGACGCCGCTCGGCCGCGACACGCGAGGCCCGCCGGGACGAGCGCTGGACGACTTCCGTGGCGCTCCGGAGGTCCTCGAGGAACATCGCGTCCATCGCCTGCGCGATCCCATCGTCCTCGACCACGACATCCAGTTCCCAGTTGCCGATCCAGCTGGCCAGGTTCAGGTTCGTCGATCCCACTCTGGCCCAGCGTCCATCGGCGACCGCCGTCTTGGCGTGCATCATGGGGCCGGTCCACTCGAACACGCGGATGCCGGCATCGAGCAGGGGCCGGTAGCTCGCGCGCGAGATTCCCCGTATGAACCACACGTCGTTGGCGCCGGGTACCAGCAGGCGCACGTCGACGCCATCGGCCGCCGCCGCGCCCAGCGCCTGGACGTACGGCGTGACCCCGACGAAGTAGGCGTCGGCGAGCCACAGCGTCTTGCGGGCGCTCGCCGCCACGAGCTGGTCCAGGCGATAGAGCGCGGCCGTGGTGGGGATGCTGGCGATGACCCTGACCGGCACGCGTCCGCTCACCGGTCCGTCCTGCCGGTCCGGCAGGTCCTCCGCTGGAATCGGCGCGCCGGTCAGCGCCCACGTCTGGGCGAACGCCTGCTCGATGTCGGCCACCGCCGGGCCCTCCAGCTCGATGCCGGTGTCCCGCCAGGGGTCGATCCCGCGGGCGCCATCGCCGACCCAGCGCTGTCCCACGCAGAGACCCGTGACGAACGCGAGGCGGTGATCCACCACGATCGTCTTCCGGTGGTCGCGACTGAGCCACCCGAAGGGGCTGTCGAATCGCGGCGGGTTGAAGCACCGCACCTCGACGCCGGCCCGGCGCAGGCGGCCCCAGAACCGGCGCCCGGCATGGCCGAGCCCGCCGAACCAGTCGTACAGGAGCCTGACCGTGACCCCGGCGCCGGCCTTCGCGGCGAGCAGCTCGGCGAACTCCCGGCCGACGGGGTCGTCGTGGATGATGTAGCTCTCGAAGTGCACGGTCCGCTCGGCCCCCGCGATGGCCTCCCGCCACGCCGGGTAGTTCTCGGCGGCGTCCTTCAGCAGGCGGACGCGGTTGCCGGCCACCAGTGGAGCCCCGCCGATCCGCGAGAACGCCTGATCGGCAAGGATCCGCCTGAGCGACATCGCCTCACGCCGCACTCGATCGCCGGGAACGTTCTGCGTGGACATCGTGTCCGACCCCGCCACGGCTGGAAGTAGTGTAATCGAGCGCGCTCAGGGCGGGTTATCCTCACCAACGAGGATCTGATGACCGCCCGCCGCGTGGTCGCGCCATGATGGCGACGCTCTCCAGCACCATCGAGCGCCTCACCGGGGAGGGCTTTACGGCGCACTTCGGAGTCGTGGGCAATAGGCTCCGAGCGTTCGAGAGCGGGGAGACGTTCGGGGCCCACGAGGTGACCATTCGCGCGTACGACCGGTTCGAAGGGGTCTCGGACCCCGACGACATGGCGATCGTGTATGCGATCGAGAGCCTGAACGGGATCCGGGGGTCGTTGGTAGACGCCTTCGGCGCCTATTCCGATCCCGGAATCAGCACCTTCCTGCAAGACGTGCCGATTCGACGAACGGTTTAGCCAGGCGCTGCCGGGCACGACATTGGCGACGGCAATCCACGCCGCCGAGGAGAACCGGAGACGATCCCGGTTGACGAGTGGAAGGCTGGTGGCCGATGAGCTCGAGCCCGCGCCGAAGCGAGGGGCGGTCGCGGTATGGCTGGGTCGTGGTCGGTGTCTCCGCCACCGTCAACTCGCTCGCCTGGTCGGTTCGCTCGACGTTCGCCGCGTTCTACGTCGCGCTCCTGGGCGAGTTTGCCTGGAGGCGCGGCGAGGCGGCGCTCGGCTACTCGTTGAGCTGGCTGTTGCTCCTCGTCTTCTCGCCCCTGGCCGGCTGGCTCTACGACCGCTGGGGCGCCAGGCTCCTGGTGCCGGCTGGAGGGCTGCTCCTGGGCGTGGCCCTCGCGCTGACCGGTCGGGTGACGACGCTCTGGCAGTACTACGTCGCCTTCGGCGTCCTCGCGGGCGCCGGCATCGCCTGCATCCAGATTCCGGCTGCCGCCATCGTCAGCCGGTGGTTCGTTCGTTCGCGTGGCGCGGCGATGGGCGTCATCAGCGCGGGCGCCTCGGCCAGCGCCATCGTCTTCTACCCGGTGAACACGTACCTGATCGTCGTCTTCGGCTGGCGCACGGCGCTGGCGATCTTCGGCCTCCTCGTGGCCGTCGTGACCATCCCACTCGCCGCCGTCCTCTATCGTGAGCCGCCCGAGGACGTCGATGGCCGGCGCCGGGTGACCGTCGATCGAAACCCGGGGGCGGCCGGCGACTGGACCCTGGGCATGGCGCTCCGCAGCGTCCCGTTCTGGGCGGTGTTCGCGATGTGGGGGTTCGGAGTGATCGGCTACCAGATCGTGACGACGCACCAGGTCGCTCACGCGCTCGGGCGCGGCTTCAGCGTCGTCACGCTCGGGTGGGTGTTTGGACTGGGCGGCGTGTGCACGGTCGCGGGGAACGTGATCGGCGGCTCCCTTTCCGATCGCTGGGGACGGGAGTGGGTCTTCGCGCTCGGGTCGGCCATCGGGATCGCTGGCATCGGCTGTCTCGGCTGGCTCGCCGGCCCCGAAGACCTGCCGCTCCTGCTCGGCTACGTGGCGTCAGGGGTGGGCTTCGGGATGCGCATTTCCCTGCTGGCGGCCATCCCGGCCGACCTCTTCGCGGGGCGGCATCTGGGCGTCATTCTCGGGGCCGCCCAGGGTGGCGGGGGACTCGGTGGCTTCATCGGCCCGTTCCTCGGAGGCTGGCTCTTTGACGTCACCGGCAGCTATCGGATCGCGTTCGTCGTCGCCGCGCTCGCCATCACCATGTCCGCCGTGGCCGCGTGGATCGCGGCGCCGCGCAGAGCGGGGGCGACGACGCGCGCCAGCAGCCGGATCGGCCCCTGATGCAGGCCGACCTGCACGGTCGAGAGCGTCGCGTTCGAGCGCCAGCTCTGACGCCTAATAGTCGCGCAGCCGCCCGAGGGTGCTCTCGATGACCTTCTGCAACTTGTCGGCGGCGCCGTCGATGGCTTGGCCCAGGGTCGCCGCCTGGTGCGTGACCGCAGTGGGCCGGCGGCCCTCGAGGCGGGCTTCCATCAGGCAACGTTTGTCGTTCTGGCCGCTCTTGTGGCTGTTCTCGTCGCTGAGGTGAACTTCCACCCGGGTGATCTGACGGCTGAACCGGCTCAGGGCCTCCTCCACCACGGCTTCGACCTGAGTGGCCAGCTCTTCGCGGCCTTCGATGTTGTTGTCGGTATTGACTTGAATGTGCATGGTGTTCCTCCGTGAGTCGTGTGTGCGGTGATCGTCCGACCTCGTGCAGGCCGGCGAGCGCAGGGAGGAGCTTTCGGGATGCGAGATCGCATCACAGGGTCTCCACCTTGATCATGTTCGTCGTTCCGGGGCGCCCGACGGGGACGCCGGCCGTGATGACCACGGTGTGCCCGCGTTGCACGCGCCCGGCCGCGAGCGCGGCGCCGAGGGCTCCGTCGATCAGCTCATCCGTCGTCGGCTGGGTCTGGTTCAGCAGTGGCGTGACGCCCCAGACGAGCGCCAGCCGCCGATAGGTCTCGGCGTGCGGTGTGGGAGCGAGGATCGCACACCGGGGCCGGTACCGGGCGACCCGCCGGGCGGTGCCGCCCGACTGCGTGCAGGTGACGATCGCCGCGGCATCGATGTCGGCGGCGAGGGTGCAGGCGGCCCGCGCGACCGCCTCGGGCAGCGGGCCGCCGGTCTCGAACCGGGACAGCCAGGCGTCGAAGGGAAAGCTCGACTCGGCGTCATCGGCGATCGCCGCCATCATCGTCACCGCCTCGACGGGGAATCGGCCGATCGCGGTCTCTTCCGACAGCATGACCGCGTCCGTGCCGTCGAGAACGGCATTCGCCACATCCGCCACCTCGGCCCGCGTCGGTCGCGGGCTGTCCTGCATGGAGCGCAGCATGTGCGTGGCGGTGATGACGGGCTTGCCCGCGCGATTCGCCTTCCCGATCAGCATCTTCTGAAGCCGCGGCACCGTCGCCGGCGGGATGGCCACGCCGAGATCGCCGCGGGCCACCATGACGCCATCCACGCTGTCGACGATCTCGTCGATATTGGCCAGCGCGTCGGGCGTCTCGATCTTGGCGATCAGGGCGACGGGGCTGCCGTGATCCTCGATTGCATCCCTCGCTTCGAGGACATCCGCAGCCGTCCTGACGAACGACAGCGCCACGTAGTCGACGCCATAGCGGAGGCCGAAGGCCAGGTCGTCGCGGTCCTTGTCCGTGAAGGCCGGCGCCGTGATCGAGCGGGGCGGAAGATTGACCCCCTTGCGGGAGGCCAGCGTGCCGCCGGTGATCACCCGACAATGGACGTCCGGCCCGGTGACGCCGATGACTTCCAGTTCCAGGTCGCCATCGCTCAGGAGCAGGGTGTCACCGGGCTGGAGGTCTTCGGTGAGGTGCGGATAGGAGACGGAGACCTCCTGCCGGGAGCCGAGCACCGGGCGCGTGGTCACGGTGAACGGCGCGCCGGCTTCCAGCGTAACCGCTCCCGATTCGATGTCACCGACCCGGATCTTCAGCCCGGCGAGATCCTGAAGGATCGCCACCGGCCGGGCCAGCCGTGCGCCGATGCGCCGGACGGCCGTGATGACCTCGAGGTGCTCGGCCTGGGTGCCATGCGAGAAGTTCAAGCGGGCCACGTCCATCCCGGCCCGGATCAAGCGCTCCAGGGTCTCGGGAGACCGAGTCGCGGGCCCGATGGTGCACACGACCTTCGTTCTGGGCATGGGCCGATTCCCGGCCTACTTCGGCTGCGTCGCTCTCACCGCGTGGCCGCCGAAGTGGTTCCGGAGCGCGGCGGTGACCTTGGCGGAGAACGAGTCCTGCTGGCGCGAGGCGAAGCGGGCGAAGAGGGCGTCCGCGAGCGCCGGGACGGGGACGGCCAGCTCGACGGCTTCGTGCACGGTCCACCGGCCCATCCCGGAATCTTCGACGTACCCCTCGATGGAGGCCAGCTCCGGGTCGTCCTTCAAGGCCAGGGCCAGGAGGTCGAGGAGCCAGGATCGCACGACCGCGCCGTGGGTCCACAGCGCCGCGATCCGCGGCAGGTCGAGATCGAAGTCGCTGGCCTCGAGCATCGCGAACCCCTCGCCGTACGCCTGAAGCATCGCGTACTCGATGGCGTTGTGGATCATCTTCGTGTAGTGTCCCGCTCCCGCGCGCCCGACGTGCGCGTAACCCTCCAGCGGGGCGAGGGCCTTGAAGACCGGCTCGACCTTCCGGACGTGTTCCGCCTCGCCGCCGATCATCAGGCAATAGCCGTCCTTCAATCCCCAGACGCCGCCCGAGGTCCCCGCATCGACGAACCCGATGCCGGCCGCCGCCAGCTCGCCGGCGCGCCGCACGGAGTCGGTGAAGCGGGAGTTCCCCCCATCCACGATGATGTCTCCTCGAGCGAGAAGGGGCCGGAGCGCGTTGATCGTTTCCTCGACGGGTGGGCCGACCGGGATCATGAGCCAGACGACGCGTGGCGGCTCGAGCTTGCGGACGACCTCCTCCACGGAATGCGCGCCGATCGCGCCCCGCTTCTCCGCCTCCGCCACGGCCGCCGAGTCCGGAGCGTACGCCACGACCGCGTGCCCCGCTTTGAGCAGGCGCTCCGTCATGCTGCCGCCCATGCGCCCGAGGCCGATCATCGCGAGCTTCATCTGCGTCTCCTGCGGCCGCCACCAGGCGACCTCCATACCCTCGTCCCCGACGTACCTCGTCCATCCGAGGATGGCCCCGCCTCGGCCTGCTGGACCGCGCGGACACGCGCGCCGGCCACGAGCGGAGCTCTGCCGATTCGGGAAAACGCCGGGTCGGCGAGGGGATCCGCGTGGACAGCGTGTCGGGCGCGACGGCCTCGACGTCGTGTACGAGCGCGTCGCTGCTCGAGGAACCCTTACGTGGTGAGATGACTCTACCGCAGAACCGGGCGAGATCGAGGGAAAGGTCACGAAGATCTCACGGGGAGGTCGGCGCCGGCCGGGTACTCCTCGAGCGGCACGCCTCCCGCCTTCCACACCCCGAGAATTGGCTCGACGATGCGCCACGACTCCTCGGCTTCGTCGTCCCGGATCGAAAGCGTCGCGTCGCCCTCGAGCACGGCCAGGAGCAGACGCGCGTACGCCGGCAACTCCTGGGGCGCCAGCTCCAGGTCGAGCGCCGCTGCCTCGAGGTCGAACGGGTCGCCAGGGCCGTTGATGTTCACCCGCAGGGTCACCCGGTCCGGGTCGAGGCTGAACGCCAGCACGTTGGACACGGGCTCGGACGTCGCGCCGAAGACGAGGTGGGGCACCGGGCGGAAGTGCACGGCGATCTCCCGGCGGTCGCGGGCGAGCGCCTTGCCGGTGCGCACGAGGAAGGGGACACCTTTCCAGCGCCAGTTGTCGATCTGGAGGCTCACCGCCGCGTACGTCTCCGCGCCGCGCGCCGGATCGACGCCGTCCTCCTCGGCGTAGGCGGGGAACGACCGGCCGCCGACCTGGCCGGCGGTGTAGCGCGCGCGCCGCGTCCGGCTCGCCACCTCCTCGGGCGAGAGCCGGCGCACCGCGCGGAGCAGATCGACCTTGCGGTCACGCAGGTCACGCTCGCCGAGCCCGATCGGGGGCTCCATCCCCACCAGGCAGAGCAGCTGGAGGAGGTGATTCTGGATCATGTCCCGGAGTGCCCCTGCGCGGTCGTAGTAGCCGGCCCGCCCCTCGAGCCCCAGGGACTCGTCCCAGACGATCTCGACGCGCTCGATGTGGCCGGCGTTCCAGACGGGCTCGAAGATCCGGTTGCCGAAGCGGAGCCCGAGAAGGTTCTGGACGGTCTGCTTGCCGAGGAAGTGGTCCATGCGGAAGACCGCCGACTCCGGGAACGTCTCCCGGAGGAGGCGATTCAAGGTCCGGGCCGAGGCCAGGTCCTCGCCGAACGGCTTTTCGAGGACGATGCGCGTTCCCTCCGCCAGAGGCTGGCGGCCCAGGGCCTGCACCGCCGGCGCCGCCACCGCCGGGGGCAGCGCCAGGTAGACGACGGCCGGCGTCCGCGAGTCACCGAGCAGGGCGCCGACGCCTTCCGGGTCGGTCACGTCGGCGCGCTGGTACTCGAGGCGGCGGATCAGCTCGGCCCGCGCCCGCGCGGGAACGTCCGCCGCGTGTCGGGCAAGCCCTTCGTCGATGCGCCGGCGGAACGCCTCGGTGTCCCAGGGATCCCGGGCGGCGCCGACGATGGCGAGGTCGCCCGCCAGGCGTCCGGCGGCGTGCAGTCGGACGAGAGCAGGCATGAGGTAGCGTCGGGTGAGGTCGCCGCTGGCGCCGAAGATGACGAAGCGCGATGTCATCGCTGCAGACTAGCGCGGGCGCGCGCCAGGTTCACCGCGCTCGAGATGAGCCCCATGTGGCTGAACGCCTGCGGGAAATTGCCGAGGAAGATTCCGGTCGTGGGGTCGATCTGCTCGGGCAGGAGCCCCAGCGGGTTGGCTCGCGCGCAGAGCGAGTCGAAGAGCTCCACCGCCTCCTCGATCCGCCCCTGGCTGGCGAGGTTGTCGACGAGCCAGAAACTGCACAGCAGGAAGGCGCCCTCGTGGCCCGGCAGGCCGTCGGGCGACTCGTCCGGCAGATAGCGGTAGAGGAGGCCGTGCCCCGCGCCGAGGCGGCGACGGATCGCCTCGGTCGTGGCGATCATGCGGGGATGGTCCGCCGGCACCACGCGGCGCAGCGGCAGGGTCAGCAGGCTCGCGTCGAGCCCGCCGCCGCCCAGGTGCTCGGTGAGCGAGTTCAGCCGGTCGTTCCATGCCTCCTCGAGGATGGCCGTCCGGATCCGCTCGGCTTCCGCCCGCCAGCGCGCGACGTGGCCGGGCAAGCCATACCGCTCGGCCAGCCGGACGCCCCGGTCGAGGGCGACGTGACACAGCGCCGCCGAGTAGGTGAACGTGCGGCCCGGCGTCCGCACCTCCCAGATGCCGTGGTCGGGCTCGCGCCATTTCCGGGCGGCGGCGTCCACGAACTCGCACAACCGGGCCCACAGCGCGGCGTCGATGCTGCCGTGGTAGTGCGCCCACTGGTACGCGCAGTCGGCGATCTCCCCGTACACGTCGTGCTGGCGCTGGTCGGCCGCCGCGTTACCCCAGCGCACGGGTCGCGACCGCCGATATCCCTCGAGCGTGTCGTCCGCGCGCTCGGGGAACGGCGGCCGGCCGTCCAGGTCGTAGAGCACGCGCGGGCGGCTGCCACTCTCGACGGCGGCGAGGACCCACTCGAGGAACCCCCGAGCCTCCTGCGAGAGCCCGATCCGGTGGAACGCCCAGACGCAGAAGGCGGCGTCGCGGATCCAGGCGAACCGGTAGTCCCAGTTGCGCGGGCCGCCGATCGCCTCCGGCAGCGACGAGGTGGGCGCCGCGACGATCGCGCCGTTCTGGAAGTGGTCGAGGAGCTTGAGCGTGACGGCCGACCGCCGGACGAGCGCTGCGTGCGGCCCATGGTATTGGATATTCTCGGCCCAGCGCCCCCACGCGTCGACGGTCGCCTCCAGGAGCGTCCGGGGCTCACGCAGCGCGCGCGCGTGCCCTCCCCCCCAGCGGAGGAGCAGCGTGACCCGGTCGCCGGCCCGGAGGTCGAGCGTGGTGCGCGGTCCGTGCAACGGGGCGGTCGAGAGCAGGTGAAGGTCCAGGTCAGGTCGGTCGAGGCAGCGCAGGCGCAGCCCATCGCCCAGCGGTTCCGGCTCGACTCCCCCTCGCGGCTCGACCACGATCCGGACCCGGACGGGCCCCTCCACGACCTCGACGAGACGCAGCAGCTCACCGCGCCCGGCCGGTGCGTCCTCCCTGAGGTCCGCCCCCGATCGGAGCGTCAGGGCGTCGGTCAGCCGCACGAGCCCGCGTCCGGCGCTGAGCTCGGTGACGAGCACGCCGGAGTCGTCCTCGTAGCGCTGACGGGCAGCTTCGAGCCCCTCGGGGGCGACCGTGAAGGCGCCTCCGCGGGCCGTGTCCAGGAGCGCGCAGAAGAGCGGCGGCGAGTCGAACCGCGGCACGCACAGCCAGGTGATGGCGCCATCGCGGCCGACCAGGGCGGCCGTCGCGCCGTCGCCGATGAGGCCGTGATCCTCGATCGGAAGGTAGCCGTCCGGTCGCCGGAGAGGCACCAGGCGCTCCATGGCCGGGCGTCGATCGGTCACTCGGGCTCGCAGATCTCGTGGTGATCGTGGCCGAGGATCTTGATGAGCCGCTCCCCGTGGCTCGGATGGACGGAGAGCTGGCCCGCGAGGGCGTGGGCGTCGGCTCCCGTCCGGATCGCCACCGCGGCGAGCTGGATCAGCTCCGCCGCCGCGAACGAGACCAGCTGGGCGCCGAGGAGCTTCTCGCCCCGGCCGTCGAACACGAGCTCGAGGTAGCCGGCGTCCTCGCCGGTGGCCCGCCCGTTCGAGGCGCCGGCCACGTCGTGGCGTGCGACGTGACAGGCGATGCCGCGCCGGCGCGCCTCGGCGTGGCTGAGGCCCACCCGCCCGACCTCGGGCGTCGTGAAGATCGTCTGCGGCACGACGCTGTAGTCGACGGTCTCCGCATCGCCCTCGAGCGCGTTCCGGGCGGCGAGCCTGCCCTCGTAGGCGGCGGTGGGCGTGAGCTGCTGGTTGCCGGCCGCGTCGCCGGCGGCGTAGATGTGCGGGATCGAGGTCCGCAGGTGCGGCGAGACGCGGAGTCCGAGACGGCCCATCTCGAGACCGAGGGCGCCGGCGCCGACGCGCGCGGCGCTGAACCGGCGGCCGATCGCCAGGCACACCGCCGACGCGGTGACCGACGCGGGCGCGCCGGCCTGCACGAAGTGCGTCGTCACGCGGCCCGCCTCGCCCGAGAAGCGCTCGACCGTGGCGCCGAGGCGGAAGCCGACGCCGCGCGCCTCGAGGAGCGTCCGGAGGTAGGCGGCGACGTCCGGGTCGAGGGTCGACAGGATCTCCGCCTCCTGGCCGATCACCGTCACCCGCGAGCCCAGGTCGCTGAAGGCGCCGGCCATCTCGAGGCCGATCGCGCCGGCGCCGACGAGCACGAGGCTCTCGGGAAAGCGCGGGAGAAAGAGGATCTGGTCGGAGGTGATCGTGAGCTCGCGCCCGGGCAGAGCGGGCACGACCGGCTCCGACCCCGCGGCGATCACGATCTTCTCCCCGCGGACGCGGTCGCCATTCGCCTGCACCGTGTGGGCGTCGGCGAAGCGCGCGTCGGCCAGATAGATCTTGGCCCCGGCCCGCTCGAACGCGGCCGGGGCCGGCTGGAGCTCCCGCACGACCTCGTGCTGGCGGCGGACGACCGCCGCCCAGTCGAGCGTGACCTCGCCCGTGCGCGTCCCGAAGAGGCCGGCCTGCCTGACCAGCCGGTGAACCCGCCCAGACCTTACCAAGGTCTTCTTGGGGATTCACCCCCGGTTGATGCAGGCGCCGCCGAGCGGTCCGGTGTCCACGAGCGCGACGCGCGCGCCGAGCTTCAGCCCCTGTTTGAGCGCGTTGATGCCGGCGGCGCCCCCGCCGATGATCAGCAGATCGTAGTGGTCCACGCGGCCCCCCGGCGGATCATACCGCACGTCGTGCCGGCTCGGACCGCTCCACCTGTCGGACGGTGGTGTATCATGCTGCGCATCGGCTCGCGCTCACCGCGCGGCGCCGTCGACGGCGATGCGGAGCGGTGGGGCGGTTCCCTCCCTCGGGAGACCGAAGTAGATCGTGTGGTGCGGGAACGGGATCTCGATCCCCCGGGCGTCGAAGGCCTTCTTCAGCCGGCGGTTGAACTCGCGCGCGATCCGCCACTGCTTGATCGGCCGCGTCTTGATGCGACAGCGAATGATGACGGCCGAGTCCGCGAATCGATCGACCCCGAGCATCTCCAGCGGCTCCAGGATGTCGGCTGCGAACTCGGGATCCTTCTCCAGCGCGTCGCCGACGTCCTGGATCACGCGCATGGCCTCGTCCGGGTCCTCGCGGTAGGCGATCCCGATGTCGAAGACGTACCGGGAATAGTCGCGGGTCATGTTGGTGACGCGGTCCACGCTGCCGTTGGGGATGATGTGGACGTTGCCGCTGGCGTCCCGGAGCGTCAGCACGCGCAGCCCCATCGACTCCACCAGCCCCCCCTTGTCGCCGACGCTCACGACGTCGCCCACCCGGACCTGGTTCTCGAGGAGCAGGAACAGGCCGCTGATCAGGTCCTTGACCAGCGTCTGCGCCCCGAAGCCGACGGCGAGCCCGCCGATGCCCGCGGCCGCCAGGAGCGGCCCCAGGTTCACGCCCAGCTCGGACAGGAGCTGGAGCACGCCGAAGACGACGATGACGGCCACGGCCGTGCTGTGGACCACGCGAAGGACGGTGCCGATGCGCTTGGCGTCCTCGCTGTCGGGCTGCCGCTGCACCAGGCGGTCGCGCAGCCGCTCGACGGCGAAGCGCGTGAGCCGGATCGCGACGGCCACGAGCACGGCGACGAGCAGCACCCGGGCCACCGGTTTCGCCAGCTCCAGCCAGAACGCGTGTGACAGGCTGTCCATATCCGCACCTCCCGGCAGTGGTGTGGTGACGCGCGAGCATTCTTGGAGCCGCCCGTCCGGGAGTCAATCGTTTCCGGCCGGCCGGAGGCGTTCGCGCCGGCAGAGGCGGTTGTCATGAGCCGCGGCCGGGTGGCGGCGCTCGGCGCCGTGGTGCTGCTCGTCGCCGCGGCGTTCGCGCTCGGCCTCTGGCTGGCCGGCCGCACGCTCGGCCCCTGGCTGACGCGCGAGCGCCTGG
>Ga0302046_10002783_pt1 | contig 16179 bp, 13 predicted proteins | sample RVTome_11_FD_200261 | JGI IMG/M metagenome (GOLD analysis project Ga0302046, IMG submission 200261) | Soil microbial communities from uranium-contaminated site in the Upper Colorado River Basin, Wyoming, United States - RVT147D111 (version 2) ...
CCGCGAAGCCATAGAACGGGACGTTCTGGACGAAGCTCAAGAAAGCCGACCGCTCCTCGTCGAATGTGCCGTAAAAGTCGAGATGCTCCGGGTCCATGTTGGTCACGACCGCGATGGTGGCGGGCAGCTTGACGAAGGTGCCGTCCGACTCGTCGGCTTCGACCACCATCCACTCTCCGTCGCCGAGGCGCGCGTTCGTGCCGTAGGCGTTGATGATGCCGCCGTTGATCACCGTCGGGTCGAGACCGGCCGTGTCGAGGATCGACGCGATCATGGAGGTCGTCGTGGTCTTGCCGTGCGTGCCGCCGACGGCGATGGACCATTTGAGCCGCATCAGCTCGGCCAGCATCTCGGCCCGTCGGACGACCGGTATCAGGGCCGACCGCGCGGCGACAACCTCCGGATTGTCGGATTTCACCGCGGTCGAGACGACGACGACCTGAGCCTCGCCCAGATTGGCGGGGTCGTGTCCGACATGCACCGTGATGCCGAGTCCCCGCAGACGCAGGACGTTCGCATTCTCGGACAGGTCGCTGCCCTGCACACTGTAGCCGAGATTGTGCATGACCTCGGCGATGCCGGACATGCCTATGCCGCCGATGCCGACGAAATGAATCGTGCCGATGGAGAGCGGCATGCTTCTCATCGCGCCGCCTCCCGCAGGACATCGGGCGTGCCGCTGCCGTTCGTGTCCGAGCCGACGACGTCGGCGACGAGCTTGGCGAAATTGTCGGCGGCCGTGCGCATGCCGATCCGCCCGGCGCACAGCGCCGTGGTGTGTAGCGTGCGGCCGTTGGCGATGAGGACGGTGAGCCGCGTCGTCAGGCTCTCGCGGTTGAACGCATGCTGCGGGATCATCCACGCCCCGCCGGCATCGCACAGCGATTCCGCATTTCGGGTCTGGTGATCGTCGGTCGCATGCGGGTAGGGGACCAGGATGGCAGGACGGCCGGCAGCCGTGAGCTCTGCGATCGTGGAGGCGCCGGCCCGGCAGATGACGAGATGCGCCGCAGCGAGCCGGGCCGGCATGTCGTCGAAGAAGGAGGCGAGCTCGACATCGATGCCGGCCGTACCATAGATCGCGCGGACCGTCTCGAGATCTTCGGCGCGGCATTGCTGGGTGATCCGCAGCCTGTTGCGGACGGAGGCTGGAAGCGCAGCAATTGTCTCAGGCACCACCTGGCTGAAGATCGACGCGCCGAGGCTGCCGCCGAACACGAGAAGATTGACGGCGCCGCCTTCGGTGAGGCGGGGGTAGGGCTTGGCCGCAATCGCGATAACCTCGGGGCGCACCGGGTTGCCGGTAAATACCGTCTTGCCCTTGTCCTCGTCGCGCAGGTTGGCAACGGTCGCGAAGGCGGTCGCGATGCGCGTGACGCGCGGCGCGAGAAAGCGGTTCGCCCGTCCCAACACGGCGTTTTGCTCGTGGATGACCGTCTTCATGCCGAGGTTCGATGCGGCAAGAACGGCCGGTACGGAGGCATAGCTTCCGAATCCGACGACGGCGAGGGGGGCCGTCTCGGCGAGGATGCGCTTCGCCTGGAAATATCCGAAGCCGAGTTGCGCTATCGCGATTCCACGGCGCAGCAGGTTCCGCCCGCTGATTCCGGCGGCATTGATCCGGTAGGTTTCCGCATTGGCGAGCGCGCCGCCGAGGGCAGTGGCCCGGCGGTCGGTGATCAAGGCAATCGGGAAGCCGCGTTTCACCAGCGAGTCGGCAAGCGACTGGGCCGGGAAGACGTGGCCGCCGGTGCCGCCCGCGGAAAGCACGATGGCGCGTCGTCGGCCCGTCATGACCGTTCTCCCGGCCGCCGGCGGGTCAGGGCGAGCACCATGCCCATGCCGAACGCGATGGCCAGCACGGAGGAGCCGCCGTAGGACACGAAGGGCAGCGTCATGCCCTTGGGCGGCATGAGATTGACTGCCGAGGCCATGTTGATCAGTGCCTGCAGCGCGAACTGGACCAGCAGCCCTGTCGTGGCGAGGACGATGAACAGGTCGCTGTCCTGCAGCGCCCGGATGAAGCCGCGCAGCACGATCGTGGAGAAGACGGCGACGAGCAGCAGGCAGGCAAGCAGACCGAACTCCTCGCCCAGGACCGCGAATACGAAGTCGGCGTGCGCATCCGGCAGATGCGATTTGACGGTGCCGGCGCCCGGGCCGGTGCCGAACATCCCGCCGTTCATGAAGGCTTCGAGCGCTCGGTCGACCTGGAAGGTGTCGCCGGATTGCGGATTGAGGAACCGGTCGATGCGGCTCGCGACGTGTGGGAAAACGAAATAGGCCGTGGCGAGACCGCCCACGCCGAGCAGCAACGCCAGCGCGACCCAGACCATCGGTAGGCCGGCGAGGAACAGCTGACTCACCCATACCGCCACCACGACGACGGATTGTCCGACATCGGGTTGCGCCAGCAGCAACGACAGGACGACGATCAGCAGCACGGTGGCAACGATATTGCCGGGAATGTCCTCGCCCAGGCGGCGGGCGGCGAACATCCAGGCGGCGGTAACCGCGAAGGCCGGCTTCACGAACTCGGATACCTGGAGCGAGATGCCGCCGACCGACAGCCAGCGCCGTGCGCCTTTGATCTCCGTCCCGCCGGTCAGCGTCAGGATCAGCAGGCCGAGGGAAACCAGGAAGACGACCACGGCCGCGCGGCGCACCTGCCGCGGCGTCAGCATCGACGTCATGAGGAGGATCATCACTGCCGGCGGCACGAACATCGCCTGGCGCAGGACGAAGTGCATCGGCGGTAGGCCGAGCCGCTCGGCGACGGCAGGGCTCGCGGCGCTGGTCATCAGCATGCCGAACCCGATCAGGCCGCAGAGCAGGAACAACGACCACTTGTCGACCGTCCACCACCAGCGGCTCAGCACCGACGTATCGGATCGCGTGAGCGGGATGGTCATGCCGCTTCTTGCCGGCGCCGTCATGCCGCCTCTCCGCTGGTATGGACATTGCGGGCGTTTCCGGGCAGGGCCGAGACGAGTCGGCAGAACGCCCGGCCGCGTTCCTCGAAATTGGCGAACTGGTCGAAGGAGGCGCAGGCCGGCGAGAGCAGTACGACCGCACCGGGCCGGTGCTCGCGCTGCGCCTTCTCGTGCGCGGCGCCGACCGCGGCATCGAGCGTTCCCGACATTGTCGTGGCGACGGTTCCGGCGAGCTCCATTTGGAACTGCGCCGCAGCTTGGCCGATCAGGAAGGCATGGCGGACACGGTCGAAGAACGGCCGTGCGGCATCGAGTCCGCCTTCCTTGGGCAGTCCGCCGATAATCCAATAGATGTTCTGATAGGACGAGAGCGCGCGCGCCGCCGCCTCGGCATTTGTCGCTTTGCTGTCGTTGACGTAGCGCACGCCGTCAATCTCGGCGGCAAGTTGCTGGCGGTGCGCAAGCCCGGGAAAGCGGCGCATCGCGTCGCGAATCGCGTCGGGGCGCAGTCCCACGATCCGCGCCGCGGCATAGGCGGCGCTGGCGTTCTGCGCGTTGTGCGTACCGGGCAGCGTTCGAATCTCGTCGAGACTGAGGATCGGCGCATTACCGCCGTCCATGTCGTCGTACAGGAAGCGATCGATCGCATAGACGCCGCCCGACACGCGGTGGTTGCCGGAGATCGGCAGGACGCGTTGACGCTTCGCGGCGCACAGGGTGTCGAAAATCGAGCGGCAGATGTCGTCGTCGACGCCGACGACGGCGGCATGGCCGTTGCCTTGGCCATCGAAGATCCGCGTCTTCGCATCGATGTAACCGGGCATGCCGCCGTGCCGGTCGAGATGATCCGGCGTGATGTTCAGCAGGACCGCCACATCGAACGGGATCGGCCCGGTGAGCTCGAGCTGATAGGACGACATCTCGATGACGTAGAAGCCGTCCTTGCCCATCGGTTGAAAGTCGAGGGCGGGCAGGCCGAGGTTGCCGCCGACGGCGGCTGGCCGGCCGGCCTCCTTGAGGAGATGTCCGATGAGCGACGTCGTCGTCGATTTGCCGTTCGTCCCGGTGATGCCGATGTAGCGGGCCTCGGCGGAGGCGCGTGCGAGCAGCTCGATGTCGCCGACGATCGGGCGGGCGGCCTCGCGCGCCAGCGCGGCGATCGGGTGCGGCGCGGGGTGGCTGTGCGGAATGCCGGGGCTGAGGACCAGAAGGTCGATATCCTGCCAGGACGCCTGCGCCAGGTCTCCGACAGGGATGTCCTGCCGGCGTGCAGCGTCGCGCCGCGCCGTTTCGTCATCCCAGGCGATCACCTGCGCGCCGGCCGCGTGCAGCGCACGAGCCGTAGCGAGGCCCGACTTGCCGAGGCCCATGACCGCGATGGTCTGGTTGCGATATCTGGAGAGATCGATCATTGCCCGATCGCGCCGCCCTACCGCAGTTTCAACGTTGCCAGTCCGATCAGCGCCAGGATCGAGGCGATGATCCAGAACCGGATGACGATCGTCGACTCCGCCCACCCCTTCTTCTCGAAGTGATGATGCAGCGGCGCCATGGCGAATACACGTTTGCCGGTCAATTTAAAGGAGGCGACCTGGACGATGACGGAGATCGTTTCCAGCACGAAGAGCCCGCCGATGATGCCGAGGACCAGCTCGTGCTTGGTCACGACGCTGATTGCGCCCAGCGCGCCGCCGACGGACAGCGACCCCGTGTCGCCCATGAACACCATCGCCGGCGGTGCGTTGAACCACAGGAACCCCAGACTGGCGCCGACCATCGCGCCGCAGAACACGGCGAGCTCGCCCGTGCCCGGCACGTAGAGGAGCTGCAGGTATTCCGAATAGATCGAGTTGCCGACGAGGTAGGCGATGAATCCGAAGCAGGCTGCGGCGATCATCACCGGGACGATAGCAAGCCCGTCCAGGCCGTCAGTCAGATTGACCGCGTTCGAAGCGCCGACCGTGACGAAAACAGCGAAGGGGATGAAGAACCAGCTGAGATTGATCAGCACCGTCTTGAAGAACGGGATGGAGAGACCGGTCGCCAGCGGCTCGCGCGTCAGCGCCAGGACCCACAGGGCGGCCGCGGTGGCGATCAAGATCTGCAGCAGCAGCTTGATCCGTCCGGGCAGGCCCTTCGAGTTCCGGCGCGATAATTTCATATAGTCGTCGGCGAAGCCGACGGCGCCGAAGCCGATCGTGACGAGAATGACGAGCCAGACATAACCGTTGCTCATGTCGGCCCAGAGCAGCGTACTGATGACGATGGCGAGCAGGATTAGGAATCCGCCCATGGTCGGCGTGCCAGCCTTCGCCATGTGGCCTTCCGGCACATCCTCGCGCACGTTCGAGGCGCCGTTCTGCTTGCTCCGGAGCCAGTCGATCACCGTCGGGCCCAGCAGGAAGCTGAGCAACAGCGCAGTCATGATGGCGCCGCCCGTGCGGAAGGTGATGTAGCGGAACAGATTGAACGCCAGCGACGTATCGGCGAGCGGGGCGAGAAGATTGTATAGCATGGTCTCAGCCCCTCTTCGCCACAGCCGAGTTGACCGGATGTTTGCAATCGAGCGCGGCCAGGGCCTCGGCGATCGGGATCATCCGGCTGCCGTAGGATCCTTTGACCATGACGACGTCGCCCGGCTTGACGATGTCGAGGACGATATCGCGGGTAGCGTCGCTGTCCGCGCCGTGATGCGACGCGATGTTCTTCGGCAATGCTTTGGCGAGCATTGCCATATGACGGCCTGCGGTGACCACGATCTCCACGCCGTTGCGCGCAACCTCGGCGGCAAGCGCCGCGTGCTCCGCGTCGGCCGTCGCGCCGATCTCGAGCATGTCGCCCAGCACGGCGATCGTGCGTCCGTTCGGCCCGGGCGCGGTCGCGCCGAGCACCTCGATCGCTGCGCGCATCGAAGCGGGGCTGGCGTTGTAGCTTTCGTCGATCAGGGTAAAGCTTCCCTTCTCGATATGGATCGTGCGCTGTGCGCCGCGGCCCTTCATGGCTTCGAACCCGGCGAGGGCCGCCAGGCACGGCTTGCAATCGGCGCCGAGCATGCGGACAGCGCTGAGCACGGCCAGGCTGTTCATCGCGAGGTGTCGGCCCGGCGCGCCAAGGCGATAGACGAACACCTGGCCGTCCATGGAGGCGGCAATGTCGCTGCCCTGGGCATCGGGGGAAATCGAAATCAGCCGCACATCCGCTTCGCGTACCGTCCCGAAGGTGCAGATGCGGCCTACGCCCGCAGCCTCCGCCCGCTGGCGAAGGCGCTCGAAATGCCGGTTGTCGCGATTGAGCACGGCGACGCCCGCCGCGGTCATTCCTGCGAAGATCTCCGCCTTCGCGTCGGCGATCGCCGCCTCGCTGTCGAAATGCGCGAGGTGGACCGCCTCGACGTTGGTGACGATCGCCGCATCCGGTTTGAGGATTTGCGACAGCGGCGCGATCTCGCCGGGGTGGTTCATGCCGATCTCGAAAACGCCGAACTCCGTGTCGAGCGGCAGCCGCGCGAGGCTGAGCGGCAGGCCCCAGTGATTGTTCAGGTTGCCCTGCGTCGCGGCCGTCTTGCCAGCCCGGTCCAGGGCCAGCGCCAGCATTTCCTTCGTGCTGGTCTTGCCGACGCTTCCGGTCACGCCGACGAACTTCGCCGCCGTGCGGGCGCGAGCGGCGCGCGCGAGATCCGCCAGGCCGGCATCGGTGTCGCGAACCACCAGGAGCGGCGCTTGCCGCGGGGCGTCGCGCCAATCCTCGGCCACCATCGCCGCTGCGGCGCCCTTGGCGAGCGCATCGCCGACGAACCGATGGCCGTCGCTGTTCTCGCCGCGGATCGCGATGAAAAGATCGCCGGGCTGGACGCTACGGCTGTCGATCGAGACGCCGGCGGCCGACCAGGCGGCGGTCGCGCGTCCGGCCGTCGCCGCGGCCGTTTCGGTGTGGGTCCAGAGCGGGGCGGTCATGCGCTTGCTCCCGCTACGGCCCGGGCGACCGTCGCATCGTTGAACGGCAGGATCTCGTCGCCGACGATCTGGCCTTCCTCATGTCCCTTGCCGGCGAGCACCAGAACATCGCCGGCCGACAACTCGGCGATCCCTGCCGCGATCGCTTCCCGCCGGTCGCCGATCTCGCGTGCGTCGGGGCAGGCTTCCATGATTGCGCGCCGGATGTCGGCGGGTTCCTCACTGCGCGGATTGTCATCGGTGACGATCACGAAATCCGCCCGCTCGGCGGCGATCCGTCCCATCTCCGGCCGCTTGCCCCGGTCGCGGTCGCCGCCGCAGCCGAATACGACGCCCAGCCGGCCGCGGACATGCGGCCGCACGGTGCGGAGCACGGCAGCCAGCGCATCGGGCGTATGCGCATAGTCGACGAGGATCGACGCGCCGTTAGCGAGGCGGGCCGCCAGCTCGAGGCGCCCGGGAACGCCGGTCATCCTGGCAATCTGCTCGACCGTATCGGCAGCGTTGTCGCCACAGGCGACGACAATCGCGACGGCGCAGAGCATATTGGCGACCTGGAACTCGCCGGGCAGGGGGAATCGGACCCGGAAGATCTCGCCGTGAGCGCTGAGCTGAAGCTGCCATCCGGCGTCCGACGGCTCGGCACCGAGGCAGGACACGCTGCCGGACCGCAGCCCGTACGAGACCACCTGCTGATCGCGATCCTCGGCGATTCCGCGCAGGGCGTCGAATTCCGGGCTCTCCGCGTTCAGAACCGCGATCCCGCGCTCGGGCAGCAGCTCGGAGAACAGGCGACGTTTCGCCGCCCGGTAACGGTCCATGTCGCCGTGGTAGTCGAGGTGGTCGCGCGTGAGGTTTGTGAAAGCCGCCGCGCGGATCCGAACGCCGTCGAGCCGGAACTGCGACAGGCCATGGCTGGACGCCTCCATGGCGAGGTGGTCGATACCTTGCTGCTTCAAACTGGCGAGTACGCGGTGCAGCTCGATCGGATCGGGCGTCGTCAGGCTGGCGCCTCCAATGAGCCCCGGACCGCGGACGCCGAGCGTGCCCATCGCCGCTGCCGGATGCTTGAGCGCATTCCAGAGCTGATGCGTGAAAAAGGCGACGGAAGTCTTGCCGTTCGTTCCGGTGACCGCTGCGATCGTCTGCGGCTGCGCCGAATAGAAACGCGCCGCCATCCGCGAGAGCTGGCGGCGCGGATTGGGGTCGGTGATGACCGGAATGTCCATCGCGAGCGTGTCGTGCTGAAGGTCGGGCGGGCCAAGCACGGCCGCGGCGCCGGCGTCGATCGCCTGGCGAATGAATGCGCGTCCGTCGTGTTTGGAGCCCTGCAGCGCGGCAAACAGGTAGCCGGGGCGAACGCTCCGGCTGTCCGCGCTCAGCCCGGTGATCTCCCGGTCTTCACCCGGCTTTGCAACCTTCCTGTCTCTGTCGCCCAACAGACTAAAAAGACGCAAGCGTGTGACCCTCACTCGTCACGTTCACCGCCATTTCGCGCTGCAGGTCGGGCGAAGCCGCATCGACCGGCGCGATACCGACAAACGGCCCCATGCGCTCGACGACCTGCTTGATGACCGGCGCGGCAACCCAGCCGCCGGTCGCGTAGTTGAATGTCTTCTTCGTTCCTTTCGGCTCGTCCAGCACCGCAAGAACGAGATACCGCGGCGCATTCATCGGAAACGCCCCGACGAAGGACGAGATGAGTCGCTTGCGGGCATAGGTCCCCGCGCTCTGCTTCTCGGCGGTGCCGGTCTTGCCGCCTACGAGATAACCTTCCGCGTCGGCCTGTTTGCCGGTGCCTTGCTCGACGACGGCCCGCATGAGCCGGCGGATTTCCGACGACGTCTGCTTGGAAACGACGCGCCGGCCCGCCGGATTGACGCTGCCTGCGCCGCGTTTCACCAACGTAGGCGCGAGGTATACGCCATCATTGAGAATGGCTGCAACGGCGCTCGCCATCTGCATCGGGCTCACGGCAATCCCGTGGCCGAAGGCGATGGTCATCGTATTCACCGGGCGCCAGATGTCGGGCGTGATCGGGGCGCCCACTTCCGGCAGCTCCAGCGGCGACGGCGCCAGCAGGCCAAGCTGCGACAGGTATTTTCGCTGCGTGTCGGTGCCGAAATCCATCGCCATCTTCGCCGCACCGATATTCGAAGAGTACATGAAGATCTCCGGGACCGACAGCCACCGCGCCTTGGGGTGGTAATCACGGATGACATGGCGCGCGATCTTGATTGGCTTCGTCGCGTCATAGCCGCCGTCGATCCCCACGACACCGGTGTCGAGCGCAGTCGCAGTGGTGAAGACTTTGAATGCAGAGCCCAGCTCGTAGACGTCGAGCGTGGCGCGGTTGCGGAGCTGCTCGTCGGTTGCGCTGCCGGCGCGATAGGGGTCGAAATCCGGAAGGGAAACGAGCGACAGCACCTCGCCCGACTTGATGTCGAGGATGATGCCCGACGCGCCGACCGCCGAGAATTCCTGCATGGCATCCGACAAGGCGGCGCGCATGACGTGCTGCAGCCGCACGTCGATGGTCAGCGACAGCGGCTCCTTGTTCCCGCGCAGGGACTCGTCGAACGACCTCTCGATGCCGGCGATGCCGTGATTGTCGATGTCGACGAAACCGAGGATATGGGAGACGGTGCCGCCAACAGGATAGAAGCGGGCTTCTTCGCGCTGGAAGTCCAGTCCGGGAATGCCGAGGCGGAGGATTTCCCAGTGTTGGCGCGGCGTCAGCTTGCGCTGGAGCCAGACGAAGCTGCGGTCGAGCCGCATCAGCCTGGCGAACTCGGTGACGTCCGCATTCGGCAGCACGGTTGCAAGTTGGCGCGCTGCATCGTCGGCGTCGATCACGCGGCGCGGGTTCGCATAAAGCGACGCGGTCGCCAGCCCGGTCGCCAGGATGGTGCCGTTGCGGTCGAGAATGTCGGCGCGCTCGGTCTCGATCCTCTCGCTTTGCACCACACGGCTCAGCGCGGGCTCTTCCGCGGGCTGGAGCAGGGAGAGGTCGACCAGGCGGAGCCCGATGCAGCCGAAGGCGACGCAGATCACCGCGCCCGTAATGAGCAGCCGCGTCCGGCCCATCTCGATCGCCTCGCGGCCGGGGCTGCCGGCCGGCAGCAGCTTCGACGGCACGCAGGGGCGCCGGCGCGTCGCAGCGGCATGGCTGCGGCGGTGATTGGTGCGGAACGATCTGATTTTGCCGATCATCATTCTGATCCTTCGGCCATGCCTGCAGTTGAGTCCGTCAGTGGCGCGCCACCGCGCCGATCGAGGCGGGAAGCACGCCGTCCTCATCGCGGTGGGGCAGTTGCTGAAGTGAGCCGATTTGATCGATCCCCGGAGGCTGCAGATGCGGCAGCAGCTCCCGGCTCAGATCGCGGAGGTATTCCGGGCGATTGAGGTGGCTCCACTCGGCTCGGAGCACATGGATCGCATCATGCTCCTCCAGCGTCTGCCGGTTCACCGCGTAAAGCTCGTTTTCGAGCTGTTCCACCTCGTAGCTGATGTGGAACATCGCATAACTGGCGACGACGATGAGGGACAGCCAGCCGAGAAGGGTATAGGTCTTCATGCGGCGATCCTTTCGGGTTGTGGCGGCCAGGCGGGACTCCCCGTGCGTTCCGCCGCGCGGAGGTGTGCTGACCGCGCCCGAGAATTGGCGCGAATTTCCGCGTCGCTCGGGGACAGGGCGCGGCGGTGCAGCAGCTTGAAGCTCGGCAGCAGGGTCTTGTCCGGCTGCGGCACGTGGCGGGAGACGCCATGCGTCCCGCGGCTCCGCGCGTGCATGAAGCGCTTCACGCGGCGGTCCTCAAGGGAATGGAAGGAAATGACCACCAGCCGGCCGCCCGGACCGAGTAGCTGTTCCGCCGCCTGCAGGCCGCGGTCGAGCTCGTCGAGTTCTTCATTCACGTGCAGCCGCAACGCCATGAACGTCCTGGTCGCCGGGTCGATGCCGTCCTTGGCCCGCGGGACCGCCCGCCGCACGACATGGGCAAGCTGTTCGGTGCGCGTGATCGGGGCGAGCCGCCGCGCTTCGACGATGGCGCGCGCGACGCGGCGTGCGAAACGCTCCTCGCCCAGGTCGCGGATGATCTCGGCGAGCGCGCTTTCCTCCAGCCCGTTGACGATTTCGGCCGCGCTTGGGCCGCTCTGCGACATGCGCATGTCGAGCGGTCCGTCCGCGCGGAACGAAAAGCCGCGTTCCGCCTGATCGAGCTGCATCGAGGACACGCCGAGGTCCAGCACCACGCCGTCCACGCGATCGATTCCGCGATCGCGGAGGAGCGGCAGCATATCGCCGAACCGGCCGCAGACGATCGTGAAGCGGCCGCGATAGGTTTTCTCCATCTCCTGTCCCAGCGCGACCGCATCGTTGTCGCGGTCGATGGCGCAGACCGAGCAGTCGGCCGACTCAAGGATCGCCCGGGAGTAGCCGCCGGCGCCGAACGTGCCGTCGACGTACGCGCCGCCATCGCGGGGTGCGATGGCGGCCAGCATCTCGTCGAGCATGACGGGCTTGTGCAGGGGCGCGCTCATTCGGCGCCTCCGCTGCGGTCGGCAGCGCCGTTGCGCCGGCGCTCGAGCGCGCGCTTGCGGTAGGCGGCATAGCTGTCGGCCGACATGACCAGGAAGCGGTGGCCCCGCCCGACGAAAACCAGCGTTTCGGTGATGCCGGCATATTCCAGCAACTCGGTGGGAATGATGATGCGGCCGCCGCTGTCGACCGTGACATTGCAAGCGTTTTCCAGCAGCCAGTCGTAGTCGCCGTCTTCGCCGTCGTTAGCGCTGATGCCGGCGGCATCCCGCAGCTGTTCCATATGCGCGCGGTCGCAAGCACCGAGCGCGACCGTGTCCGAAGACGGATAAATGTATATTTCGCGGTTATTTTCCGGCGGCAGCTCGGCACGGAATTTCGCCGGCAGCGAGACGCGCCCCTTCCGGTCGATCCGATTGTCCGCGTAGGTGCCGGTAAACAGTGCCATTTCGGCAGCTATCCCCTGAGTACATTGCCGCCTGTGCGGTGCTGCGCACCGTTTTTTTATCCCGACCCGTTATTGCCCAGTAGTTCGGTCCAGGCCGTTGAAGTTGGGATCATGTGGGATATCATGGGAAAATGATGGACGTCAAATGATTTGAAGAATTCAAGGCGCGAAAATGGAGTTATTACATGTTCTTGTTCGACGAACTTGCGAATCTACAATTCGCTATTATTAATCTATTCTACACAAGGTATAGTGCATCCGTCCGAGATTAAACAAATAAACTAGGATGATGTTCTAACAATGTTCTGATTATGTTCTTTCAAAGGTGTTTTCTGGAAATAATCGCTGCGGCGTTACTGGCGATGTTCACGCTTCAGCCTGCCGTTGCAGGCCGGCCCCCGAGGGGGCGCGGAACGGCAAAGATGCCAGACGGTCTGTAAGCCGGGTTCTGTCTGCATCCACGCGGGATGCAGGATGGCCATTCATCTGGGACGCCCGTCGCCGGGCGCCTCGCGCGACCCACCCGGACGGCGGCCGAAAACGCGCCATTGCCGTCCCTATTCGGTCTTGCTCCTGGTGGGGTTTACCGTGCCGTCGCCGTTGCCGGAGACGCGGTGCGCTCTTACCGCACCCTTTCACCCTTGCCTGGCTGCGGCCGTAGCCGATGCCGGGCGGTTTGCTTTCTGTGGCACTTTCCCTGGGGTCGCCCCCGCCGGGCGTTACCCGGCACCGTGTTTCCGTGGAGCCCGGACTTTCCTCCCCCCGGCTGGTTTCCCGTGCCGGAAGGCGGCCATCCGACCGTCTGGCGCCTGTTATATAGTGCTTTTTTGCTGGCGCGTAACCCTCTGCTTGATCGCGGAACGTTAGCCCGCGCTGCGGACGGCGGCCAGGAGGCCGGCAAGCAGGGCAAGGGTCTCCGCGTCGGGCCGGCCGTCGATGCGGCGCGGCCGGAAGTGTCGTTGAAAGGCCGAAATCACTTGGCGGGTGGCGGTGTCGTAGCCGTATTCGGCGAGCAGGTGCAGGACATCGCCGTCGGGGGTCCCGCCCGCTGCCGGCCACAGGCCGATGCCGCGCCCGGCCAGGCCCCGCCAATCGAACCGTTCGCCCGGGTCGAGCTTGCGGTCCGGCGCGACGTCGGAATGGCCGATAACGTTGCGCGGCGGGATGGGATGGCGGGACAGGATGGCACGCGCGAGATCGGCGAGCGCATCCATCTGTGGCCCCGGGAAATCGCTATAGCCCAGTTCATGTCCTGGATTGACGAGCTCGATCCCAATGGAACGGCCGTTGATGTCGCGGCTACCGCGCCACCAGGCGAGGCCGGCATGCCAGGCCCGCTTGAGCTCGGGCACGAGAGCATAGACCGTCCCGTCTTCATCGATAAGATAGTGCGCGCTGACTTTCGCTGCCGGATCGCACAAGCGGTCGAGCGCCGCCGCCGCACCGGCCATGCCGGTATAGTGCAGCACCAGGATGTCGACCGGCACGCCGGCGGGGCGCACATCGAAATTTGGCGACGGCCGCTCGACGACGTGTTGCGCGCTCATCCGATGCCACGCTGGGCGGAGACGGCGTCGTAGGCGACGTTGATCGCGGCGAGCTTGCGGTTGGCAAGCTCGATGAATTCGGCCGGCATGCCCTGGGCGATCAGGCGGTCGGGGTGGTGCTCGCGGACCAGCTTGCGATACGCCGCTTTCAGCGCGTCGTTCGATATCGTCCGCGGGACGCCCAGGACCTGATACGGGTCCGCGCGGTCGGGCTCATAGCGTATCGCCGTTATCCGCTCGAAGGCGGCTTCGTCGAGCTCGAAGATGCGGGATATGGCGTGAAGATAAGCCGTCTCGTCCGGGGTCAGCCTGCCGTCGGCGCGCGCGATGAAGGTCAGGCAGTAGAGTAGTTCCTCGAGCACGGCATCGTTGCCTTTGAACATGGCGGCGATCTGACGCGCGTAGGGCTCGAAGCCGCTGCTATCCTTGCGTGCCTGGTCGAAGACGCGCGCGACGTTCGCAACCTCTTCCTGCGGCACGCGGAACATCTGCTTGAATGCCGCCACCTCCTCCGGCGTGACCTTGCCGTCCGCCTTGGCCATCTTCGCGCCGAGCACGACCACGCCAATGGTGAAGGCGATCGTCTTCGTCGCGTCGTCGTTCTGCTGCTGCGCGTCGCGCATGCGATCCACGGCGTGGCCGGCGACCGCGCCGATAATCGCGCCAAGCGGCCCGCCGAGCGCAAAGCCACCGACGCCGCCCAGGATTTTGCCCCATATGGACATGCCGATTACCCTACCGATCCGGGATTCGCGCCGCAATCCAAGAGCGACGATTGGGCGCGGCTTTCAGCGCCGCGCGGTCTCCGTGCCGGCCGGTGCAGCGAAGGAGCCGCCGCCGCCGAGCCGTCCGATGCCGGGCAGCTTTACGGCCAGGTCCAGCGGGTCGATGCCGATGGTAAGTCCCGCGATATTTAGCTCCAGACCTTCCTCGATGCCGGCCAATAAGCCGAACACCCCCGCCAAGGCGAACTGATAGCCGGTGCCGCTTGGCGTCGGCGCGGCGATGCTGCCGGTGGTGATGTCGAGCCAGTCCTTACCGATTGCTGTCGGCGGGAGATCGAGCCGCAGCTCAGGCGCCGCGCGGCCGATCCAGGCGGTGAAGGTGTTGCTGTTGGGGCCGGGCCACAGCGTATAGACGTCTTTGTAGGGATAGGACCGGGCCGCCGCGTCGATCTTCGAAATCGCCGCTTCGGCAGCGTCGCCGCTGATTTGCGCGATGATCTCGGGCGTGTTGCCGAACCATTGGCGGTCCGGCGGCTCGTTATGGATGGCCAGCGCCGACAGGCCGCGCCGGGCGCGCCAGCCGATCACTTCGTAGACCGTGTACTCCGTTGCATTGGCGGGTTTGGTCGCAATCCAGGTGTGGACGCCGAAGGCGCCGCGCCACTTGAAGGCGCGCGCTGCATATACCTGGACGAGCGCTTCCGGATGGGCGGCCGGGCTGGGTGCGAGGCCGGTGACGTCGCGCGATGCGTTCCACCACTCCACGCCGCGCACGTCGCTGGAGACGAGCAGCGTGAACGGCCCGGCCAGGAGGGCGAGCGCGACCGCGGAAAACCGGGCGAGCCAGCGGAAAAAGGCGCGGACGATGGGCATTTGAGGCACGCTGAATGGTCTCCCCGATCGGGTCAAAATTCCGTAAATGGCGCCGCCGCAGTGGACTTTGCTGCATCCTCGGCCATTATTCGGGAAGCCTTCCGGCTCGGCGGCGGGATTTGGCATCGTCGAACATGAAATATAGCTTTGCGTGGCACATATGACAGGGAAAACATGGCAGTTCTGGGTCGACCGTGGCGGCACCTTTACTGACATCGTCGCTCGGCGGCCGGACGGCCGGCTGGTCACGCACAAGCTGCTCTCGGAGAACCCCGAAAGCTATAAGGATGCGGCGCTCGAGGGCATCCGTCATCTGCTCGGAATCGGTACGCGCGATGTCATTCCGGCCGAGGCGATCGACGCGGTGAAGATGGGCACGACGGTCGCCACCAACGCGCTGCTCGAACGCAAGGGCGACCGCACCGTGCTTGTCACCACGAAGGGGTTCCGCGACGCGCTCCGCATCGGCTACCAGGCGCGGCCGCGCATCTTCGACCGGCATATCGTCCTGCCGGAGATCCTGTACGAAACCGTGGTCGAGGTCGAAGAGCGGGTCTCCGCTTCGGGCGAGGTGCTCGTGTCGCTCGACCTCGCCGCTGCCCGCAGCGGGCTGGAGACCGCCTTCGAGTCCGGCATACGGTCGGTCGCCATCCTGTTCATGCATGGCTACCGGTTCACCGATCACGAGCGTCAGGTGGCTGACCTCGCCCGCGCGATCGGATTCGCCCAAGTCTCGGCAAGCCATCAGACGAGCCCGCTGATGAAGCTGGTCAGCCGCGGCGACACGACGGTCGTGGATGCCTATCTGTCACCGATCCTGCGGCGCTATGTCGACCAGGTGGCCGGCGAGATGGGCGACGTACGCCTGATGTTCATGCAGTCGAACGGCGGCCTGACGGATGCCCGCCTGTTCCAGGGCAAGGACGCCATCCTGTCGGGTCCGGCCGGCGGCATCGTCGGCGCGGTGGAGACAGCAGCGCAAGCGGGCTTCGATAAGATCATCAGCTTCGACATGGGCGGCACGTCGACCGACGTCGCGCACTACGACGGCGAATACGAGCGCGCCTTCGAGACGCTCGTCGCCGGCGTGCGCATGCGGGCGCCGATGATGCAGATCCATACGGTCGCTGCGGGCGGCGGCTCGATCTGCGTGTTCGACG
>Ga0302046_10002784_pt1 | contig 16176 bp, 18 predicted proteins | sample RVTome_11_FD_200261 | JGI IMG/M metagenome (GOLD analysis project Ga0302046, IMG submission 200261) | Soil microbial communities from uranium-contaminated site in the Upper Colorado River Basin, Wyoming, United States - RVT147D111 (version 2) ...
AGATATTCGCGCGTGCGGCTGAGATAGAGCAGGAGATAGATGCCGATGTAATAGGCGATCAGCGCGGCGAGCCCGATCAATGGACCCGCGTTCTTTTTACCGCCGCCGCGGCTACTCCGGGCTAACGCGGCATAGATCTGATAGAGGATCTGCACCAGCATGCCGGCCATGGTCATCAAGATGAAATCGCGATTGACGATATGGCCGAGCTCATGCGCCACCACGGCGCGCTGCTCCTCCTCGCTCAAGAACTCGAAGATGCCCTGGGTGACCACGATGCGGGCATTCCCGCGCAACAGGCCATAGATGAAGGCGGTCGGGTTGCGGTCGGGGATGAAGCCGATCCTGGGTACGGTGAAGCGGTAGTCGCCGGCCACCTGATGGATGAGCTGGTGAATGCCGGGATAGCGCTCCTTGACTGCCGCGTCGTCGAGGAACTCGAGCTTATTGAACCAGCGCAGCGTCAGGTCGGAGAGCCAGGGACTGACCAGCCAGATGAGGAGATTGATGACCACGGTGAGCGCGATGGCGACGGTCAGATTGACCTCGCCGGCCGCCACCATGGCGGCGAGCACGCAGCCGATCACCATGCCGATCAGGATGCCGAAGGTGACGAGAGACGCAAAAAAGAGACGTGCCACGAAATCCCCCAGATGCGCGAGCGCGCGGGCGAGCTTAGCCGGGCCGCGGCTTACGCGCCTCTAGATTCGCGGAGGGGTCTTTGTCATTCTCGCGCAAGCGGGAATCCAGTAACCACTGTCCTTAGAAATGTTGCGAACGCCGGGATTACTAGATTGCCCGGTCAAGCCGGGCAATGACAGAGGGGGACGGTTTATTCCTTCGGCGCCGATCCTTCGGGGAGTAGGATCACGTGCTCCTGCTCCTCGGGATCGTTGCGCGCCACGATGGCGATCGCCGGTTCCGTGTCGCTGAGATTGACGGGCTGGTGGGGAACGTCGGGCGGAACGAAGATGAAGTCGCCGGCCTCGTTCACCACGCTCTTCTTCAGTCCCTCGCCATAACGCGTCTCGACCCGGCCTTGGATGAGATAGATGGCCGACTCGAAGCCTTTATGCACGTGCGGCTTGGCCGAACCACCTGGGGGGATAACAACCTTCAACAATGAGAGGCCTTTCGCGCCCGCGGTCTTGCCTGAGATGCCCGGAAAGATGGACAGAGCCTGTTTCGATTGGGTGGTCTCGACCCCGCGCACGGTCACGATGTCCTTGCCGTCGCGCTCGCCGATGATCACCGGCTCGGCTGACGCATTAGCCAGGAGCAATCCGCACGCGGCAAGTCCAAGCAAAAGCCTACGGCGCATCACCTGTCTCCTTCAGAGCCGCTTCATTTCTCCTCGGCGCGGTCGAATTGGGCGAGCTTGGCCCCGGCGGCGTCGAACAGGACCAGCGTGGCGCCGTGCTGCTCAAAGCTCTTGGCGGCCTCGAGTGTGGCGAAAAGGGCCGCTTCGGCGAGGAGGAGCCCCGGACAGCCTTTCCTGGTCGAGGCTATGGGACCGATCTTGATGTGGTTGCCCGAGACGGTATAGCCGCCGAAGAATTGGTTGCAGCCGCCGTTCCCGGAGATTTCGCCATCGGGCTTGAACTGGACCACCATGTGAATCCCGGAGGGGATTTCGGCCAAGCTCAGGAAGCTCGGACGCCACTCGCTGCCGGCAAGATCGGCGCCCATGGTCATGCCGGCCGTTCCGACCGCCAAGACCAACCCAAGCAGCATTTCATTCGCCACGCGCAAGCTCGCCGTAATTCCGCGCCGTGACCATATCGAGCGAGGCCCAGGCCCGCACATTAAATCTTTGCAACACCGCGGGAACGGTACCAGTCTAGTCGGCCGCAACAGGCAACGCTAAGGCTTGCGCATGACGGTCACGGAATTCACGCCGCTCGCTTCCACCATCGGCGGCGCGCTGATCGGCGCCGCCGCCGTGATGCTCATGGCGCTCACCGGGCGCATCGCCGGCATCAGCGGCATTCTCGGCCGGCTCTTGCCGCCTTACACGGGCGCCGATCCTTTCGGCGCTGCCGCGTTCGTGCTCGGGCTGATTGCCGCGCCCCTAGTCTATGCGGCGGTGGCGGGAGGCCCATTCGCGCAGACCGTGTCGGACAATGCGACCCTGATGGCCGCGGCCGGACTCTTGGTCGGCTTCGGCACGGGCTATGGCGGCGGTTGCACGAGCGGACATGGCGTGTGCGGGATGGCGCGGCTGTCGCCGCGCTCCCTTGTGGCGACGGCAATCTTCATGGCGACCGGCTTCGCCACGGTGTTCGTGATGCGTCATTTGATGGGAGGATGACCATGCGCGAAGCCGTCAATCTCCTGGCCGGCCTCATCTTCGGCCTTGGCCTCCTGATCTCAGGCATGGCCAACCCGGCAAAGGTCCAGAACTTCCTCGATCTCGCCGGCGCCTTCGATCCGAGCCTCCTTTTTGTGATGGCAGGCGCGGTCGTGGTGACGCTCGTGGGCTACCGGCTCGTCTTGCGTGCGCCAAAGCCCGTCCTCACTGAGCGGTTTCACCTTCCGGCGGTGAAGGACATCGATGCGCGTCTGGTTGGCGGCGCTGCCCTGTTCGGCGTCGGCTGGGGTCTCTCGGGATTTTGCCCGGGGCCCGCCATCACCTCGCTGGCCTTACTGGCAAAGGGGACGCTTGTGTTCGTGCCGGCCATGCTCGCCGGTATCGCGCTTGCCCGCCTCGTGGTGCGGGCAAGCGCCCCGGAGGCCCAGGCTCTAGCGCCATCGGAGTAACGGAAGCCCGGGACGAAACAGAAGCACTTAAGACAAAGAGCCTATATATAAGGCCGGAAAGAAGCAGAGGCTTCAGGACCCCGTAGCTCAGTCGGATAGAGCACCAGATTCCTAATCTGGGGGTCGCGCGTTCGAATCGCGCCGGGGTCGCCATTCATTCCCTCCCTTTGGCCATCCATCCGCGAGTTAGCAGCTAGCGCCATTGACCCGGTTGAGCTAAGTCAAACTGTGAGCCATGCGCGACGGGCGCATGTGCTCGATCTAATGGGGGGAAACCATGGATATCGTCGGAATCATCGTAGCGCTGGTTATCGGCGCGATCGCCGGCTGGCTGGCGGGAGTCATCGTCGAAGGAGGAGGGTTCGGCCTGCTCGTCAACATGCTGCTCGGCATCGTCGGCGCCTTCATCGCGGCGCTGCTGTTCCCGAGACTCGGTCTTGGCTTGACGCTCGGCGGAGGGGTCGTCGGCGCGATCGTCGCCTCCACGCTCGGAGCCGTGGTGCTGCTTCTTATCGTCAACTTGATACAGCGCCTCGTGTAGGCCGAAGCCGCAAGCGCGGCGCCTCAACTGCACGATGGCGGGTCAAGGAGCGTTGGCAGCCCTAGGCCAACGTTGAAGGGGTAGTTTGTGCCCGCGGCACCCTAGCGGGTGGGCATCGGCTTCTCGCCGCGATAGTCGTAGAAGCCGCGCTTAGTCTTCCGCCCGAGCCAGCCGGCCTCGACATATTTCACCAAGAGCGGACAGGGGCGGTATTTGGAATCGGCCAGCCCCTCGTACAGCACCTGCATGATCGACAGGCAGGTGTCGAGCCCGATGAAGTCGGCGAGCTGGAGCGGCCCCATGGGATGATGGGCGCCGAGCCGCATGGCGGTGTCGATGGCATCGACCGAGCCCACGCCCTCATAGAGCGTGTAGACCGCCTCGTTGATCATCGGCAGCAGGATGCGGTTCACCATGAAGGCGGGGAAGTCCTCCGACACGGCCACCGTCTTGCCGAGGGTCTCGACGAACTCCCTGGTGCGGCCGAAGGTCGAGTCCTCCGTGGCGATGCCGCGGATCATCTCGACCAGCTCCATCACCGGCGCGGGATTCATGAAATGCAGCCCGATGAAGTGCTCGGGCCGGTCGGTCGAAGCCGCCAGCCGCGTGATCGAGATGGACGAAGTGTTGGTGGCGACGATGGCGTCGGGGCTGAGGAAGGGACAAAGCGACACGAAGATCTTGCGCTTCACCGTCTCGTCCTCGGTGGCGGCCTCGATCACGAGGTCGGCGTCGCCGAGCCCGGCCAGCGTATCGGCATAGGTGATGCGGGCGAGCGTCTTCTGCCGCTCATCCTCGCTGATCTTGCCGGAGGCGACTTGGCGGGCGAGGTTCTTGTCGATGGTCCCGAGCGCCTGCTCGACCCGCTCCTTGGCGATGTCGTGGAGCGCCACGTCATAGCCGTGAAGAGCGACGACATGGGCGATGCCGCTGCCCATTTGGCCGGCGCCGATGATGCCGATCTTGCTAATGGGGGCCATGTCAGATTCTCCCTGCGCGGCTTCTTCGGCGCGGAGACCGCTGCCTTGAACTATGTCGTCCATGGTCATTCCTCTTGAACCCGCTTACGCTAATAGCCTGCCTTTTTGAGCTCGGCGTCGAGCTCGGGCAGGACCGTGAAGAGGTCGCCGACGAGGCCGTAGTCGGCGACCTGGAAAATGGGTGCGTCGGCATCCTTGTTGATGGCGACGATCACCTTGGAATCCTTCATGCCGGCGAGGTGCTGGATGGCGCCCGAGATGCCGACGGCGATATAGAGCTCCGGAGCCACCACCTTTCCGGTCTGCCCGACCTGATGATCGTTGGGCATATAGCCGGCATCGACGGCGGCCCGGCTCGCGCCCACGGCCGCGCCGAGGCGGTCGGCCAGCGGCTCGAGCAGGGTCTTGAAATTGTCGCCCGACTGCATGCCGCGGCCGCCGGAAATGACGATGCGCGCCGCGGTCAGCTCGGGCCGCTCGCTCACGGCGATCTCCGAGCCTTCGAAGCTCGAGAGGGAAAGGGCCGGCGGGGCGGGAATCGCCTCGATCGGGGCCGAGCCGCTCTCGCCGGCACTGGCGAAGGCGGTGGTGCGCACCGTGCCGACCACGACTTTGTCGGATGTCTCGACCGTCTCGAGCGCGTTGCCGGCATAGACCGGCCGCACGAAGGTGTTGGGCGACTTCACCTCGACGATGTCAGAGATCTGGGCCACATCGAGCATGGCGGCGACCCGGGGCAGGACGTTCTTGCCCATGGTCGTCGCCGGCGCGAGCAGCACGGCGTAATTCTGCATCAGCGGCAGGACGGCAGCAGCCGCTTCTTCGGCGAGACGCTGCGAGAGATGCGGGGCTTCGGCGAGGAGGATTTTGCGCACGCCGTCGAGCTTGGCAGCCTGCTCGGCTACCCCGCGACAGTCCTGGCCAACGATGAGAATGTCGACGTCGCTGCCGAAGGCACGCGCGGCGGTGAGCGCCTTGGCGGTCGCCGGCGCCAGGCTCTTATTGTCGTGCTCTGCCAGCAGAAGGACTGCCATCTCTAGAGAACTCCCGCCTCGTTCTTCAGCTTGTCGACGAGCGCGGCGACGCTATCGACCTTGATCCCCGCTTCGCGGGTCTTGGGCTCGGCAACGGAAATCACCTTGAGGCGCGGCGCGATATCGACGCCGAGCGCCTCGGGCGTGGTCTCGTCGATCGGCTTCTTCTTCGCCTTCATGATGTTGGGAAGCGAGGCGTAGCGCGGCTCGTTGAGCCTAAGATCGGTGGTGACCACAGCGGGCTTGGCCAGGATGAGCGTCTCGAGGCCGCCATCGACCTCGCGCACCACTCTCAACTTGGCGCCGTTGAGCTCGATCTTGGAGGCGAAGGTGCCTTGCGGCCAGCCGAGCAGCCCGGCCAGCATCTGTCCCGACTGATTGCAGTCGTCGTCGATGGCCTGCTTGCCCATGATGACGAGGTCGGGCTTCTCGTTATCGACCACGCGCTTCAAGAGCTTGGCGACGGCGAGCGGCTCGACGCTCTGGTCGGTCTTGACGAGAATGGCGCGGTCGGCGCCCATGGCGAGCGCGGTGCGCAACGTATCTTGGGATTTGACGCTGCCGATGGAAACGGCAACGACCTCCGTCGCCTCGCCCCGCTCCTTAATGCGGACGGCTTCCTCGACGGCGATCTCGTCGAACGGATTCATCGACATCTTGACGTTGGCGAGGTCGACCCCGCTCCCGTCCGACTTGACGCGGACCTTGACGTTGAAATCGACGACCCGTTTCACGGGAACGAGAATTTTCATGCGGCCATTGTTCCCCGCACGTTTATGACCGGCCCCCCTAGCCCAGCCATCTCGCACTTGCGAAATGGCGGCGACCGTACTGCCGGACCTGGCTCAAGTCAATGGTTTCCGGGCATTTAGGGTGGGTTTTTACGCGCCGCCCCGGGTCTTGTCGAACAAGACTACGCCGCGCCGCCGCATGAACAGGATCAACACGGCTCCGGCCAGAAGCCCGCCGATATGGGCCCACCAGGCCACGTTCTCCTCGCCTTCGAACAGGAGGTTGCCGAACTGCGCGGCAATCCAGATGCCGAGCGCCCAAGCCGCCGTGATCCTGATGGGAATGCGCCACAGCGCCAGCACCCAGACCTTCACCTTGGGATGCAGGATGAGATAGGCGGAGATGACGCCGGCGACCGCGCCCGACGCCCCGATCAGCGGCAGATCGGAGGTTGGATTCATCCAGGAGTGGAGCACGGCGGCGAAGATCCCGCACATCAGGAAGAACATGATGAAGCGCACGTGCCCCATGGCGTCCTCGATATTGTCGCCGAACACCCACAGGAACAGCATGTTGCCGAGGAGATGGATCCAGCTCCCGTGCAGGAACATGTAGCTGACGAGGGTGAAGCGCTCGGGCATGAAGACGCCGGTGGCGAACATCGTCCCCTGGTCAACCCCGTCGGCCATCAACTTGGCCGGGATGACGGCGAAGGCCGCCGTGTTCTCCTCGTCCAGGGGAATGACCCAGCCGGTCTCGAAGATCGCATAGATGGCGACGTTGAGGACGATCAGCGCCACCGTCACATATTGATAGTGGATGCGCTTTAGCGGGTTGGTGTCGTGGAGGGGTATGAACACGGATAATTCGTTCCCCGCGTCAGCGGTTCTTGCCGGGCACCCAGGTTACGTCGGACTTTCCCTTGTCGTTGGCGTAGCGGGCCGCGACGAACAGGAAGTCCGACAGCCGATTGATATAGCGAAGAGCGCCAGCGCCGACCGTCTCGCCCTTCCTGGCGGCGAGCGCCACCATGAGGCGCTCGGCCCGGCGCGAGATGGTGCGGGCAAGATGCAGGAAGCTCGCGGCAGGCGACCCGCCCGGCAGCACGAAGGAGCGCAAGGGTTGAAGCTCGCGGTTGAGCGTGTCGATCTCGCGTTCCAGCCGCGCGACCTGGGCGTCGGTCACTTCGAGCCGGCCGCGCGCGTCCTTGGTCTGGTCGGGGAAACAAAGATCGGCGCCGAGATCGAACAGATCGTTCTGAATGCGCGCGAGCATGGCGTCGAGGGCGGGATGGCCCTCTCTGGTATGGAGGCGCGCAATGCCGATGGCGGCGTTGGTCTCGTCGAGCGTGCCATAGGCCTCGACCCTGAGGTCGTATTTCGCCACACGCCGGCCGGAACCGAGCGCGGTCGTGCCGTCGTCGCCGGTGCGCGTGTAAATCTTAGAGAGAACTACCATTGTGCCCGCCTCGGGAAACCAAAGTTCCGCGGGTCATGCCGAACCTTGTCATAGCTTAGCGCAGCTTGGCGCTGAAGGCGATCAAGCCTTCGTTAGGAACGCTACTTGCCGGCCAGGTAGATTGCGGCCATCACGAGGCAAAGCGCGATGAATTGCAGCACCACGCGCCAGCGCATGAGGAGTTGGCTGGTGTTGGGGCTCCCCCCGCGCATCATGTTCCAAAGCCCAAGCAGGAGCACGATGCCGACCGCGGCAAGGGCGAGCGGAATGGCGAAGTTCCTCAGTATTTCCATGGTTGGCCCCCCTTCGGGCCGTCGCAATCTAGCGCAGTGGCACTCTAATTGCGCGCCGCGATGGCGTCGAGTGCGCGGGTCGGTAGGACGCGGCGGAGAAGCGCGGCCGCGTAGGTCGGCAAGGTAACGTAATAACGGCGTTTTGGGTTGCGGCTTTCCAGCGCGTGCACGAGCTTGAGCGCTACCGCCTCGGGTCCGAGCTTGAAGGTCTGGTCGCCGCCATCCTCGAGCCGCGCGATGCGGGCGCGATAGATCTCGCGATGGGCCGAGCCCTCGAGGTCGATGTTGCGGCGATAGGCTTCGAGTGCATGATCGAGGAAACGGGAGGCGATGGGGCCCGGCTCGATTAGGACGATCCTGATGCCGGTCGCGGCAAGCTCCATGCGGAGAGAGTCGGCGAGCGCCTCGACGGCGAATTTCGAGGCGCAATAGGCGCCGCGATAAGGCGCCGAGACGAGGCCCAGAACCGAGGAGCAGAACACGATGCGCCCCCCGCCTTGCTGCCGCATGGCGGGGATGATGCGGCGCGTGAGATCGTGCCAGCCGAAGAAGCCCGCCTCGAACTGGTCGCGGAGCACGTCACGCCGCAAATCCTCGACCGCGCCAGGCTGGCCATAGGCGCCGTTGTTGAAGAGGGCGGTGAGCTTGCCTCCCGTTGCGGCCAGCACCTGCTCGGCGGCCGCTTCGATCGAGTGAGGCTCGGCATAATCGAGATAGAGGCTCTCGACCCCCTCCTCGTCGCGGAGCCGCGCCATGTCTTCAGGCTTCCGCGCCGTGGCGAACACGCGCCAGCCGCGTGTCTTCATCTCGCGCGCCGACGCCAAGCCGATGCCCGACGAGCAGCCGGTAATGAGAACGCTCCGCTCGCTCATCAGCGGTTGAGGAACCAGATCGCGAAATTCAACCCTGCGGCGAATGAGACCCAGAGCAGGAGCGGGATGAGCAGCAACGAAGCCACGCGGCTTAAGCGATCGAACAGCACGATGGTGATGGCAATGGCGATCAGGAAAGCCATGATCACACCGAGCCCGAGCGCCGGGCTGTGCAGCCAGAAGAAGGCGACCGACCACAGCACGCCTACGACGAGCTGGATGAAGAACCAGATCATCGCCAGTGTGTGGTCCGACTCCTTGCCGGGTGCGTGCCAGACGAACCACGCGGCGAGCGCGCTCAGCATATAGAGGATGGTCCAAGCGACGGGGAAGACGCTGTTCGGCGGGGTGAAACCGGGCTTCGCCAGCGTGGCGTACCAATCGAGATTGGGCCTGGTCAGCGCGCTCCCGATCGACAGAGCGGCAAGGCAGCCCAGGGCCGCGAGTATCGGAACAACAAATGGCGGCATGTCTACCGAGGACCGCACGGGCTTGGTTTTCCGCGTGCGCTTAGCCCCTGGGCGGTCGCGGGCCATCAGTCCTCCAAAAGGCGCCGGGCGATGACATGGGCCTGGATCTCGGCGGCGCCCTCGAAGATGGAGAGGATGCGCGCGTCGCATAAGACCCGGCTCACCGGATATTCGAGGGCGAAGCCGTTGCCGCCATGAATCTGGAGCGCATTGTCGGCGGCGGCCCAGGCCACCCGCGCGGCGAGCAGCTTGGCCATGCCCGCTTCCAGATCGCAGCGGCGGCCGGCATCCTTTTCGCGCGCGGCAAAATACGTGAGCTGGCGCGCGAGCAAGATCTCGGCCGCCATCATGGCGAGCTTGTCGGAGACGCGCGGGAAACAGATGATCGGCTTGCCGAACTGCACGCGCTCCATGCCGTAACGCAGCCCGAGGTCGAGCGCCGATTGCGCCACGCCGATGGCCCGAGCCGCGGTCTGGATGCGCGCCGCCTCAAAGGTCTGCATCAATTGCTTGAAGCCCTGGCCCTCGACGCCGCCCAAGAGATTGGCGGCCGGCACGGCAAAGCCGTCGAAGGAGATGTCGTACTCCTTCATGCCGCGATAGCCGAGCACCTCGATCTCGCCGCCGGTCATGCCTTCGGCCGGGAAGGGATTGTCGTCGGTGCCGCGCGGCTTGGGCGCCAGGAACATCGACAGGCCGCGATAGCCCTTCTCCTTGGGGTCCGTACGCGCCAGCACGGTCATCATGTCGGCGCGGGCGGCATGGGTGATCCAGGTCTTCTGCCCGGTGATGCGATAGACATCGCCGTCCTTGACCGCCCGGGTGGTGAGCGAAGCAAGATCGGAGCCGGTATTGGGTTCGGTGAACACCGCCGTGGGCAGCACCTCGCCGGAGGCGATCTTGGGCAGCCATTCCTCTTTCTGCGCGTCGGTGCCGCCATTCAAGATCAGTTCCTCGGCGATCTCCGAGCGCGTGCCGAGCGAGCCGACGCCGATATAACCGCGGCTAAGCTCCTCGGAGACGACGCACATCGCCTCCTTGCCAAGGCCGAGCCCGCCATACTCCTCAGGCAGCGTGAGGGAGAACACGCCGAGCTCGCTCATCTGGGCGATCAGCGGCATCGGCACATATTCGTCTTTGAGGTGCCAGTCTTGCGCATGCGGCACCACTTCGGCTTCGGAGAAGCGGCGCATCTCGTCGCGGATCGCTTGCAGCGTTTCGTCGAGGCCGGTATCGCCGAAGGCGGCGGTGCCCTGGCTTTCCTTGATCAGTTCGACGACGCGGGCGCGGGTCTCAGGCGTGGCGCTTTTGATCAGCGCACGGACCGAGGGTGTGAGGAAGGCGGTCTGGTCCTGTTCCTTGACGCCAAGCTCGTGCATCCGCGCCGTCTCGCCTTGGCTCATCATCACGCCGCCGAAGAGCTGGGAGAGATATTCGGCAGCGCCGATCCGGGCGAGCAGGCTCTCCATCTCGCCGAACCTGCCCTCCCCCTCCATGCGCCGCGCATAGCTTGCCAGTTGGATAATCGCCTCGACGTAAGTGGCGATCCAGGCGAGGCCGTGGGCGGCGCGCTGCTCCCGCTCGAGCAGGGCAGCATCGATCTTGCCGCCTTGGGAGACCTTGGCGGCGACGGCTTCGATGGCGCGGCCGCGCAAGATGGTGGCGGCCTTGGCCGCCTCGTCGAGGAGAGGAATAAGCTCGGGCGTGGCAAGCGCCCCGCTTCCCGTCACGGTTTCGGCGACAGTCAAGATTCGGCTCCCGGCATGAGGCTACGATTTCGCGCACACCGAAGCGTGCTCCGCGTCAGGAGTCAAATCTGAATTGCGCCTTGGATCCAGGAGGCTTTAGAGCCTGGCTGTCTCGCCCTCGACCACCGTCTCCTGGACGATCCCGGACCATGTCCTGGCCGGCTCGGCCTCGGCGGGAGCGGCAGAAGCAGGCTCAGCCTCTTGCCTCGGGGGTTCGACCGGGATGGCCGCCGCCTCGACACTTTCGAGCGGCTTGATCGCAGCCAGAAGCTCATCGAGCTTGTGCAACGCTATGTAGTATTTGTTCGCCTTGAGCTGTCTCTCAACGTCCTCGCGCAGTTCCAGGATCTGCTCGGCCAGGTCCTTCGTCACCAGCGGATTTGCCATGGTACCCCCTCTATGAATGCAGCTCACGCCACAAGCTGCAAGTTCGACCATCTTGGCCGGTTACAAATAAGAGTCGACCCGGTAGGACGCGAGACAGGCCGGAGCCGCCAAACCCACAACTGTTGAACGTTGAAAAGAGTTCCTAGCCGCCGTGCATCTGTCAGAACTGCCCGTAGGTTGCGCCTTCATCCCGCCTCGAAACTCGTGATCCCATAAATGGCGTTAAGCGGTAGGCCGGGATCCCCGCGCAGATACATGCGCTCGCAGGCAAATTCTGGACGCATGTCATGCTTGCCGGCAAGCCTGAGGGCGGCCTGGTTCGGCTCCGGAATGTCAATAGACACCGGCTCACCAATGGCGTGATTGCAGAGCGCGTCGAATAGAGCCTCGGCGATCTCGGGCTGCTCGGCGAAGAGCGGCCCGATCTTGTAACCGACGCGGCATTTCCGCAGGACGCCATAGCCCTTCAGTTGGTCTCCATCGACCAAAGCCAAGCCGACCGCATGCGGCTGGCGGATCCAGCGTTCGAGAAAACGATCGCGGGAAGCGAAAAAATGCCTGCGGTCGTAAGCGGCGAGCTTAGCGAATGGGATTTGTGCGAGCGGAACAATTTCCGGAATCAGGCCCTGTGCGCTCTTCGGGGTGAAAATGTAACGGATGCTGCGATGCGCGGTCCGATAGCCGAGCCGCTCATATTTCTCGACCATGTTCTCGACGCCATCGAGGCCGGCGTTGCGCTGGCCGATATGCCCTAGCCGGGCCTGCGTCAGGGCGAGCCCATAGCCCTTTCCGCGATAGGCCCGTTCGACAATGTAGAGCCCGCAAAAGGCGAAATGCTCGTCATAGATCAGAGCCGAGCCACGCGCGATCGGCCGGCCATCGAGCACGCCCATGAAGAAGCCGTTGGGATCGATGGCGTAGAAACACGCAGCGTCGTTCAGCCCCGGATTCCAACCTTCCCTGGCTGCCCAGTCGATAACCGCCTCGACCTCCGAGAGCGGCATCGTTTCGATTCGGTAGCCTTGCGGCGCGGCCATTCCGATGCGGCGTGTATTCGAGGCTTGGAGACTTAACCGCCGTGCATCTGGCGGCTCGCCTCGAGCACGTCCTCGAAGGTCCTGAGGCCCGTGCACGGCGCGCTCACGAGAACCGCCATGTTGCCCGGCCGGTGCTCGTTCTTCCACATGCGCATATGGGCTTTGGGGATCTGCTCCCAGGGAAACACCTCGCTCATGCAAGGATCGATGCGCCGCTCGACCACGAGCCGGTTGGCCTGGCTCGCCTGAAGGAGATGGGCGAAATGGGAGCCCTGGATGCGCTTCTGGTGCATCCACACATAGCGGGCGTCCATGGTGAGGTTGTAGCCGGTGGTGCCGGCGCAGAACACGACCATGCCGCCACGCTTCACCACGAAGCAGGAGACCGGGAAGGTTGCCTCGCCGGGATGCTCGAACACAGAATCGACATTGACGCCCTTGCCGGTGATCTCCCAGATCGCCTTGCCGAAGGCGCGGACCTCCTTGGCCCAGGCGTCATATTCGGGGGTGCCGACGGTCGGCATCTGGCCCCAGCACTTGAAGTTGTTGCGGTTGATCACGCCCTTGGCGCCGAGCGACATGACGAAGTCGCGCTTCTCGTCGTCGGAGACAATGCCGATGGCATTGGCGCCGGCGGTGGCGCAGAGCTGAGTGGCCATCGAGCCAAGGCCGCCTGACGCGCCCCACACCAGCACGTTGTGGCCGGGCTTTAAGGTGTGCGGCCGATGGCCGAACAGCATGCGATAGGAGGTCGCGAGCACGAGCGTGTAGCAGGCGGCCTCTTCCCAGGTGAGATGCTTCGGCCGCTCGAGCAGCTGGCGATCCTGCACCCGGCAGAATTGCGCGAAGGAGCCGTCAGGCGTCTCGTAGCCCCAGATGCGCTGGCTGGGCGAGAACATCGGGTCGCCGCCATTGCACTCCTCGTCGTCGCCGTCGTCCTGATTGCAGTGGATGACAACCTCGTCGCCGACCTTCCAGCGTTTGACCTTGGAGCCAACCGCCCAGACGATGCCCGACGCGTCCGAGCCGGCGATGTGAAAGGGATGCTTGTGGCCGTCCAAGGTCGACACCGGTTTGCCGAGCGAGGCCCAGACGCCGTTGTAATTGACGCCGGCGGCCATCACCAACACGAGCACCTCGTGAGAATCGAGCTCCCAGGTCGGCACCACCTCGACCTGCATGGCCTCGTCGGGAGGGCCGTGCCGCTCTTTGCGGATGGCCCAGGCATACATGTTCTTAGGCACATGGCCGAGCGGGGGAATCTCGCCGATCTCATAGAGATCTTTGACCGCGCCCGCGGGCGCGGCCGTTGCTTGAGATACTGCGGCCAGCGACATCTCATTCATCCGATGATCCCCCCCAGTCGACACTTGCTCGGTTTGTTTTTGCACTGCGATAATTGTCCGCTATTCATCTCGCGACTGCAACATATTTGCGACGGGCACCCTTAACGCGCAAAAGGGCCGCAATGGCGCCCCTTCACTGCCAAAAAATCCACAACTTCCGGAATGTCCGGCCAGCCGGCTTAGCAAAAACCGAGCGCGCTGCCCAGAGGTCAAAATAGGTTGATCTGGTCCGGCAGGAACCCCCGCGGAGCCTACGCGTTTCCCGAGTGTCCGGCGCCAACGGCAAGTTCACCGCGATAAGGCCGTGGCGCTTGGACTTCCCCCAAAGACCTTTCCGGAAGGAGAGTCCAATGAGACTGAAAATTGCCCTTTTGACTACCGCCCTCGCCTTCGGGCTCGGCATGCCTGCGGCTATCGCCGAGGATGCCCCCGGCGCGACGGATGACATCACCATCGCTGGCGCCGCCACCGAGGATCCCGCCATGCAGAAGGACGAAAGCCAAGGTGCGCCCGACCAAGGCGAGGCTGCAACGCCCGACGACGGCGGAGCTGCACTCCAGCAGGAGCCGCCCAAGAGCGATGAGGATGCCCAGTAGTTAGTTCGGCTTACTAAGCCGCAAAGTTTGCGGCGTTAGTTGGGAAAGGCGGCGCCTCGTAGGCGTCGCCTTTTTCTTTTGGCTCCTGGAGCTTCATGATTTATCAGGCGAGGCGGGCCATGTTGCCCTGAATCGGCGGGCGTGCTTCGATGCCTGCCAAGCCAAGCCTTCGAGCAAGACCATGAGCGGAAAGTCATCCAAGCGGGACAAGCCCTGGCTGTTCCGCACCTATGCCGGCCATTCCACGGCCAAGGCTTCCAACGAGCTTTACCGGAAGAACCTCGCCAAGGGGCAGACCGGGCTTTCGGTTGCCTTCGATCTGCCGACCCAGACCGGCTACGACCCCGACCATCCGCTCGCCCGCGGCGAGGTCGGCAAGGTGGGCGTGCCGATTTCCCATCTCGGCGACATGCGGAGCCTGTTCGAGGGCATTCCGTTGGCTGAGATGAACACCTCGATGACCATCAACGCCACGGCGGCCTGGCTGCTCGCGCTCTATGTCGCGCTGGCCGAGGAGCAGGGCGCGGCCAAGTCGAAGCTCACCGGCACGGTGCAGAACGACATCCTCAAAGAGTACCTCTCGCGCGGCACCTACGTGTTTCCGCCGGCGCCATCGCTGCGGCTGATCAAGGACGTGATCGTGTTCACCGCGCGCGACATGCCGAAATGGAACCCGACCAATGTCTGTTCCTACCATTTGCAGGAAGCGGGAGCGACGCCGGTCCAGGAGCTTGCCTTCGCGCTGGCCACCGCCGAGGCCGTGCTCGACGAGGTGAAGAACTCTGGCGAAGTGCCGGCGGAGGATTTTCCCCGCGTGGTTGGCAGCATGAGCTTTTTCGTCAATGCCGGGGTGCGCCTCATCACCGAAGTCTCCAAGATGCGCGCCTTCGTCGATCTGTGGGACGAGATCGCGGAGACTCGCTATGGCGTCGCGGACCCGAAGCTCCGCCGCTTCCGCTACGGCGTGCAGGTCAACTCGCTGGGGCTGACCGAGCAGCAGCCGGAGAACAACGTCTATCGCATCCTCTTGTCGATGCTGGCGGTGACGCTGTCGAAGAAGGCGCGCGCGCGCGCCGTGCAGCTTCCCGCCTGGAACGAGGCGCTCGGCCTGCCGCGCCCCTGGGACCAGCAATGGTCCTTGCGGCTCCAGCAGATCGTGGCCTACGAGACGGATCTTCTCGACCATGGCGACATCTTCGACGGCTCGGTCGAGATCGACCGCAAGGTCGAGGAACTGAAAGAGGAGGCCCGCGCCGAGCTCGCCAAGCTCCAATCCATGGGCGGGGCGGTGGCTTCCATCGACTATATGAAAGAGGCGCTGATTGCGTCCAACGCGGCGCGTGTCGAGGCGATCGAGAAGGGCGAGCAGATCCTGGTCGGCGTCAACGCTTATACCGAGACCGAGGCGTCGCCACTGTCCGCCGGCGGCATCGAAGGCATTCTCACCGTGCCGGAGTCGGTCGAGATCGGGCAGGTCGCGGCTTTGCAAACCTGGCGGCAGCGGCGCGACGAGAAGGCGGTGCGGCAGGCGCTGGTCGATTTGAAATCCGCCGCCGCCGAGGGCCGCAACATCATGCCGCCGTCGATCGAGGCCGCCAAAGCCGGGGTCACCACCGGCGAATGGGGCCAGGTGCTGCGCGAGGTGTTCGGCGAGTATCGCGCGCCGACCGGCATCCACGCCAAGCACCACATCGACAAGGCAAGGCTCGAAGACGTGCGCCGGCAGGTGGAGGAGGTCTCAGGCCGGCTCGGCAGGACGCTCACCTTCGTGGTCGGCAAGCCCGGGCTCGACGGGCATTCCAACGGCGCCGAGCAGATCGCCGTGCGCGCTGCCGATGTCGGCATGGAGGTCGTCTATGACGGCATCAGGCTCACCCCCGCCGAGATCGTGGAGCAGGCCAAGGAGGCCCGCGCTCATGTGG
>Ga0302046_10002785_pt1 | contig 16176 bp, 16 predicted proteins | sample RVTome_11_FD_200261 | JGI IMG/M metagenome (GOLD analysis project Ga0302046, IMG submission 200261) | Soil microbial communities from uranium-contaminated site in the Upper Colorado River Basin, Wyoming, United States - RVT147D111 (version 2) ...
TTTGCGCCCCGACGCACCGATGTTCGGCAGCGGTTCGTCGAGTACTTGGAACGTGTCCTGACCGCACAACCCGAGTGATGGGGACCGCGCCGGAGGGTGCCCGAGTTGCAACCTGGCTGCGTGACTACGGCCACCGCCTTGTCGTTGCCGCGGAAAAAATCGACAAGAATATCGGTGTCGAGAAGGATTGGCCGCGCCATAGCTATTCCCTGTCCCATTCGCCTCGCATGGCCTTGAAGTCGGGAGGGTCTGTACGGTCCTTCCAGATGCCGGCGACCTCATGCAACACCGCTTCTCGCCGGCTGCGGCCCGCTTGATGGATGAGGCGATCGATGGCCTCGCGGATGATCTCGCTCTGCTTTTTCCCGGAACTCTCGGCAATCGCAGCCAGCTCGTCACGTTGGCGCTCCGTCAGGTAGATCTGTGTCCGTACCATGCCGCACCTCTAATGCTGTATACATTGGCACTATACATCGTCATCCCGTAAACCAGCCTTCGCCCTCCATCCGCAACGGGGTAACCGAGTGGGAGTGGTGGCGGCAGGCGGTGGGGCGGGTGAGCCGATCCGCGCGGCGTGTCACTCGGGTCGCGAGCGAATGAGATCTCTGCCAGGCATTTCGCCAGCGGTACCACCTTGACCCGCTCATGGAGCCGATACTGCTCCGTGCCGGGGTAGACCACGGTGAGGGCGGCGAGGTCCAGGTCCTGGAGGGCGAGGTCGCGGGGGTCTGTCAAGTCGAAGAAGGTGGATCCCTCCCTCCAGCTCTTGTGCAGCTCCCGCGCCAACGTCGTCTTTCCCACCTGCCGGGCGCCGATGAGGCCGGCCACGGGAAACTCGCTCAGGAGGGCGCGGAGGTGTCGGAGGTGAGTAGGACGGAGAGCATGGCATCGAGACCCTACCACGAGAAACGGGGGCAAGACTCCTTGTTTTCATGGTTGTTCATCCCCGTCCTCGCGCGCAGCCAGAGCTGGATTGGAGGGGGCGTGCACCATCGAATTCCGTGGCCATCGCCCGGCGGCGGTAGGCGCCGCCGCTTTTCCTGGCGCGAATAGGTCGAGAGGCTCTCGGGCCAGGGCGAGTCGCTCTTTCTTTCCTCCTCCGGTCGCGATAGGAACGGCCCCATGAACGAGGCGATGACTGTCGCGGGGTTGGGCGAGGAGGGGATCATCGCCCTCATCGCACGCGCCTGCCCGACGGCCGGACCCGGCATGGTGATCGGCATCGGCGACGACGCGGCGGTTCTGAACGCCACGGCGGGCCGCACGGTGGTCACCACCGACCTGCTGGTGGAGGGGACCCACTTCGACTGGCGCTACAGCTCGCCGGCGGACGTGGGCCACAAGGCCCTGGCGGTGAACCTCTCGGACGTGGCCGCGATGGGCGCGGTGCCCGGGCTGTTCTTCCTCTCCCTCGGCCTGCCGCCGGGGACGGCGGTGGCCGACGTGGAAGGCTTTGCCCAGTCCATGGGGGCGCTGGCGCGGGCCAGCGGTATTTGGCTCGCGGGCGGCGACACGGTGGCGGCGCCCGCCGGCTGGGTGGTGTCGATCACCCTCCACGGGCAATGCCGGGCCGAGCCGGTGCGCCGCGCCGGGGCGCGGCCCGGCGACCTCCTGTGCGTCAGCGGCACCCTCGGCGAGGCGGCGGCCGGCCTGCGCTGGCTGGCGGGCGGCCGGCCGGTCGCCGGCCCGGCGTCGGCCTGGGTAGCGCGCCACCGCCGGCCCGAGCCGCGTCTCGCCCTCGGCCAGTGGCTCGCCGAGCATGGCCTGGTCTCGGCGATGCTCGACCTCTCCGACGGCCTGGCCACCGACGCGCCGCGCCTCGCCGCCGCCTCCGGCTGCGGCCTGGACATCGACCTTGACACCCTGCCGATCGACCCCACTCTGATTGACAGTTTCGGTGTCGCGGCTGCGCGCCGCCTGGCCCTGGCCGGTGGCGAGGACTTCGAGCTACTGTTCACCGTTCCTCTGGACCGGTACGGCGCGCTGGTCGGGGTCCCGGTGACCGAGATCGGCCGGGTCACGGCGGCAGGGACGCGCTGGCTGGACGCCGGCCATGAGCAGCCTCCGCCGCGGGCCATCGACCACCACTTTCCCCTTTCCTGACAGGCGACCGCCATGAGCAAAACCAAAGACGAGGAACCCGTAGACGAGGGATTCCAACTCCCGGAGAGCCTGCCCCTGCTGCCGGTGCGGGACGTGGTGGTGTTCCCCTACATGATCCTGCCCCTGTTCGTGGGGCGTGAGGCCTCCCTGCGGGCGGTGGAGGCGGCTATGGCCGGGGACCGCCTGATCATGCTCGCCACCCAGAAGGACTTCCGCGAGGAGGACCCCACCGCCGACAGCATCTACAACATCGGTACGGCGGCGATGATCATGCGCATGCTCAAGCTGCCGGACGGCCGCATCAAGCTCCTCATTCAGGGGGTGACCAAGGCGGCGATCACCGCGGTGCAGCAGCAGAGTCCGTACTTCCAGGTCGCGCTGGAGCAGCTCTCCGACCCCGAGGAGGTGCCCACCACCATGGAGATGGAGGCGCTGATGCGCACCGTCAAGGAGCAGCTCTCCAAGGTGATCGCCCTCGGCAAATCGATCATCCCGGACATCCTGGTCCTGGCAGAGAACATCGACGAGCCCGGCCGCCTGGCCGACCTGATCGCGTCCAACCTCAACCTGCGCATCGAGCAGGCGCAGCGCATCCTGGAGGAGATGGACGTCGTCAAGCGCCTCACCCTGGTCTCCGAGATCCTCTCCACCGAGATCGAGCTGCTGTCCATGCAGCAGAAGATTCAGGACGAGGCCAAGGGCGAGATGGACAAGCTGCAGCGCGAATACTTCCTGCGCGAGCAGCTCAAGGCGATCCAGCGCGAGCTGGGCGAGGGCGGCGAGCTGTCCGACGAGATCGCGGCCCTGCGCGAGAAGATCGCCGCGGCGAAGATGCCCGCCAAGGTCGAGGAGGAGGCCTTAAAACAGGTCAACCGCCTGGACAAGATGCACCAGGACGCGGCGGAGGCGGGGATCATCCGCACCTATCTGGAGTTGATGGTCGAGCTGCCGTGGAAGAAGCAGAGCCGCGACAACCTCGACCTGCCGAAGGCGGCGGAGATCCTCGACGAGGACCACTACGGCCTGGAGGAAGTGAAGGAGCGCATCCTCGAGTACCTAGCGGTGCGCAAGCTCAAGGGCAAGAAGATGAAGGGGCCAATCCTGTGCTTCGTCGGCCCGCCGGGGGTGGGCAAGACGTCGCTCGGCAAGTCGATCGCCCGCGCCCTGGGACGCAAGTTCTACCGCATCTCCCTGGGCGGCATGCGCGACGAGGCGGAGATCCGCGGCCATCGCCGCACCTACGTCGGCGCCCTGCCCGGGCGGGTGATCCACGGCATCCATCAGTCGAAGACCAACAACCCGGTATTCATGATGGACGAGGTGGACAAGCTCGGCACCGACTTCCGCGGCGACCCGGCGTCGGCACTCCTGGAGGTCCTCGACCCGGAGCAGAACGACTCGTTCGTCGACCACTACCTGGCGGTCCCCTTCGACCTGTCCAACGTGATGTTCATCACCACCGCCAACTGGATCGACCCGGTCCCGCCGCCCCTGCGCGATCGGATGGAGATCATCAACCTCTCCGGCTACACCTTGGAGGAGAAGGTGGCGATCGCCCGGCGCTACTTGCTACCTCGCCAGATCGAGGAGAATGGCATCAACGCACAGCAGCTCCACCTCAGCGACAAGACCCTGGAGGCGATCATCGCCTCGTACACCCGCGAGTCCGGGCTGCGCGCCTTGGAGCAGCGCATCGGCCAGATCGCGCGCAAGGTGGCGCGGCGGGTGGCGGAGGGCAAGGCCGGTATGACCCGGGTCACCCCCGGGAACCTCACCAAGTACCTCGGCGTGCCGCGTTTCGAGGAGGAGATGGAGCTCACCGAGGATCAGGTGGGGGTGGCCACCGGCCTGGCCTGGACGCCCACCGGTGGCGAGCTGCTGTTCATCGAGGCGACCAAGGTGCCAGGCAAGGGTGGGCTCACCCTCACCGGCCAGCTCGGTGACGTGATGAAGGAGTCGGTGCAGGCCGCCTTCACCTTCGTGAAGTCGCGTGCCAAGGAGCTGGGGATCCCGCCCAAGCGGTTCCAGGAGAACGACATCCACATTCACTTCCCGGCCGGCGCCATCCCCAAGGACGGCCCCTCGGCGGGGATCGCGGTGGCGTGCGCCATCGCCTCGATCCTCACCGGCCACGAGCTGCGCCACCGCATCGCCATGACCGGCGAGATCTCCCTGCGTGGCCGCGTGCTGGCGATCGGCGGGCTGAAGGAAAAGGCCTTGGCGGCGGTGCGCGCCGGCATCGATACGGTGATCATCCCGCAGCCCAACGTCAAAGACCTGGAGAAGATGCCGGCGACGGTGAAGCGCCGCATCCGCTTCGTGCCGGTCGAGCAGGCCGACCAGGTCCTGGAGCAACTGCTGATCCGACCCCGCCAGCAGCGCACCACCCCCCCTGCGCGTCGCCAGCCTCCCAGCCGCGCCGCGACTGCGTAAGCCGGCAAGGCTGCGCGTGCGCATGGCGGGAGAGCCGGGCGACCCGTCACTCCCATTGCTGATCCCGCCCTTCCGGCACCAAGAGCGGACCGGTACCCTGGCGCCTGCCATGGCCCGCTGGCCTGTCATCCTCCTCCTGCCGCTCGTCGCATGCGTCACCCCGCAGCCGGCGCCGCCGGCGGGCTGGCTCAACCACTATAGCGGCAGACAGGTCGAGCGCCTCCCCTTGGATTTGCTGCTCGACAAACCGCGCTTCGCTCGGCCCGACAACATCATCCCGATCACCCTCGCGGTCGGCGCCCACTCCAGCCACCATCTGGTGCAGGTGCGGCGGGCGGAGCCGCCGCACCTGCACGCCACCCATGACCTGACCGTGCGCCTCGTGCGTGGCCAGGGGCGGATGCATCTGGGAAATCAGGTCTTCCCGGTCGCCGTGGGGGACACCACCTTCATCCCCCGGGGCGTGCCGCACTATTTCGAGAACACCGGCGCGATGCCGGCGGCCTTCCTCGCGATCTTCAGCCCGACCTTCGATGACCGCGACCGGGTGCCGGTCGGCGCACCGCCTGCACGTGAGACAGACGACGAGGTTCCCCGTTAGCCGTCTTTGAGGAGTAGCCAATAGAGATGCCCCGCGTGACGCAGATGGCCGGCGCGCACGGCGGCGCCATCGCCGGCGCCCCAGAAGAGGTCGACCCGGCCCGGGCCAACGATGGCTCCCCCGGCGTCCTGGTTGAGGGCGAAGCGCGCCAGCGGACGCCAGCCCACCACCGTGTGGCCGTCCGGTGCCACGACCGCCTCCTCCGTGGTGATGTAGCCCAGGGCGCCCTTGGGGAAGATCGCCGGGTCGGTGGCGATGGAGCGCTCCGGCGTGAGCGGCACACCGATGTTGCCGTACGGCCCGGCGTCCGCCAGCTCGAAGAAGACGTAGCTGGGATTGGCCGCGAGGAGGTCACGTGCCTGTTCCGGGTGGCCGCGCAGCCACGCCTTGACCTCCTGCATCGACATCGCCTCCGGGTCGATCTCGCCGGTCTCGATGAGGATCTTGCCGATCGAGCGGTAGGGGTGGCCGTTGGCGCCGGCGTAATTGACGTGACGGGTCGAGCCGTCTACCAACCGCAAGCGGCCCGATCCCTCGATCTGGAGAAAGAAGGCGTCGACCGGATCCCCCACCCAGGCGATCTCCAAACCGCGCCCGGCCAGGGCACCGGCGACGATGGCGCCGCGATCGGCATAGGGCACGAGGCGGCGGCCGGCGAGGCGGCCGGCGAGGGTGCGTCCCCGGTAGTCGTCGCGGAACTGCCCCAGATCGACGGTCACGAGATCGTCTGGCAGGCCGTACAGCGGATGGCGGTATTGGTCGGTGGGCGTCAGCGAGGCGTCCAGCTCCGGCTCGAAGTACCCGGTGTAGACCACACGGCCCCGCCCATCGCTGCCCGCCGACCGGTACAGCTCGAACCTCTCGCGCACCGCGTGATCGAGCTGCGCAACCGTGATCCGCTGGTCCACGAGATCGCGGAACGCCTCCACGGTAGATCGCAGGCGGCCCGCTGGTACGGTCCCCTCGCCGAAGGCGAGGGGCGTCGCGTCGTCCAGTGCACGGTAGTACGCCAGGCTCTGGTCGAGGGCGGCGAGGAGCGAGGTCCGGTCACGATCGTCGGTGAAATGCGGCAATGCTCGCCCGAGCATCGGTTGCAGGACCTCGGGCGGCGGCGGCGGGGTGGAGGGCAGGCACGCGACCAGGGACAGGTGCGCGAGGAGCGCGAGGGTACCGCCCACCACCCGCAACGAGCCGCGTCGGAGGCGCACGGAACCGTCCCGGTGCCACCGGCAGAGGGGGGTGCGGTCGGATTTCACTGAGGCCACGAATCGGGAGAATACCACTCGTAACCGCCTCGCCTACTCCCGGAGTCCCCCGTAGAGTGTCGCCGTTGGTTGTTGCCCCGAGTCTCGGTCTCTGCCCTGTCTTCCTACGATGCACCGTGCTCCAACATCACCCTTGTGCACTGGCTTGGCGGTCCCGGCGACTCCTGAGCGACCGGGGATGGCGAACGAGGAGGCGCCATGAGTGACCAGACCGAGCTCATCGCCGCCTTGATCACCCTGTTGCGAGACCCGGAGATCAAGGTGCATGGCCCCGCCCGCCACAAGCTCTTGGAGCTACGGAAAGAGATCCTGCCGGCGCTGGAGGCCGCGCGGCGCGGCGAGCGGAACCCAGAGGCGCGCGCCCGGATCGAAGGGGTGATCTACTGTGTACACGCCCTGGAGATCGATGACCACCTGGAGGAATTCGCGCGCCAGGACGACGCCCACCTCGACCTGGAGACGGGCTGTCTGATGTTGGCGCGGGTCGCCTACCCAGGCCTCCAGGCCAGCGCCCTGAGTGTGCCCCTCGATGCCATGGCCGAGGAGCTCGGCCGGCGCCTCCACGGGGACATGGAGCCACTGGCGCAAATCGAGGCCTTGAGCCGCTACCTGTTCATCGATCGCGGCTTTCACGGTCATCAGGTGGGGTGCGACGACCCGGATCACAGCTTCCTCAATAGGGTCCTGGAACGGCGCAAGGGACTGCCCATCGCCTTGGCCGTGGTCACCACCCTCGTGGCACGCCGCCTCGGGCTGCCGATCGCCGGCGTCGGCATGCCCGGTCATTACATCGTGAAGTACGTGATGGATGGCGCGGACGATGTCCTCATCGATCCGTGGGGCGGGGGGGCCGTCGTCAGTCGCCAGCACTGCGCCGAGCTCCTCGGCTCATGGGGCGTCGTCCTGGAGGACCACCACCTCGAAGTGACCAGCGACCGGGCCACCCTGCAGCGCATGTGCCGCAACCTGATCAAGCCGTTCTTCCACCGCCACGACCACCAGCGCCTCGGCCACGTGGTGCGCTTCCTCCACATCCTGGAGGAGGGCGGCGGTCACTCCCCCTGGTAGAGGAATCGCGGCCTGACGGGCACGCGGGTGCGACGTCCGCGTTGAGTACTAGCGACGGGCGTCGATACTGTCGCCGTCCGTCCCCTCGCCTGTGACCCGACTTATGGCCATCCTGAAAATCGCCCGCATGGGCCACCCCATCCTCCGTACGCCTGCGGAGGCCGTGGACCCCGCGCAGATCCTGGACGATGGTTTCCAGCAGCTCATCGACGACATGATCGAGACCATGCGCGAGTACGACGGCGCCGGTCTCGCGGCACCCCAGGTCCACGAACCCGTGCAACTCGTGGCCATCGAGGTGCGGGAGAACCGCCGCTACCCGGAGGCACCGACCATCCCGTTGACGATCTTGATCAATCCCATCGTCACCCGCCTCACCGACGAGAAGGTCGCCGGCTGGGAGGGGTGCCTGTCGATTCCCGATCTGCGCGGTCGGGTGAGCCGTTACCGGGCGGTAGACGTGGTGGCCCTGAATCGCGACGGAGAGCAGGTCCACTTTTCCGTGGAAGGCTTCTTCGCCACCGTGGTCCAGCACGAGACCGACCACCTCCACGGCATCCTGTTCCCCGACCGCATGAACGACCTGCGCTCGCTCTCCTACCTCGACGAATACGAGCGCTACTGGTACGGCCCGGTGCCCACGCCGTGCTCGTGACGTTTTTTCCGCGCTACGCGGAAAAATGCCGTCCTAGCCCGCATTGCTCACCAGGGATCGTGACGAGACCGTGCCAACGCGCGTAGATCCTGGCTGGCCCGCGGTAGGAGCCGATTCTATCGGCGACCCCATGTGGCAGGTCGCCGAAGGGATTCGACTCCTACCCTGGACGAGGACCCGGCCAGGAGATGCGGCCTGCCTGCCGGCAGGCAGGGCGGTTGCGCGGTCGCAGCAGATTCATGGTGAGAAATGCGGGCTAGGACTTGAGCCGTCCCAACGCGAAGTCCAGCTCGACCTGCGCCAGGTTGTGGTCGTAGCGCGCCTGCAGGGCCGCGAGCTGCGCCGCCAGAAGGGCGGTATCCGCGTCGAGGACCTCGACGATCGTGGTGACCCCCGCCTTGTAGCGGTTGTGGATGATACGCTGGCTCTCCTCCGCCTGGTCCACCGCCTGGGTGGTGACCCCGATGCGCTCCCTGGCTTGCTCCAGGCTCAGGTAGGCCTGGCGGACCTGGAGCTCGATGCCATCACGCAGGCGCTCTTGCTGCGCTTCCATCTTACTGGTCGCCAAGGTCGCCCGTTCGATCTGCGCCCGGGTGATGAACCCGTCGAACAGCGTCCAGTTCGCCATCGCCGCGAGATAGTAGCTATTGCCGTCTTCGAACAGGTTACCGAGGCCCCGGTCGTCGAACTCGTAACTGGCCATAAGGCCGGCCGTCGGTCGACGCCCCGCCCGGGCGAAGTCGATGCCCTTGCGGGTCGCCTCGGTACCGAAGATCACCTGCTGGAGGTCGGGACGATCCTTGATGGCGGTCTTGATGAGGTCGGCGAGACCGTGGAATAGCGGCACGTAGGCGAGATCCGCCTGGATGGAAAACTCTCGCCCCTGATCGACCCCCATGTAGTGGTTGAGGGCCGCCTTGGCCAGCTTCACCTGGTTCTCGGCGACGATCTGGGTCTCCTGCGTCTTTGCCAGGTGGACATTCGCAGACAACACGTCGGAGCGCACCACCACGCCGGCGGCGTAGAGGTCCTGGGCCGTCTTCGCGTGCGCCTCGAGGGTCTTTACTGCCTGCTTCGCCACGTGTAGTCCGCGCTGGGCGAGGATGACCCCGTAGTAGCTGCGCACCACATCGAACACCACCTCCTGCCGCACCCGCTCCAAGGCCGCCTCCTGGGCCTCCTTACCGAGGCGCGCCTGCTCGCGGGCGGCGGTCAGGCGGCCGCCGCTGTACAGTGCCTGCTCGACCTGCAGCTTGCTCTGAAAGTTGGTGCTCGGCGTCGGGTTGTTGATCAGGTGGGGGTCGAGGAACTCCTGGAACATCTGCTGATCGAACCGCTCCTGGCCGAACTTCTGGAACAGCGTCCACGACACGTGGTCGGTGCGGGTGACCATCTCGCTCAGGGTGATCTTCGGGAACATGTGGCCGCGCGCCTCGCGGATGTGAGTGGCGGCTACATCGACATCGATCTTCGCTGCCCGGAGATACGGGCTGTGCTCCATCGCCGTATCGATCGCCTCGACCAGCGACAAGGGCGGTGCCCCGTAGCTCTCCTCTAGGCCGTGCTCGCTGGTGGCCACAGAGTTGAGCACCCAGTCGATGGCCCCGCTCTTGGCAGCGGTCTGCGCGGCGGACGCGGACAGGCTCAGAGACCCACAGAGTATGGCGACGTTGAGCAGGGCGATGCACCGCATGTGATGCCTCCGTCAAATTGAGCTTCAAAAAAGCGAGAGCGGGAGTGAAGATTAGAGAAAGGGGGCAACACCGCTGTCAAGGAAAGCGGCACCCGACGCCGCAGACTCCACGCTCGCCAACCCCCCCCGCCATACGAGCCAACCCCTCCATGGTCGCCACCCACGCCGACCCCGCCCCTCAAATGGTTGGCGAAATATGCGGCTCAAGTTTCCTTATTGAGCCAACGACAAGGTCTCAAGAGCCGAACGAACAGGCAAGGTTTCTTTCCTCTCCCCGTTTTTTTCGTGCTGGATGGCGTAGTTCGAGGGTGTGGGGGAGAGCCAGCGAACGTGAGGAGAGACGATGAAGTTGGTGCGGTGCCGGGTCAGAAAATCCGATGACGGACTCTTCGAGCCCGACTTCCGGTACGTTCCCGTCGAAGAGTTCCACCTCTGGAAGTACCTGATGGAGGCGAAACACGGCCTGGCGGTGGACGAGCCTCAGGTGATGTTGTGGGTGAGCCAAGAGGAGTATGACGGCCACCGCGCCTTCTACGATCGCTTCCCGAAACTGCCCGTCACTCGTGTTTCGTTCCTCAATCCGTGCGAGGGGCTCGAGACCCTCTGCCCGGTCACCCGGTACTTCGCCACCGAGCACGCCGGTGAGCTCACCCGATTGCTGGTCGGCCACTACAAGGGGACGCAGGTGGAGGAGCCGGACATCGTCAAGAAGGTCGGCTACTGCCTCCTCCACGTGGGCGAGGAGAAGCGAGAAGAGGACCACGTCGCGTGACGGGCTACGGTAAGAGCCGTTGTCCCCGCCCCAGGGAGAGGGCGGCCGCCATGCGCCGGGTGAGGTCCGTGCGAGCACGGTCGATCGCCTCGCGCAGGGAGAGGCCGGTCGCCAGCCCGGTGGCGATCCCTGCCGCGAGGGCGCAACCGGTACCGTGCACGGCGACGTCCAGGCGCCGGCTTCGCCACACGTCGAGCTCACCACCGGCGTAAAACCAGTCGACCACCTCGGCGCCAACGCCGTGTCCCCCCGTGACCAGGACCGCCTGAGCACCGAGGGTGAGCAGCCGCCGCGCCGCGGCATGCACCTCATGCTCGGCCCGCACCGGCAGACCGGTCAGGAGCGCGAGCTCCGGAAGGTTGGGGGTGATGAGGATCGCGCGGGGCAGGAGACGGCGGACCAACGCCTCTCGGCCCGGCCCGTCGAGCAGCGGCGTGCCGCCGGTGGAGGACAGCACCGGGTCGAGGACGAAGGGCAGGGCCGGGTGCGCCGCCAGGAACTCGGCGGTCGCCGCGACGTTCGCGCCGCTGCCCAACATCCCGGCCTTGGCGGCGGCGAGCGGCAGGTCCGCACCGATGGCGGCCAGTTGTTGCGCGACATGCGTAGCATCCAGGGTATGGGTCGCGGTCACCCCAACCGTGTCCTGGGCGGTGACCGCCGTGATCGCACACACGCCGTACCCGCCGAGGCGCGCGATGGTGCGTAGGTCCCCCTGGACACCGGCCCCGGCGGTCGGATCGGAGCCGCCGATGGCGAGGACGACGGGTGGCGGGGAGTTAGTCGCGGCCATGGCAGGCAGCCGGTGGAAAAGCGGCACAAAAGGCGGTCACGCCGCCGGGCCGGTAGAGGGCGCGAATCGCCGCGACCCCGTGAACGCCCGTGGCGGCCAGCTCTGCGAGATGCGTTTCGGAGATGCCGCCCAAGGCGAAGAGGGTCAGGGAGGTGGTCGCCAACACGTGACGCAGGGCCGCGATCCCGAGGGGCGGCCCATAGGCCGCCTTGGACGGTGTCGAGAATACCGGGCCAAAGGTAGCGAAGTCCGCGCCGGCGGTGGCCGCTGCCGCCACTTCCACCGTGCCGTGGCACGACACGCCGATCCAGGCGTCTGGACCGAGTTGGTGGCGCACCACCGAGACGGGCAACCCGCCCTGGGGTAGGTGGACACCATCGGCACCGACGAGACGGGCGATGTCCGGACGGCCATTGATCACGAGGTGGGCACCGAACCGGGCGGTGAGGGTGCGCAGGCGCCGTGCGATCGCCACCAAGTCGCGGTCGGTCAGGTGCTTCTCCCGGAGCTGCACCAGCCGCACCCCCGCGGCGAGGGCATCGGCCACCGGCGCCAGATCGGCCTGCGGCCCGGACGCCGTGCCGTCGGTGATCAGGTAGACCCTGGGCAGCTTCCGGTCGCGACCGGCGGAGGGTCCGGCTGGCTGCGATGGGCCGGGCATCGCGCTGCGGGTCTAAAGAGGGGTTAGGAGTGAGGGGTTCGGAAAGGACAGCCCTACGCGCGCAACGATCAGGTCGGTGGTGGCTCCCCCGAAAGCGACTTGCTGGCCACGTAGCGGCCATCCACCCCCTAGTCCCAGGCCCCTACCCCCTAGCGAACCACCCCCTCCAGGGGCGAAGTGGCCGTGGCATAGAGCTTGCGCGGGATACGGCCGGCCCGATAGGCGAGCCGCCCCGCCTCCACCCCGAGCCGCATCGCCCGGGCCATGGCGATGGGATCGCCGGAACCGGCGATGGCGGTGTTCATCAACACGCCATCGGCGCCCAGCTCCATCACCACCGTGGCGTCGGAGGCGGTACCGACCCCGGCGTCGACGATGATCGGCACTGTCGCCTGTTCCAGGATGATCCGCAGGTTGTACGGATTACACACGCCGAGCCCGGAGCCAATCGGGGCAGCGAGGGGCATCACCGCCGCGGCGCCGGCGTCGGCAAGCTTGCGCGCCATGATTGGATCGTCGTTAGTATACGGCAGGCAGGTGAACCCCTCTTTCACGAGGATGCGCGTCGCCTCCAGGGTAGCCTCGGCATCGGGGAAAAGGGTCTTGTCATCCCCGATCACCTCCACTTTGATCAGGTCGTTGATCCCGGCGGCACGGGCCAGGCGCGCGGTGCGCACGCACTCGTCGACGGTGTAGCAGCCGGCGGTGTTGGGCAGGATAGTGGTCCGCGTGAGATCGAGAAAGTCGAGCAGGTTCTCCCGCACCGGGTCGGTGATGTTCACGCGCCGTACCGCAACGGTGATCATCTCTGCCCCCGAGGCGTCGAGGGCCGCGCGAGTCTGGGCGAAGTCGCGGTACTTACCACTACCGACGATCAAACGGGAGTGAAACGAGTAGTCGCCAATACGCAGGGTGTCGTCGGTCATAAATCGGCCTTCGTCGAGGGATTGAACGGGCGGCTGCCGGCGCGGAACGGCGTGCGCTGGCTCGCCATCAACCGCCACCCACCAAGGTGACGATCTCCACCTCGTCACCGGGCTTCAACGGTCGGGCGAGGGATTGGCCGCGCTCCAACAGAGTGCGGTTGTGCTCCACCACGACCCGATCCGGGTTGAGGTTCAGGGTGGCGAGGAGTGCCGCGATGGTGGTCACCGCGTCACAGGTGTAGGGATCGCCGTTGAGTTGAATCTCCATGGTCTTGTCCGCTGCCGATCTCCTTCGCTCACTCCACCTTCCCTCCAGGTAGGTGGGGAGCGAGGCGGGCGGCCAGGTCGATGCAGGTGATTCCGCGGAAGAGCAGCACTTTATCACGACTCGCCGCACCGCGCTGCACCTCGATGGCCGAGCGCGGAACGCCCACCAGATCCGCGAACAGCGCAATACACGCGGCATTGGCCCGTCCCTCCACCGGCGGCGTGGTAAGCTGCACCTTCACCGCATCACCATGGAGCCCGGCGAGACGCGTCTGGCTGGCCCGCGGCTGAACCCGCACCGCGAGGTGGGCTCCGGCGTCGCTATCGCGACACGGCACGGATCTCACTGGAGACGGTGGCCGAGATCGCGCAGGGTCTCTACCAGGAATAGGTCGAGAAACAGGAGGGCGAGGAGGGCCGCCAGGGGGGTGAAGTCGATGCTGGTGGTGGCGAGCCATGGCGCGCGGGCGCGGATGCGACTGAGGATCGGTTCGGTGATGGCGTGCAGGATGCGGACGATCGGATTGAACGGGTCGGGATTCACCCAGGAGATCACCGCCTGAAAAATCAGCACCAGATAGAGAAGAAAGATGACCGCATGGAGGATCGTGGCAACGGCCGAGAGTAGGTTTCCGAGGATGAACATCGAGGCCTCCGGCGGGACATGGCGAAGTCGTAGGATCGGTTATCGGGTCGGCGGTTCGCCGCCCAGCTCGCGGGAGCGCATCGTGGCGGCGCGCACCGCTTCCCCCAGCGCGGCGCGCACCCCGCCGCGCTCCAGGGCGGCCACGCCGGCGGCGGTGGTGCCGGCCGGCGACGTGACCTGCTGCCGCAGCAGCGCGGGGTGGGCGCCGGGCTGTAAGGCGAGGGTGGCGGCCCCGCGCAGCGTCTGGGCGGCCAGCTCCAGGGCGAGGTGCGCCGGGAGACCTTCCCGTACCCCGGCGTCGGCCAGGGCCTCGATCATCAGGAAGGCGTAGGCCGGGCCGCTCCCCGATAGGCCAGTGACGGCATCCAGGGCCGGCTCGTCGACCTGCACTACCCGCCCGACGCTGGCGAGCAGAGTCGTGACGGCCGCCGCGTCCTGCGGCGTGACCCCCGGGCCGACCGCGAACGCGCTCATCGCCTCCCCCACCAGGGCAGGGGTATTCGGCATCACCCGCACCACCCGCGGGGACCCGAGCCCCGCCGCGAGGCGGGCGAGAGGGACCCCCGCGGCGATGCTGATCCACAGGTGGTGCGCACCGCCCAGGGGACGCAGCTCGTCGAGCACCGCCGTCATCTGTTGGGGCTTGACCGCCACCACCACCACCTCGCTGGCATCGAGCAGCGTGGCGATTTCGCTACAGGCCCGTGCGCGGTACTGGCTGGCAACCTGAGCAGCCCGGTCAGGGCGCACGTCGTAGAGCGCAAGTGCGTGTCCCTCCTGAGCGCCGGCAAGGCCCCGCACCAGGGCCTCTCCCATGTTGCCCACGCCCACCACGCCGATCTTCATCTCGGGTCTCTCCCACCGGGGCCGGTATGATTGGCACGATCGTTGACACCCGCCAAGAGCGTGTGACAACGTGTCTCGGTTGCGAGACGTCGATACCGTGCCCCACCCCGGTGGGGATTTCAACGGCTGTGACGGTCAGCCGCAGGCCGCGCCGCCAGCCATTTCTTAGGGATAGCTGCATGGCTACCGTCGTCGTCGTGGGCACCCAGTGGGGAGACGAGGGGAAGGGCAAGGTCGTCGACCTCCTCACCGAGCATGCGGACATCGTCGCCCGCTACCAGGGGGGCCACAACGCCGGCCATACGGTGATCAACGACGCCGGCCAGTTCATCCTGCACCTGATCCCGGCGGGGGTCTTCGCGCCGAACAAAGAGCTGGTGATCGGCAACGGCGTGGTGGTTTCTCCGGCCGACCTGATCGACGAAATCCAGCGACTAACCGAGCGCGGTTTGCGCCTGAAAAACCGCCTCTACGTGAGCGATCGCGCACACGTCATCATGCCGTGGCACGTGGTGATCGACCAGGGCAGCGAGCAGCAGGCCCAGGCGGCCAAGATCGGCACCACGGGTCGCGGCATCGGTCCGACCTACAGCGCCAAGATGGCCCGCAGTGGTATCCGCATCGGCGACCTGTTCTGGCCGGAGGTCTTGACGGCCAGGGTCGAGCAGCTCCTCCAGGAGCTCAACCCGCTGATGGTGCAGCGTTACGCCATGCCCGCCCTGAAGGGCAAACAGATCTGCCGTGTCTACCAGGAGTACGGCGAACAGCTCCGGGAGTACGTCACCGACACGATCACGGTGATCCAGAAGGCGCATCGTGAAGGGCGCAACATCTTGGCAGAGGGGGCGCAAGGGACCCATCTGGACATCGACCACGGCACCTACCCGTTCGTCACCTCGTCGAGCTGTGCCGCCGGCGGCGCCTGTACCGGCCTCGGCCTCGGCCCCACACAGATCGATGCCGTCGTCGGCATCACCAAGGCGTACACCACCCGCGTCGGGGAGGGCCCGTTTCCCTCCGAGCTGCATGGCGAAGAGGGGCAGCGGCTACAGCACGCCGGCGGGGAGGTCGGGGCGACCACCGGCCGCACGCGGCGGTGCGGATGGTTCGATGCGGTGCTCGTGCGCCGCTCGGCGCAGCTCAACGGCCTGAGCTCCCTCGCCATCACCAAGCTCGACGTCCTCGATGAGTTCGAGACCATCCGGGTGTGCACCGGCTACCGCTACCAGAACCGCACCTTCGAGGAGTTCCCCTCGCAGGAGGCGATCCTGCGGGAGTGTGAGCCGATCTACGCGGAACTGCCCGGATGGCAGACCAGCACCCGTGGGATCACCGAATTCAAGAAGCTGCCAGAACGTGCCCGGACCTACGTCGCCGAAATCGAGAAATTGGTCGGAGTCGGGGCGTCGATCATCGCCACGGGACCGGAACGTTCCTCCACCATCATCAA
>Ga0302046_10002786_pt1 | contig 16167 bp, 22 predicted proteins | sample RVTome_11_FD_200261 | JGI IMG/M metagenome (GOLD analysis project Ga0302046, IMG submission 200261) | Soil microbial communities from uranium-contaminated site in the Upper Colorado River Basin, Wyoming, United States - RVT147D111 (version 2) ...
AAAACACTTGCGTAGAAATGATCAGTGAACTGATCCCAATTAGTTAAAATTTAATTTAAATTTGATCTAGAATCGGTATGAAAGTCAACGGTAGTAAAATAATTTTTGGTTTAGGAGTAGGATTTGCAGTTGTTATGATGTTTGTGGCGCTATTTTTTTCATTGGGATAGTGTTTTTCTAGGTAGAGATAAATGCAATCTATGTGAGTTTCACTTGTGGGAGAACTAAATGAATTCAGAGTAGCACAAATTGTCGATAATGGTCAAGTAGTTCAATTATCGTTAGTAGAAAACGTGCAAACAGAACCCATATCACAAAAAGAAATGATTAAAGAATCAGTTTCCCAAAAACTCGACCCTGAAACTAAAGAACAGGTAATGCCTCTCCTAGACGCAATTTTGCAAGCGCAGCCAACAATAAAGATCAATAGCTATCAGCAAACTTCTATAACTATTACTATGCCACGAACTAGATACCAAACATTGGGACGACCACAAGTTGGTGAAATTTTACATATCGATTTAAAAAAGACGTAGCTTTTTCTAGACAAACAGATAGATGATTTTGGTTGCCATGAATGCAATTGCTGCGCTTCCAGGAATTGTAACCAGCCAAGCAATAACAATTTGTCTTCCAACCTTCCATCTTACAGCATATTTTCTTCTTACAGAACCTGCTCCCATAATTGAACCAGTTATAGCATGTGTAGTACTTGCAGGAATTCCCAACGTTGCAAAAATTGCAAGAACAATTCCCCCTCCTGTTTCTGCAGAAAATCCCTGATAAGGTCTTAGCCTTACAATTCTCATACCTAGTGTTTTTATTACTTTGTAACCACCAGCGAATGTTCCTAGTGCGATGGCAGATGCAGCTGCAAGTATAACCCATATAGGAACTTCAAATTCTGATAAAATTCCTTCTGATAATAAAACAAGAACGATTATTCCCATAGTCTTTTGACCATCGTTAGCACCGTGAGCTAAAGCAAACCATGCAGATGAAACGAGCTGCAATTTACCAAAAATTGAATTGACTTTGCCTGGATGGTGTTTTGCGAAAACGGTGGTAATTATTCCAGCAAAAACAAAACCAATTACTAATCCTCCAATTGGTGATGATATGATGCCGATTCCTACTTTAAACAATCCATCAAAAAGCAATTTTTCAGGGCCTACCACTGCTAATCCTGTACCAATCAAGCCACCAATTAGCGAATGACTTACTGAGATTGGAATCCCAAAATACGTACAAAGAGAAGCCCAGCTGATTGCCCCTGCCAATCCTCCAAGTATCATGTATATTGTTACATCTTCAGGATTTATGATTCCTTTAGCAATGGTTGTTGCTACTGCAACACCAAAGACAAATGGTCCTGCAAAATTTGCAACGGCTGAAAGAAGAACAGCCTGAAGTGGTTTTAGAACCCTAGTTCCAATGACGGTAGCTACAGAGTTTGCTGCGTCATTAAATCCATTTACAAAATCAAAGATTAGTGCTGCGATGATTGCACCAATTGCTATTTCTAACATTGAAAAAACCTAAGCATATTTTAGGACAACGTCTTCAACTACGTCTGCAACATCAACACATCTGTCAGATGCAGTTTCAATTGACTCATAGATGTCTTTTAGTTTAATTATGGTAATAGCATCATTTGTTTCAAATAATTTTCCTACTGCTTCACGATACAAGTCATCAATCGTATGCTCAATATCACTTGTAGTTCTGCAGTGTTGAATGATGGTGGTATTTCCTTTAACGTGACCTAGTTTTGAAATCATGATTTCTACTTCTTTTGTTGCTTTAGTTAGCTCCTTTGAGATATCTAACATGTAAGGAGGGGTGGACGTTATGTGATAGCTTACTGTCCTTCCCGATATTCCTTCAATAAAATCAATAACATCGTCAATTTTAGAAGCAATTCTTTGAATGTCTTCTCTATCAAGAGGAGTGATGAAAGTCTTGTTTAATTCGGCAAAAATAGAACGAGTTAGCGTATCAGCCTCTCGTTCAAGTTTTTTAATTTTAGTATGATGTTCTTTTACATTTTCTATATGTGAGAATAATTCTACTAATTCTTCTGATGTTTCAACTGCCTTTTTAGCCAGTGCGTCTATAATTGAAAGAATTTCTTTTTCGTTTGACTTGATCCATGAAAACCATTGTCCCATGTATTCATCGAAAAGTTTACTGGATTAAAGAGTGATCCGCATATTACTATATGTAACTATATAGCGATCAATTTGAAAAATTTGTTCGTGTTTAACGTAATATGTTTTCGGTATAGATAAAAACGGCTTTTTGTTTTTCAGATTATTGAGTTATACAAAAAAACCACTAATTGGAATCATCATGGGCTCAAGTTCTGACAGCAGAATAATGCATGGTGCTGCTGAAATTTTAGACAAGTTCAAAATAAAACACGAAGATCAAATAATTTCTGCACATAGAACCCCAACAAGATTAGAAGAATACGCAAAACATGCTGAAAAAAACAAATTTCGTGTAATTATTGCAGGAGCTGGAGGAGCAGCTCATCTTCCTGGAATGATTGCATCTCATACTGTTATTCCAGTTATTGGCGTTCCGATCCTTGTGTATAATGACAAACAAGAAAAAAAATCTGACAAGGCAAAATTCTCAGCATTTGGTGGGCTGGATTCATTATTGTCAATATCAGAAATGCCAACTGGTTCTCCAGTAGTAACTGTAGGTATCAACAAGTCAGCAAACGCAGGAATTTATGCAATGAAGATTCTAGCAAATGAGTTTGATGATTTAAAAAAGAAACTAAAACAGCACAAAGCTGAACAGCACAAATCGGTATTAAAAGAATCAGAATTATTAAAAAAACAAGGCCTAAGAAAATTTGTTAAAAAGAAATTCAAATAATTGCTAGAGGTGTTTGTCAATTTCTTCTAAAGACTCTAATGGTAATGAGCAAGTAAAATCCTTACAAACAAACACGATTGTTTTTTCATTTTGAAATTTTTTTCCGTTAAAGAATGGTAAGGTTGAAAGATTACTTAATTGATTATCATTTTTTATGGTAACAAGAATTGATTCTGGCAAGAATCTTTTTGTTAAAGAGCCCATGATTTCCTTGTTTAGAGAATTCAAAACAGTAATCTCGCGGGGTTTTTGCAAATACATGAAGATTGTATTTAGTAAATGCCCAAATCCGAATGGGTTTTCGGCAGCCGTTTGTGCCTGGCTTTCCATAATTTTTGTTGAAACATCTAAGAATTTTTTGTCATGAGTCAAATGGAATAATCGTAATAGAAGGTTTGCAGCAACTGAATTTCCTGACGGTAGAGAAAGATCATAGTTACTTTTTGGTCTGATAATGAGTTTTTCATGATCATCGGCTGTCATGTAAAATGAATTACTTTTAGAATCCCAGAAATGTTCTATTAAATAATTTGCAATTTCTTGCGCTCGTTTAAGATATTTTGATTCTGGATTTATTTCAAAAACGTCTAAAAGTGTTGCACCAAAAAACGAATAATCATCCAGATATCCTTGTATCTTTGCTTTTCCATCTTTGTATGTTCGTAACAATTTTCCATCTTTAACAAGATTATTTTCAATAAACTCAATACATTTTTCTGCCGCATCAAGATATTTTTTCTCATTTGTAACGCGATGTCCTTTTGCAAGGGCGGTAATCATCAATGCATTCCAAGATGTCAGAATTTTATCATCTAATCCTGGAGGAACTCTTTTGGAGCGAATTTCAAGAAGTTTTTTGCCACAAGAATCCAATAATTGTTGTAGTTGGTCTTCTGAAATTCCTGACTTAAATGCCACTGAAGAGAGACTAATATTATTACACAGAATTGATTTTCCTTCCCAGTTTCCACCATCTGTTACATCATAGAATAGGCAGAATGTATCTGCGTTTTTTCCCAAAATTTCTTTGATTTCACTTTTTTGCCAAACATAGTATTTTCCTTCTTCTCCTTCAGAATCCGCATCTTGAGCAGAAAAAAATCCACCTTCTTTTGATGCCATTTCTCGTAAAACATAATCCAAAGTTTTTCTTAGAATATCAAGGTAGAAAGTATCTTTTGTGATTTGATATGCCTCAACATAATTAATTGGAATTAATGCATTATCATACAACATTTTTTCAAAGTGAGGAACGAGCCACATTGCATCCGTAGAATATCTATGAAATCCACCACCAATTTGATCAAAGATTCCGCCTTTTGCCATTTTTTTAAGAGTTTTTAATCCAAATTCTTTGAGTTTTGAGATGCCTGAAAGTTTAGAGTATCGAAACATGAACGAAATATTAGCAGCGTTTGGAAATTTTGGTGCTTGCCCAAAGCCGCCAAAGTGTTGATCACCCATTTGAAGAAGGTTTACTGCAGCCTCATCAAGAATTGATTTTTCTAGTTTTGAAACTGTTTGCACGGTTTCAGTTTTTTGTAGTGTTTGCAAGAAATTTTCTGCTGCCTTTTCAATGTCGTATGGTTTTTCTTTCCAAGCTTGAGAAAGTTGGTTTAGTATGCTACCAAAGCCTGGCCTTCCATAAGAATCCAAAATGGGAAAGTATGTTCCAACATAGAATGGTTTTTGATCAGGGGTTAAGAAGACACTTAGAGGCCATCCACCTTGACCTGTTGCAATCTGACAAACTTTTTGATAAATGTCATCAATGTCCGGTCGTTCTTCGCGGTCTACTTTGATATTGATAAAATTTTCATTCATTATTTTTGCAATGTCATCAGATTCAAACGATTCATGTGCCATTACGTGACACCAATGGCAAGAGCTATAACCAATGCTTAGAAAAATTGGTTTGTTCTCCTGTTTTGCTTTTGCCAAGGTTTCATCATTCCAAGCATACCATTGAACTGGATTATGAGCATGTTGGAGTAAGTATGGACTAGTTTCTTTAATGAGGTTGTTTGCTACCACAACATAATCTGTTCTTTATTGTTATTTGTACTTAATCTGTAGAGAATTTTTTCTCGTCTTCTAATTCGAAAATCCTTACATTGATTTTTGAAAGCAATTTTACTTTAGATTTATGAGCCTTTTTATTATGACTGTAGTCTTTTTTTTCAACCAGCTCCCGTAATCGCATTAATTCTTCTAATGAAAGATTGTTGAAGGCTTTTTTTGAGCTTGAAACAATTTGAAGGAATTTTACTCGTTCACGATCTTCGGTGGTAATTTTTTCAGACACAGACTGTTGTCAAATTTGATCTTTATTTTTCTTATGAGAGAATCTTAAAATTTCGTTCTAAAATTGAGTATTATATGGAAAAAATGCGTGCTATGGTTCTATCAAAATGTGCCCCAATCGAAACTAAACCACTGAAACTAACAGAAATTGACAGGCACAAAATTCAAGGACCAAATGAAGTTTTGATAAAAATTGAAGCTTGTGGGGTGTGCCACTCTCAACTTCATGGTATTGAAGGAGATTGGGAAAAATTTGGCATTCCCCCAACACTCCCGACTGTCCCGGGTCATGAAATTGTGGGCAAAGTCATTGATGTTGGAAGTAAAGTTTCAAAATTCAAAATTGGTGACAAAGTTGGGGTATCACCACTAATGGGTTCCTGTAGGGAGTGCGAATATTGTAAAGATGGAAAAGAAAACTTGTGTGACAATATGGATGTGTTAGGTGAATCGTTGAGAGGCGGATATTCAGAGTACGTAAATGTTCATGAAGATTTTGCAACTAGAGTTCCAGATTCAATGAAGCCAGAGTATGCAGCACCGTTATTTTGTGCCGGAGTTACGTCATACAAAGCAGTAATGGCAAGTGAGCCAAAACCAGGAAAAACTATTGCAATGTTTGGAATTGGAGGAGTAGGCCACATGGCAATCCAATTTGCAAAGGTTGAAGGATGTAAAGTAATAGCTATATCCAGAAATCAAAAGCATCTCGAGGTTGCTAAAAAATTAGGAGCGGATCAAGTCATAACTTACAAAGAAAACCAAGAAGAGTTTTTAAAAGAATTATCAAAAAAGGTTGGAACCATTGATTCAGCAATAGTTTTTGCTCCAATTGAAAGTGTAGCAGATACAGCAATCAAAGCAGTGAAAAAAAGAGGCCTTGTAGTAATGGTTACTTTATTTCAAGACATACATAATTTTGATGTAACACAAGAAAAAACAATTCGTGGAACAATTATTGGTTCAATAAAAGACATGCAAGAAGTAATCAGAATTGCTGATGAACATAAATTACAAGTAATGTACCAAACTTTTCCGTTAGAGCAAGCAAATGAAGTATTAAAAAAGCTAAAAAATTCTGAAATTGATGCAAGGGCAGTTCTTATTCCTTAAATAAAAGACAGTTACTTTTTCAATCGTGAATTGTATTAGATGTCACCACACAGATGAGGCCCATAGACCTTCAGAATCTAGCGATTCGCTCTTAAAGGTTGGAAAATGTCAAATTCCTGGTTGTACCTGTCAGCAATACTTGGATGCAATAAAACAGATTGATGAAGACCTTTTGTAAAAATCAATAATTCATATACCAACAAAGTGAGTTTAATCATATGAAAAGACATTCTAGTTCAGATGAATTAAAAAAAGAACTTGATATTATGATGTCAAAAATTAATGCCTTGGAAGTTGTTGCGTCTGGTGAATATCAGAAAGGAGTTGTAAAGGTATTGCGGGCACTTGTTGAAGGACAGGTTCATTCAATTAACGAGTTTGAACACTTGAAAAAAGCAATTGATTTACTAACCTTACAATTATTTGAAACCCAAAACAGAATAAAATCATGATTTTAGTTTGGTATCACTCAAACCACATTCAACACATTTCATAATAATGGATTTTTCTAGTTCCTTTTCCACCTTCATTTCAGAACCACAGCAAGCACACTTCATGAGTTTAGTTTAGACGATACAATAAAATAATTTTATGATTCGTTTTCCAAGTTGCATGGAGGACTATACCTATCAATGGTTTTGTTCACTATTCTTTCTCTATCTTCTTTGCATGATTCCCACATTGGAAGAATTGAAAGATACAGGTTATTTTCAGAACCTGCGTGTGAAATCCAGCATTTGAATTTGTCATTTTTTGTGAAAAAGTCTTTTTCCTCGGTTTTTTCTGAATGATCTACGTATAAAATATTGAATCTGGCTTTTTCCCTCTCAAGTATAATGTAAACAACCTCTTCCATTGGAGGTCCCCATTCTGATAGTTTGATTGGCCCAAGAAACTCATAATGTAAAATTTGTAATGTCAAACACTAATTTTTTGTAAAACTAGTTTTTCTTTTTTCCGGAAATTTTTAAATTTGTGATAAATTGGAACAGAATTTTGGCTTGAAAGGAATAAATGCCACAATAGAAAAGGTTCGCTAAATGAAAGAGCCTCACAATCACGCTAAAGTGGGTTATTCAATGATTGTAGTAGCGGCATCTCTAACAGCAATTGGCCTAATTGCTCTTGCAATAGGCAGCGATGTACTCTTCGCTGATAAAATTCAGAGGGGGGAAACTGCTCATTTTAAAGAGTGTAAAGTAAATGGTTTTGTTGATGAGAGTTGCCAACAATACATGGTGTTTGTAAAAGCAGAAGAATGTATTGCAAATCAAGACTTGGAAAGTCGTGACTGCTATTTGTTCAAAACTTATGTAGAGTCTGCAATTTTTGAAGAATGTCGAGCTAACAAAGACATTTCAAGTCCTCAATGTCAAAAATATATTGGCAAGTTTGCCATTGAGTCAGAGTCATAGTTTTAAATTACAAATATCCGTTTGCAAAATCTTCTAGCGAGTTTAGATTTCTTGTTAATTTATTCATCTCATAGAAAGCTCCACCAATAATTCCTGCCTGGTAGAATGTGTAAAGATAAACTTGAGAGTTTGTAGGATCACTTTGTGTAAAACTTAGTGACAGCATTGAGAAGAAAATAAAAGTTCCAATGAAGGTTACAAATTTGTTTATATTTCCACCTAAGCCAACTATTCTCCTTGTTGCAGATGCCATCAATGTTATGCTAGAAATTATTAGAAATGTGGCTCCGCCGTTAGAAGTAACAAAATCAATTATCCATTGATATAATCCATCATCTAAAATCGAACTAGATGGCATGAGACTTCCTCCATTCATTGCAAAACTTACAGAGCTGAACAGTCCACCTATAACAAAAAAGAATAACAAAATCTTTACAATTGATCTTTTAATTGGACTGCGAATTTCAGAAGGCCTCATAACACGTTCAGTTATTCTTATCCCGTACAGAAAGCCAATAACAAGCGCTGGTCCAAATAATATGTTTGATAAAATTGGAGATTCTTCGTTAATGCTTGAAATTTGTGGATGAAATATCAAAAAAGCAACTAGTGCTACAATGGCGCCTGATGCAAAAATAATTAAATTTAGATGTTTTGGTCCTCCAGATTCTGATAAATCATATTCCCAATTGTACATGTTTGTGCATATACAAAAATAGATTAAAGAAACAATCCAAAAACATTTGTTCAAATTATCAATTCTGTTTACCTTTTTTAGCCAGAAAAATCAGTATTTAAAAAGATGAGAAGCGGCAAACCAATTATTATCGTTGGAGCAATTGTTGTCTTTGCAGGCATTATTTTCCACTTTCAGGGGCAAGGAATGGTAGGACCTGAATCATCGTTCATGTATTCAAATCCTGAATGGATAACATATGGATTAGAAATTATAATTTTAGGAATAATTATTCTTGGGATAGGAATTTGGTTAACAATTTCAAAAAGGCGTTAAACTGTAACTCTTAAGGTAATAGTGGATCTAATTTTTCCTAGCTTTCTAATTTTTGATGTAATTACATTATCCATCTTTGCAGCATCATCTGTTTCAGCTTCAATAACAATGTCATAGTTTCCATAAGTTATAGTAACATGCTTAACTTCATCAATTTGTTCAAGTTTTGAAGCTAGTTCTTGCTCTGTTCCAATCTCACAGCTTACCAAGATGTATGCCTTTTCCAATTATCCTCAAAAGCTGAAGGGGTTTTGCCTTGTACTTAATTATTGCTAGATTCAAAAACCTGATCGAATTGGATCTTTGGGTTTCATAATCTCACGCAAAACAATAGTTGCAAACGATCCCCTCGAAAGTGAAAAGGAGATTGTGTTATTATTTGCGGAATAGCCTGAACAAATGATAGAACTGTGTCTGTATCCTCCTTCGTTGCTAATTTCTTGAATTTCTTTTAAGTAAAAGTCCTTTGGAGTAATTTCTTCGTTTTCTAAAATTTTTGAGATATAATAATCAAATCTTGTTTTTTTGTAATATGAATAGCCAACTAGAGGGATGGAAGGATTTTGTTCTAACCCTTTAACATATTTTCCAAGAATTCCATTTTTATCAAAACAAACATCGCCTTCTTGTGGATTAAACAAATCTTCTTCATTCTCAAAAGATGAGCTAAGAGTTTTGTTAAAAAGAAATGATTGATAAGATTGAACAAAAAAACGACGAATTTGTAGAGGCAATGCCTTGATTGCTTTTAGTGGATCATTATGTTCTAGCATTTCAGAAACTGCAATTTTTTCCAAGTCCATTTGTGGTGGAACCTCTGAAAGCAATTTTTTGTAATTTGATTCATCAGCTAGTTTTTTTCTCAGCTCTGTGTTTTGATTTGAATCAAATTCGGAGGTAAACGATATAAGTAATTTTATTGCCTCTGAAAAATTGCGCTGTAAAATGGCCTTTCCAATTAGATGTGTTACGGGTCTTGAAGAGCCAAACCTCTGATAGCCGTAGAAATTTAGAATTTTTTCAAATTCATCAAATTTTGAAGGTTCAGAAGATGGATCTGTTATTTTTATTTTAAAATAATTTCCAATCATGTCTTTTTTTGTTAGTGGTTTTTTTGTAAATCCGATTTTTTCAATAGAATATTTTTTTGTCGAAAAAGTTTTGGTAGCTTTTGATTTATTCATTGAGCAAACAAATTGCTCAGTTACTGCTGAAGCATCCTTTAAGCCGAGCGATTTTAATCTAATACCAGTTTTTTTAAAAAAATCTTGTAGAGCATGATTTGTGTCAATGTTTTGTTTTTTTAGTTTGTAAACAGCATAACCGTCATTTTGTTTAATAGAGGACATTGATTTTTCAGAAAGAATTTCACTTACAACAAAATCTTCTGCATTTTGACGAATTTTTCCGCCACATCCACTAAATGAGGTACTATAAACCGAAATTCCTATGTCTGAATCTATTTTTGGAATCACGACTCTACTTGCAGAGTCAGATATTTTGAAATTGTGACATCTTCTGTTTGTCCTCCAATTAGAACTTTGTAAGTTCCAGATAGTGCATTTTCATTAGCAGATATTTGAATTGGTATTGTAATTGGTTCATTTGAATCAAGTTGTATTGATTCAACACTTGACTTTACAGAAAGATCATCAAATGCTGCCGTGCTTGTTGAAACAAGAGAAATTTTTTTCATATTGTTAGAGTTTGGAATAAAATTAACATTAATTTGAGTTTGCTCACCTTTTTTCAATACAATATTTTCAGTTTCCATATTTACTTCAAAAGGAAGAGGTATTGAAGTGTCTAAAACACCAATATTATTTTCAACCCATTCTGTAAACCAAATTTTTTCATTATGGATTGTAAAGCCAAAGACTTGGGCCAATCCACAGTCATCAACTTCCCCGCAGTCTGCCCAGTTTGGATTCTTTGAAGGAATTAGATATTCAATTAAAGAGTTTGCGTTTGGATCAAATATTCCAATTCTATTTGCCGTTTGTTCATTAAACACAATTCTTTCATTTTGATCAAGTTCAATCCAATAAGGTCTTGTAACTGGGGTTTTGATTAGACCTGAATAGTTTCCATATGTAGATGCAGGTGGAAGGGAAGTGCTGTATTGCGTAAATGATTCACTTGCCGGTTCAAAGCTGAAGAAAAAGCTGCTAGAAGTATCTGCTAACCAAATTTTTCCAGTGCTATCAGCAGCAGCTCCATTAGGAGTGTTTAATGTTGGCGGAAGTTTAAAGATCTCAAGATATTCATGAACTGGTAATGGGCCTTCTGAATTTGATTTTATCAAGTTAGAAAATCCTTTTTCATCAAATTTTACAAGAACCCCATCCTGTTGAAAAATCCAATTAGTGTACCATAAATTATTATTTTTATCGAATGTAAAAGCGCCTGTAACAGAATTTTCTACAGGGGATGGCAAACTCAAATAGGTCAGCTCGTTTGCAGATTGAGTTGCGTCAAAGAAAGTGATTTTGTTTCCAAGAAAATCATTAATTATGATTTGAGAGCCAACCACTTTCAATCGTTGAGGAAGTGAATCACCTTCCGATGGAAAACTAATTCTATTATATTGTTCATTTTGAATTGAAAATTTCCATATTGAATCATAAGCCTCATCAGTGAATAACAAAGAACCGTCTGGAGAATAATCAATTCCCCACATCATTGATCTGCCACTTGGAGGCCAGGTTGGGTTTTTGTATTCTGTAAAGGTTTTAGTCGAAGGTTCAAACTTTGCAATTTTGCCAGTATTTGTTTGTGTAAACCAAACATTTCCTTGAGGATCGGTTACAATTGCCAAAGGCATAGTACAGTCAGTAGGGATTTTGTATTCTGTGATGTACGTATTTGATTTTGCAGTTCCTGTGCCACAAAATTGGGCTCTTTGTGCATCTGGAAAATTGTCTGCTGGAGAGTCTGTCAAAGTATGAGTGTCTTCTGCATCATTTGGCAGGATTGTAGGAGCACCAATTACAACACCAGAAGTTATCATTATTCCGCCTAGAAATGCAAATGCTAGTATTCCTTTGGTTTGCTTTTTCACAATTGAAAAATTTAGATTTCCTTGTTATATCTCTTCCAATTTGATTTTTACAGTAATTTCAAATCTTTTGTAACTTTATCGATAAGCCCCTCAGGTGCAGGACCTAACGAAATACAAGTGGTAGTGCCAGGGGCAATTTGTGTGTGACCAGCATCGCTGACCTCAGACCAAGGAATGTCAAGTGAAATTGCGTGTTCTTTAATTTGTTCTAATTCTTTTAAGCTGCCAATCTTTACAACAATTTTCTCCTGACCATTCCACCATTCATTAAACCAATCAGGATGGGATTTTCTTACATGCTCTGCTCCTAAAACACATGCATGCCCAACTTGAGCTGCAATCTTTCCTTTTCCCATCTCAAGATCAGTTCTCACAACTATGACTTGTTTTATGCCAGCCATATTCAATATCTCATAATAGCATAATGAAAAACTTTTGAATTAGACAAAAGCGATGATTCTATCAATTTTTTGTAAGAATAATTAACAGCTCATTCTTTTTACAGTATCTATAAAATTATTCATAGGAACTATCTTAACCGTACTTATTGTAGAAATTCCTACCTCTATACAAAATTGTTCTATTCCGTGTGCACTTTCTGCATCCAAGATAATTATCCACTGATGTTCTAAAACAGACATATAAAATCCAATTAGTTTGGAAATATGAAATTTTTCTAAATTTACCTCCATTTTATTTTGAATATCTAAAAAAATTTTCTTACTAGATTCACTGTTGAGTGGGCATGATTCTGGACTGTGTGTTGCAAAAACCCCAAATAACATTAGAAGAATTGTAAAACATAATCTTATTAAACTTTGAATAAAATTGTATAAATCTTGAATGAAGAAAAATCCTACCTACTATGTCCTAAATGTAAAAACAAGTCACTTTCAAATAAAGAAAAGGAACCATTTTACAATGTAGAAAAACCAGAATCTGTTTCAGTTACGTTATGGGAATGCAATACTTGTGGATACGAATGGATTGAAACGTCACATTATGATAACTGTTCATGATTGACTCGTGAGATTATTTTACTATATATCCTAAGAACGAAAATTGTAATTTTTCATTTAATTTGGTTGATCGCTTTTATTCTCTAACCTCTGACAATAAAATATGAAATGTGCTAATTGTGAATGTACACCTGAAGAATGCAAACAAAGCAAATCGCCAAAGGAATGCCCTAGATGTTCTTGGGACGAGTGTTGTTGTTGGGCAGCAATTCATAATTCTTAATCTATACAGGATTATAATACAATATTTTCATCGTGATCAATCCAACCTCACCTTTTAATTATTATGCAAGCAATTTTTCATTAACCAATGTTATACAAAGTATATGTTGAATTTAATCGAGATAATATTATCATAAATGAAGACCAAATCTCAATAGGAATTAAATCAAAACCCGTTAAAGGAAAAGCGAATAAGGAAATTATAAAAAAATTAGCTCTGCACTTTGGGGTATCTCCCTCACAAGTGATTATAAGATCAGGCAAAAAATCGAGACATAAAATAGTTGAAGTGTTAAGGTAATCAAAGATTACCAAGTCCAAATCTCAACAGATTCACATTCTTTTTTCAGATTTTTGCCTGTAAATATATACGATTCACAGCAATCTTTTGAATTTCAAAATCATCAAAAATGTACAATTTTAGTTGACTTGTCTCGTGAGTATGGAGGATTAATTGCTAGAGTTTCTGTAATTCATGTGGTAAATTTTACATTTGTAAAGTGCACTAATTATCTATCCCAGCATATTATAACAAATTATGTCACTTCAAATTCAAACAAAGAAATCATTGGTTTTTATTTCGTTTATTCTATTATCATTCATCTTTTTGGGTATAGTTTATGCACTAACTAATGATGTTGCAGTAAAGGCTGGACAGTCTTTAGAATATCCTTCTTGGCTAGTCATTGCGTATCTTGCTGGATTGTCAATGATAATTCTTCCATGTACTTTGCCATTGGTGTTTATCATTGTACCAATGAGCATGGGTCAAGGCTACAAAAAAGGTCTCTTGATGGCGTTACTGTTTGGAGCAGGTCTTACTATCATGATAACAGCTTATGGATTTGGAGTCTCTGCACTTGGAAAAACTGCATCATTGGATCAAGTTTCTTTTCTAATGTTTTTGATTGCAGGAATTGCAGCGTTCACATTTGGATTATCACAATTAAAAATGATTTCAATTAAACTTCCAACATATTCTAGAACTCCACAATTCATTCAGAAAAGAGGCGATTATACAAAATCATTTTTGATGGGAGTTTTGTTAGGAAATGCTGGAGTTGGTTGTCCAAATCCAATGTTTTACTGGCTTTTGATTTACGTTGCTGGTACTGGAAGCTTAGAGATTGGTGCATCACTTGGAGCAGTTCATGGAATTGGACGAGCGATTCCTTTGATATTATTATCAGTTCTTGCAATAATAGGAATCAATGCAACAAAGTCAATCACATCTAACAGAATAAAGATTGAAAACATTACAGGATGGATGCTAATTGTTCTTGGAGCATTTCTAATCATTAATGGACTTCCAGGTGGACACCAGTGGTATGAGAGTACAATAGTACATATTGGTTGGAACAATGCAGTTTCAATGACTGGCTTGCCAGTAGAATTTCACATAGGTCAACACACTCATGAAAGCGTGTATGGATTTGAAATTCCACAATATATTATTCCAGTTTTGATGATTTCATTAATTGCAATTCCAGTTGTATGGTATATGGTAAGGAAGAAAAAGGAGATGATAACGCTATGAAAGACCCTGTATGTGGAATGGAAGTTGATGACAAACATGATTCGACGTCATTTGAAGGAAAAAAATACTTTTTTTGTTGTGCAAGCTGTAAATGGGCATTTGAAAACGATCCAAAAAAATTTGCAGGTGAAAAACAATGAAGATTGAAGTTTTAACAACTCCTGACTGTTCAAATTGCAAGGTTGTTGAAAAATTCCTTGATGAGATGGGCTTTGAATACTCTGTAATTGATGTTACAGAAAAACCAGAATATCTTCAGAAACATCCTATTTTTACTGCACCAGGCATAGTCATCGATGGAAAACTGGAATTTACTGGAGTGCCAAAAAAGGAAAAACTAGCTGAAAGATTAACTTCTGCCAGTAATCTTCAAAATGTAAAATCACATCATTAAATATAGTTTCAAAACAAGTACAGATATGCCTCACGATCTTGATGAAGTGGACATTGCAATTTTGAATTCATTAATGGAAGATGGTAGAAAGTCTTTTCGTCAGATTGGAAGAGAGATTAAGGTAACAACTCCAACAGTTCAAGCAAGATATAGACGATTAGTTAATCTTGGTTTCATAAAATCAGTTTCACCTGTTTTGGATTTGAGTAAATTAGATAAAAAAAGTAAAAAACAGATAAAACATTCTGACCAAAAAACTTCACCAAAACTAAAGTTAAATACAAATCACGACATCAAAGTCACTTGTGATTATTGTGATGGGCCAGTAATGGGAAAGCCAACAGTGCTAAAGTTTGCCAATCTTGAAAGATTCTTTTGTTGTAGTTCTTGCAAGACACTATACAAGGAAAAATATGGTGGTAGAATAAGATCAATTTCAAGTATCGAAGAGAATTAAAGAACCTTATTTGTCCCAATCAGCTCATAGGACTCTAAATCGTAAAACAGTTTGTAGACTTCTTGGAATCCTCCCGATGAATATCCAGCCACATAGATTATTTTTTTCTGAGAATCAGGAGCAATACTTGTTATAGTAAGATCCAAGTCTTGAAGATTCTCCCATGATTCACCAAAATCATCTGATTTTACAAAACCAATCGATTTAACCGAAGCAAACAACACATCCTCATCATCAAAAGCTAATGCAAATACAGTCAATCCCTTGTATGTGAGATGATTCCAAGTTTTTCCACCATCAGTTGATTTGAAAATTCCGTTTCCAGTGCCAGCAAAGATTGTATTAGAATCACTAGGAGTAATAGCTAGTGCAGAAATGTATTCAGGTTGCTGTAAAGTTTCCCAAGTTTTTCCAGCATCAGTGGTTTTGAATAATCCTCTAGCACCACTATCAAAACCCAAAATCAAGTTTGGATCACTTTTGCTTACTGCCATGGCGTGAAAATCTACTGGCGGCTCAAGCACCTTTGAAACAAGCTGCCAAGTTTTTCCTCCATCTGTACTTTTGATTAGTCCGGTATTTCCACCAGTTGAGGGATGACCACTTGAATATAGTGGATAACCAGGCTTTGGTGGTGCATTAAATGCCATATAGTCTGCTCTTTTTTGATCTACCTTGACGGGCGGTGCTCCACTGATGCTTTGGTAAAAATCCCCATGAGTTGCAATGTATAAAATTGTT
>Ga0302046_10002787_pt1 | contig 16164 bp, 17 predicted proteins | sample RVTome_11_FD_200261 | JGI IMG/M metagenome (GOLD analysis project Ga0302046, IMG submission 200261) | Soil microbial communities from uranium-contaminated site in the Upper Colorado River Basin, Wyoming, United States - RVT147D111 (version 2) ...
CGCGGCCTGTGAGACGGCCGGGGACGGCGCCACCGCCAGCAGGACGGTCGCCACGGCGGAGAGGACATGTGTGCGCATTGTGGCTCGCTCCAGCGTTTCGGCAGGCCGGTTTCCCTACGATACCCAAGCCGCCGCTCAGCCGTCCACCGCGCGCCCGGCGGCCCGCTTCCGGGCGACGAAGGCCTGCACGGCCGAGGTGTCCCGGGCGTTCAGCACCGAGTCCGGCCCCACCCAGCCGCGACGGGCCGTTCCAAGCGCGAATCGCATCTGGCGACCCAGGGCGTCGGCCCGGTGGCTGTCGCTGCTGACGACGATCGTGACGCCGGCGGCCGCGGCGCGGCGGGCTACCCGGCCGTCCATGTCGAGGTGGACCGGCGAGCCGTCGACCTCCATGGCGGTCCCGGTCTCGACCGCCGCCTCGAAGAGCCGGTCGTAGTCGAGGTCGTAGCCCGGCGAGAGCCCCGGCGATCGGTTGGCCGGATGCGTGACGACGTTGACGAGCGGGTGGCGCATGGCGGTGAGGTAGCGCTCGGTGAGACGGCTGCCGGGATGCCCGTGATCTTCGTGCAGTGACGCCAGGACGACGTCGAACTGCGCGAGCTGCGTGTCGGTGAAGTCGAGCGAGCCGTCCTCGAGGATATCGACCTCCACGCCGTGCAGGATCCGGATGCCCGGCATGTCCGCGCGCAGCCGGTCGATCTCCTCCCGCTGGATCGGGATCTCGAGCGCGAGCAGCCGGCGCGAGGCCATGGCCCGCTCGGAGTGGTCGGTGATGGCCACGTACTCGTACCCCAGCCGCCCCGCCGCCCGCACCATCTGGCGAATCGAGTCGCGGCCGTCGCTCCAGGTGCTGTGCATGTGCAGGTCGCCCCGCACGTGCACGCTGGAGACGAGCGGCGGCAGCCCCCGCTCGGCCGCCTCGACCTCGCCGTCACCTTCGCGGAGCTCGGGCGGCACGAGGGGCAGGTCGAGCAGGCGGTAGACTCGCTCCTCGTCCGGGGTGTACGCGGCCTCGCCCGAGGCCCGGCGAAGCTGGCCGGCGGCGAAGGCCAGGCCACGTCGTCCGGCGCGTGCGGCCAGTTGCTCGACGTGCCGGGCCGAGCCGGTCAGCCAGACGAGCGCCGCCCCCGCCGTGTCGGGCCCCGTCGCGTGCAGGACGATCGCGCCCCGGGCCGTGTCGACCGACACGGAGGTCGCCGTGCGCTCCAGCACGGCGGTCACCATGGGGAGGCGCGCGAAATCGCCGAGCACGCCGGCGGCCCGTTCCGGCTCGCACACGGCCAGCAGAGGCACGCCGGGCACTTCCGGCGCGTGCCGGCGCAGGTCGCCCACGACCAGCATGTCGATCGCCGGTACGCCGGCCCGTTCGGCCTCGTCCCGCGCCATCGCGGCCAGCATGTAGGCGCGTCCGAACGAGATGCGTGGCGGTGTCATCGGACCGGTGGGGAAGAGGATTCGGGCCCGGAGCCTCTCGTGCATTGTCTCCGGACGCGGCGCCGCGCGCCAGCGCCGGCCCCCTGCCGCGCGTGCCGGTACGACACGCCGCCGCTCCCGGGGAGAAGCGGGAATGACCCGCGGAGGTTGTGGGTTCATGGTTCGGGGTTCGTGTTCAGGCTCGGCGCTGTCGGTTCCTTCTCCCGGCGTGCCGATGCCCGGGTTAAACTAAGGGTTCGGGCCTGTCGCGCGTCAGCGCGCTGGTCGGCCGGCCGGGCACGTGGGCGGCTAGCTCAGTTGGGAGAGCGCCGCGTTCGCAATGCGGAGGTCAGGGGTTCGAGCCCCCTGCCGTCCACCAGATTCCGACCGGACCGCTCCCGTCGCGCGCCCCTGTCTGCCGCGCACCTCCCTCCGTCCGGGAACACGCACGTTCGGGCTGCGGCGCGTGTCGCGCTGCGGCGGACTGCTATACTCGGCGCACCCGACGACGGCGAGTCGTCATCGTCACGTCACACGATCATGTCCACGATCAGGCGCATCGGCGTGCTCACGGGTGGAGGCGATGCCCCGGGCCTGAACGCCGTCATCCGCGCCGTCGTCAAGTCCGGCCACAACGCGGGTGTCGAGGTGATCGGCCTCGAGGACAGCTTCGACGGCCTGATCTACGCGAAGAAGTCCCGCCCGCTCACCCCGAAGGACGTGACCGGGATCCTGCGCGTCGGCGGCACGATTCTGGGCACGGTCAATACGGGCGATCCGTTCGCCGAGCCGATCGTGACCGCCGAGGGAACCTTCGACTACGGCGACCGCGTGGTCGAGATGTTCTGGCGCATGCAGCTCGACGGCCTGGTGTGCATCGGCGGCGACGGGACGCTGGCCATCTCGTACGAGTTCTACAAGCGGGGCATTCCGCTCGTGTGCGTGCCGAAGACGATCGACAACGACATCATGGCCACGACGAGCTGTTTCGGGTTCGACACGGCCGTCAGCTTCGCCACCGACGCCATCGACCGCCTGCATTCGACCGCCGAGGCGCATCGCCGGATCATGGTCGTCGAGGTGATGGGGCGCTACGCGGGCTGGATCGCGCTGCACAGCGGCGTCGCGGGCGGTGCCGACGTCATCCTGATCCCCGAGATTCCCTACGATCCGGAGAAGGTGGCGCAGGCGATTCGCGCGCGGGACGCGCTCGGCGCGCGGTTCAGCATCGTGGTCGTGGCCGAGGGCGCCACGCTGATCGACGGTGGCCGGTCGGTGGTGGAGGCGGCGCGGGCCGGGCACGCCGAGCGTCTCGGCGGCGCCGGCCTCGCGTGCGCGAAGATGCTGGGCGACGTGACGGGGAAGGAAACCCGTCACGTCGTGCTCGGCCACCTGCAGCGGGGCGGTTCGCCCACCGCCTTCGATCGCACGCTGGCGACGCGGTTCGGCGGCAAGGCGGTGGAGCTGCTGCTCAGCGGGCAGTTCGGGACGATGGTGGCCAACAACCCGCCGGATCTCGTGCCGATTCCGCTCGGCAGCGTCGTCGGCAAGACGAAGACGGTGCCGCTCGGCTACGACCTGCTGCTGACCGCCAGGGCGCTCGGCATCGCCTTCGGCGACTGATCGCGGCCGGGGGTCCTCGGCCCGGGGGCCCGTCAGTGCCCCAGCAGCTCCTGGTCCTTCTTCGTCTGCAGCTCGTCGATGGCCTTGACGTGCTCGTCGGTGAGCTTCTGGACCTGCTCGAGCCCCTTGCGCTCGTCGTCCGCGCCGATGTCGTGGTCCTTCAGCAGCTTCTTCAGCCGGTCGTTGGCGTCGCGCCGGACCTGCCGCACCGCGTTGCGGCCCTCCTCGGCCTGCTTGTGGACGTGGCGCGAGAGCTCCCTGCGGCGATCCTCGGTGAGCGCCGGGATCGGAATCCGCACGACCTTGCCGTCGTTGGCCGGGTTGAGCCCGAGGTCGGAGGCGCGGATCGCCTTCTCGATCGCGCCCATGACCGACGGGTCGAACGGCTGAGCCAGGATGAGGGCGGGCTCCGGCACCGACAGCGTCGCCACCTGGTTGATCGGCATCTTCGCCCCGTAGGCGTCCACCTGGATGCCGTCCAGGAGGCTCACGCTGGCGCGCCCGGTGCGCACGTGGGCCATGTCGCGTCTGACGTGCTCGATGGCCGAGTCCATCCTCGACTTGACGTCGCCGAACATGCCCTTGAGATCCTTGAACTCCATACTCCAGCCCGATTCACCATCGGCCGATCCGGCCGAGGCTAGATCGATACGGTCGTCCCGATCGGATCGCCCAGCACGACGCGGCGAATGTTGCCGGCCTGCAGGAGGTCGAACACGACGATCGGCAGCTTGTTGTCCATGCAGAGGGAGATGGCCGTGGCGTCCATCACCTTCAGTTGTTGCTCGAGCACCTGCAGGTACGAGATGGCGGTGAACTTCGTGGCGTTCGGGTCGACCATCGGGTCGGCCGTGTAGATGCCGTCCACTTTCGTGCCCTTGAGGATGACGTCGGCGCGGATCTCCATGGCCCGGAGCGCCGCCGCCGTATCGGTGGTGAAGTACGGGCTCCCGGTGCCGGCCGCGAAGATGACCACGCGCCCCTTCTCGAGGTGCCGGATGGCCCGCCGCCGGATGAACGGCTCGGCGACGGCGCGCATCTCGATGGCCGTGACGACGCGGGTGACGACCCCTTGCTGCTCGAGCGCGTCCTGCAGGGCGAGGGCGTTGATGACCGTCGCCAGCATCCCCATGTAGTCGGCCGTGGCCCGATCCATCCCTCGGGCGCTGGCCGCGACGCCGCGGAAGATGTTGCCGCCGCCGATGACGATGGCCGTCTCGACCCCGAGGCCCTGGATCTCGCCGACGTCCCGGGCGATGCGCGTGGCCACCGCCGGGTCGATGCCGTACTGCTGGTCGCCCATGAGCGCCTCGCCCGACAGCTTCAGGAGGGCGCGTTTGTAGACCGGAGTCGTCGCCGGCGGCGACAGGGTATCGGTGGGCATCGACAGGGGATTATAGCCGCAGGGCGGCGGCGGCCGGTCCTCGCGTGGGTCGCCCGGGTGGGTGTCGGTGTCGGCTACTCGCTGCCTTCGCCCACGCGGAAGCGGACGAAACGGCTGATCTGGATGTTCTCGCCGGTCTTCGCGCTCGCCTGCGCGACCAGCTGGCCGATCGTCACGTTGCCATCACGGATCGAGGGCTGGTCGAGCAGCACCACCTGGCTGTAGTAGCTGCCCATCTTGCCCTCGATGATCTTGTCGAGCACGTTGGCGGGCTTGCCGGCGTTCTCCATCTGGGCGCGGTAGATGCCCTTTTCCTTCTCGATCGCCCCGGCGGGCACGTCCTCGCGGCGAACCCACTTGGGATCGGCCGCTGCGACGTGCATCGCCACCTCCTTGACGAGCTCGGCGAAGTCGTCGGTCCGGGCCACGAAGTCGGACTCGCAGTTGACCTCCACGAGGACGCCGATCTTTCCGCCCAGATGGATGTAGCTGCCGATGGTGCCCTGGGCCGTGGCGCGCCCGGCGCGCTTGGCGGCCTGGGCGAGGCCCGCCTTTCGCAACAGGGTCACGGCGTCGTCCATATTGCCCTTGGCCTCGGTGAGCGCCTTCTTGCATTCCATCATGCCCGCGCCGGTGCGGTCGCGGAGCTGCTTGACAGTGGCGGCGGTGATCTCGAGCATGGGGGGGGTGCGGTCTCCTCGGGCTACAGGCTACGGGCTATGGGCCGGACGTGGTCCCGAAACGCCGAAGGCGCTGTCCCCTGGGACTTCCTCGCGGAACCGACATGGGCCGGCCGGACTACGCCCCGGCGGGCGTCGGCGTCTCGGTACGGCGCTGGGGACGGACGGCGCGGGTCAGGCGCGCCGCGGAATCGGCGGCGGCGGCCTCTTCGGCGCGCTCCCGATCCTCCTCGGCGATGCGCGATTCGCGCATGTCGCGGCCGGCCAGCACGGCGTCGGCGATCCGCGCGGCGAAGAGCCGGATGGCCCGGAGGGCGTCGTCGTTGCCGGGAATGACGTGGTCCACCTCGTCGGGATCGCAGTTGGTGTCCACGACGCCGATGACCGGGATCTTCAGCTTGCGCGCCTCGTCGACGGCGATCTTTTCCTTGCGCGTGTCCACCACGAAAACTGCGTCGGGCAGGCGCGCCATGTGACGGATGCCCTCGAGATTCTTGAGGAGCTTCCGCTTCTCCTTCTCGTTCCGCGCCTGTTCCTTCTTCGTGAGGGTCTCGTAGCGCCCGTCGGTGACCATCGCCTCGAGGTCCCGGAGCCGGCCGAGACTGCGCTGGATCGTCGCGAAATTGGTGAGGAGGCCACCCAGCCATCGCTGGTTGACGAAGAACATCCCGCAGCGCTGGGCTTCCTCGGAGATCACGTCCTGGGCCTGACGCTTGGTGCCGACGAAGAGGAGGGTGCGGCCGTCGGCCGCCAGGTCGGTGACGAACTCTTCGGCCTGCTGGAACTTCCTGACCGTCTTGTTCAGATTGATGATGTAGATGCCGTTCCGCTCGCCGAAGATGAACTCCTTCATCTTCGGGTTCCATCGCTTCGTCTGGTGGCCGAAGTGGACTCCGGCTTCCAGCAGATCCTTCATCGCGATCCCGGGCAAGATGCCTCCCTGCTCCTCGTGGCCAGCCAGCTCAGCGTTTGCTGAACTGGAAGCGCTTGCGCGCCCCAGCCAGGCCGTACTTCTTCCGCTCCTTGATCCGGGAATCAGACGTCAGGAGCCCGTCCTTCTTGAGCTGCTTCCGCAGCTCGGCGTTGAATTCCACGAGCGCGCGCGCGAGACCCAGCCGCACGGCGCCCGCCTGACCGTTCACGCCTCCGCCGCTGACCGTGGCGAGCACGTCGAACTTGTCGCTGGTCTCAGTGAGCTGCAGCGGCCGGCGCACCTGCATGCGGAGAGCGTCGGTCGTGAAGAAGTGGCCGAAGTCGCGATGGTTGACGGTGATGGTTCCCGAGCCGGGCCGGAGGAACACGCGTGCGGTGGATGTCTTGCGGCGGCCAGTGCCGTAGTACTCGATGCCTGCCACGCTAGGTGACCTCGATCTTCCTGGGTTGCTGTCCGGAGTGCGGATGATCCGCCCCCGCATACACCTTGAGCTTCCGGTACATCGCGTCGCCCATTTTCGTCTTGGGCAGCATGCCCCGCACGGCCTCCTCGACCAGGCGAGTGGGCCGCCGCTTGCGCACGTCGACGGCGCGCTCCTCGTGGAGCCCGCCCTCGTAGCCGCTGTGGCGACGGTAGAGCTTCTGCCGTTCCTTCTGACCCGTGAGCCGTACGGTGGCGGCGTTGACCACGATCACGTGATCGCCCGTGTCGATGAACGGCGTGTACACGGCCTTGTGCTTGCCCTGCAGCAGGCGAGCCGTGAGAGTAGCCACCCGGCCGAGCACCTGGCCTCCCGCGTCGATGACATGCCACTGGCTGTCCGAGCGCCGTGCGCTCGCGACGAACGTCCGCATGAGTTGAGGGGTTCCTCGCTCGCCCCGGCCCGCGCAGGCCCGGAGGCGGATTGATCCGCGTTCGGGGTACCGGGCACCACTTCCCGGCCAGACCCCGTCTGGCGGACACGCCGACGACAACCGCAAACCCTAATGGTATGGGCAGTTGTCGGGACTGTCAAGGAGCGGGCCTCCGGCCCTCGAGGGGTGAACCGCCCGTGAGGGGCGAGCCTTGTGTTGCCGCCACCAATTCTGCCGATAACAACTTTGTCAGTGGTACTCGGCCTGCCGGGGGCGTCAAGAACGTCAGTCGCGCACGGATTTGTAATCGCGCGGTGTGCAGAACCGTCATCGAACGCCGGGCTGATGGGCCGGAACGCCGTGAAAACAGACGCCAGCCGAGCCGCAACGGCCGTGGCACGGCGGTTGCGCTCGTGGTCCCGGATCCGGCAGGGACGGGGCGCCGTGCGGAGCCGGAGTGATTGGCAGTCGTTAGGACCAGGCTGAAGACACCTCATTATGGGCATGTTTGGCAAGAACAAGGCTGTCGTCGGGCTCGACATCGGGTCGAGCGCGGTCAAGGCCGTTGAGCTGAAACCGGCCGGGAAGGGCTACCGCGTGGCGGCCTTCGGCGCCGAGCCGGTGCCGGCCGACGCCATCGTGGACGGGGCGATCATCGACGCCGGTGCCGTCGCCGACGCGATTCGCGCCGTGTTCGAGCGCAACAAGACCTTCAAGTCGCGGGACGTCTGCGCCTCGCTCTCGGGCAACGCCGTGATCGTCAAGAAGATCACGCTGCCGGTGATGACCGAGTCCGAGCTCGAGGAATCGATCTACTGGGAAGCCGAGCAGTACATCCCCTTCGACATCCAGGACGTCAATCTCGACTACCAGATCCTGGACCCCGGCACCGGTCCCGATTCGCGGGGCAGCATGGACGTGCTGCTCGTGGCGGCGAAGAAGGAGAAGATCGGTGACTACACCGGGGTCATCGCCCAGGCCGGCCGCACGCCCGTGATCGTGGACGTGGACGCCTTCGCGCTCCAGAACGCCTACGACCAGAACTACGGTATGGACGCGGAGCAGGTGATCGTGCTGCTCAACGCCGGCGCGAGCGCGATCAACATCAACGTCTTCCAGGGTGATCAGTCGATGTTCACCCGCGACATCTCGATGGGCGGCAACGCCTACACCGAGGCGGTCCAGAAGGAGCTCGACCTGCCGTACGAGCTTGCCGACCAGCTCAAGAAGGGGATTCCGGTGGACGGCGCCACCTTCGAGGAGGCCCAGCCCGTGCTCCGCGCCGTGACCGAGAACGTCCTGCTCGAGGTGCAGAAGACGTTCGACTTCTTCCGGGCGACCGCGGCCTCCGACCGCATCGACCGGATCATGCTGAGCGGCGGGGCGTCCCGTGTGGACGGCTTTCGCGAGATGCTGCACGAGCGGTTCGGCATCCCCGTGGAGGACTTCGATCCGTTCCGCGAGGTGGGCTGGGACGCCAAGAAGCTGGGGCACGACGGGGCCGAGCACGCGGCCACGGCGGCCGTGGCGGTCGGTCTCGCGCTGAGAAAGGTCGGCGACCGATGATTCGCATCAACCTCCTCGGCGTCGAGCGGCAGAAGGCTCCGGCGGTCGCCGGGATCGATCCGGCGCAGCGCGTGACCATCGTCTGTTCCCTCGTGCTGGTGGCGGCCGTCGCGGTCGTCGGCTGGTGGTACTGGTCGCTCTCGGGCGAGTCGCGGCGGGTGGACGGCGAGATCGCAGCGGCGCAGCAGGAGGCGGCCCGCCTCCAGTCCCTGCTCCTCGAAGTGGAGCAGTTCGAGCAGCAGCGCGCGCAGCTCACGCAGCGGGTCAACCTGATCGAACAGCTCCGGAGCGGGCAGAGCGTGCCGGTCCAGTTGCTCGACCACGTGAACCGGAGCCTGCCCGAGCAGCTCTGGCTGACCGACATGGAGCAGGACGGCAGCGTCGTCACGATGCAGGGCCGCGCCACCACGCTCGTGGGGGTCTCGGACTTCGTCGCCAACCTGGGCACGGGCACCCTGCTCCGGCGGCCGATCGACATCGTCGACACGCAGCTGGAGTCGGTGAGCGGCGCCCCCCAGGGGCAGCAGCCGATCGATCTGATCCGGTTCACGGTCCGCGCCTCGCTGGCGGCGCAGGGAGCCCAGGGCGCCGCGCCGGCGCCGGGCGGCGCGGTGAGACCGTGACGGGACCAGCGATCGGGAACGACGTGGAGCGAGGGTCGAGGTAGTGCCCAACAACATCAGTCTCAGCCGGCTGCCGTGGTACGCCCAGGTCGGCATCTTCGTGGCCATCTCGCTGGCTGGCGTGGGCGCGTTCTGGAACTTCTACGCGCGCGACGCGCGGGCGAGTATCGAGACGCGCGAGGCGCAGCTCGCCGCGTTGAGCGCCGACATCACGCGCGGTCTCGCGACGGCAGCGAGGCTGCCGGAGTTCCGGCGGGAGGTGGAGCAGTTGCAGGCCCAGCTCGAGCGCCTGCGGGCCGTGCTGCCCGAGGAGAAAGACGTGGGCGACCTGCTGCGCCGGGTCCAGGCGATGGCGACGCAGTCGCGGCTGACCATCGTGGGCTTCACGCCGAGGCCCGAGACGCGCCAGCAGATGCACGCGGAGTGGCCCATCGGGCTGCAGCTCGAGGGCACGTATCACGACCTCGGGACGTTCCTGGAGCGGGTCAGCAAGTTCCCCCGCATCATCAACGTGGGCGACATCCACATCCGGGCGAAGCAGGACCAGAGCGACGGCGGCACGATCACCGCCGACTGCACGGCCATGACCTTCGTCCTGCTCGAGGCGCCGCCGCCGGCCGCGCCGGCGGCAGCGCAGACGGAGTGATAGCCGTGCGATCGACGACAGCTCGTCTTGTGTTCGCTTTGCTGCTCGCGGCTGGCACCGCCCGGGCCCAGACGACGGAACCGGAGCCGCCCGCGGCCGAGGTGACCGCCGAGACGGCCGCCGGGGAGGCGCCGGCGCCCGGGGCCGAGACCCCGCAGGGCTTCACGTACGACCCGGGCGGCCGCCGGGATCCCTTCGTCAGCCTGCTGTTCCGCGGTGCCGACACGTCCGGCACCGGCACCCGCGCCGCCGGGCTCGCGGGCCTGAGCACGACGGAGGTCACGCTGCGCGGAACGCTGCGCAGCCAGGGTGTGTTCGTCGGCATCCTCCAGGGAGCCGATGGGAAGAACTACACGGTGCGCGCGGGCGACCAGCTGGCCGACGGCACGATTCGAGCGATCTCGGCAAACGAGATGGTCGTGCTCCAGCAGGTCAACGATCCGCTGTCGCTCGAGCAGGAGCGCGAGGTGCGAAAGATGCTTCGCCAGGAAGACGAAGCGAGGTAGTGGAGATGGTTGGGCCGAACATGCCAGTAACGTACCGATTCCCGATGCTGCTCGGGCTCTGTCTTGCCACGGCGCTCGGCGCGTTCCAGCCGCTGCGCGCCAACGGCGGGGCCGCGGACCCGTCCACCCTCACGCGGATCGCCTCGCGCGTGGACGACCAGGCAGGCGTCGTCGCCATCGAGGCGTCGGCTCCGGTGCCCTACGTGGCCTCGTACCCCGCGCCCGACACCTTCGTCGTCGAGCTGCGGAACGTCGTGGCGCAGGACTTCGTCAACGACTTCGCCTCGGACCCCCGTCATCCGGTGTCGGCGGTCGACGTCGAGAGCGACTACGCCCGCGACGGCGCCCTGGTGACCCGCGTCCGCATGACCCTGGAGCACCCGGTGCGGCCGCGCATCCGCAGCGCGCGCAACGTGATTTACGTGGAGGCGGAGCGCCTGGACGTCGATTCGTCGGCGGTCAGCCTGACGGGCCCGTCGGCCGTCATTCGCGACGTGCGGGTCTCGGGGCGCGGCGCCGCGACGGCCGTGACCCTCGTCGGGACCTCGCGACTCGTGGCCTCGAGCATCGTCGAGCCGAAGGACGGTCCGCGGCGCGTGGTCCTGACCATGCCGAACGTGACCTCCGCGGTGCGCGAGACGACCGCCGTCCAGCAGGGACCCGTGGAGCAGGTCCGCATCGGTCTCGATCCGGCCTCGCCGCTGATGACGCGGGTCACCGTGGACCTGTCGCGAGCGGCCTCCTACCGCGTGGAGTCCTCGCCCCAGGGCACCGACCTGACGCTCGTGTTCGACGAGCCGGCCGGCGATCCGTTCAGCGCGCTCCAGTCGGGCGGGGCGGTCCCCGCCGTGGCGCCGGGCACGCAGGCGACCATCGCGCCCATCGCGCCGTCCCGGTCCGAGCCGGCCCCGCTGGGCGGTAATCGGATCGCCGCCGCCCAGGCGCCGCCGGCCCAGGCCCCGGCGCCGCAGCCGACCGCCGCGGCGGCCCCGCAGTCGCCGGCGGCACAGCAGGCGCCGCCGCCGGCCGGGCTGCCCGAGGAGACACGCTTCACCGGCAACCCGGTCACGCTCGATTTCCAGGGCGCGGATCTGCGCGCCGTGCTCCGGACCTTCTCCGAGATCAGCGGGCTGAACGTGGTGATCGGCTCCACGATCCAGGGCACCGTCGACGTGGCGCTGCGCGACGTGCCCTGGGACCAGGCGCTCGACATCATCCTGCGCGATCAGAGACTCGGCTACGTCGTGGACGGCACCATCGTCCGGATCGCGCCGCTGAGCGTGCTGGCCGACGAGGAGGCCCAGCGCCGGAAGCTGGCCGAGGAGCAGGCGCTCGCTGGCGAGCTGCGCGTGCTCACGCGCTCGCTCAGCTACGCGCGTGCCGCGGACCTGACGCAACTGCTGACGCAGACGGTGCTCAGCCAGCGCGGGGAGATCCAGTTCGACGAGCGCACCAACACGCTCATCATCAACGATCTCCCGGAGTTCCTGGCGAGTGCATCCGACCTCATCGGGACGCTCGACAAGCCGGAGCCGCAGGTCGAGATCGAGGCGCGCATCGTGCAGACGAACAGCACCTTCGCCCGCCAACTTGGCGTCCAGTGGGGCACCGCGGCGCGCGCGGCCGCGGCGCTCGGCAACACGTTCGGCACCGAGTTCCCGAACCAGGGCAGCATCTCGGGCCGGACCGGCGCCTCGCAGAGCCTGTCGGATCGCGACCTGACGGATTCGGTGGGCAGCGTCATCAACATGCCGGTCAGCCCGGCGACCTCGGCCATCGGCATCGCGCTCGGGTCGGTGAACGGCGCGATCAACCTCGACGTGGCGCTCTCGGCCATGGAGAACGAGGGTCGCGGGGAGATTCTCTCCACGCCGCGCATCTCTACGCAGAACAACGTCGAGGCCGAGATCACACAGGGTCAGCAGATCCCGATTCAGACCGTCGCCAACAACACGGTCACCGTCACGTTCCGCGACGCGGCGCTGAAGCTGCTTGTGAGGCCGCAGATCACCGCGACCGACACGGTGATCATGAGCATCACGTTGGAGAACGACGTGGCCGACTTCAGCCGCGCGGTCAACGGCATCCCGCCGATCGACACCCAGCGCGCGATCACGCAGGTGCTCGTCGCCGACGGGGACACCACCGTCATCGGCGGCATCTACGTGAGCCGGGAGCAGGCCTCGCAGGACCGCACGCCCGGGCTGCACCGGATTCCGCTGCTCGGCTGGCTGTTCCAGCGCAACAGGTACGAGGACGAGAGCCGTGAGCTGCTCATCTTCATCACCCCCAGAATCATCCGGCTCTAGGAGAGGACGACAGTGACTGCGAGATTTCTCAAGCAGAGTGCGGGAGTGGTGGTGATCGCCTCGGTCGCCCTGTCGGCGGGATGCGGAGACGTGTCACAGGGACAGGCGCCGGCGCAGGTCGTGATCGACTTGCTCGTTGCCGCCTCGGGGGCGACCCCGACCGATCTGGGCGGCACGCTGCAGTCGGACGTGACCACCGGCGGCACGGTCTACAACGACGTCGGCGAGGTCACGATGCGTCTGCGCTCCCGGGACCCCGGCGTGCCCGGCATCGGGTCGAACCCGAGCTTTCTCAACTCCGTGACGATCAACCGGTATCGCGTGGAGTACATCCGCGCCGACGGGCAGAACGTCGAGGGCGTCTCCGTGCCGTACGCGTTCGACTCCGCCGTCACGTTCACGATCGGCGCCGACTCGACCGAGACCGCCGGGTTCCAGATCGTCCGTTCGTCAGCGAAGCTCGAGGCCCCACTGCTGGTGCTAGCCAACAACACGCAGTTGATCTCGACGATCGCCAGGGTGACCTTCTACGGCCAGGACCTGGCGGGCAACGCCGTGAGCGTCACTGGCCAGATCGGCATCGACTTCGCGAATTTCGCGGACCCCGACTAGGAATAGCCATGCAGATGAGCAGGAAATCTCGAGGGATTCAGGTCGGTGTGCTCGCAGCGGCCTGTGCGGCCGTCCTTACCGCGAGCTGCATCGATAGCCGGCAGGCGCCCGCGCTCTCCGGACCGTCCACCTTCGGGCAGTCGCTGACCTTGATCGCCACCCCCGACAGGCTGCCGAGGGATGGCAGATCACAGGCCCTGGTCGCAGTGCGTGCGCTCGACGAGATCGCCGCCGCGCCCATTTCGCAACAGCGAATCGCACTGGTCGCGACCCCGTCGACGGCGACGCTGTCCAGTGCCGAGGTGACCACCGATGCCGATGGCCTGGCGACGTTCACGGTCACGGCCCCACCGGCCAGTGAGGACGATTACTCGACCATTCTGGTCCGCGCGACGCCGGTCGGTGGCCTGGCGGGACGGATGAACCCGAACAGCCTGTCGATTGGCTTGGTTTTCGACGACCCGGTTCCCGGTCCAGCCGCGAGGTTCACGGTCACGCCAGCACAGCCACGGGTGGGCGAGCAGGCGCTGTTCGATGGGAGCGCGTCCACCGCAGGGACGGAGACCGTCATCACCACCTATGTCTGGACGTTCGGGGACGGCTCGATGCACGTTTCGAGTACGCCAACGGTGGAAAAGGCTTACGATGAGGACCGGACGTTCCCGGTGACGCTCACCGTAACCGACAACCTGGGAGAGTCGCATACGACTGCGCAGAGCGTCACCGTAGTCCCCTGAGGAGGACTCTTCATCGGCCGTGCCCGATAGTCCCCGCATCGAAGAGCTTCGACGCCGGCTCCTGAAGGATCCGGCGTCGATTGCGTTTGCGCAGCTTGCCGAGGAGCACCGGCGGGCGGGCGACCTCGACGAGGCCGTCCGCGTCTGCCAGGCCGGCCTCGAAGAGCACCCGGGTTACCTCTCCGCGCGTGTCACGCTCGGACGGGCGCTGCTCGAGCTGGGACGGTTCGAGGAGGCCGGCGCGGAGTTCTTCGCCGTCGTCGAGGCCGCGCCCGACAACCTGGTTGCCGTGCGGGCCCTGGCCGACATCCATCAGCGATCCCGCAAGACGACGCACGCGCTCCGGAGCGTGGCGACCGACGAGCCCGCGCCGGAGGAAGCAAGCCCCGAGGGTCGTGGCGCCGAGGGCGGTGGCGCTGAGGCCCCACCAGACATCCCCGACATCCCGGACGAGCCCGCAGCCGTCGAGCCGCTTGCCGCGTTCGCGGCCGTGCCCGACGGTGTCGAGTCGACCGGCAGGCCGGTGGTCGAGACGCCTGCGCCCGACGCGGACACTCCCATGGGCGTCGCAGCCAGCGAGGACGCCCCGGCCGCCGCGCCAGAAGCCACCGACGAGGAACCGCCCGCCGCAGCTCCCGATCTCCTCGTGGAGGAGCTGGAGGCCTGGCTCGCCGTGCTCGCCGACCGCCGCGGCGCCTGATGGGGCTGCCGCATTCGGAGCGTCTGACGAGCCGGCATCGCCGTGTCCGGGACGTCCTGGCCGCCCGCGGGCTGGACGCGCTGATCGTGACCACGCCCCTCAACATCCGGTATCTCACCAATCACGTGGGGACGGCGGGCGTCGCCCTTCTCACCCCGACCTCCGTTCACCTGCTCGTCGACTTCCGGTACCTGGAAGCCGTGCGCCTGGTGCAGGCCTCCGCGTGCGCGTGTCCGGCGCTCCGCGTACGCGAGGTGAAGACGAGCTACGACGAGACGCTCGTCGAGGCGATCGCCGAGCTGCGCGCGACCGGGACCAGCACACCCGGCTTCGAGGCCGCACACATGACCGTGGCCCGGCACGGCTGGCTGCGGCAGGCGCTCGAGACGCGCGGCGTGGGCGTCGAGCTCCAGGCGGTCGAGCGCGCCGTGGAGCAGGTGCGCCTCGTGAAGGACGACACCGAGGTTTCGGTGCTGCGGCGGGCCGCGCAGGGGCTGTCCGAGGTGGCTGGCGAGGCCTTCGCGTCGGTTCGGCCCGGGGTCACCGAGCGTGCCCTGGCAGGACGGATCGAGGAGGCGCTGCGCGCGGCAGGCTACGAGCGCGCCGCCTTCGAGACGATTGTGGCCGCGGGGCCGAACGCTGCGCTGCCACATCATCGGCCCACGGATCGGGCACTTGCCCAAGGGGACCTGGTCGTGCTGGACTTTGGCGGGGTCTTGGACGGATACTGCAGCGACTTGACCCGAACCGTGTCGGTCGGTGTGCCGGCCGCCGACGCCAGGCGGCTGCACGCGGCCGTGCTCGAAGCCCAGGCGGCTGCGATCGAGTCGGTTGCCCCCGGCGTGTCGGCGCCGGCCGTGGACGCGGCCGCGCGAGCGGTGCTGGGAGCCCACGGTCTCGCGGAGGCCTTCGGGCACGGCACAGGCCACGGGCTCGGCCTGGACGTGCACGAGGAGCCCCGCATCGGCGTGCCGCGGCCTGGCACGTCCCCCGCGCAACTGGAACCGGGGATGGTGCTCACCGTCGAGCCGGGGGTGTACGTGCCGGGGGTGGGGGGCGTTCGGATCGAGGACGACGTGCTCGTGACCGACGACGGATGCGAGGTGCTGACGGCAGTGCCCCGCGAGCTGCTGGAGCTCGGGTAGGCAGGAGCCCGGGACACGCATGGATCTGGACGAGATCAAACAGCTCCTCGACCTGATGCGCGAGAACGACCTTGCCGAGGTCGAGCTCGAGCAGGAGGGCGTCAAGATTCGCCTGCGGAAGCAGGAAGGTCCGCGCTGGAGCGCGACGGCGGCCGGGGCCGCGGCGCCGCCTCCGGCCCCCGCGCCCGCGCCGTCGAGCAGCGCCGGGACCCCCGCGCCGCCCGTCGTCGCCACGTCCGAGGACCTGGATCTGGCGATCGTCAAGTCGCCGATCGTGGGGACCTTCTTCCGGTCCTCGGAACCGGGCGCCGCGCCCTTCACCGATGTCGGCCAGCAGGTGGAGAAGGGGCAGGTGCTCTGCATCATCGAGGCGATGAAGCTCATGAACGAGATCAACGCCGAGTGTGACGGCGAGGTCGTGCAGGTCTACGT
>Ga0302046_10002788_pt1 | contig 16162 bp, 13 predicted proteins | sample RVTome_11_FD_200261 | JGI IMG/M metagenome (GOLD analysis project Ga0302046, IMG submission 200261) | Soil microbial communities from uranium-contaminated site in the Upper Colorado River Basin, Wyoming, United States - RVT147D111 (version 2) ...
CCGGCGGGGATATTCCACAGGGGCGGCTCAGCCGCCCTCCGCGGATGGTGGGCGGTGCCCACCCTTGTATGTTGCCTCGCTGATCCTACGTCGCGACGGTGGCTCGGCGTCAACCTCAATGCTCCGCCGACACGCCGGACCGACGACCGCGGTCGGGGCGCACGTGACTGCGTATGCGCTATCATGGAGGCGGGATGATCGTCGTGATCGACACCAACGTTTTCGTCTCGGCCCTCCTGGGTCCAGGAGGGCCGAGCCGGGCCGTTCTGAGGGCTGCTCTCGAAGGCAGGCTTCATCCGCTGATGGAGCGAGCCTCCGTCGAGATCCTGAAGGAGATAGGCGAATGAGCACCTTGACGATCCGTCTCCCTGAAGAGAAGCACGAGCGTCTCCGCCAGTTGGCCCGGCATCGCCAGATCAGCCTGAACAAGCTGATCGAGGAGCTCGCGACAGTAGTCCTGGCCGAGTTCGACGCCGAGACCCGGTTCCGCGCACGCGCCGCGTTGGGCTCGCGGGAAGAAGGGCTTCGCCTCCTCGCCAAGCTCGACGAAGCGGCGGGCGGGGCTCGGAAGCCGGTAGTCGAACGGCTCGGCCATGATGTGGGGCGCCCACAGCGAGCCGATCGCGATGGCGAGGAAGACGAGGCTCGCGGCAGTCAGGACGAAGCGGCGGGCGATCAGGCGTCTCGGCAACGCTACCTCTCTGCGGACGTAGGTTCTGCTTCGCTGATCCGGTCTTCCCCGCCCATGACGGCATGGTGGGCATCCCGACGAACCGCGCCCCGCTCCTCACCCAGCTCGGCATCGTTGCAGGCCCTGCACCGCAGTTCCCGGAATTGGCCGAGGTGCGTTGCAGACCCTGCAGAAGCGGCCTTCACTTGGCGTCCTGGCCTTCGTCCTCCTGCTTCTTGGCCTTGGCCGCCTTCTTCTTCGGAGCGCGGGCTGGCGGCGGCGGCGCGGTCTCCTGGCCGATCCCCTTCAGCATCAGCTCGCCCACCAGCCGGTTGTAGCGGGCCGGGTCGTGGAGGTCCGACCCCTCGGCCAAGAGCGCGGTGCCCAGCAGCAGGTGGGCGTAGTCCTCGAGCGCCGGGTCGGCCTTGTCCTGGTCGAAGCGCTCCTGGAGCCGGGCCAGGATCGCGTGCTCGGGGTTGAGCTCCAGGATCCGCTTCTGGCGCGGCAAGTGACCGCCGTCGGTCTGGCGCATCATGCGCTCGAACTGCGGGCTCATGTCCCAGTCGCCGCCCACCAGGCAGGCGGGCGAGCTGGTCAGCCGGGTCGACAGCCGCACCTCCTTGACCCATTCGTCGAGCTTCTTCTGCACCAGCTCCATGAGGTCCTTGTGCGCCTTCTGCCTCTCGCCGAGCTCCTCGCGCGCCTTCTTCCTCTCCTCCTCGCTGCCGAGCTCGACCTTGCCCTTGGCCGCCGACTTGAGCTTGTGGTCCTCGAACTCGTCCAAGGACTGGATCATGAACTCGTCGATCGGATCGACGAGGTAGAGCACCTCGTAGCCCTTGGCGCGGAACGCCTCGAGGTGCGGCGAGCTCTCGATCTGCGCCCGCGACTCGCCCGTGAGGTAGTAGACGTCGTCCTGGTCGTCCTTCATGCGCCCGGCGTACTCGGCGAGCGTGGTCAGCTTCTCGGCGTCGTGCGAGGACTGGAAGTAGAGCAGCGGCACCAGGCGCTCGCGGTTGTCGGGCTCCTGGGCGACCCCTTCCTTGAGCACCCGGCCGAGCTCCTTCCAGAAGCCCAGGTACTCCTCGGCGTCCTTCTCCTTCCACTCCTTGAGGTGGTCGAGCACCTTGCGGGTGAGCCACTTGCGCATCTGGTTGACGTGGCGGTCCTGCTGGACCATTTCGCGCGAGACGTTGAGCGGCAGGTCGGCCGAGTCCACCACGCCGCGCACGAAGCGCAGGTAGGGCGCCAGCAGGTCCTCGCAGTGGTCGAGGATCAGCACCCGGCGCACGTAGAGCTGCAGGCCCCACTTCTGCTCGCGGTAATAGAGGTCGAAGGGCGCCTTGCGCGGAATGAAGAGCAGCGCCTGGTACTCGATGCGGCCTTCGGCCTTGAGCTGGAGGGGCTCAAAGGGCTCGTTCCAGTCGTGGGAGATGTGCTTGTAGAACTCCTCGTACTCTTCCTTCTTGACCTCCGCGGGCGGCCGCGTCCAGATCGGCTTCATCGAGTTGAGGGTCTTCTCCTCGACCACGGTGCGCGTCTTGTCGGTGGTCTTGCCGCTCTCGTCGGTCGCGGGCTCCTCGCGCTGGTGCTTGCAGACGATCGGGTAGGCCACGAAGTCGGAGTAGCGCTTGACGATGCGCTGGATCACCCAGAAGTCGGTGAAGTCGTCGATGCCGTGGTCCTTGTCGACGTCCTTGAGGTGGAGGGTGATCGTGGTGCCGCGCATGAAGCGGTGGTCCTCGGCGAGGGTGAACTCGCCGTCGCCGGTCGACTCCCAGCGCGTCGCCGTCTCCTCGCCGGCGCGGCGGGTCACCAGCGTCACCCGGTCGGCGGCCATGAAGGCGGAGTAGAAGCCGACGCCGAACTGGCCGATGAGCTCGGCCATGGCCTCGCCCGACTTCGACTCCTTGATCCGCTCCATGAGCTCGCGGGTGCCCGACTTGGCGATGGTGCCGATGTTGGCGATCACCTCGTCGCGGCTCATGCCGATGCCGTTGTCGCTGATCGTCAGCGTGCGCGCCTGGCCGTCGGGCTCGAGGCGGATCTCGAGCTTCTCGTCCTTGCCGAGGATCTCCGGGGCCGTCAGGGCCTCGAAGCGCAGCCGGTCGAGGGCGTCCGAGGCGTTGGAGATGAGCTCGCGCAGAAAGATCTCCTTGTGCGAGTACAAGGAGTGGATCACGATGTCGAGGAGCTGCCGGGTCTCGGCCTGGAACGGGAAGGTCTCGGCATGCTCCGCGGCGGGCGGGGTCTCGGTGGTCGTCATGGTTTCGTCTCCTCCCATGGGGCTGCTTCGCGCCACCGGGTGGCGCGGCCACGTGGGGCCTTGGTGGGTCCGCTCTAAGAAACCTCCGGGAGGGCACTTTGCATTCCCGGCGCCGCCGTGGCCTCAGAACACGGTGCGCTTCTGGAGCGTCGCCTTGGTCGCCAGCGAGAATCGCGGATCGACGGCGTCGCCGTCTTCGAGACGGGCCGTCACGTACTCGCCGATCGCCGGGCCGTGCTTGAAGCCGTGGCCGGAGCCGCCGCCGACCAGCCAGACGTCGTCGAGCCCCGGATGACGGTCGATGAGGAAGTCGCCGTTCGACGTGTTCGTGTACTGGCAGACCTCGCTGCCGACGACCGGCGAGGCCGCGAGCGGAGGAAAGCGACGGGCGACGTACTCGAGGACGCGGCGGGTGGTCTCGGCGGTGACGACGCGCTCGAGCGAGTCGGGGTCCACCGGCGGCCCGTGACGGTCGGGCGCCACCTTGAAGCCGCGGCCCTTGAAGTCGGGCACGCCGTAGATCTCCTCCGCGAAGTCGGCCCACACCGGGATTTCGCCGACCCTGAAACGCTCCTCGCCCGGCGGCGGGCCGATGTAGAAGACTTCCTGGCGGGACGTGAAGAAGCGCTCCCCGAGGACGTCGGGGAAGAGCTTCGGCAGCCACGGGCCGCAGGCGAAGACGTAGGCGCCGGCGGCGACCTTGGCGCCGCGATCGGTCGTCAGCGCCGCCAGCCGGCCCGCGTCCGCCGGCGGCGGGGCGACGCGCGCCGTGCGCACCTCGCACCCCAGCTTGCGCGCCCGCTCGGCCACCGCCTGCACGGCGTGGAACGCCGTCAGGAAGCCGCTCTCGGGCTCGTAGATCGCCCAGGTGATCGGCCCGAAGTCGATCTGCGGCCAGCGCGCCTCGAGCTCCGGACGCTCCAGTTTCTCGTGCGGCACGCCGAGCTTTTCGAGGGTCTCCGCCGTCTTCACCGTCAGCGGGTCGCGCTCGCGCGCCATCCACAGCACCCCGGAGCGCTGGAAGAAGCTCGGGCGTGCCGCGCGGCGCAAGAGCTCCTGCCATTTCTCCAGCGAGCGCAGCGACCAGCGGCTGTAGAGCTCCTGGTCGCCGTAGCCCATGCGGATGACCCGCGTCTGGCCGCCCGAGCTCGAGCGGGCGTTGCCGGGTCCGTAGGCGTCGATCAGGACAACGCGTCGGCCCGACTGTTGGAGCTCGTGCGCGATCCACGAGCCGAAGACCCCGGCGCCGACGACCGCGACGTCGTAGACGTCTCGCGTCCCGACCGCGGGCGCCTGGCCGAGGAGGCGCCCCGGATCGAGGCCGGCGCCCAGCGCGCCGGCGCCGACCACCTTGAGGAATCGCCGGCGTGTCGTCGTCATTGTCCTGTCTCCACCGTGTGGATGTCTAGCGTACCAGAGCTTCGGCATCTTCGCCGGGGAGGCGTGGGAGACCCGTCAAGACTGTCTGCTAAGATGCTGACATGGACGACCGATACTTGCAGCGTATCCGTCAAGCCGTCCGGGAGATTCCGGGAATCGCCGCGCTCGTGGTCTTCGGTTCCCGCGCCCGGGGCACAGCGCGGCCCGACAGCGATCTCGACATCGCCTTCCTTCCCATCGCCGGCTACCGGCCGCCGCCGGGGCTTGCCAACAACCTGCGGATCCGGATCATGGTCGCCCTGTCCCATCTCGCTCCTGAGGGACGGGTCGACGCCGTTCCCCTCGACCAGGCGCCGGCGACGCTCCGCCAACGGGTCATGGAGCATGGGCGAATGGTGCTGTGTCGCGATCCCGCGGCGTGGAAAGCGCTGCGCCTGCGGACGATGAAGGAGTACGGCGACCAGGAATGGGCGCGAGGTATGTTCCGGCGGGCGCTGCGAAAGCGGATTCTCGAAGGGAGACCTAGTGGTCGATCAGCACGTACTTTTCAGTCGTTTGAACGCGCTCGACGACCACAGCCTGACCTATGACGCGATCTGCAACGAGCTCGGCGACCTCGAGGAGTTCAAGGAGAGGGTCAGCCGGTTGCTCGACGAGTGAAGTCGTACCGAGCGGACTGCGCCCGACTCGTGATCTGGCAAGGGACGATGTCGTCTCTTCGGTTCCCGCACCCGGGGCACAGCCGGCCTGACAGCGATCTCGACTGTTTGAACGAGGGGCGCCGCCGCAAACCGAGCCGCCGTCGCCCGAGGAGGCGGAGGCCAAGCGGAAAGTACTGGAGGAGGAGTACGGCATCACGCGGTAGGACGGGGCCAGGCGAAGGCCCGCCAGAGGCCCAGCAAGAACCGAAGGGTGAGGAGCACGACCAGGACGTAATCCCAACCCCGTCGCCGCCCCGATCGGCCGCACGCCGAGGTACCGGTGGGTCGACTGCTGGCGCTCGAAGCAGGGCCCGCTCGAAGATCCGGACCTGTTGGGCCATGCTGTCTGCCACCGCCAGGCGCGCGCCTCCGATCGAGAAATCGGCGGACGTCAGACCTTGCCCGGTGAAGCGGGCTATCTCGCCGAGGTCCGGAGCTCTGTGGACGGTGACCTGGGTCGGGCGCACCACGGCGATCCACTTGCCACTCGCATCGACGGCCAGGTCGCGGACCTCGCCGAGCTGGTCCTCGTGGTATTTCACGTAGCCGCGGGTCGCGTCGAGGACGACCAGGCCGCTGTCCAGGCCGACCAGCAGAAAGCTGCCGTCGACGGTAAAGGCGAGCTCCCGGACGTCCACCTGATCGACGGTCCGGATCTTCCGATAACCCTCGGCCACCGCCAGGACATGCAGTCCCCCGGAGCCGGCCACCACCAGCGCGGCGCCGTCTGGGCGGTAGGCCAGGGCGGGCAGAGATCGGCCAAGCTCCGTCTCGACGGTGGGATCGTCGCCGACCACCCGCAGGTCCGCGAACCTGGCGCCCAGGGGATCGCCCCGGCGGGTGGGTAGGGTGGCAGCCAAGGACTCGCCGTCCGGGCTGTAGGCGAAATCCCAGGCGCAGCCGCCGTCGGGCGTCATCAGGACCGCGGTCTCGGCGTAGTCGGCGGTCTCCAGCTCGACGATGCGATCGCCGTGGCACACGCCCACCGCCAGCCGCCCGCCGTCGGGCGCGTTGGCGAGGTCCTGGACCTCCACGTAGCGGGTGACCGACTTGCGAATCGCACCGCTGGCCGGGTCCACGATGATCAAAGTGTTGCCGGCCGCGACGGCGAGCTCGTCGGCGCCAGGTGGCGGCTCGGGAATCGGGGGCCGGGGGCACCTGCTCTGGCCCGTGAGGATGAATAGGATGGCGACGGCTCCTGCGCCGAGGCGCTACCTTGTCCCGGCCACCCGATGGCAGAGGTAGCGCCCGAGCGAGCGCATCGCCTGATCCGCGGAGGGGAAGACCGGCAAGCCGCCGCGGCGCAGCGCGCTCACCAACGGATCGTAGCGCGGTCCCGAGTCCACCACCGCGACGATCGGCTTCCCGGTCTCGGCGAAGACCCGCGGCAGCCGCTCGGCCAACGAACCGGCGGCTTCGAGCTCCCCGGGCAGCGTCTTGAGGGCGGCGGTGAGCGGCACGATCCCGACCACCACCGCGTCCACCTCGTCGCTGTCGAGCAGCACGCGGATGGCCGCTTCGTACACCTTCTCCGAGGCCATCGGGGTGACGTCCAGGGGATTGCGCGCATTCACCAGGCGCTCCAGGCCGTGCCGTGCCAGCACGGCGGCGAGCCGCGCCTCGGACTCCTGCGACAGCTCGGCCATGGCGATCTCGTAGCGCTGCCCCCGAATGGCGTCGGCCATGCCCACCGTCTCGAAGCCGGCGTTCGAAACCGCTCCGATACGCACGCCCTTGACGGACTTTGCGTGCAGCGCGGTGGCCAGCTCCAGAAGCTGCTCGAATTCCTTGAAGGTGTCGGCGACCAGCGCTCCCGCCTGCGCCGCGGCGGCCTGGCAGACGTCGTAGTCGCCCGCCACCGCGGCGGTGTGGCCGGCGGCGGCGCTGCGGCCCGGCTCCGTGCGCCCGGCTTTGTAGAACACCACGTGCTTGTCCGCCTCCCGCAGCGCGGCGATGTGGCGCAGGAGCTCCTGACCGTCGAGGTCGTTGAAGCCCTCGGCGTAGACGCCGAGGGCGTCGACGTCGTCGCGCTGGCCGACCGCCGCCAGCATGTCGGCGAGAGTGACGTCGATCTGGTTGCCGAGCGAGAGGGCGAAGGCCGGATTGAGCGTCTCGAGGTTGCTCATGCGGCTGGCGATGAAGGCGCCGCTCTGAGAGATCAGGGCCACGCGTCGCGCCGGCGCCGACCAGTGTTTGTCCAGCCGGCTCGGAGGAATGAACAGCGTGTCGTAGCGCCCGGGCCGGGAAAGGGCGCCGAGGCTGTTGGGACCGAGAAAGACCGGACCGCCGCCGGGCAGACGACGTCCGCGGGCGATCTCGGCGCGCACCTCGGCGGCGATCGCCGCGCTGCCCTCGGTCTCGCCCACGCCCCCCGGGATCATGATGGCCGCCTGCACCTTGGCGCTCGCGATCGTCTCCCGGACGATCGCCGGCAACTGCCGCGCCGACGCCGCGATCACCAGCAGGTCCACCTCCCGGGGCAACGCGGTGATCGACGGCACGCAGGGCACGCCGTCGATGGCCTCCTCGCCCGCCTTGACGACGAAGGTGTGCTCGGGCGGAAAGCCGCCCGCGATCACGTTCCTCAAAATGATGCGGCCGAAGCTCACCGCCTCCGACGAGACGCCGAGGACGGCGATCGACCGGGGCTCTAGCAGACGCTCGATCTTCTCCACGGGCCGGAGCGGCAGCGCTCTGGCCGCCGTGCCCAACAGGCCGCGGCCGTCCAGGGGAACCAGGCGCTGCTGCCGGAAGGCGAAGGGGTTGACCTCGAGCTCCGCGACGTCGGGGCCTTCCTCGCCGCGGTCGACGCAGAAGCGCCGGGCGAGCAGGAGAAAGGCGCGGAAGCAGCGCAGCAGCTCGCCGTCGGAGACGATCCGTCGGCGGCCGCGGGCGTGGCCGGAGAGGATCTCGTAGGCCACCGTGCCCTTGAACAGCTCGAGGAACTGCTCGGCGCTGGTGGTCAGGGCCTGTGCCTTGGCCACCGCGAGACCCGGCAGCATCTTGGCCGCCAGGTACTCGGTGTCGATGCCCCCGAGGCCCGCCGCGATCACCGGCCCGAATTCGCGCGTGGCGCGAATGCCCACGAACAACTCGTTGCCGAAGCCCGGTTGGACGCGCTCGACGTGCTCGACCACCAGCACGCCGCGCACGTCCGCCTCGCGGCGGTGTCGCTCGATCAGGCGGTCGATCTCGCGGCGGACGGTCTCGTAGTCCTTCTGCACGAAGGCGATGCCGGCGGCCTCGGTCTTGTGCACGACGTCGGGCGAGACGATCTTCAGGACCACCCGGTCGCCGGGCAGGCGCGCCAGCTCCTCCTCCGAGATCATGTCCTCGGTGGCCAGGAAGACGTGGTGCGGCGGCGAGATGGCTCCGACCAACTGGACGAGGGTGTAGACCTCGTGCTCGAAGAGTTGTTTCCTGCCCTCCTCATACACCCGGTCGAGGGTTCGCTCCACGGCGTGGGCCTCGGCCCCGGAGAGCCGATCCTCCACCGCCACCACGTCGAAGACCGGCGCGTCAGGGCGCTCGGGCTCGGCCAGGTGCTCCGGGCTCAGGGACTCGATCCAGTGCCGGACGGCCACCGACGTGCCGCCGCGCCGCAGGCCGTCGAGGTAGGCCTGGGCCGCGTGGCGTCCGAAGCGGAAAGCGCGGCGGTTGACCTCGACCACCTTCTCGCCCTTGACGGCCAGCATCTCGGCCACGCCGTCTTCCAGCTCGTCAGGCTCGAGGCTCAGGAACAGCGAGGCCGCGCCCAGCACGGCCATGTTGGCGGCGCGGCCGGATCCGGCGGCCCGCCCGATGCGGTCGGCGTCGATCAGCACGTGCCGGGGATGGGCGGCGAGCTGCTCGAGGACCGACTCCACGGGCGGGTAGTTGCCGATGTTGACGAACGGGTTGATGCTCGCCACCAGGGCCCCGTTCTCGTGCAGGCAGTGTTGGTAGCGAAGCGCCTCGAGCGGCTCGACCGCGATCAGCAGGCTCGCCTGCCCGGTGGGGATCAGGTCGCTGTAGATCCGCCGCGGCGAGAATCGCAGGTGGGACTGCACGCTGCCGCCGCGCTGGGCCATGCCGTGCACCTCCGCCTGCTTGATCTCGAGCCCGCGCCGGAGCGCGATGGCAGCGTCATGCCGGAATGGGCGAAGGTGGAATCGCCGATCGTGCAGATCACCGGACGGTAACCCGCCTGGGTCGCGCCGTGGGCCATGGCGATGGACGCCCCCATGTCGACGCAGGAGTGCACGGCCCGGTACGGCGGCAGCACGCCGAGGGTGTAGCAGCCGATGTCGCTGAACATCACCGGGTGGGCGTAGCTCGCCGTGGCCTCGACGAGCGCCTTGAAGCTGTCGGCATGAGGGCAGCCCCGGCACAGTTGCGGTGGCCGCGCGGCGAGGTCGTAGGCGGCCTGCTGATCAGAGGGCTCGAAAACCGGGATCTGAGCCAGCTCGCCGTAGTAGCGGCTGTCCTGCTCGTTCTGGGAGGAGTGCATCCCCGGGTCGTCGGCCACCACGAGCACGAGACCGCCGTTGACGCCGGTCAGCGCCGAGTTGACGAAGGGGTCCGCGGCCACGTTCAGCCCCACGTGCTTCATGGAGACCAGGGCCCGCTTGCCGACGTACGACATCCCGAGCGCCTCTTCGTAGGCCACCTTCTCGTTCGCCGACCACAACGCCGAGACCCGGCCGCCGGCGTCTTTGGCCCAGGGACCGTGCGCGACGTACTCGAAGATTTCCGTCGCCGGGGTTCCGGGATAGGAGAACGCGCCGGCGATTCCGGCGTCGATGGCGCCCTGGGCCACGGCTTCGTTGCCCAAGATCAGTCGGGATGGCATGAACGACACCTCACGGCCGCTGCCGTCGTCGAAAGCTCTCACCCTGTGACGAGTCTAGGAGCCTTGCCCTGCTGCCGGGTATCCCTTTTGAGATAGTCCTGCCCCTACCCTTCCAACCAGGTAGGCGACGAGGCTCCCGTCAAAGACGTCGCGGAGCCGCCTGGGGCCGTCTCGGGGCCGCGCCGCCGCCGTCCTGGGCGATCCGCCCCCGCGCGCGACCTCTTCCTTCCCGATGCGCACGAGGTGCGTCCTGGTCCGCATCAGGAGCGCGCCGCCGGCGATCGCCGGCGAGGCGGTGCTGCCGCGGTCCAGGGCGTTCTCGGCGAGCACCCGGATCTCCGGCTCCAAGGCGATGACCGTGGTCACGCCTCCGGCATTGGGAACGTAGACCTTCCCGTCGCCGGCCACCAGGGAAACGTGATAGCTCCCGCCCGCGAGCCGCCGCCGCCACAGCCGCTCCCCAGACACGGCGTCGATGCAAGTGACGATGCCCTGGCTCGTCACCATGAAGAGCTTGCCGTCGTAGAGGACCGGCGACGCGGTCTCCGGCGCGCCCTGGGTCGTTTCCCACAGGACCTCCACCTCCGTGTCCTTGCCGGTGCCCGAAAGACGCACGCAGGTCGCGCCCTTCACGTTGTGCGCGCCGCCAGCGACACAGAGCACGTCCTTGTCGGCGACGATGCTCGACACCATCTGGTTGATGGGGAAGAAGTGCTCCCACAGCGTTTCGCCCGAGCTGAGATCGTACTCTTCCACGGAGCCGGAATGCGCGAACAGGAGCCGCTGTCCGGCCTCGTGCTCCACGATGAGCGGCGTCGAATAGGAGCAACAGGTATCGTCCCAGTCGCGGCGCCAGATTTGGCGCCCCGTTTTCTTGTCGAACGCGGCCAGCCAGCCCACGTCGTCGTTCTTGACCGATTCCTGGTCCTGCGCGATGATCACGGAATCCGCGGTCAGTACCGGAGAGCTGCCGGCCGCGTAGCGCGAGTACTCGAAATAATCCGGATCGATCTCGGTCTTCCAGACGATGCGGCCCTCCAGGTCGAGAGCGGCCAGGACCGCGCCGAAATAGACGACGACGAGCTCACCGTCGGTGGCCGGCGTCGGCCCGGCAGAGGTGTTGAGCCGGTGCCGGTTCTCGGCGGGCGCGGTCATCACCGGCGTTTGCCACAAGATCTCTCCGGTCTCGAAGTCGAGAGCCAGGCCTACGCGGTCCGCCTGAGAATCGTCGCCGGCGGTGGGGACCGCGCTCGTCAGGTACACGCGTCCGCCGCTGACGATCGGCGAGGAGTTCCCGGAGCCGGGGATGGCGGTACGCCACCGAATGTTCGAGCTCTTTTCGGACCAGGTCTCCGGCAGCTCCGGCGCGGCGGAGATCCCCATGCCGGTGGGCCCCCGCCACTGCGGCCATTCGAGGACGACGGGTGGGGATGGGGAAGGAGACGGGGACGGATCGCCGCAACCCGACGCCGAGGCGACGGCGACCAGCATCGGCAAGAAACGCGTTCTTCTGGCGAGCAACGGGCCCTCCTTTCCTCCTCGCGGCGCCCGGCTAGTCTCCGAGATAGCCGAGGGCCTTGAGGTTTTTGACGTCTTCGGCCGAGAGCTCGGTTTCAACCGCGGTGCCGACCTCGCTGGGGTGCCACGAGATGATGGCCCGGAGGAGCCCGTCGCGAACGTCGGGATGTCGCTCGGCCACGTTGTGTCTTTCCAGCGGATCGTTCTCCAGGTCGTAGAGCTCGGCGTAATCATTGTCCACGCCCGGATAGACGATCAGCTTCCATCGCCGTGTCCGCACCGCGTGAATACGCCTCTGGCGGTCCAGTTGGTAGCCCCGGTCGGCGTGGAGCTTGGGATAGGCGTAGACGCTGGAGAAGGCCAGGTCGCGCTCCCCGTCCCGTGCCTGCGCCATCAGGGGGACCAGGCTCTCCCCCTGAGCCGCCAGCGACGGCGGCGCCGGAACCGCCAGCAGCTCCAGCACCGTCGGCAAGAAGTCCACCGTCTCCACGTGCGGCCTCAGGCGGGCGCCGGCGTGGCCCGGGACGTAAAGAACGAAAGGGATCCGTATCTGCTCGTCGTAGACGTCCTTGCCGTGGTCCAGGACGCGCGCGCGCTCGTCCAGGGTCTCGCCGTGGTCCGCCGTGACGAGGACGATCGTCCGCTCGAGGTCGAGCGCGGCGAGGACCTCGGCGACGAGGTCGTCCTGGTAACGGATCTGGGCGTCGTAGCGATCGACGTAGTCGTTGAGATGGCGAAGGGGCTTGCCGTGCTTCCGCTGCTGATAGCCCGGGATGTGCTTCAGGCGCGGTCCCGGATCCGCGGAGCGGAAAAGCTCCAGGTATTCATCCTTGGGCCGGTACGGGCCGTGAGCATCGTAGAGATGGAGGAAGAGGAAAAACCGTTCCTCCGGAAGACGCTCCGCGAGCCAGCCGAGGGCCAGGTCGGTGGTCTGCCGGCCGTCCCGCCGCATCTTCTCGAAGTCGCTGTCGTAGACCTCGAAACCCTGGCGGAGCCCTTCCCTGGCGACCCTCAGCGGATAGCCGCTGACGAACGCGCCGGTGCGGAAGCCGGCGCCGGCGAGGATCTCGGCCAGGGTCGGAAACTCCTGCGCCAGGAGGCGCGTGTTCTCCCCCACCCCATGGGTATGGGGGTACAGCCCGGTGAACATGGAGGAGTGGGACGGGCTGGTGGTGGTCCATTGAGCGACCGCATTCAGGAAAACATAACTGTCGCGAGCCAGACGGTCGATCCGCGGCGCGGTGTCCCGTGGGTAGCCGTAGGTCGGAAGATGATCCGCGCGCGTGGTATCGAGAGAGATGAGGACCAAGTTGCGGGGCGGGGCGGGCGAGCAGGCCGCCACGGCCTGGAGCAACGCCGCGTACCCCAGGAATCGGATGCGGCGCCCCGAGAATCGCCACCGGCTCGTCATGCTCATCGTGCTGTCCTATCAGGCTCGGCGAGGGCAGACGGGTGCCCCCAGCGCCTCATCGTCTCACCGCGCTCAGGAGCTCAAAGTCCTGTCGGGTGCTAGACGAGCATCCTATGGCCGTCGCGACCGTCCTGCAAGACCTCGTCGTGTGATAGAGTCGCCGCGGTCGACGCCCAGGAGACGATCATGGACCTCTTCAGCGGATCTTTCAGGCCAACCGCGGACCAGCCCTACCTCGAGCTCCCGCTCGCCCTGCCGGCCGGCACGAAGGACTTGAAGCTCGCCTTGGAGCTCGACCTCGAGAGCTACAGCGGCGACAAGGGGCATCCCGTCCTGTGGGTCTTCGGGGGGAAGTGGAAGCGGACGATCGGCTACCTGACGCTGCGCGAGAACGGCGTCGCCCGACTGCGCACCATCTGGGACGAGATCGAGAACAAGGACGACGCCCGCGCGCGTCTTTCCGGCCCGATCCGCTGCGACTTCACGGCGGCGAACGGCAAGGCCACCCTCTCCATCCGGCACGGCGAGCCGCTTCAGACGCTGCAACTCTCGACGCCGATCGGAGCCGGAGAAGGCGGGGCTTTGCCCACGCCGTTGACCATCTGGCTCGGCTCGGACGACGGCCACGGCGAGAACCGTCCGGAGGGCTTCGTCTTCAAACGCCTGCGCATGGCAGGGGCCGAGGAGCCCGGACCCGAGCCCGACCGTGTCGAGCGCGCCGTCGCGTTGCTGGAGCAGGCCCTCGCTTTGCTCAAGCAGGGCGCGTGAGCGTGCGACCGACCGCCGAGCTGGCCGGACACGTCAGCCGAGCTTCCTGGCCGGATGAGCACCGCGGTCCCGATCAAGGGATCTCAGGCAGGAGCCTTGGCGCAGGCTCGTCAGGCAATTCGAGCTGCACGGTGGCCCCCGCCGAGGACGAACGGATCTCGAGCTCGGCGCGCTCGCCGTAGAGCGTCGCCAGGCGGCGGCGCAGGGTGCCCAGACCGGTGCTCTCCCGGTAGCGCGGCGGGAATCCGATCCCGTCGTCGGCCACCGTCAGCCTCAGCGTGCCGTTCTCCTTTTCGCCGGCGATCCGCAGAGTGCCGCCTCCCAGGCGGGTGCCGAGGCCGTGCTTCAAGGCGTTCTCCACCAGCGGCTGCAGCGTCATCGGCGGCAACGGCAGGCTTCGTATCTCGGGCGCGATCGACCACTCGATCCGCAGGCGCCGCCCCCAGCGCTCCTGCTCGACGGCGAGGTAGGCCGCCAGGTAGTCGACCTCGTCGCCCACCGTGCGCCAGGTGTGGAGGGAGCGGTCGAGGGTGCGCCGCAGGACCCCGGCGAGGTTTTCCACGGTGGACTCGGCGGCCTTGGGGTCGGTGCGCACCAGGGAGGCGACGGTGTTGAGCGCGTTGAACAGGAAGTGCGGGTTCATGCGCGCCTGGAGCGCCGCCAACTGGGCCTCGGTGGCGTCCGCCCGGGCCGCGGCGGCGGCCTCCGCCTGCTCGCGGGCGTGGCGGTAGAGGAAGCGGGTCGTCCGGGTGACGGTGCGGCCCGCCAGCAGCAGCATGCCGCCGTAGATCGCCGCCGCGACCAGGCTCAACGGCCGGCCTTCGACGGATCCCGCCCCCAGCAACCCCAGGACCATGCTGAGCAACACGCCGGAGATCATGCCCAGGGTCGGCAGCGCGAGCAGCAGGCGGTGGAGCACGCGAGGCTCGAATCCCAGGCGCCCGGGCTGGAAGGAGCGCCACAGGCTCCGCGGAGAGCACGACGAGAGCTTCTGCGAGGCGCCGTGCAGGACGTAGGCGATGCTGAGCAGCAGGGCGCCGCCGGTGCCGGCGACCAGGGCCACCAGCCTGGAGACCACCCGCTCCGGGGCACCGTCCGCGAAACCGTCGGCGACCTGGAAGACGATCGCGACGACGACGCTCGTCAGCATGACCGTCACGGTCAGGCGGGTGCGGGCCGGCACCTCGCGCCAGGTCTGCCACAGGACGCGCCCGAGTCGCTCGTCCTCCGGCTTCGTTCCGGCTCGCCCGTCGTCCATCGCTACCATCCTATCCTTCCAGGGCCTGGCGCACCTCGGCAGAGCGCCGACGGCTCACCCGCACCGCGGCGCCGGCGCTCAGGGTGAGCGTCGCCGAGCCGTCGCCGTTCGAGACGATGCCTTCGACGTGCTCGAGGTTCACCAGGGCCGAACGGCTGACCCGGACGAATCGGCCGGCGGTGCGCTCCTCGAGCTCGCCCAGGGTGTAGTCCGCAAGGTGGCGGCCGTCGACGCCGTGGGCGTAGACGAGGCCGTCGCGGGCGCTGAAGCGCGCGATCTCGGCCAGCGGCAGCAGGCGGTGGCCCCGGCCCGAGCGCACCAGCAGCCGCGGCTTGGCAGGCGCCGGCAGGCGCGCGGCGACCTCCCGCAGGGCCTGCGGCGACGGATCGCGGCGCTCGGCCTCGGCGAGCCGCCGGCGGGCGCGCTCGACCGCCCGCCCGAGGCGATCGAGGGTCACCGGCTTGACGACGTAGTCGAGGGCCTCGTGGTCGAAGGCCTCGAGGGCGTGCTCGTCGTAGGCGGTCTGGAAGACGATCAGCGGCCGCGGCTTGGGCAGGTGGCGCACGACGTCGAAGCCGTCGACCTCGGGCATGGCGACGTCGAGCAGCACGAGGTCGGGACGCCGCTCCGCGACCATTCGCAGCGCCTCGACGCCGTCCGCCGCCTCGCCCACCACCTCGACGTCGAGGTCGGCGAGCATCAGCGCCAGGCGGCGGCGGGCGGCGGGTTCGTCGTCGACGATGAGGGTGCGCACGCTCAAGTCCTCCTGCGGAGAGGGTATCAGCCGCTCGGTCGGACCTTTCGACCGCTCGACCGGCCCGCTCGACCGCTCACCCCCGGCGCCCTTGAGCCGCCGCGCGCGCCGGGGGATCCTCGGAGCCGACGAAAGGAGGAACCGTGATCCAGGCGCGACACTTGACCAAAATCTACACCTCGAAGAAGCAGGGGCGCGTGGCGGCCCTCGACGGGTTGTCCCTCACCTGCGCGGCGGGCGAGGTCTACGCCTTGCTGGGAGCCAACGGCGCCGGCAAGACGACCCTGCTGCGCATCCTCTCGACCCTGATCGAGCCCACCTCCGGCAGCGCCACCATCGGCGGCCTGTCGGTACGCGAGGCCAAGCACGACGTGCGCCGCCTGATCGGCGTGGTGTCCTACGAGACCGGCGTCTACGAGCGCATGACGCCGCGCGAGATCGCCTACTTCTTCGGCCGCCTCAACGGCCTCGAGGATCCGATCATCGAGCGCCATCTCGCGGCCTGCGTCGAGATGCTGCGCATGGGGGACTTCGTCGACCGCCGCACCGACGGGTTCTCGAGCGGGATGAAGCAGAAGACGGTGATCCTGCGGGCGCTCATCACC
>Ga0302046_10002789_pt1 | contig 16160 bp, 14 predicted proteins | sample RVTome_11_FD_200261 | JGI IMG/M metagenome (GOLD analysis project Ga0302046, IMG submission 200261) | Soil microbial communities from uranium-contaminated site in the Upper Colorado River Basin, Wyoming, United States - RVT147D111 (version 2) ...
GCCACCTCCGCCGCCTCCTCGCCGAGCTTTGCCAGGACCTGGGTGGAATCGTCCCAGTCGAAGCCCGCCTTGGCTGCCCGATTCTGCAGTTTCGCCGCCCGGGAGAGGGCGGGCATCGACACCGGCACACCCTCCATGAGCGAGTCGCCCACTGCCCCCCTCTCCTGGTCCTTGATCCTGTCCCAGTTCTCCTTGACCTCGCCGGCATCGGCCACCTCCACATCGCCGAAGACGTGGGGGTGACGTCTCATCAGCTTCTCGGTCAAGACCCCGGCAACTCCATCGATGTCGAAAGCGCCTCGCTCCCGGGCGATGGACTCGTGGAACAGCACCTGCAACAGGACATCGCCCAATTCGTCTTCGACCCGTGAGTACGCCACCCAGTCCTCGCCTGCCTCGGGAAGGTCACCGATGGCCTCGATCAGCTCGTATGCCTCCTCGATGAGGTTCTTGACCAGCGAGCGGTGGGTCTGCTCCATGTCCCACGGGCACTCGGCACGCAGACGTCGCATCACCTTGATGGCTCCGATCAACCCGCCGGGCTCGGCGTCGACGAAGAGGCTGGTCCTGAAACCGGCGAGGGAGGTGTCGATTCCGGCCGGCGTGGCGGTGACAGTCTTGGCGTCGCCAGCTCCGATCCCGGAGATGAGGGTCACCTGCGATCCCTCGAGCGTGACCCGGCCGACCGCGTCGATGGCGTCGGCCAGGATCTCGGGACGATCGAGGTGAGCGATGATCGTGGGCTTGTCGAGGATGAGCGGATCGGGCAGTTCGTGCCCGTTGAGAATCTGCAGCCCGCGGTCGAGCGGGTCATAGCGCACCTCGGCGAGCACCGCATCGACAAAAGACTCCCCTGGGATCACCTCGACCTCCCCGGCCTGCTCCCTGATGAGATTGACGGCGAACTCCCCCACCAGTGGGCTTCCCGGGACGGCATAGACCACCGGGCCTTCCGTGCCGATTACCCGGTCCGCTATCGCCTGGTAGACGTCATCGAATGAGCCCAACCGCTCATACAGGTCGTCGCAGAAGATGACCTCGCGTCTATCCGCCAGCTCGGCCGCCGCCGGGTGATGGGCGGTCCGGACGACGATCGTCCTGACCGGGTCGAGAAGCATCGAGATCGCGGCCGGCGAGACCCGGTCGAGGGAGCCGGGACCCAGACCGACGACCGTGATCATTCTTCGGTCGGTGGGACTACCCCCGGTTCGGGGCCTGACTGCCAGGTCCCATACTCGGGCTCAACGGTCACCTCGGCCGTCTCGATGGCGGCGAAAAACCAATCGCTGAAGAGGGTTTCGAGGGACCGCGCCTCCAGCGAGGCTGTGATCTCCTCCGTTGTCGGGATGGTGTCGACCTCGGGATCGACCCGGTCGGTCACCAGGATGACGTGGAAACCGAATTGCGACTCGACCGGTTCGGCGACGACTTCACCGACGGTGGCCCCCAGCGAGGCGTCACGGAAGGGTGCCACCCATTGCTCGAAGGTGCTGCATCCCAGGGCGCCACCGTTGGCGCCGCTGCCAAGATCCGTGGACAGCTCCGTGGCGAGGTCGGCGAACACCTCGCCCTGGTCGAGTCGGGCCAGGACGTCGCGGGCCTCGGGCTCGGTCTCCACGAGGATGTGGGATATGCAGCCGTTGGTGAGCTGGGCGATGGCGAACTGCCTGGCCTCGGTGATCTCGTCCTCGGTCGGAGCCGTCACGTCCCCGGAAAACTCCTCACGGACGAACTCCGATATGAGTCCCTGGCGGGCCACTTCGGTGAGCATTTCCTGGGTGATGCTTCGCTCCTCGAGGAACTCCTCGAGGGTCTGCTCTCCCGTCTTGAGATCGTTGTAGAGAGATTCGGCGCGTTCGGCCACTTCGTCCTCGGACGGTGAGTAGCCGAACTGGTCGCTGGCGGCGTCGGTGATGACGATGAACTGGATCTTGAAGCCGAGGTTTCTGGCGAAGGTGGCCCTGTCGACCGTCGAGTTGTCACCGAAGAGCAAGGCCTCGACGTCACCGACGGTCACCTCATGACCATCTACGACTGCGGTAAGGGCATTCGAGCCGGCGCCACAACCCGCCAGGAGCGCGGAGCCGACCACGACCACGGATAGGAGTTTCTTCACGGAAGTCCTTTGCAGGGAAGATTTGGGTCGCAAATGGTAGGGGGGTCATCTCCCCTAGATGAAGCCGCCTCGACTCTCACCGTCACTCCCTTTCCCACATCTTCGACATGAAGTCGAGAAGCCGGGGGACCAGCGGCACGGAGGCCGGGATGAAGATGACCCTTTCCGAGGCCCGCAGCACCGACCCGGGTTGCAGACGCTGCAGACGCACCTCCTGGGAGGGTTTCAGGTCGACCGGTCCCATCTTGATCTCGTTGCGGAGCTTGACGATCTCGCGGAGCCCGACCCGGATGGCCTCGACCCGGAGGCGGGCCAGCGAGATGAGCGAGCGGGCCTCCTCGGGCAGGGGACCGAACCGGTCCTCCCACTCGTCGACCACGTCGTCGACCTGGGAGGGCTCGACCGTCGACGCCAGCCTCCGGTACGCCTCCAGGCGTAGCTCCTGGTCATCGATGTAGCCGTCGGGGATGTGGGCGTCGACCGGCAGGTCGATGCGGATCTCGGCAGGACCGCTCTCACCGACCGGGCGGCCCTCCATCTCGGATACCGCCTCGGCGACCAACTCGGTGTAGAGGTCGAAACCCACTGCGGCGATATGCCCCGACTGCACCTCACCGAGGATCGACCCGGCGCCCCTGATCTCCAGGTCCCGAAGAGCGAGCTGAAAGCCAGAGCCGAGGTCGGTGGCCTCCCCGACCGCCTCGAGTCTGCGGTACGCGTCCTCGGAGAGCGACTGGTCCACCGGGTGGAAGAGATACGCGTAGGCGCGTTGGCTCGATCGGCCGACCCTCCCCCGGAGTTGGTACAGCTGGGCAAGCCCCAGTAGGTCGGCACGCTCCACGATCAGCGTGTTGACCTTGGGCAGGTCCAACCCGGACTCGATGATGGTCGTCGCCACCAGCACGTCGTACTCGTGGTTCCAGAAATCGATCATGACCTGCTCGAGCTGGCCTTCCGACATCTGGCCGTGGGCAACCACGTACCGCGCGTCGGGGACGAGCTCTTGGAGACGGGCGACTGCCCTTTGTATGGACCGAACCCGGTTGTGCACGTAGAAGACCTGGCCTTCCCTGAGGAGCTCGCGGCGGATCGCCGCAGATGCGGCCTGCTCGTCGAACGAGCCGACATAGGTGAGGATGGGGTGCCTGTCCTCGGGAGGGGTTCGGATGTGCGATACGTCCCTGATACCGGTGAGGGCCATCTCCAGAGTCCGCGGAATCGGTGTGGCCGTGAGAGTGAGAACGTCCACGCCGACTTTCAGCCGCTTGATGGCGTCCTTGGCCCCCACCCCGAAGCGCTGTTCCTCGTCGATCACCAGGAGACCGAGACGCTTGAAGAAGACGTCCTCTGACAAGAGACGGTGGGTTCCGATCACGACATCGACCTCGCCGGTGGCCAGACTCGCCACCACCTTCTTCGCCTGACCCGAGGTGAGAAAGCGCGACAAGACCTCGACCCGGACCGGGAAGGAGGCGAACCTCTCGGCAAAGGTCTGATGGTGCTGCTGTGCCAGGAGCGTGGTCGGGCAGAGAACCGCTACCTGACGCCCGTCCTGGACGGCCTTGAACGCAGCGCGGATCGCCACCTCGGTCTTCCCGAACCCCACGTCACCGAAGACCAGGCGGTCCATAGGGCGATCGTCCTCCATGTCCATCTTGACATCTTCTATCGCCGAACGCTGATCGTGGGTTTCCTCATATGGAAACGCCGCCTCGAGCTCATGCTGCCAGGGGGTGTCCGGGTCGAAAGCGTGACCTTCGGCCAGGGCTCTCTGACGATGGAGCTCGACTACCTGGGCGGCCACCGCCGCCACCTCCTTGCGCACACGCGCCTTCTGCTCCGACCAGTCGCGTCCTCCCATTCGCGATACCCGGGGCGCCTCCCCGCCGGTGTACCTCTTGACCGCCGCCAGCTGCTCGACCGGCACGTAGAGCCGATCCGACCCGGCATAGGCGACCACCAGGTAGTCCCTCTCGACCCCCACCATCGTGCGGGACACCAGACCCTCGAATCGCCCGATGCCGTGCTGGTGGTGGACGACGAAGTCCCCTTCGGCCAGGTCCCGGTACTGGTCCGGCCCCGGCGAGCTCGTCCGCCCGGACTTGCGGTGGGCCCGGCGACGGCCAGCGATCTCCTGCTCTCCCAGAACCGCCGTCCCCAGGTCAGAGAGCACGAATCCGCGGTGGATCCCGACGGGGAGGATCGCCGAGCGTCGGTTGGGAAGCGAGTCGAGTCGTTCCAACGCCAACCCGTGCTCTGACAGCGTCTGGGCGACACGGTCGGCGGCGGCATCGCCGTCCATCGCAATCACCGTTTGAATGCCCCGCGCCAGCAACCCGTTTACCGCCACGGTGACCGACTCGGGATCCCCGGGGACCGCGTCGAGTGTCGTCGCCGACAATGTCTGGTCGCCCGGCCCGGTGGGCACGGACGGGACCTGCAAGTGAGGGCGAGAGGCGACACGCCACTCCAGGTCGAGGAACAGTGGAGGATGATCGCCGGCCCTGGGGGCAGTCTCCCCCCAAGTAGGGGCGAGCGCAGCGGCCAGCTCCGCCTCTTCCTTGGCCAGGTCCCTTGCCCGGTCCAACGCCCGAACCGGGTCGAGGATCACCAAACCCCTCTTCGCTCCCAGCTCATCGATGAGACAGCGATCACCGGCCAGCCACGGCAGCCAGGACTCGATGCCCGCAAACAGCTGCCCTGCCGAGATGCGCTCCCATGTCGAGGCCGCCCACGCCTCCGTGCGGACCAGCCCCGCCGCCAGCTCACGCAAGCCATCATCGGGACGGACCTCGCGCGCCGGGTAGGCAACCAGACGGCCCATAGGGTCTTGTGAGCGCTGTGACGCCACCGCGAACTGCCGGATTTCTTCGACCTGGTCGCCCCAGAAGTCGAGGCGTACCGGGTGCTCCGCCTGGGCCGGAAAGATGTCGATGATCCCTCCTCGCACCGCAAACTCTCCCCGAGCCTCGACACGATCGGTGCGCTGGTAGCCGATCGCCGCCAGCTCCCGTGAGACCTCATCGAAGGCCACCTCGTCGTGGGCGTGCACGACCAGCGGAGCGACAGGCGAGCCGCTGACTCTCTGGATGGCCGACCGAACCGAGGCCACCACCAGCACCGGGCCATCGGCCATGAGCAGGTCACGGGTCTCGGAGCGGCGAGCCATCGTCGCCACGTTCGGTGAGACATGCTCGAAAGGGAGGGTCTCCCAAGCGGGTGCCAGGGCTACGGAATCGGTGAAGAGCCGGAGATCGTCGACCAGCTCCTCGGCTTCGCCCTCCCCGGGGATGACGATCAGCATCGTCTCCCCGACACTCTCGAAGAGACCCGCCAGGGCGAAGGCACGGGCGGCCGGCGCAACGGCCCAGGTAGCGGCGAGATCAGGGAGCTCGGCCGCACGCCAGACATCGAGCAAAGGGGTGAGGGGCGCGGTCATGGGGATCGAGGATCGTACCGAGCAGATCCGGCCAGAAAGTCGCCGTCTAAGTTCACCCACACTCGTCCCGAGGAGGAAACGTGAAGTTGGAACGTCAAGTCAAGACTCTCTACTGGTTGGCCGGCGCGCTCCTGGTGCTCGGTCTCATCTTCTGGGGCCTCGCTTTCGCATGGCACCCACTGGGGCTGGCGATCACTGCCGGAATCGCCGTGGTGACTCTGGTTTTGACCCGGATGCTCGGCAGACGTGTGCCGCGGGGCACGGTGTTGGAGGTCGACCTCGACGGAGGTGTGCTGGAGAAGAAGGGGTCGGACCCGCTCTCGCTGGCCCTGCACCGCAACTCCGTGGTGGTGCGTGATGTGGTCGACGCCTTGGACCGGGCAGCCGCCGATGCCCGGATCACCGGATTCGTGGCCCGCATCGGCAACGGCAGCATCCAACTCGGCCACGCCCAGGAGATGCGTGACGCTGTCCACCGGTTTCGGGCCGCAGGAAAGAAGACGGTGGCCTTCTCGGAGACCTTCAGCGAGGGTGGGTCGGCAACCATCGATTACTACCTGGCAGCGGCCTTCGAGACGATCTATCTCCAGCCGAACGGCATGGTGTCGGCCACCGGGCTGGTGGGACGGAGCCAGTTCGTGCGCGGGCTGTTCGACAAGCTGGGCATCTTCCCCGATCTCGACCATCGCAAGGAGTACAAGGCTGCCCTCTACCGGCTGACCGAGACCGGCTTCACCGAACCTCATCGCCAAGCGGTCGAGGGCATCGCAAGCGAGCAGTTCCGCCAGGTGGTGACGGGTATCTCCTCCGACCGAGGCATCACCGAGGAGCGAGCCAGGGAGCTCGTCGACGGCTCGCCGTTGATGACCGATGAGGCGCTCGAGAAGGGCATGGTGGACCAGCTCGGCTATCGAGACGAGGCGTACGCCGCCGCGGGCGGTGACCGCTTCTTGCTCATCTCCAGCTATCTGAAGCGAGCAGGCCGTCCTCACCGCAAGGGAGCCAAGCTGGGCCTCATCTACGGCACCGGCGCGATCGTCCGTGGCGGATCCGGATTCGACGCTCTCACCCAGGAGGCGTCGATGGGAGCGGACGACGTGGCCAAGGCCTTTCGGGCAGCGATCGACGAGAGGAAAGTCAAGGCCATCGTCTTTCGCGTCGACTCGCCGGGCGGGTCGGCCGTCGGATCGGAAGTCGTGCGCCGCGAGGTGGTGCGGGCCCGCGAGTCGGGCATACCCGTCGTGGTATCGATGTCCAACGTGGCCGGTTCAGGTGGGTACTGGATATCGGCGAATGCAGACAAGATCGTCGCTCAGCCGGGAACCATCACAGGATCGATCGGAGTCGTAGGCGGCAAGCTGGCCAATCGGGAAGCATGGGCCAAGGCCGGGATAACCTTCGATCACGTTGGCTTTGGCGAGAACGCCACCTTCTCCCTCTCTCAGGATCGGTACACCGACAGCGAGCGGGCCCGCCACACGGCGAGCCTCGACACCATCTATCGCGACTTCACCGAGCTCGTGGCCGAGGGGCGTCAGCTCGACCTCGACCATGTCCACTCCGTGGCCAAGGGACGGGTGTGGACCGGCACGCAGGCAAAGGAGAAGGGGCTCGTCGACGAGTTGGGTGGCTTGGAGACCGCGGTGAGCCTGGCCAAACAGGCTGCGGGCATCGCCGCCGACGAACCGGTGAGCTTGGTTGGCTTCCCCAAGAAGAAGCGGCCGTTCCCTCCGGAGAGGAAGGTGAGCAGCGAGCCGATCCACCAGGCTTTCGCCCTGCTCACCGGGTCGCTGCGAAACGTGATCCCCGCCGGGATCCAGTTGCGCATGCCCGACTACAGGATTCGTTAGCGCTGGATCAGCCCTACGGCGGCGAACCATGAGACGGCCCGCTTCAGGGTGTCCTCCAGCGGCGTGTATTCCAGCCCGAGTTCCCTGGTGGCGCGCGACCCGTCGTACCTCGATCCGTGGAACAGGACGCGTGCCGATTCGGGGCAAAGTGGTGATGTCTTGCCCAGGAACCGGGCGACGGAGCCGGCAACGCTCGCCGCAGCCGAGACCACCCACTGGTTGAGGTAGAACGGCGCCCAGTGTCGGCCAAGGGCTTGGTTGAGGGTCCTCACCACTTCGCGGGCCGAGGTGACCGACCCGCTCAGAACGTATCGCTGACCCGTACCTCCTTTGGCCGCGGCCAAGAGATGCCCCCGGGCACAATCGTCGATGTCGACGAGTGAGAAGACGGTGTCGACGAGGAAGGGCGATCGGCCCCTCACCGCCTCCATGAGCAGGACGGCGCTTCCGGTGCCACGCCCCGGGCCCTGCACCGATGAGGGGTTGACGGCCACCACGTCCAAGCCGGCCGCCCTTTGGAAGAGGAGTCGCTCGGCGGCGTGTTTGGATCGCTCGTAGTCGGACAGGTAGGACCCCCGGTGCACAGTGTTCTCCGAGCCCACGGTCCCGTGTGCCTCGCCGAGTGTCACCGCCGACGAGGTGTGGACGAGACGACCCACGTCTCCACGTCTGCAAGCGCCCAACACGATGCGCGTGCCTTCCACATTGACCTTCCACACGCGGTATGGGTCGGCCGAGCACAACTCGTTGACCCCTCCGATGTGGAACATCCAGTCACGACCTCTCACCAATGAGTCGATCGAGCCAGCATCCAGGAGGTCACCACGCGTGACCTCCGCCCCCATCTCGGCCAGCAGGGCGGCGGACTCGTCCGACCGCGCCAGCGCCCGCACCTCGTGCCCATCTGCGATGAGATGCCGGACCACCGCCTGCCCGACGACACCCGAGCCGCCGGTAACGGCGGTGTTCACGTGCGCGCTTCGGTTGGCGAGGTTCGCACCACCGCCCAGAACTCGGTGATGTAGCCCCAGGCGGAGCCGACGGTGGCGATGACCGCCACCAGCATGAGCCATTGGTCGAAGTACCAGGGCCCCCACTTGTCGGCGAATCGGAGGAATGCGAAGAAGATCGCCGCATACTGGGTGAATGCCTTGATCTTGCCCCACGTCGACGGGGTAATCAGACCACCTCTCTGGGCGACCACACCGCGCAGCGCCATCACGGCGAACTCGCGAAAGATGATTATCGCCGCCGGCCAGATCGACACCCTGTCCACCGAGACCAGCGCCAGGAGTGTCCCCGTCACCATGATCTTGTCCGCGGTGGTGTCGAGAAACCCCCCGAGCACGGTGCCCCCCGTGGTCCGACGCGCCCAGTAGCCATCGAGCGAGTCCGTGAAGGCGGCCACGGCGAACAGCCATGCCGCCCAAACGAAATGACCCTCGATCTCGTCGGCACGCGTGAAAGACATGATCGGAAGCACCATGGCGATCCGGAACAACGCAAGGGCGTTGGGGACACTCATATGACGACGAACACCTCCGCGGATCATAAATGACCCTTTCCCGCTGAGGCCTATGCCAGCCCGAGAGAGCGTTGCACCGCCCGATCCCAGCCCGAGACGAGGTGCGCCCGGCGCTCCTCGGGCATTGCGGGCGAGAACCGAGCCTCCTCGGTCCACATCGAGGCCAGCTCGTCCAGACCCGACCAGACACCGGCGGCCATCCCGGCGCCATAGGCTGCGCCCAAAGCAGTGGTCTCGGTCATGGCGGGGCGAACCACGTCCACCCCCAACAGGTCTGCTTGGAACTGCATCAAGCCGTCGTTGACGGTCATCCCCCCATCCACCCTCATCTCGGTCAAATCGATCCCCGAGTCGACAACCATCGCCACCAGAACATCCCTGGTCTGATAGGCCGCCGCTTCGAGGGCGGCGCGGGCGATGTGGCCCTTATTGGTGAAATTGGTGATCCCGGTGATAACCCCTCGCGCGTCCGGCCTCCAGTGTGGTGCGAACAATCCAGAGAATGCGGGTACGAAGTAGACCTCCCCGTTGTCCTCGACGGTGGCTGCCAGCGCCTCGATCTCCGCATTCGAGGAGATGATCCCGAGATTGTCCCGTAGCCACTGGATCAGCGAGCCCGTCACCGCGATCGAGCCCTCCAGGGAATAGACGATGGGCTGGCCGGCGACCTGGTAGCCGACCGTGCTCAACAGGCCTGCCTGTGATGGCACAGGTTCGGTGCCGGTGTTCATCAACATGAAGTTGCCGGTTCCATAGGTGTTCTTGGCCTCACCCGGCTGGAAACACGCCTGACCGAACAGAGCGGCGTGCTGATCTCCGAGGATCGTCGTCAGGGAGGTGCCGGCGAGAACGTCTCCACATTCACCGATGTGGCCGACCGAAGGGACGATCTCGGGGAGGATGTGAGAGGGGACACCCATCTCCGTCGCCAGGTCCGAGTCCCACGCCGCCGTGGCCAAGTCCATCAGCAACGTCCGCGAGGCGTTGGTCACGTCGGTGACGTGACGCCCGGTCAGCTGCCAGGCGAGCCAGGAGTCGATCGTCCCGAAGGCGAGCTCGCCGCGATCGGCCTGCTCACGCAGTCCCAACGTGTCGATCAGCCAGCGGGCTTTAGGGCCGGCGAAGTAGGTGGCGAGCGGGAGCCCGGTGCGAGCGGTGTAGCGACCGGGGCCATCGGCTCCGCCGAGCTCCTCGACCAGTTGCGCGGTACGGGTGTCCTGCCACACGATGGCATTGGCCACAGGCTCGCCCGTGGATCGATCCCACAGCACCGTTGTCTCCCGCTGGTTGGTGATGCCCACACCTGCCAGGTCGGATGCCTCGATCCCCGCCCGTCCCAAGGCGCCCGCTACGACGTCTTTGGTGTTGGCCCAGATCTCCATGGGGTCGTGCTCCACCCATCCCGGCTTTGGGTAGATCTGTTTGTGCTCCTTCTGCGCCGAAGCGACGACCTCACCCTGATCATCGAGGACCAGGAATCGGGTGGAGCTGGTCCCCTGGTCGATGGCTCCGACCAGCTCAGTCATGACTCTCCGGGGTGTCGCGGCCTCTCAGGGCAGCGATTTCCTGGGCGCGTGCCCGGTCGTCCAGCCACAACTCGACCACGTCGGCGGCATCCTCGATCTGAACATCCACGGAGCTGCGCTCTTTCACGGTGAAGGGCCGGAGCACAAAATCGGCCGGGTCCTGCGAGCCCGGTGGCCGCCCCACCCCGAACTTGAGACGGGAGAACTCCTTGGTCTCGAGCGAGGTCTCGACCGATCGAATGCCGTTGTGTCCGCCACTGCCACCGCCGACCTGGAGGCGAAGCCGCCCGAAGGGAAGATCGATGTCGTCGTGCACCACCAGCAGATCGTTCGGGCGCAGCTTGAAGTAGTTGAGGGCGGCCCGCACCGCCCCACCGGAGCGGTTCATCATCGTTGTCGGGGCGAGGAACAGGATGCGATCGTCGCCCACGCCCACCTGGCAGAGCAGGCCGCTGATCCGGGAAGGCGCCCTGCCCAACGTCTCACCGGCGCGCTCGAGGACGACGCCGAGCACCTCGTATCCGATGTTGTGACGGGTGCGCGCATACTCGGACCCGGGGTTGCCGAGGCCAACGACCATCGCCACCGGGTTACTCCGTTGACTAGGTCTCTTCGCCTTCGGCTTCAGCCTCTTCAGCAGACTCTTCAGCTTCCTCACCCTCCGCGAGCTCTTCGCCTTCGAGGAGCTCCTCTTCCTCGACCACGGGCTCTTCGATCTCCGCGGCCGGAGTGGTCACGGACATGATTACCGCGTCAGGCTCTTCGAGGTAGACGACCCCTTCGAGCTCGGGCAGGTCCTCGATGCGGAGAGACTCTCCAATCTCCACCCCGGAGACGTCGAGGGAGATGAAGCCGGGAATCTCGGTGGGGAGCACTTCGATCTGGACATGGGTGCGACGGGGGCTGAATACGCCACCCTCCTTGGCGCCGGCGGGGGTGCCCTCGAAGTGGAGGGCCACCTCGGCAGTGACCGTCCGAGACAGGTCGACCGTGACGAAGTCGATGTGCCGGTACTCGTTGCGGAACGGGTGCCTCTCGATCATCCGCGCCATGGTGGTCAGTGTCTTCTTGTGACCATCGATCTCGAGACTGATGATTGCGTTGGTGCCGGACTCGGTGTGCAGGGCAACATGGAGGTCGTGGGCATCCACGGAGACCGCAATGGGGTCCTTGACCTCGCTGCCATAGACCACGGCAGGGACCAGGCCCTCTCGGCGGATCCGCCGGGACTCGCGCGATCCGGGTGTCCTACCGGCCTGGGCGCGCAGGCTTACTTGCGACATCGAGAGACTCCTTGGAGAAGAAGGGAAGCGCCCCAATTATGGCCTGGCTCATTGCTTTTCGCCAGACGAGACCCGATCGATCCACTCGAGAGTGGCTGTCACATAGCGATCGGTCAGGGTCTCCACCGTCCACCCTCCACCACGAGGGCCGTGACCCGCTCCCTCCAACAACACCACCGTGGCATTGGCCCGGGATGCGATGTGCTTCTCGAAGAGATCCATACTGGCGAGGGCGTCACGTGTGCCTTGCAGGAAGAGCATCGGCACCACGATGTTGGGGAACTGGTCGATCCGCAGCCGCTCGGGCTTTCCTGCGGGGTGTAGGGGATAGGCGTAGAGGACGAGACCGGAAGCGGCATAGCCGTTGGCCACCAGGTAGGTCCCCATGCGTCCACCCATCGACCTCCCCGCAAGAAACAGCTCGTCGACCCGCTCGCGGAGAGTGTCGGCTGCGGCCTGGTGGCAAGCGAGGAGCTTCACCTGACGGTCGGGGCTCTTAGCTCCACGTTCGGCATAGGGGTAGTTGAAGGTCATCACGGTGTGCCCGCCGGCAGCCAAACCGGCCCGAAGACCGGCCATCGACGGATGGTCCTGGCCCACTCCCGCGCCGTGGGCGAGAAGGATCCCCGTCGACCCCTCCCCCTCGATGACCCCGGTGACCTCCTCGGCATCCCAGCCGATCCGCAACCGGTTGCTCATGCGACCCAGCGTAGGGAAACTACCGTCCGCTGATGGAGTTGTTGGTCTACGACACAGCCGAGGAGGTCGCAATCGGCGCAGCGAGCCGTATCGCCGACCTGGTGGGCGACGCTACAGAGCGGTTCACCCTGGGTCTGGCGGGCGGGTCGACGCCCCGTGCCACATACCAATCGCTGATCGGCCGCGTCGTGGGTTGGGACAAGGTCTGGGCGTACCTATCGGACGAGCGTTGGGTCCCCGCCGACAGCGAGCGCTCGAACGGGAAGATGGCCCAGGAGACCCTCTTCGATCGTGTGGAGGGGCATTTCATCCGGCCGAGGTATGGCGATCATCTGACTCCAGCCGACAGCGCCGCCTACTACGAGGCGAAGGTCCGCTCGATACACCACGGGGATCGGCCCGACCTGATACTCCTGGGATTGGGCGAAGATGGGCACACGGCCTCCCTGTTTCCGGAGAGCCGCGCACTCGAAGAGAGGAATCGATGGATCGTCGCCAACCAGGTCACCGACACCGGTGAGCAGCGCATCACAGCCACCTATCCAATGTTGTGGTCTGCGCATCGTCTCGTGGTCATCACCGTGGGCACGAACAAGGCGGCTGCCCTTCGCGACGCCTTCGACGGGGCCAACCCCGCGGGGCGCCTCGGCGACGGAGACGCCCTAGTCGAATGGCACGTCGACAGGGCCGCAGCCTCGCTGTACTCCTAGCACTCCTCGCCGTGCTGGCCGCTTGCGCGGCCCCGGACGGTGAGGGCTCTCCCGTCACGACAGACTCCCCGCCCACCTCCGTTTCGACCACGACATCGGTTCCTCCGTCGACGACCACGACGATTTCTCTGTCGACGACGACTACCGCCGGGCCCACGACATCGAGCCTTTCGCCGCCGGCCGAGCCAGCAGAGATCGACGCCGAGGTTGGGGTTCCCGAGGGAGAGGGGCCCTTCCCTGCGGTCGTCCTGGTTCACGGGGGAGGCTGGGTCGGCGGCAATCCCGGATTCATGCGCCCGCTGGCCGATCATCTCGAAGACAACGGGTTCCTGACCGTGAATATCCGGTACCGGCTGGCCAGCCTGGAAGTCCCGGGATACCCGGAGGCAGTGGAGGATGTTGCCTGTGCCGTCAGATTCGCGGCAGCCCACCCGATGTCGGACGGGAGCGTGGCGATCATCGGGCACTCCGCAGGTGCACACCTGGCGGCATTGGTCGCCCTCAAAGGGGACGAGTACATCGGGTCATGTGAGATACCCGGCTCGGGCCGGCCCACCAGGCTCGTGGGGCTGGCCGGGCCATACGACACAGACCGGGTGGGTCTCGCCATGCTCCCCTTCTTCGGTGAAGGGCCGAGCGTCAACCCCGAACTCTGGGAGGAGGGCAACCCCCAGGCACACGCCGACCGCACCCCGGGTCTCAGCGCACTGATCATGTTCGGGGAGTTCGACGGGCTCGTCGACGACCGGTTCGCCAGCGACTTCCACCAGGCGATCGTGGAGGCCGGAGGCGATTCGCTCCTCGAGCTCGTGGAAGGCGCCCGGCACAACGACATGCCCGATCCGACGTTTGTGGGCGACCTCATCGTCACCTGGCTCGAGCGTTAACCTCGCTTGGTGGATTTGCTCAAGTGGATGGGCTTGACCTTTGCCCGCTTCGTCGGGCTCACCTCGTTGATCCTCGGGGTATGGATCTTCATTGCCAACGCTGCACAACTCATCGCCAGGGAGGGGGACAGCGACCGGTGGGTCAGTGCGTGGATACTGGCGTCTGGCCTGGCCGGTGCGATCGGAGCCGGGCTGTTCATGCTGAGCCTCGACGGGCCCGAAAAGTTTCGCACCCGAACGCATCGCTCGGTGGGCTGGACGCTGATGGCCCTGGCCACTCTCCTCCCGACCAGCATCAGGCCGATGCTCTTCCCGGTGGTCCTCGTCAGCGGGTACAGCCTCTTCCTCTACTTTCCCCAGGTCACCAAACAGGAAGGCGCCATCACGTCCGTGTGATGTCTCGCGGCGTCATCCGCGGCCCGAACTTGGGCTCGTGGCCGAGGGTGTGCAGCAATCTGATGACCCTCCCCCGGTGGGGTCTGAATGGCTCCAGGAGCTCGACCATCTCCTCATCCGTACCACGGTCGCGACCGGTCATGTGGTGGACCACGATGTTCTTGAAGTGGAAATCTCCGACAGCGACCTGGTCGGGATCACCGTGAGACACCTCGATGGTCTTGGCGCTGGTCCAACGAGCGACCCCATGGAAGGACTCGAGATATGCCCGCGTCGCATAGGGTGACTCGTCGGCGAGGCCCTCGAGACTGGTTGCCGCTCGCGCCACATTCCGCAACAGATCGGCCCTCCGCTTCTCCAAATGGAGCCGGTGGAACTCGTAGTAAGGCGCCGCCGCCATGCGATCGGGGTCGGGGGGCAGCCTCAGGCTCGGATTCGGCCCGGGTGCCGGGTCGGAGAAGGCCCGATACAGGCCGCGCATCGCCGCGGCAGCCTCTTTACCGGTCACTTTCTGACCGCATATGGCCACGACCACAGAGTCGAAGACGAGGTCGGTGCGTCCGAACCGGAGACCGGGATGGGTGCGTGCCAGCTGGGCCACGACGGGATGGTCGGTGACGAAGGCGGAAGGGTCGTCGTCGAGACCGGAGATGCGGCCGAGACGCTCCAACATCCAAGCCGAGCCCTCGCCCCAGGCGTCGCCGATCAGCTCGGTTTTGGTGCGTCGGATTCTGAGCGATCCCGGCCCCAGTGGCGTCCGCGCCGCCAGCCACCATCCATCATCGGCGAACCTGCCATTCAGCGGGCGGAGGGTCCGCCGTAGGTCGAGCGGGGCAGCAATGGGAAGAGTGGCGGACTTCACGCGGTCAATCCAAGCCGAAGCAGACGGATTAGGAAACCGCCCAGCCGTGTTGGAATGACCCCGGATCGAGGAGGAAGCGATGGCAACAGTGACGATCGTCGGTGACGGCCCGGGCGGGCTGTCGGCCGCCCTCTTCCTGGCGAAGAACGGCCACGAGGTCAAGGTCTTCGGTCAGGACAAGACGGCGATGAACTTCGCCTATCTCCACAACTACCTGGGCCTGCCCGAGATCGCGGGACCCGAGTTCCAGGCGATCGCCCGCAAACAGGCGAGCGACCACGGTGCCACGCTCATCGACGAAGAAGTCACCTCAGTTGTCGTCGACGGGGTGTTCACGGTGGTGATCGAGGGCGAGTCACACGAGTCCGAGTACCTGGTGCTCACCGAGGGAAAGAACCCCGAATTGGCCCGGTCCCTCGGAGTGGCGCAGCGTGAGGATGGCTCCATCGAAGTGGACGCCGACTATCGATCCTCTATCGACAAGGTGTACGTGCTGGGCCGTTCGGCGCGTCCCACACGAAGCCAGGCGATCATCTCCGCCGGTGCCGGGGCGGTAGCGGCGCTCGACATCCTCGCCCGTGAGGAGGGGAAAGACGTCCAGGACTGGGACACGCCTCCCAAGGAGGAGTAGCTAGCTGTCGAGGTGAGCCATGAGCGCGGCAACGTCAACCGCGTTCCTGTGACTCCGGCCGGTCTTGGAGCATTGGTCAAAAACGGCTACTTCGCGATAGCTGCGCCGAGTCCAACAACACCTTCCTGCATGTAGCCTTCCTTCAGATGGCATACCGGGACTAGCTGACCGAACGCAGTCCGTTTTGGAGTGTGGTGGGTTGGGTGTTCGTTGCTGTTGTGATTGCTCTGGTCGTC
>Ga0302046_10002791_pt1 | contig 16154 bp, 26 predicted proteins | sample RVTome_11_FD_200261 | JGI IMG/M metagenome (GOLD analysis project Ga0302046, IMG submission 200261) | Soil microbial communities from uranium-contaminated site in the Upper Colorado River Basin, Wyoming, United States - RVT147D111 (version 2) ...
GGCGTTCGGGATCAACTACGTCCTGCGCACCTACCGACCGAACGCCGTCTATCTGACCGGCGCCGGGTCGACGATCCGCAATGGTCGATGACGTTGGATGACACATCGCGCTTGATCATTTCTGTATGATCGATGGCGCGCGTTCGGCTAGTCCCCGGATCGCGTAGGACTCCCGCATGGGTGTCCTTTCTCTTGGCCAGGTCCCCGGTGCTTTGAGTGCCGGGGACCTGGTTGCTTTCCGGGACCTACATCAACATGAGTGCATGACTCGCGGTTCCCGAGGTTATGCCATGATGTTACGTGATGACTACCACCAAGGTGAAGGTCCCGTTTATCTACACCCGGATCTCGCAGGACCCGATGGGGTTACGCGCGGGGGTTCGGCGGCAACTGGACGACTCGACCGCTGCACTTCGTCAGCGGGGCTGGAGTCCACAGAGAGCTTTCGAACCAGGCCATCGGTTGTATGAGGACAACGACACCAGTGCTTATAAGGGCCGTCGTCCGCAGTTCGAACAGATGATCGCCGAACTCCACGAGGCTCACTGTTTGGTGGCGTACAACGTTGACCGTCTTGTCCGGCAACCACGAGACTTGGAGCGCCTGATCGATCGCTGCACGGAGCTCGGTCTCACTCGGGTGGCGACTGCGCAAGGCGATATCGACCTGACTACCCATGACGGTCGCCTTCACGCGCGAATCCTCGCTGCTGTCGCCGCAAAGGAGTCGGATGACAAGTCGCGACGGGTCACCCGCGTGCTTCGCGATAGGTCGGAGCGCGGGCTCTGGACCGGCAACCGCGCCCCGATCGGCTACCGGCTCTCCCCACAGGACGGCACGCTCGAGCTCGACCATGCGCGCGCTGATCTCGTCCGCGGTCTCGCAGACGAGATCCTGCAGGGCACGCGAACACTCACCGATGCGGCCCGCGATCTCAACATCACGCCGCTCGGCCTCCGCAAGACGCTGCTCTCCCCCACGCTCATCGGGCGCACCGGCACCGGGCACCGCGGGTATTGGCCCCCGATCCTCGATGATCTCCAACAAGCCCACCTGCGCGAGACATTCGAGAACCGTCGGACGGGCCCGAACAACTACGGAGCTCATTGGCTCTCGGGTGTGCTCATCTGCGCGGTGTGCGAGCACCGGTTCTCGTTCATGGGTGGTCATCAGCGGGGCTCCTACGGTTGTTGGGTGTGTCGTGAGGCTCCGGACCGTCGTGGCAACACGATCCAAGCTCTCGGGGCGGAACTGGTCGCTGCCGGCTTCGTGTCGGACGCGTGGCCGAAGGTGGCCACGCGAGCGCCCAAGCGAATGGTGCGAATCGATACCGCGCACGACGCAGCCACCGAAGAACGACTCGCGGAACTGGCACGCGCGTACGTCGCTGGCGAAGTGACCCGGGCTGAATGGGAGGCGGCGCGAGCGACACTCGCGGATCGAACGCTCGAGCGGGACGTGACACCGCCGACACCGCTCCCCAAGGATCTGACACCGGCCGAATGGGAGACACTGCCCTCCGCGACGAAGCAGGAGATGGCGCTGCGACTGTGGGACGGGTTCGTGGTGGAACCGGCGCGACGACGGGGCGTGTTCGATCCGACGCGGATGCGCCCGAGAGCGCGGTCATGACTGGTCCTCGATTTCGAACACACCCTGGTTCTCTCGCATCACACCCGCGGCCTCCCGTGTCGCCTTGGCCACCTCGCGCCCGTACGCGCGCAGCGCGTCAGCCCAGTTGGTGTGCTCGGCCGCGACGCGATCCGCGATCTCGCGTCTCGTCGTCTCGTCGATCTCAACGGGGAGCGGCGATTCCTCCCAGTGGATGTCACCCACCGCGCGTTGGGCACTCACCAGTCCCCTTCGTCGGCGTCGACCAACGCTGTGAAGATCGCGACCCCGATGCCACCGAGTGTGATCGCGGCGCCGGCCAACATCCCTGCCGTGAACGTCACCGCCCATCCGAACGCGCGCATCACCGTGCTCCCAACTGGTTCAGTAGGCGCTGCTTCACCACTTCGATCGCACCGAGCGCCACCGTGCAGTCGCCGCCGTGTTCACCGCCGACCAGGTTCCAGTTGACGGCGCGCTGACCGGTGTCCATGTCGATGCCGATGAGCACCGTCAACACCATCTCGGGCAGCTGCCCTTCGACGATGAGATCCTCCACGTTCGGGGTGAGCCAGTCGCGGCCGGTTAGGTCCGCCGCGTTCCCGCCCTGGTTGTCATCCGTTTGGTTCATGGTTGTCCTTTCTCTTGGCCTAATCATATGCGGACCGACGAGTGGTGTAAATGATGAGTCAACGATTCACACCGCATCTGTCACTTCATCCACGAACAGCCGTTCCTTCTGGTCTCGTTTCTCCCGATGCTCGATCACTGTCCGGATCGATCGGAGATGCGCGTCACACCAGCCCAGACCGTGCGCGTCGTACATCGTCGCCACCGTCCCGCACTTCCCGTTGGCGCACTGCCAGTCAAGCATGAACGCCCCTTCGTTCTCGTCGATTCGTTGACGGAATCTTGAAAGTTGGAGGCGCCATGCGTCACGATCGATCAGGTCCCGGAACACCGCGTTCGGATGATGGATCGGCATGACCCACCATCCGATCCCGTTTGTCGCCCACGCACCGACCCGGCCGGCCGTCCCTTCGAGCGTTGCGCCGGGATGCCACAGCTTCTGAGCGTGCGACCCGACCAACACCACGTAGCGGGTATCGGCGGCCTCGAGCGCCCACCTGAGCCCGGCGTGATCGATCCGTGGCGTGGTTGACGTGTTGATCGGCGCGTCATCGCGCGACAGGGAGATGAACGTGCAGTATTCGCGGTCGAAACCGGCCGCGCCGAGCACCTGGCGGAGCAGTTTCGCCGAGCGGTCTTTCCATCGGCGCGACTCGGGCGCGTCGGGCTGTTCGGGACCGAACGCCCAATCCCAGATGTACACGCACTGAGACGCGGCACCCGCGGCCGGGAACCACGCGTAGCCGTCGTATCCGGTCGGGATCTTCTGAACCCGGGCGATGATCCGCTCGGCGCGTGTGAGAGGTTCCGGTGGTTCCGGCGCGGTGAACAGCACTGTGGCGCCGAACTCCTGTCGCAACCGGATCAGGGTGCGGACGTACTCGGCGACGTTACGAGCGGCCATCGTCACCATCCACGATCTCGTCGGGTGTGCCGGTGTAGGTGAGCGTCCCGTTGACCGACATGAAGAAGATTACGTAGTCAGGACCGCGGTGATGCAGGTGTGAGCCCAGGTCGTCGTGGTTGTGCCAGCTGCGGAACCCACGTTCGTGATCCCCGTGCTGGTGGTGGCGAGCGGTCACGTCAACGCCCCCATCATCTTCTTGGCGCGCACCTTCCCAACCCCGGCGACCGCCTCCAACTCATCCACACCGCACGTCCATTCCATCGGCACCCGTCCGAAATGGTCGAACACGGCGCCGGCGACACCCGGCCCGATCCCGGGGATTCCTTGCAGCATGTGCACGGCCCAATCCCGCGACCCCGCGGTCCCCCACCCGTTCCCGACCGGTCCGGGTCTCCCGAGCAGCGTGTCGTGTGACGGCTTGCTCGACCATTTCACCATCGCACTCACCGCGGCGGCCGTCTGCCCGATCGTGTCGGTCTGCACGACACCGATCCCCTGGTAGTTCAGCGACATCAGCAGCCCGATCCAGCCGCCGTACGTCAACCGTGTGCCCCAGCTGTCATCCAACAGCACACCGTCGTTCGTCCATTTCGGCCGGCGTTCGATCACCACCACCGGGGCGGTGATGTGTTCGTGCATCTGGCCGAGCTCTTTCGCGAGTCTCCCGTCGACCATCGACGCCAGCAGGTCTTTCAGTTCTTTGCGCTGGCAGCCCCACCAGTGCCCGCGCGATCTCCACAGGAAATCCACCCCGCGAGCCTCGGTCAGCCCGGAGTTGCGCAGCTGGTGATCCCCCGCTTCGTCTTTCGCGAGCTCATCCGCCAGCCTCCCCCGCACCTGCGCGGGTTCGGCCGGCGAGATGAACACGACGGTCATCGCGCGGGCGTGTCGCCGTATGCGCGACGCGCCTGCTCACCCATCTTGGCGAGAGTGGCTTCCTTCCAGTGGGTGTGCGTCGGCTCGCGCAAGTCCACGACCGGCCACCCGAGCGTGAGCGCGGCGTCGCGGACCTCCGGCGGTACCGGGTGACCGTCGATCGTGAACAGCCCGGTGAGACCGGGATCGTCGCATCGGATCAAGATGTTCTTCATGTCGGTGTCCTTCTCTTGTGGTGGGACCGGAACCGGGTTCGGCTCCGGGGATGTGAGGCCGGCGAGCTCGCGGATCGCGGTCCCGTTCAGGACCGTGTTGGCATCGACCCTGCGTGCGAACCCGGGCACTACCGCGCGGCTGGTCCACTGGTGCATCACGGCGCCGAGCCTGATCGCGTCGGCATCGGTCGAATAGTTGGCGTTGACGTAGCGGCGGTTGCCGGGCCACGCCGCGAACCATCCGTCGAGCTCGGCCCGCATCCCCGTCTCGTTCGGGTTGGCGTACACCGCAGGGAGCCGGCCGAACCGCTCCCGGAACCGCCATTCGAACTCGACGACCTCAGCCGCGCTGGCCGGTCGTCCATAGCGATGCACCGGGCCGCGTGGAGTGGTCACCATCCACGCCTCCCAGTCGATCATGGCGATCATGCCGGGCTGCCACACCGGGTCGATCATCCGAGCGAACGTCTCGAACTGGTCGCGGATCGTGGATGTCTTGCCGCCACGGTCACCTGGCAGGATCACCGTGTACGCCCCGAAGATCGGGGTCCGGTCAGCAATCCAGTCGCGCCGCTTCACCCATTGGTTGTCAAGGTCGAAACCTTCGTTGGCCTTGTGGATGATCGGGACAGGTGGGATCAGATCACGGTCGGTGATCTCGTTGTGATCCGCGATGTCGATGATGTCGATCCGGCGGATCATCGCCCCACCTGCCCGGCCTCGAGCGCCGCGTCGGAGCAGTCGTAACCGCACGCCGCGTACCCGGCGAGATCCAGCCAGTTGTCGGCATGGTCGGGGGACCAGGCGAGACGGGAGATTTTGAGCAGCGCCATGAGGATCGCGACCTGGAACGGCTGGATCTCCACGCCCAGATACGCGCTCCACAGCGCGGCGGTCCTGCGGAAATCGGCCTTCGGGTCCCCGTACTGCACGTTCCGCGCTCCGTTGACGATCGACTCAGCGCGTTCGAGCAACTCGGCGCGCTTGTTGACCCGTGGGAAGTCGATCGTGCCGGCGGTCACATGTGTCTGGACCTGCGGGATGCTCTCCGGTCGGTCGTCGGGTTCCGGTCGGCGGAGCTCCGACAACCGCTTGCCCAGCTGAGTGGCGTTGATCGCCACCTGCCCGGTCCAGCCTGCCTGGATCTCGTGCGGGTCCATCGCGGCGGCGTCTCCATTTCGCGGCGGGTGTCCGGCATGCCACTCAGCCAACTCAGCCGAATCATCCGGCACATTCATCACTCGCGTACTCATGTGGGGTCCTTTCTCTTGTTCCGCTCGTCGCGGAGGAACTGCCAAGTGTTCAGCCATGCCCGGCGCGCCTCGTTCGGTGTCATCCGCCCGACCCGACCGCTGTCGCGTTCGGCGAAGTAGCTCACCCGGTCGGCGTCCTTCACCAACGGGTGTCGGAACAGCGCCACATCCACCCCGATGACTTCGGCGATCAGGTGGTCGATCGCTTCCTCCCACGCCGACAGGTGCATCATCAGCGGGTGGGCTTTCACCGGCGACACCGTGTCGCCCAGGTACGCCTCATGCGCGTCGTGGAACAGACCGGCGATCTGCAAGTCCAGGTTCAGCGGGTCGCATCTGCGCACGATCGTCGCCACCACCACTGAGTGCTCAGCGATCGAGATGAACGACTGGACCTGACCGTTGTAGCGACCCTGGAACGCCAGCCCGGATGCGATGTCGTCGACCGTGATGTCATTGACCTCGAGCGCGATCCCGTGGGTGTCCGGGTCGAACAACTGCACGAGCCGGTCGGTGCCGATCTGCGACGCGGTGCGGAACACGTACGGGTTCTCACGTTGATCCGGGTGCGTCATGGCTGCCCCGCCACGCTCAGCGCTTTCACCCGGCCGGCCGGCACGAACACGTACCATTCGCGCCCGTCCCGTTCGCAGTGACAGCGATAGTGGGCATGCCCGGGCGGGAACGCCACATCGAGATTCCAACAGCACACCGAGAACACAGCCATCGGTGCCGAATCATCCGCCTGGAAGAACCGGAGGATGAGTCGCTCTGAATCATCACCGTCATCACCGCCACCCGCGGGTGGATCATCGTCGGGTGGTGCCGGTTCGTGTTCGAGCTCGGGTGGGACGGCCGGATGGTCGATGTTGGCGGTGAGTCGTCGGAACGCTTCGTTCATCGCGTCGGTGCCTTCGATGGTCTGAGTGTCGGTCGTCATGTCATCCATCGCGCACCACCTTCAACTTCCAGCCTGCGACATCACGCAGGTAGCTCATCGCGAACCCACCGTGCCCGGAGTCCGGGATCTCCATGTCCTCCTGGTCTTCCCGGTTGCGGTCTTTCACAGTGGTCAGCCGGTACTCGTCGCGCTTGCCGCGGTGCAGCAGCAGCGTCGTCGCCGACACGTGATGGATCCGGGACTCACCTTGAGGCTGGACACCGAGATGCTGGTACCACTCGACGATCTCGGCGTTTTCTTTCCGGCCGAGCTTCTTCGCTTCGGCGGTGATGATCCAGTGACCCGGCCAGTTGCGCAGCGGGATGTAGATGTTCTGCGCGTACTCTTTCTTCACGATGTTCCAGGGGACCTGATCGACCAGCGTCCGGTTCATCGCCTCCAAGCTCTCGGATTCTTTGCGCAGCTGCGTGAGGAACTCTGCGGAGCTCGCGCCGGTGATCTGCTCGGTGATGTACGTCTGCACGAACTCCCATGTCGGTGAGATCGAATCAAGCACCAACCAGTTGTCGCGGGCTGCTTCCTCACCGTCCGCGAGTCCTGCTTCAACCGCGGACGCGAGCGCCCCGATGACCGCCTCCCAGTCGGCGTTGCATTCGAACACTGTGACCCGATCCGCAGCATCCACGTAATCGGTTTCGAGCGCACGTTGGTAGGCGTATGAGTAGTCGTTGTCGACCACGAACATGTGACCTTCGGCGATGTTCGCCGCGATCGACAGAGCCGCGTCGGTCTTACCGACACCACCGGTGCCGTAGATCAGCAAGCGCTCGCGGAACCGGTGCGGGGTGGTGAGCTTCGCGGGCATCAGTGTCTCCCTTCGCTCCACCGGCGCCGGCCGGCCATTTCCTCGGGGAAGAACTCGGGTCGCATCGGTGGCTCCTGTGGGTTGGTGGGTGGTGGCTGCCGGTATTTCTTGAGGAACAGCTGGGCGCGTCGTCGCCGTGCCGACTTCCCCGGCCGGTGCTTCGTGCCGTCGTGACGTGGCATGGGTGTCCTTTCTCTCTCGATCAGTCGTGCCAGGTCGGCCGGGTCGTCGGGACGATCAACCCGGAGTTGGAACGCCGACGCATCCGTTCGACCTCGCGCTGCATCTGCCGGCGTTGCTGACGGTTCGGCGACTGCGGGAGTCGCAGGTGCTGGCTGCGGTGCGGGTGCGGTGGGATCTCGCCGTCGTAGAGCTCGGCCGCGTACGCGATCGCGTGGATGTCGGACACCATCCCGGCGAGCGCGAACACAGTCGTGGCCGCGGCGTTCACCGGGTCGTCACCGAACTCGGCCGCGATGTCGGACATGACCATTTGCAGCTGTTGCGCGAACGCGAGCGCACCGTGGATCCGGCACTCGTGGTCGGTCATCCCCGACCAGTCGGCGTCCTCTCGAGCGAGGAACTCACACGCCTCGGCCAGCGCCGTCGCCGCGTCGTCGAGCTCGAACGTGTCACCGATCTCTGTCTCGTCACCCATCTGTGGGATCTCCCTTCTGCTTGACCACCTGGAAGTAGTCCCGCGTGTGTGCTTTCATGGTCTGCGTTCTTTCCGCCACGTCCTGCCGGTGGTGCTTCACGACCACTGACTCGCCGTCGACCTCACCGCGCGCCGTCGCACCCGCGTCCACGAACTCCCCCAGCGCCTCGGTGGCCTTGCGCTTCTCGGCCTCGAATTCTTTCAACTTCCCCTGGTAGTGCTTCACCTGGTCTGCACACCACGACCACCGTTTGAGTGCCCGCAGCGCCGGCTCATCCGTCAACGTCACATCTGCGGCAACGTTCTTCCCACCGTCCAGCTGGTCGTCATGCAGATACCAGAACCCACACGGGAACGAGACTTGACACGGCGTTTCGTCTGGTGCGTTGCCTTCCGCGATGAGTCGTTCGATCCGGGCGAGTTTCTTGAGGATCGCGACACGTGGGATCGGTGGGTCCGCGTACACGTGGTGCTGGACCTCCGTGATAACTCGGCCGTTGCCTTCGTCCTCATCCTGGTAGTGCCCACCGATGAACTGGCACGCGACCGCGTACCCCATGTCATCCAACGTGTGCATCATCGCCGCGACCTGCCACGGGTAGTTCGGGTTGCACTCCACCCCGCTGCGTTGAAACTTCGGCCAGGTCGAATCGCGGAACTTCTTGTATTCGCGCAGCACAGTGGATTTCGGGTCGTCGTCGTCGAACAGCACGTCGTCGCAATGCCACCGCACCACGATCCGCCGGCCGCCGATCGTGCCCACCTCGAGCTCACCTTCGAACTGGTCCTGCCAGCCCGTGCGATCGGTCGGGTCCTCACCCTGGTTCACGTGGAACATCTCGCGGATCACCGACTCCATCGCGGTGCCTTCGTCGAGCACCTCCTGGAACCACTGCGGGTGTGGGCGGGCCGCGTACCCGTTGGCCATCGCCACGAACGCACGTTCACAGCCACCGAGAGATGACGCGCGGTAGACCACGGTCTCGGTGCCGTCGTCCGTGGTTTCGATGTACCTCGCGGGGCGGTTGTCGCTCACGGCTGCAAACTCCCGGGCCGCTTCGTACCCTTCTGCACGTCGGACCCCATCGCGTCCCACTCGCCGCGTCGTGCCGCCAGCCGGCGCCGGGCCCGTGTCACCTGGCCGCCGGCGCGCCGCTCAGGTTCGGTGTGGCCGGGTCCACGCGTGATCCGTCGTACGAAGCCGTCTCGCGCGATGATCTCGTTCGGACCGACACGTGTCCCCGGTGTCGGCCGGCGGTCGCGGCGGATCATCGCCCGTTCCTCATGATCGACTGACGTGCGGCCAACGCGACCGCGGCCACTTGTACGAGCTCCCCGCACACATCGTCGGGCGTCTCGGCGTCGATCGCCTCGGCGACTTCTTCCAGCAGGATCGCTGCGAAGTCGAGCGTGCCGTCCTGCGCCCGGGTGTCGACCATCTGCTTGATGGTTTCGCTGGTGTTGATGGCGAACCTGCTCGGTGCGGCTTCACCGTCCACGGTGTGCAGCCACGGGTGGTTCTGCTCACCCCATTTCTCGTCCTGTCGCTTCCGCTCGTCCCGGGTGTCCATCAGGTGCGGTTTCAGCGCCCGGGGTGCCATCATCAGGGCGTCGTTGGGGAGCGTCTCGGTTGTCATCGGTGTCCTTTCTCTCGTCATGCCGTCTCTCCGGCTGTCACGCCTGGTTCTGCGGGCCACTTCCCCCGGCGTTCAGGTACTGCATGCGGCGCTTCGACTCCGTGCCCGCGCGATCACTCGTCTGGTTCGTCGTCCCCCGGCTCGTCATCTGGCTCATCGATGGTCTCGAGCGCCGGGTCGTAGAACCCTTCCTCGTCAACACCACCAACCTCGCCGTCCACCTCGTCGTCGGGTGTCGGCTCCGGTTCCGGCTCGACATCTCCGGTCACCTCCGGCACATCGACCGCGATCACGCCGGCCCAGAGCTCGCTCCCGTCACCGACCACTCGGGTTTGCACGTCGAACGCGTATCCGGGCAGCAACGTCGGCCACTGGTCCTCCTGACGTTTCATGGTCCGGCGTGCCGATGCGGCTCCGATGTCGCTGGTGAATGTGGCGATCCGGTACAACTCGTCCACGTCGGCGTCGTCTTGGCCGATCGCTCCGACGATCTGGTGCAGCTTCTGGACGTGGACGTTGCGTCGCACCCGTCGTTGCTGCCTGACCTGGCGCAACTCGTCGGGCCGCTTTCCGCCCCCGAAATCAATCGCGAGTTCGGCGTTCACCTCTCTCGTCGCTGCGCCTTGAACCGGATTTGCCATCACTCCCTTTCATGTCCGCTGGTCGGGTACGTGGGAGACTGTAACTGGAATCATTATGTGTTGTCAACACACGTTCCACGTACAGTCCCGTCACGTACCCGACTCATCACGGACACCGGGTCAGCCAGCGGGTCAGCCAGCAGCGAGTGCCCGCGCCCAGATCGAGCCCTTGCCGGACTCCATGACCGCGTTCGTCGCGTCCTTCGACCCGGCCACCTCGTCGAGCTCCAAGGCCGCGGCCATGAAGTCGTCGTGGGTGTCGTGCTGGCCGGCGAGCTCGACCAACTGCGCCTCGAGCGCTTCGTCGAGACCGGCCGGTGCCGGCTTGCTCGCGGCCTTCTTCGTGGCACCCGCGGCCTTGGCTGGTGCCGCACCTTCTTCACCTACACCACGGAACTCGGAGAACACCACGGCGTCCTTCGTCTGTTCCTTCCCGGTGCTCGGGTTGGTGGTGGTGATCGGTGTGGTGTCGGTCGCCCACTGCGTGCCGATCCAGGTGTCCGCGACGTACGCAGCACCCCGACCGGCCAGCGCGCTCCCGGCACCGACCGCGACAGCCGAGTCGATCAGCCGACCGAAGTTCGATTGCTTCGAGAACGACTGCTTGCCGACACCGCCGTTCTTCTCGGCGCGGGCACCCTTGTCCTTCGCCTCCCAGTTCTGACCGGTCGAGAACGACTGTTCGGTCGTGTCGCCGGTCTCGTCGATCTGGAAGGTGATGTTGGCGCACAAGGTGAGCCCGTCCCCGATTTTCGGATTGAAGCCAAACACCATGTCGGTGATCGTCACCTCGGTCCCGCCGGCGAGCGGCAGGCCACTGGTGGTTTCCCACGATTCGTCCAGGACTTCGTTGTCACTCATGTGAGTGTCCTTTCTCTTGTGTTGATCTGACCCGTATGAGTCAGATGTGGTTCACCCGGTGTGCACGTGCGCCACCGGGAGATCATGTGTGGCTATTCGTACTCGTCGAACAGGCAGTCGTCGGGGAGGTTGCGTTCGAGGGCTTCACGCGCCTCGATGCGGTCGCGTTCTCGTCGTCGATCCATGCAGTCGGTGCACGCACACCATGGACCGTGAGTCGCGTGGGGGTGAAGCAGCGTCATGGCCCACCCCCGATCGCCTTCGAGGCATCGAGCACGAGCAGCGTCGAGTAGTCCTGGTGGGCGTGGACCTGCCGTCTCCCCGCCGGTTGTTCCCGATATCCGAACACGTGCAGTTGGTCGACCAGCCGCATCCCCATCAGCGACTCGGCCCAGTTGGCGAACTCACGCGCCTGCCAGACACGCTTCCCGCTCACCACCTGGTCCTGACACTTGAACAGCACGAACTGGCTCGCTACACGCCCGGCTTCCTGCAGTCCGGCGTACATCAGTGCGCTGCGTTCGGCCGGCGTGCGTCTCTCCCCAACCCCATAGCTGGCATCGCTCGTCGCTGGCCCACCCTGGCTCGGCTTTCCGTTCAGCTTGTAGGGCGGATCGAGCACCACCGTGTCGGCCCAGCCATCCGCCACCGGGAGATCCGTGAAGTCCCAGTGCAGCGGGCACTCAGCAGCCGGATCTAGGTCGCTGCGGTACAGCTGCGGCGGCACAACCAGCTTCCAGAAGCGGCCCTGCCCGTAGGTGACATCGAGCACGCGACCATCCAGGTACCCGAGCGCCATGCAGTCCCGCATGAGTTCGGCGTTGTTCTTCCGCGGCGGGTCGCCGATGACACGGATGACATCACTCACCGCGTCCTCTCATCAGCTGCCGCGGGTTGAAGCTCGGGTCCACCGCGTCCCGCCACCATTGCGGGAACAGCATCTTGGCTCGACGCCACGTGTTGCTCATGAACTGCTTGTCGAGCACGTACGTGACCGCGTAATCATCCTCTGACCTGACCCCGCGCCCCGTCATCTGTACGAGATCGCGAACCGTCTGCACCGCGTACCATGCCTGCCCACCCGGCAGCCGAGTCCTCGCAGCCACACGTCGATCACCGAAGCTCGGGTACGGAACCTTCGCGATCACCATCACCCTGCAGTCCTCGTCTTTGAGATCGACCCCTCGGTTGGCGCTCGGTGCCAACAGCACCGCCGCGTGCTGCTTCCTGTATCTCGCGATCGCGTCATGCTTCCCCTGCGAGTTCTCGTAGGTCATCAACGCCCGCCCATGCACTCTCTCCCTGAGCAGCCCCATCAGCTTCCCGTTCAACCGATACGACACTGTGTGCACCAGGATCCGCTCGTCCGGGTGCCGGTCACAGATCGCCGCGACCGCGTCAGCCAGCTTCTCGTACTCGTACTCATCGGCGTTCCAGGTCACGTTGGCGATCCCTGCCAGGTAGATCGGCCGGTTCTCGACCGGGAACGTCATCGGCACTGTCACCGTCTCGAAATCCCATGGGAGTCCGAGCTCGTCGGCCATCTGATCGGGCGAGATCAGGGTCGCGGACATCAGCAGCCAGTTGTGACCATGCCGCCACAGTTTCAACGGCCCGTATCTGCCCACCAGAACGGGTACCATCTTGAATGTCTTGGTGTCGTAGTCGCGGATCCACCGTCCGTCGTCGTCACCCTCAGCTTCGGTGTCTTTCGCGAGCTCGAACTGCAGGTTGCTGGTGGCCTCTGCGAACGACCTCCACCGTCGCTTCTGCTTCACCTCGAGGCGAGCCGAGTTGTCCCGCAGGTGCTGACGTGCGGCCTGCTCCACGCCGGCCAACCACGCGATCAACGTCGCCTTGTGGACGCCTTTCTTCGGGTGCTGCAATCTCAGATCTCGCGCCACGTACTGCGGCACCTCGTATTGGATCGCGTTCAACAGCGCGCCTTCCAACATGTCTGCTTCGTCGGCGATGATGAACGGCTGCCGGCTGAACTTGGCAACCTTCGGATCCAGGTTCGCCTCGGTCAGCAGGTAGCTGGTGTTCACCACCGCGAGATCCGCTTCGATCGCGTTCGACTTCGCCACCTGGTACGGACACGCACCCTGGTCGGAGCACCACATGCACTGCGACCCACCCTGGCTGGTGCAATCGTCCGCGGTGATGCCGTCACCACCATCGAGCGTCGGATAGTTCGCCCGGCCTTTGAGGACCCGCGAGTACGGGAAGTCACGGTGGAACTGGTCCTGCAGCTGCTTGTCGGAGCAGACGTACAGTGACCGGCGGGCCCCGCCACCGTACGTCTCGGGGTCGGTCGCTCGTGCACGTCCCACCATCTCGCCGATCAGCGTCTTGCCGGTGCCGGTCGGACCGTCGAGGAACACCACTTTCGTGCCGCTCCGGTAGTGCTCCATGATCTCGTCGACCGCGCCCTGTTGGTGCGGTCGGATGTCAGTCACCCAATCGGGGAGACGCGGGGGACGGGCGAGCGTGTCAGCCACGTCAATGTCAGTGAGGGTCATGCGAAGCTCCGGTCAGTCGACCACGCCGAGCTCGGCGTCGTGGATCTCGTCGCGTTCCAGCAGCACCTCGTCGCGTGGTCGTGCCGCCCACCGCCGTCTCGCGGTCGCGGCGTACCGGTCGATCACCTCCCCGAGCTTGCGCCCGTGGTGCGTGTCCGCCCACTCATCGACCAGCAGCCCCATGTCATCCACCGCGGCGACGATCGCACCCCAGTCCTCGGCGCGTTCGAAATCCCGCAGCTGCTCGTCGTAGAGCGCGATCACATCATCCCGCTGCGCGAGCTCAGCGCGTCTGGCTTCCATCCGACTGAGGATGATCTCGGCGTTCACCGGCTTGGCCAGCTGCTGGTACGCGTCCTTGTAGTAGTGGCACCGGTGCACGAGTGCGTCCCGCACCACGTCCCCGATCGATCGCAGCTGCGGGAACGCACCGTCGGCGATCATCTGCATCACCACCTGGTGCAGCGCGCCGGAGATCTTCACGTTGCGTAGTTGTTCGTAGTGACCTTTGCCGTCGGTTGACCTGGTGTAGATCGTGTCGGCGTCGTAGTCGAGTTGCGCGACCTCCCACGGATCTTTGGAGTCCCGGATGTTGCCGATGTGCTTCGTGCTCGACCCGTTGAAGGGGATCACGTTCGACGGGGGGTTCCCGTTGCCGCTGCCGGCGTTACTCAATGGTGTCCTTTCGTCTGCCGGCTCGCTCTCACCGCTGAGACGAGCCCGGGACGACCACGGTACCGAGCAGCCCACAGTGGGTCAACAGACTGTCCACTGTGTATGACTAGACATATGACCAGTTCTACACGACTATTGGTGTATTAGTGTATAGGTGTATTGGTGTATAGGTGTATTGGTGTGGTGATTAGCCGTAGGCGACTATGCCCCGAAGGGGCTAACTACCAGGTGTGATGTACGGATCCGCGACCACTGGGTACACCTGGTACATCGGTACGTACCCCCAGTACCCATGTACCAGGATTTGCGTCAAGTCTCACAAGATTCTGCAAAGTGCCCAGCTTGTGTCTCATCTCTGTCTCCCCGCGCGTTATACTGCGAGCAGCCGCGAGCCCACCGGAACCCGCGACCAGCCCACCGCGCGTGAAGAACCCGGGCGTGGTGGGCGTCTAGCTCTATTGGAGCCTGACTCCGCGCGGTCGCGACGCAATGCCGTGTCGACGCATCGCCCTCATGATATTGACGGGAGAGGTCCCTATCTCGTCAGCGATGTCCCCCATCGTACGTCCAGCCTCCACGTATTCGCGCTGCAGAAACTCGGCGGTGAGTTGCGACGCGGGGCCCCTCCCGTGCCGGCGCGCCTCGATGCCGAGCCTGAAAAGAGCGTCACTGACGGTCAGCCTGCTGCACCCGAGCTCGGCCGCTATGTCGTACGTCGTACGTCCAGCCTCCACGTATTCGCGCTGCAGAAACTCGGCGGTGAGGCCCAAGCGACGCTGATGCACCGTGACGCCGTAGGGGATGCGGCTGTTTCGTACCGTCAGCCCTTGTGCTCGCATCACCGCACGGATCGCTGCGGGCGATGTCCCGACCGTTTGCACCTCGTCGGCGATGTCGTTGACGCTGCGGCCCTCGCGGTACGCGTGCTCCAGCCATTCGGCGTACGAGGTCATCCGGCCATCCACGCCTCGACCTGGCGGCGGTCCCACACCGGGGCGTTGCCGACATAGCGGATCGGGCGCGGGATGCCGTCGATCCTGCGGTGCCGCTCAGGCTGGGCGAGCATCGCCCGCAGGCTCGACGGTTGCACGCCGAGCAGCCTGGCCACCTCCGCCTGGTCGAGCAGGTCCGAGGCAGCCACACTGCGGCGGGTCACCTGGTGGCCTCGTATGCGCCGGGGACGACCTGGCTAGCGACGACCCGACCAGCAGCCCACACGACGACGGTGTTGTCCTCGTCGATGCTGGCGGACCAGTCGTGGTCGGGGTTTCCCAACTCGCCGAAGCTGATGTCGGTGTCGGCGTTGATCTGGTGACCGGCCCGGCGGGCGGCTCCGGTGCGGAGGTGGTAGATGGCTTCGTTGATCTCGTTGTTCGTCATACCCTCACTATAGCGTACCGCTAACACGGAGTCAAGCGGTACGCTAACATTTACCGCGGGCCCCTCATTGATGTTCGGCGGTCACCACTGCTCGGAGCTCGGTGCCATCTTCGGCTTCGAGTCCCAGCAGCAGCGTCTCACCGGTCCATCGCATCGTGCGGATCATCACGTTGTCACCAACCTGAACGCCATGATTACCTTCGGGCGTCAAGTCGTCGTCGGTGCGCAACGTGAACGTCGTTGCTCCGTGTTCGGTGCGCCCGGTTGCACGCACTCTGTGCCGGTTCTTCGTGATCCAGTTGTAGATCCGCTGCCGGCTGCAGCCGACCTCATCGACGATCTCGGACACGGACAGCCCTTTGTCGGTGGCGGCCAACAGTGCCTCGATCTTCGGTCCGTACTCGTCGCGCTTCATTGCTTGCCTTTCGTGATGCTGTATGTACAGCGCCAGTCACTACCCCGGAATCATACAGGGTTAATCATCGTTGGTCCATCACTAACACTGACGGTCCGTGGCATAAC
>Ga0302046_10002792_pt1 | contig 16150 bp, 14 predicted proteins | sample RVTome_11_FD_200261 | JGI IMG/M metagenome (GOLD analysis project Ga0302046, IMG submission 200261) | Soil microbial communities from uranium-contaminated site in the Upper Colorado River Basin, Wyoming, United States - RVT147D111 (version 2) ...
CGATATCCGGCCATGTCGCAGGATGAGAGATATGCCGCGACCTCGGGCGACAGGACGGATCTCAGGTCGACGGCGATGGTCACGTCCCGGTCCGGCGGCTCGGGCGCGGCCTCGAAGTCAGGCCGGAGGACCGAGACCACATCGGTGTTCTCCGAAGCCGCGAGATCCTCCGCCAGCTCCTTCTCCCCCGTAATCAGGAGCAGGCGCTCGGTCCAGGGCCGGCGGCGGCGCACGATGCGATGGGCGGTGGAGAGGACCAGCCATCCCGCCGCGGTCGAGATCAGGAACACACGGGAGAAGTAGATCTCCCGGGCGAAGACGAGGGTGATCGCAGTCAGGGTGCCGGTACCCATCATGATCATGAGCATGCGGCCATAGGTCGGCCTGGGGACACCCGGGCCTGCCATTCGGGCCGTGGCCACCGACATCAGCAACATCGAACCGGTGATCAGCCCGAGCATGGGGAGAACTTCTGTGCCCTCAACCGAGTCCCACGGAATTGCGACGCCAAATACGATCTGGGAGGCGATCGCCATTGCAACGAAAAGGGCGGCGAGGTCGGTGAGTCCGACGGAAAACAGCAGTCTGCTCCGCATGGCGTCAGATGCTACGGGCTGAGCCGGTTCTAGTCAGTTTCCACCATGGCCTTGGCCAACTCGACCAGGGTCCGCACCCCGTAGCCGGAGGCGCCCTTGACCTGTTCGCCGTTGGTTTCGGTGGACATCGCCGGGCCGGCGATGTCCATATGCGCCCAATCGCCGTCACCGGCGTACCGGGAGAGGAAGAGCCCGGCCGTGATGGTGCCTCCGAATCTCGAGCCGGTCACGTTCTTGATATCGGCTACATCAGACTCCAAGTCCTTTATGTAGGGCTGGAACAGGGGAAGCTCCCAGAGATGCTCGCCGGCGCGAGCCGCGGCGGTAAGAACCAGGCCGGTCACGGCCGGATCCGGCCCGAGGACGGCGGCGATCGACCTGCCGAGAGCCACCGGTGCCGAGCCGGTCAATGTGGCGACATCGACCAGCAGGTCGGGCTCGAACCTCCTGGCGACGCCCAGACCGTCGGCCAGAATCAATCGTCCTTCGGCATCGGTGTTGAGCACCTCGACCGAAGGCCCGGCGACCGGCCGCAGGATGTCGCCCGGCCGGGTGGCATCGGGGCCGACGGCATTGTCGGTGATCGGGACAACGGTCGAGACCGCGAGAGGGATCCCGAGCCGGGCGATGGCGAAGGTGGCGGCAACCACGGCTGCGGCACCGGCCATGTCGCTCTTCATGGTCTCCATCGACTTGGCGGGCTTGAGCGACAAACCCCCCGTGTCGAAGATGATTCCTTTGCCCACCAGGCCGAGATGCCGTGTCGCCGGCTCGGGTCGATACTCGAGTATCACCAGTCTCGGCGAGCGGTTCGATCCGGCGGCGACGCCGAGTAGCCCGCCCAGTTGTTCCGCGGCGATTCGATCGGGCTCCCAGATCTCGACCGAGACCCCGTCCGGAGCCTCCCGCGCGATGATCGATGCGAACTCCTCGGGCGACTTGTCGGCCGCCGGGGTATTGACCCAATCCCTGACCTGGTTGGTTGCCGCGGCGGTGGTTCTGACGAATTCGAGCGTCGCTTCGTCGGCCCCGGCTATGTGCACCGATTCGACCGATGGGCTCTCCTGGTTGTCCGTCTTGTAGTCCCGAAAGCGGTACCCGCCAAGGAGAACGCCCTCGGCGACGGCCCTCACCGCCCCGGCGACCGGCACGAGGGCGAGATATACGATCGCCCCCGACGTCGTCGCCGCCCGGACGGCGGAACCGGCGGCCGACCGAATCGACTCGAAGGAGGCTTCCGAGCCGAGGCCCACCACGAGAGCGGTGGAACCTTCCCCAAAGGGAATCTTCATCACCTGCCCGGTCTTGCCTTCGAACCGTGACGTCGAGAAATAGGCCTCGTCGATCATGGCGACGAGAGCCTCGGATCCCGGCGCCGGGACCAGGCCCTCCATCACCCCCAAGATCAGCGTCGCGCCTTCTATTGCCAGGTCGTTGGCGGCAGCCTGAATCTCCAATGTGGTCACTCCTTCAACTGGCAAAAGGGCCGATTCCCGCCACCAGAGCCCGCCCCAGGAACACCCCGCCCAGCGCGGTGAGCACTGCAAGATAGGACAATCCCGTGGCGGCCATCACCCCGGAGTACGCCGGATACCGGATGGCGGCGATCACGGCCGTCATCAGCAGCACCGTGATGAGCATCAGCGCCCAATAGGCGACGACCGCACCGCCGTCGGGGAGCCCGACACCCACGACCACCGCCGCGTCGAGAACGAGGCCCGCGATGCCGGCAAATGCCAGAGCCCTCAGGGCAGACCTCGGCAGCCGGGGGTCGACCAGATACCAGTGACCGAGCAACATCTCACCGGTGACACCGCCCAAAGCGCACCCTGCCGACAGGGCCGGGAGAGCTCCCCCGACGCGGGCCGCCTCTATCAGGAACAGGATCGCGCCCGCGACCTGGAACATGCCCGAGAACGGCCGATTGCGCGCCCACAACAGGGCAACGATGATGGCGGCCAAGCCGGCCCGAGCCCACCACGCCCCGCCGCCGAGAACACCGGCGAGACCGATGAGAGCCGCCACCGAGGCCGTGACCCAGGTGAACCCGGGGCCGGGGATTTTGGCCATGGCAACGATTCCAGAAACAGCCAGGAGACCGGCACCCCAGGCGAGCAGGATGAACGACAGATCGGCGATATTGGACAAGTCAGCCGGCACGGGGCGGCATGGTATGCCGGAGAATGCCCGCCGTTGGTCAGGAGCCCTGGGAGAAGCGAACCGCCCGGGCGGCTGATATGCCTCCGGCCGTTCCGTACAGGCCGATAAGCCTCCCGACGTCGGCCTTGGCGCCGGCATCCTCACCGGGCACACCGATGACGAGGTCGGACCGGTTGTCGTTGTCGTAGTCACCCGACGTGAGAGACCATCCAAACATGTCGTTTCGCTCGTTGGCGCCGGCGATACCGGTGGTCCCCTGGCTGAAGCTCTTGTCTCCCCCGACCACCACTCCGTTGGCCGGGCCGAAGAGGACTGCGACCCGCCCGGCATCCTCGCCCGCCGAGTAGTCCTCACCCGGGACTCCCACGGCGACGTCGCCGAACCCGTCGCTGTCGAAATCGGCCACCACGAGAGCGAACCCGAAGCGGTCGTCGGGTTCGGCCCCTCCCTTGATGCCGGCGGTGTCTTGATGGAACCGTTGATCGCCGTTGGGGGTCAACCCGGACGACGATCCGTAGACCACCCCGATCTCGCCTGATCCCGGATTACCCGAGATCGACTCGCCTGGAGCGCCGATCACGAGGTCGTCGCGACCGTCCCCGTCGATGTCCCCTGCGGCCAAGGCATACCCGTACAGATCGTTCCGCTCTCCGACTCCTTTGAAACCGGATGTGTTCTGACTGATCAGGTCAGCACCCGACGAGCCCAGGCCCCCGGGGCCGCCCTCGACGACGACAACGGCGCCGACATCTCTTTTTTGCCCTTCGTCTTCGCCGGGCACGCCGATGGCGAGATCGTCGTACCCGTCGCCGTCGAAGTCACCGGCCGCCAATGCCGACCCGAACCGGTCACCTGCCTCCGAGACCCCGGGAACCCCGGGCCGGTTCGCGTGGAACAAGCTCGAGTTGGCGGGCTCGATGCCCCCCGGCGAGCCGTATACGACCATGACGGCCCCGGCATCGTCGACCCCACCAAGATCCTCGCCTGGCATGCCGATGGCCAGATCGTCGTACCCGTCGTTGTCGAAATCGCCCGAGGTGAGCGAGGCCCCGAACAGGTCACCCTCCTCGTTGCTGTTGGGGGCGCCATCGGTGTTCTGGGAGAACCTGATGTCACCGGCGGCACGAATCCCCGACCCCGAGCCGTAGAAAACGGCGACCGCCCCGGAATCGATCTTCTTGCCCGCATCCTCCCCTACCACGCCAACTCCCACGTCGTCGAAACCGTCGCCGTTGAAGTCACCGACGGCGAGCGCATTTCCGAACCTGTCGTCGTACTCGGAGGAGCCCGCAACCGAGGACGTCTCCTGGGAGAACCTCTGCTGGCCGCTCAGGGCCAGGCCCTGTGACGGGGTGCCGTAGATGACATGGAACGCGCCAGAGCCGAGATCGCCGGGGTTCCCCACCACCAGGTCATCAATTCCGTCGCCGTCGAAATCACCTGATGCCACCGCCGACGCGAAACAGTCGGACGGCGCGTTGGTGCCGAGCACCTGGCCACCGCCCCATGAGAATCCTGCCACCACGCCACTGCATCGGGATCGAGGCCTGACTCCGAACACCATCTCCCGGTCACCCGAGAAGACGATGTCGCGCCCACCCTTCTTCCGCACCAGCCTCAGCTTGGCCTGTTTCCGGTCGGAGTACCCGTATCCGTTGTAGGTGACCACCGAAAGCGACGATCCCACCCACATCGGCGACTCCAGGTGCCGGGGAGAGTCGTACCAGACCTCCTTGCTCTCATCGCCGAGATCAACGACGACCAACCGATCTGCAGGAGGATTGGCCGACGGGCTGCGCAAATAGGCGACCCGCCCGCCGGACGGGGCCCAGGCAGGCTCCCGGCCTTTGGGACCGACCCGGTCCCGCCCGGAGCCGTCGAGCTTGATCGTGTATACCCCTTGGGGCGTCTCATAGGCGAGACGCTTGCCGTTGGGCGACCTCGACGGATTGATGCCCCCCAGGGTGTTGGGAACAGCCCGCTCCCCCGTCCCGTCGGAGTTCATCAACCAGATCCGACAACAGTTGGCAGAGATCATCGAGCCCGCGGTGTCCCGGGAGAAGGCAATCATCTTGTCGTTGGGTGACCACACCGGATCGAAGTCTCCGCCTGCGGGGGAGGTCAATTGCGTCATCCCCGACCCATCGATGTCGCTGATGAAGATCGAATACCGGCCGAGGTCGCCGTCCCCGGCAGACCGGGTGAAGGCGATGCGCTTGCCGTCGCTGGAGATGCCGGGACGCCCGACGGCTCCCGCCGAAACGATGGTCCGCTTGGAACCGTCGGTGTCGGCAACTCGCAATCGGTACTCGTAGTCGTTCCCGCCGGGCGTCAAATAGGCGAAATCGGTCTCGGCGGATACCGGCATGACAACCATTGACATCGTTACCGCGGCTACGGCAACCAGCAAGTGTGTTAGCCATCTGATCATGAGGACGGGGCGATGGCGATGCCGGCGAGCAATCCCTCGACCGTCGGGAGTACTTGGTTGACCATCGCGTATGAGCCCAGCACGACGTACAGGCAAAACGCCCTGCCGCCAAACGTGAAGAACACCTGTTGGCCGGCCTGACCCGGAATCAGCCGCTGTAGCTGCCGAGGATGGAACCCCGAAGCGTCGATGGTCTCCGGGAACGCCTCGACCTTGGGGAACAGGTCAGTGTCGACGGCCTCCTCACCGAATTCGACCAGTGACACGAAGACGTCATGGGTGCCGAGGCTCTCCACGACGTTCGACCCATAGTCACCTCGATCGGGCGGAAGAGGCACGGTGGCGGCGTGAACCACCGGATAGGAGACAACGCCCTCGCCGTCGTCGAGAGAGCGTCTCAACCGGACCTCCCAGCCACTGGGTACCACGACGATCAGCCCGTGGGCCTCGACGATCGGCCGCGACCGCTCATGATCCTCGGAGACAACTCGGTAATGCGGTCTAGCCATCGATATCACCAGGTGCGTGGTAGAGCCGAGGGTCGTTCGGCTCGAGGCCAGCATTCCGCAGATCGCGGTCGACGATCTTCTCCCGGTCGGCGTCGGTGCGGTCGCTGAGCCGGGAACGGTCCCAATCTCGGTCGTTCCCGGCGTCGGTGAGGAACTCCTCGAGAGCCGCAAACGTCGAGGCGGTGCCTTCGCCGACCACACCTCCCCCATCGGGGGCCACGAGCACGAAATAGGGGGCTCCTGGCACCGAGTAGTCATCCCACGCCTGACTCGACATGAGCACATCCACCGAGCCCCGTCGCAACCCTGCGGCCCGGGTCGGGCTTTCCTCGTCTGGCCCCAGGGTCACAACCGCGACCCGGAACCTGGTCCGCCCGATCAGCGACACTGGGGCATTGAATCTCTCCCAGAAATTGGTGCACGATGAGCAGCTGGTGCTCAGGAACGCCAGAAGGGTTGGATCCTCACCCAAACCGGGAGAAACCGACACGGTGTCTCCCTCGGGGGTCGTGCCGACGATATCCTTGTATGCGCCGGGGTCAACGGAATCCGAGCCGGCAGCCCGGACCGCCAGGGTCGTCTCATGCCGGTGGAGCTCAGGATCGTCGAGCCGGACTCCGAGCCGATCGAGACGCTTCAACACCTCGGCGTGGCTTCGCAGCAAACCGACTACGAGCACTCCGAGGAACAGGATCACCAGCGACAGCGCGATCACAATCGCGTAGACGGCGGTCACGAGCTGCCCTCCAGACACGGTGCGGTCTGGTTCGCGGTGAAGTTGTCGGACAATCGAGTCGGGCCGCAGCTGTCGAACAGCTGATATGGCGGGACACAGGTCACAACCCGGCAAGCCACCGGGCCAACACACCCGATGTGTGTGTTGCACTGCCCGTATCGGAAGACCGCACAGCAGACGTGGCGCTGGTCGCAGGTGGATGAGTCCGGGCAGCCGCAGGAGCATCCATGACAGGACGAAGTGCAGAAGTTCCCGCATCCACCGTTGCATTCACAACGTGGGTGACAGTCGAGGTAATAGCGCGCCTTTTTCTTACCGCCGGATCCCAGGCAATAGCCGGAGTTGGCCGCCTTCCACCAGCCTCCGACCACGTGATTCGGGGGACAGGTATTCACCCCGCGGTTGACCGTGCAGCAGAAGGCCGAGTATCCGTCGTTACAGCCAGGCGCCGGACCGCATACGGCCGCCATGGCGGTCACTGGGCGGAGTATGTAATCGAGCGGTGCTACCACCAGGGCGGTGGCGGCGATGGTGAGTCGTGATATGAACGTCCGCCGGGACCAGTCCCCGCCCGAGGATCGACCCAAGGTCGCGTTGAGGACCCGGTTCAATGGGATCCCCACGTCCTGCTCCGGGCTCCGTCTCCGAGGATGAACCATGCCGTCACGGCCCCCGCCGCCACCACCAGGGCAGCTGCGATAGTCCCGGGGACGTCGAAGTCCGGCTGTTGGGCCGCAGTAGCCGCCCCCAACGAGCTCGCCGCCACCGCCCCAAGATTCACCCCGACGTGACCCCAATAAGGAGGCGTGTCGTCACGGCCCAGGCAACCGCAGGACGCAATTGGCACGTCCGACCGCAAGGCGGCCAGCACCCAGAGCAGGAACGCTCCATAGAGCGCGGCCTGCAGGGCGAGCATCGGGCCGGAGGGGGCGACCAGCACAATCGACCCCACCAGAACCTCGGTCACCGCGACGCCGTAGGTCAGCGCCCCAGGAAAAGGAGTACCGAGGGCCTTGAGCGCCCGTTTGGTGTCGACGGGCCTCACCAACTTGGCCGCACCGGTCACGATGAGCAATGCCGAGAAGATCTGACCGGCCAGAACCAACATCCTCAGGAGCGTACCCCCGTCCCAGGTTACGTAAAACGAAATCCGAAACCGGATTAACGTCACCCGCATGAGCCCGCTACAGCTCCTGATTGGGATCGTGATTGCGATGGCTGCTTCGATCAGAGGCAACTGGTCACCTTGTGGGGAATCCCTCCAGGCTCGTCTTCATCCTCTCGGAGAACGGAGCAGAGGCAACATCTGGTCGATCACAATCGCCTCGTTCACGGTCGTCTCCGCGGCTGCGGGGGCATTGAGCACCGGCCTCGTCGGATGGCTCGGGTCGATATCGCCGGTCGAATCGGATCTGGCCCTTCTGATCACCGGTGTGCTGGGTGTGACGGCCGGTGTGCTGGATCTCTCGCCTTTGCGACCTTGGACCCCCAACCGACAGGTGAACGAGAACTGGATCGAGCGCTACCGGGGATGGGTCTATGGGGCAGCCTTCGGCGCTCAACTGGGTGTGGGCTTCGCAGTGTTCGTGATGAGTTGGGGCTACTACGCGATGCTCGGGGCGGCGTTTCTCACCGGGTCATTCGCCGCGGGAGCCGTCATCGGCGCCATTTTCGGAGTGGGTCGCGGCCTGCTTCTGATTCTGTCATTCCGGGTCCGGACACCACACAGGCTTGTCTCTTTCCATACCCGCATGGCAAAGCTGAAACGGCCTGTCTTCCTGGTCACCGGTCTGACCATGCTCGTCGCGGGCCTGCTGGTTGTCCTTTGACCTCTAGTGCAGGCTCCGGCCACCAGAGATCCAGGGACGTCAAGTTCTGGGCTTGAGTCTCATTCCAGATTGTCGATCGTGGAGAAGACCCCGGCGTCGACGATTGCGCCCCAGTCCTCACCCGGCGACCCGATCACCAGATCGTCCCATCCGTCCGAGTCGAAGTCGGCCGCAGCCAACGACGTCCCGAAGCCATCGCCGGCCTCGACCACCTGCGAGTCGGGGAGGCCGCCTTGTTTCAGCGAGAAGGAGTTGCCGAATTTGAGGAGACCTGGTCCACCGGCGATCACAAGGACCAGGCCCGCCTTCTTCTCACCGGAGACATCCTCTCCGGGGACACCGACCGCCAACCGATTCCGCCCGGTGGTCATCCGGAAGACGACGACCGTTTCGCCGAGGCGATCGCCGCCCTGTGGCGTGCCCGGCGCCCCCTTCTTGCCCTGATAGAGCGCGGTGGACGTGGACAGGTCACGGTTCGACCTACCTCTGATGACGACGACCCGGCCCGCATCTTTCTTCCCATCCAAGTTCTCTCCTGGAATACCGATCACCAATTCGGCCCGGCCGTTGCCGGTCAGCTCGCCGAATACGATGGCTGCGCCGAAGTGGTCACCGGCCTGGGATGACCCGGAGATGCCCGAGGTGTCCTGGTGGACCCAATCGGACCTCTTCGGTCTCAGACCGTTGGCCCCGCCGAAGAACACATGCACCGCTCCCACCGACGACTTGCCTCCCAGCGACTCTCCGACCGACCCCACCGCCAGATCGTCACGGCCATCCCCATCGAGGTCCCCCGACGCCAGTGAGACGCCGAAGGCATCTCCGATCTCGGCCTTGCTGGGGACACCATTCTTGTCCTGATGGAGGTTCAGCGAGTCGTTGACGTCGAGCCCCGACGCCGACCCGGGGACCACGACGATCGATCCGGCGTCGGCTCTGCCCGAGATGGACTCGCCCGGTCTGCCGATGGCGAGATCGGCCCTCCCATCGCCGTCGAAATCGCCGGCCGCCAATGTGGCCCCGAAACTGTCACCTGCCTGAGGGCTCCCCGGAATCCCGCCGGCTCCCTGGCGTAATGGGTCGCCCGATGGCTGCAGCCCGCTGTTCGATCCCCAGAAGATATGGACCAGCCCCGCGTTGCTCACTCCGGAGAGGTTTTCCCCGGGAACACCGATGGCAAGGTCGTCAAAGCCATCACCATCGAAGTCCCCGGCGGCCAGCGCCGACCCGAAGCGGTCCCCGGACTCTGACTTGTTGGCAACGCCGGGAGTGTTCTGATAGAAGTAGCCGTTCCCCTGATCGGTGAGACCGCCCGGCGAGCCATAGATCACGTTGACGATCCCGGCCCTCGGGATCGCGTTCACCCCGTCCCGGGGGGCCCCGGCGGCAATGTCCGGGTGGCCGTCTCCGTCGAAATCCCCGGTGGCGAGAGGGGCACCGAATCGATCCCCGGTCTCGGCCGGGCCCTCGATGGTGCCGGTGTCCTGGCTCCAGGTCTGCCCGTGGGGGCCGTCGAGGTCCGCCTCCACGCCTGACACCGACGGGCTGCGCAGACCGAAGGCCCCCCTCAGCCACCAACCCGGGACGTCGACAGACTCCTCGACCCCGTTGACCAACCCGGTGAACCTGACGATCGCCTCCGGAGCCACGCTCTGGATCTCGGCGCCGGTGAGGACGTTGAATTCGATCCCCCAAGGCTGACCGTCCGCCGCGGCGAGCTCGGCCACGATCAGACCGGCGGGAACCGACTTCTCCCAGCTCGCAAACGGGTTAGAGACCGCCGGGTCCACGCCCCAGTGATCGTCGACCGGCACCAGATAGGGGTATTGGTCGACAGAGCCGAACCCACCGACATTGCTTTCGGTGGTGCCGCCGGAGGACGAGCTGTAGAAGGTGGTCACCACTCCGTCCTCGGTGTATGCCCCGTTGGGATGGGTCATGATCTCGCCTTTGGTGTGATCGACGGCACCCGCCCAAGATGGGTTCTGAGACTGGGCCCAACCGGCATACGCCTGGTCGGCGGTGGTGGCGCGCACATGGCACCAGCAGATGTCCTTCCAAGTCGGGGTGAACGCCGGGTTGATACCACCGCCGCTCCGGGTCCCGGGCTCGCGCTGGTGGGCGCGGGCCACGGCGTAGGAACGGGCGGCGACTGCCTGGGCGCGTAGGGCGTGCTTCTCCCACGAGTTGGGCATCTCCGCAATCCCCAAGAGATACTCCTGGAGGCCCATGGAGAACGAGATGTGAAACCGCTCGGCGGTCGCTGAGTCTCCCACCGGCCTGATCCGCAGTTTTCCGTGGCCGAACACCTTGCCGATGCCGGGTAGCTCGATCCGCGCATCCCCCACCATCCTGATCGTCCCCTTGCACCGACCCGACTTCCCCTGCTTCACCCCGTCGATCTCGAAGATGCAGATGCCGGGCTTCTTCACCCGAAGCGTCCAAACCTGATCCTCCTGCGGCTCGACCGCCTTGGGGCAGTTTCCCTGCGAATGACAGATCGAGAGCGTGCCGTTACGAGCCACGAACTCGACCGAGGAGGCCGATTGGACGGCGCCCAGCCACAGGGGCTTGTTGTAGATGACCATCGGAGACGCCGGGGCGATCACCTCGAGGTCGGCCACGGTGGCGCCCGTGTAATAGTGGCGCAGGATCTTCTTGTATCTGTGCCCGTCGATGAGAGCCTGACCCTGGGCGCCGTACTGGCTCATCCCCACCCCGTGTCCGTAGCCGCCACCGGAGAAGATCACGTCGTTTCCGGCCGCTTGGGCACGTGGCGCCGTCCAGACCGAGGAGATGAGCATCGCGGTGAAGACGAGCCCTGAGATCCATCTCACACGTCGCCGGGCATGCGGGTTCGTAGTGAAGGGCATCCTGTCAGGTATCGACCCGATCGGACGCGTCATTTAGCGTGTCGATGAGTGAGAGCACCTCCCGTGCCGCCTGCTCTATAGAAAGCCTGGTCGCGTCCAATGTCAGATCCGACTCCTCGGGCCGCTCGTACGGCGAGTCGATCCCGGTCATACCCGTGATCTCCCCGGCGGGCCCGTGCGTAGAGACCCTTTGTGTCCCTAGCCTCGCAGACTTCCAGAGAGGTATCGAGGAATACCTTCAGACATGCGAACCGGTTCGACTCGATACCGGTGAGGAGCGACTCGGTCTGACGCCGATTTCGAGATGTACGAGGGCCGGTCTTTTCAACGACCCGACCCTCGTCGGTAATCCGGTCCCGAAACTGGATCACCTCGGGGAAGTATGACCTGTGTCGACATACATTACCGGGAACGGTTTAAGTTCAGGGACTACGCTCGTTTGGGAGCCCCGCTCACGCTCTTGGTCATCGTGGCGATAGCTCTCATCGTCCCGGCCGCCTACTCGGTCTGAGGAAGGTACATGCCTTGAACGTTCGGATCAGCGCGGTCTGGGCCCAGAAGGGCCTCCATTGGCATCTGGTCGGCCGCTATCTCAAGAAACGATACGAAAACGCAGCACTCGGATACTTGTGGTCGCTGCTCGAGCCGGCGCTGCTGACTGCCGTCTACTACTTCGTCTTCTCCCTGGTCGGTCGTTTCGGAGTCGAGGATTACGCACTCTTCATCATGGTGGCGATGCTCCCCTGGCTCTGGTTTGCCCAGGCGACCAACGCCTCCACCGGGGCGCTCACCTCCGAGAGGAGGCTCATCACCACCGTCTACGTCCCACGAGAGGTTTTCCCCTTGTCGCTGACGACGGCGAAAGGCACCGATTTCGCCATGAGCCTTCCCGTCATTCCAATAGTTGCCCTGGCCCTCCAGCATCCGCCCAGCTGGTATCTGGCGCTCCTGCCTCTGGCGATGGCCATCCAGTGGGTCCTGGTTGCCGGGGTGACCCTTGCCCTCTCGGCCCTGGGTGCGGTTTTCGGAGACGTGGAACGGGCGATAAGGGTGGCCATGCGGGCGATGTTCTACACGACACCTGTCATCTACCCGTTCGACCGAATCCCTAGCGAGACGTTCGCCACCGCCCTCGAGATCCTCAACCCCATGGTCGGGCTCATCCGCATCTATCGAGCGGCATGGTTCGCCGAGAGCTTCCCGGGGTGGTGGGTGGTCGGTTGGTCGGCCGCCTACGCCCTGATCATCCTCGCCACCGGCTGGAAGGTTTTCGCCCGGATGGAACGACTGGTCCTCAAGGAGCTGTGATGGCACAGGTGACAGCCGACCAGGTTGGGATCCAGTTCTCGATCAACCGGAAACAACACCGGACGGCCAGAGACTTCATCATCAAGGGACGGCGGCACAAGACATCGGAGCGATTCTGGGCCCTGCGCCATGTCAGTTTCCGGGTCGATGCCGGTGAGGCAGTGGGCTTGATGGGCGCCAACGGCTCGGGTAAGACGACATTGCTCAAACTGATCGGCGGCGTCATGACCCCCGACGAGGGCACCATCAGAACTTCCGGTCCCGTCGCCTCGATGCTCTCTCTGGGTGCAGGCTTCTCACCGATCCTCACCGCCACAGAGAACATATACATGACAGGAGCCATCTACGGCCTGAACCGGAAACAGATCAACGAGCGCTTCGACGACATCGTCGAGTTCGCCGGGGTTGGCGAATTTCTGGACACCCCGGTCAGGCATTTCTCCTCCGGGATGAGGGTGAGGCTCGGGTTCAGCGTGATCCGTGAGATAGATAGCCCCATCGTCCTCCTCGACGAGGTTCTGGCCGTCGGGGACCGGTCTTTCAGCCACAAGGTCTTCGACCACATCGAGAACATGCGCGTCAACGGCAAGACTCTTTTCATCGTCAGTCATCGTGCCAAGAACATCAAGAAACTCTGCTCCCGCCTGCTGGTCCTCGAGAGGGGCCGACTGGTTCACGACGGCGACGTGCGGGAGGGCGTGAGGCTCTACCGAAGCCAGAAGAACTGATCAAACGATCGGAGGGCGACCCAGCCGGGTCAGCGCCCACACGGTCGACCAGCGGATCGGGCTCCTTTCGGCCTCCTCTCTCCAGCCGCCGGCAAAACCGCGGAAGATCGCCCGCCATCGACGTATCGACCTCGACCTGGCCAGCGACAGAACCAGCCAGGACACTGGGTAGATCGGGACGAGCGGGAGAGGGAGATTCCTCCTGGCGAGCAGCACCCGATTCCGCATCGATATCCGATCTGCATCGGCATGCCTGACCGTCGTCGTGGGAGGATGGGTGACTACCACTTCCGGTTGGTATCGTACCGACCAGCCCGCATTTATGGCCCTCCAGGCGAAATCGGTCTCCTCGTGGGCGTAGAAGAACTCCCCGGGGAAGCCACCCAGAGAGGCGAATACCACTCTCCGGACCGCACATGCGCCCCCCAGGAAGGTCGTGACCGCGCCACCCTCCAGCGGGTCACCCCGCCCCAGCCGAGGGACGTGTCGTCTCTGGGTGATCCCGGTGGCCGGGTCGACGATGCGCATGGAGACCACCGCCAAGTCGGGATCGCTCTCGAACTGGTCGAGCAGGCGACCACAAGCATCCTCGCCGGCGAGGGTCGCATCGTCATCGAGAAACAGGATCACATCACCCGTCGCCATCCCAGCACCCACGTTGCGCCCCTCGGGAATGCCGAGGTTCTCGGGAAGAGCCTCGGTCAGATCCCCCGCGACCCCCGGTGGGGCCCCGTTACCGACGACAACCACCTCGGCTTCGCAGAGTGACTGGTCCCTCACCGACCGGACGGCCGCAGCAGCCTCCTTGGGACGATCCCCCATCGTCAAGATGACCGCGGACAGCTTCATTTGAAGGGACCGACGAGGAACCCGACTCCCCAGGAGACGTGGATCACTACCAAGACGACGGGCGTGAGCATTGCGGCGGTATCGCCCCGCTGAGCCAAGGTGACGACGGCCGCCAACAGAAACGCCCCGTAGGCGGCCGGCACGACCAGCGCTGCCGTCGTCTGGCCAAACATGCCCAAGACGATGGAGGCGCCGAGACCGAGGACGAAGAGCGGAGGGATCAGCTGCCGCCAGGCCAGGTGCTCGGGATGGGCCCGTGTCGTCTCCCTCCTCCACTGCCCATACTTGAAGTACTGCGAGCCCAACTCCCGAAGCGAGCCTCTCGGCTGGTACTCCGCCGACAGGTCGGGAGAGAAGAAAACGGTCCTCCCCGACTTGCGGATCCGGCTGTTCAACTCGGCGTCCTGGTTCCTGACGAACCCCTCGTCAAAGCCACTGACCTCCTCGAGAACGCTGCGCCGGAACACCCCGAGGTAGACGGTGTCGACAGGACCGGGCTCGCCGCCGATTCTGAAGCGGGCGTCCCCGGCGCCGTACACCGAGGTCGTCGCCAGGGCAACAGCTCGTTGGACCAATCCACGACCCGTCGCACGTTGGGTACCGCCGACATTCGCGGCACCGGTTTCGTCGAGCAATCGGACCGCAGTCGACACGTAGTCAAGGGGGAGCACCGATCGGGCATCACAACGGACGACGACCTCACCCGACGTCTTCGAGATGCCCTGATTGAGCGAACGTGCGGTGAGACCTTGTGGGTTCGACGACCAGTGGAAGTTCGGTGCCCGCTCTTCGAACCTATGGAGGATCTCAATCGTGCCGTCATCGCTCCCACCATCGACGACGTGGATTTCAACCTCACCCGGGTAGTCCTGTGCGACGATCGCGTCCAGCGTGGCCTCGAGAAACTCGACCTCGTTCTTGACCGGAAGGATGACCGAGACGGAAGGGACGGTCGTCACGGGAGCCTGCCCCAGTCATCACCCGCCTCGGGGTGGTCCTTCACGCCGCGGGAGGCCTGGTGGACGACTCTGCTCCCTTCGGCGACGAGACCCTCCGGTGAGCCGAATATGACCAGGACCATTCCCGCATTCTCATCTCCGCCAATCGCCTGGCCGGGAATGGCCACGGCCAGATCCCATGAGCCGTCGCCGTCGTAGTCTCCGACCGAGACCGCCTCCCCGAAGCGTGCATCGGCCTGCTTTGCGCCGGGAATCCCGCTGCTGGACTCGGACCATCGCTGAACGCTCGAAGGAACCAGCCCGCCGGCGGAACCGTACACCACCCCGACCTGGCCGGATGCCTGATTCTCACCCGGGACGCCGATTGCCAGGTCGAAGTATCCATCACCGTCGAAGTCTGCTCCGGAGAGCGCCGAGCCAAAGAGGTCGCCGTTCTCAGCGGTGCCGACGAGCCCGTCGGCGCCCTGGAAGAGGATTCGAGACCTCGTGGAGTCGAGACCCCCGGCCCACCCGTAGAGGATGTTGACGGCGCCGGCATCAACCGCCCCGCCTCGGTCGTCACCCGGTACCCCAACCGCCAGGTCGGAGAAGGAATCACCATCGAAATCCCCGATCGCCAACGCTTCGCCGAAGCGATCGCCTCGGGCAATGGCGCCGGGCACTCCCGGCGACGACTGCCACCAGATCTCGCTGCCGGCCGAGCCCAAACCCGACGAATGGCCGAAGAGAATCGTCGCCGAGCCCACATTGCGACGGCCGCCCCGATCGTCTCTGGGAGCCCCGATCGCGAGGTCACCGTGGCCATCACCGTCGAAGTCGCCGGTCACAAGCGCAGAGCCAAAGCCGTCCTTGGGGAGGGCGGCGCCGGGTACGCCTGACGAGGCCTGGGACCAGAGCTGGTCGCCACCCGAGACCAGGCCCGATGGGGCCCCATAGAGCACATGAACCTTTCCGGACCGGATGTTCTCGCCGAAGGACTTCCCGGGCACGCCCACGGCCAGATCGGCGAATCCGTCTGCATCGAAGTCACCGGTGGCGAGGGCGGCTCCAAACCGGTCTCCCTGGACCGTGTTGCCCCGGACACCGGGGAGATCCTGGTGCCATCGTTGTGAGTTGGCCTGTCTCAGGCCGTCTTCGGTTCCGTAGATCACTGCGACCGAGCCGGCGCTCTT
>Ga0302046_10002793_pt1 | contig 16144 bp, 12 predicted proteins | sample RVTome_11_FD_200261 | JGI IMG/M metagenome (GOLD analysis project Ga0302046, IMG submission 200261) | Soil microbial communities from uranium-contaminated site in the Upper Colorado River Basin, Wyoming, United States - RVT147D111 (version 2) ...
GGGCGTGTCGCGAAAGTATCCCTCCCCCCGGTAGTAGCGCATCTGCGCGGCGTCATCGGTGGCAAGCTTGTCGACCCGCCGCAAGGTGTCTCCTTGCCAGTAAGAGTCGAAATCCAAAGGACAGGCAAAACCACCCGGGGCCAGCCAACCCGGCTCGATAGTCGGCCGCGGCTGCTTGAGGATGGGACCACTGGTGACGACCAGATCCATTTCGCGCACCGCCTTCTCGGCGCTCGTGACCGGCTCCACCGTAACGCCGATGCGCTCGCTCATTTCCTCGGCAAAGCGCGCGGCAATTTCCGGCACGATGTCATACGCCTTCACCCGTGTCAGTTCGAACACACAGGCGAGCGCCTCGAGATTGCTCCGACCCTGAACGCCACACGCGACGATCCCGAGCCTGGCGCTCCCTCTCCGCGCCAGATACTTCGCCGCCACGGCGGTAGCCCCACCGGTCCGCACGGCCGTGATCCACGTGCAGTCCATGACCGCTATCGGAACGCCGGTGCCGGGATCGTTCAAGATCAAGAGGCCACTGATATAGGGTAGGCCCTTTTCCGGGTTCTCCGGATAACCGGCGACCCATTTGAGACCGCTGGCGTTGATGCGGGGAATGTATGCGGGCATGGCGTGGATGAACGCGTTCGGCCGGGGATGGATGCCTGGCTTGGGAGGCATCTCGACTCGACCGGCTCCCTTTTCTCGAAACATCTCCTCGAGCGCGTCGATGATCGCCGTCATCGGGATCGCGAGCGACTCGACGTCGCGTCGAGAGAGATAGAGAAATGTGCCGCCGGTCACGGTTCCTAGAGTATCCGCAACGGCGCGGGTTGTGCCAGGGGTAGCCGCGTCAGCACCCCCATCGGCACACACGGTGACGAGGAGATCGTCAGAAGTCTGGAAGAGAGACTATGGGGTGGTCGCAACCGAGATCTTGTTGGCTAGAAACCTCGCTTGCGTCTACGAATTCCCCTGCGGCTTCCCTTGTTCTTGGGAGGCCGTCCACCGTCGAAAGGAGGAACCCAACCAGCGTCTCCACCGCCACCGCGGCTGGGGGAAAACGAGCGTGGGGGTTTGGCCTGTGCTTCGTTCACCCGCAACGGCCTACCGGCCAACTCCTTTCCGTCGAGGGCTTCGATAGCCTTGGCGGCGTCGTCGTCGCTTTCGAACTCGACGAAAGCGAATCCGCGCATACGACCGGTCATCTTGTCGAGGGGCATCACGACGTCCTGAACTGGACCGACGGCGCTGAAGGCCTCGAGCAGTTGTTCTCGCGTCAGGTCGAAACTCAAATTACCAGCAAACACTTTGCGTGAAATGACATCCTCCTTTGGTTAGGCGAACCCTGGCCACGTGCCGTGGCTTCATCATACGGTAGCGAAAATGCTCCGTTGAGTCTTTTGGTTTGGTCACGCTGATTGGGATTTCGGCTGGATCACCCGGTTGTCAATGCTTAGGGAAGGGGTTTCAGGAAACTCGGGACAACGAGCTGAGCTCCCAGGCTAGCCGAGCCGGATTCAAGTGAAATCCGGGCGTGGTGAGTTTGCACCCGGCAATTATACTCCCGGGTTCGCAAAAGCTGCAAATATCGCGTCGTGACGGTCGGAGGCCTATGCGGTCCCGAGAGGGGCGCTCAGGCGTCTCTGCGCCGGAATGCATGCCGCGCCCGATCCACGTACGGGTAAACGTGCAACACGTCGCTCAACCTCGACTCCGCGACGAGTCCGGCAATCTTGCCCCGCACCGCGGCCACCTTGACGTCCCCTCCGTGGTCCGCGAGCTTCTTGTGTAGACCAAAGAGCGTGCTCAACCCATGAAGCGAGACGTAGTTGAGCTTCGTGCAGTCGACGATGATCTTGGAGGCTCCTGATTCGACGAGCTTTCGGAGCTCCCCCACGAATTGCTCGGCGGTGCCCCGGTCCAAGCCCCCGTCGGCGCTCAAGACGAGGACCCCGTCGTCCACGTTCTGGTAATAGAACTCCATGGTTCCCCCGGTGCCCCTGATGCTATGGCGGTCAGGGGCAGGAGAGCAAGTCGCGATCCCGCGGTCCCGGTGGGCGTAAGCGGTTCCCGACTGAGCGATTCTGAGCTTGACCGGCCTCTGCCAAGGGCAGTAGCCTGGCTCGATTTCGATAACGAGAGGAGAACCCGTTTCCATGCACCGTGTCATGCTCTTAGAATTCACGCTACTCGTAGCTCTCGCCTCGAACGCGCTCGCTCAAGACGAGCCGGATTACGGCGCCATCTATCGGATCAAGCAAGAGGCGTTCGAAAAGTCTCAGCTTGCGGACACGCTTTTCTACTTGACCGATGTCCATGGTCCGCGCCTGACCGGCTCCCCGGGTTACAAAGCCGCCGCCGAATGGGCGATCGATAAGCTTCGGGCCTGGGGCCTCACCGACCCGCGGCTCGAAACGTGGGGCCAGTTCGGTCGGGGTTGGTCGTACTCACGGCTCTCCATTCACATGCTCGAGCCGGTGGCGACACCGCTTCACGGTGTGCCCATCGCGTGGTGCTCGGGAACCGACGGGCCCGTCACCGCCGAAACCGTCGCCGCTCCCTTCGAATCCGTCCGGCGCGCGGACCCCGATGAGCTCGCGACCGCCATCGAAAACTACGCCAAAGAGAATCGGGGAAAGCTGAAAGGCAAGATTGTCTTGATCAGCCCCCTCATCGAGCTCGAGCCACCGACCGAACCGGCGACGGATCGACTCGATGCCGCGGAGCTCGAGAGTCTCTCCGAGGCGCCCGAGCCCATGGCCCTCCCGCCCTTCGAGTGGCCGATGAAAGAAATGCCGAGCGACCCCGCGGTGATCGATCGCCTCTATGAAGAGGCGCCGGTCACGCTGTCGAGCACCTACTGGACATACGTCCGTGAAATAAGACAGAGGCTCACCGCATTCCTTCTCGATGAGGGTGTGACGGCGGTGGTGATGGCGGATTCCCGCGGCGACGGTGCCATTCTCTTTGCGGAGGGCTCATCGGCCTACAAACCAGAGGCTCCCGTCCCGCCACCCACCCTCATGATCGAGCCCGAGCAATACAACCGCATCGTTCGTTTGGTCAAGAAGAGCTTTCCGGTTCGGCTGGAGATCGATCTGGCCGCTCGTTTTCATGACGAATCTCTCGATGGCACCAACGTCATCGCCGAGATTCCGGGCGGCCGTAGGAGCGACGAGATCGTCATGATGGGCGCCCATTTCGACTCCTGGCACGCGGGCACGGGAGCCACCGACAACGCCGCGGGCAGCGCGGTCGTCCTGGAGGTCGCGCGGATTCTGAGAACCCTTTCCTTGCCCATGGACCGAACTGTCCGACTCGCGCTTTGGGATGGTGAGGAGCAGGGACTCTACGGATCGCGCGCCTACGTCAAGAACCAGTTCGCCGATCCCATCACGATGGAGCTCAAACCCGAGCACGGCAAGCTGGCTGCCTACTTCAACCTCGACAACGGAAGCGGCAAGATACGAGGGATCTACCTACAGAAGAACGATCTCGTTCGCCCGATCTTCAAAGCCTGGCTCGCGCCCTTCGCCGATTTGGGTGCGAGCACGATTGCCATCCGCAACACCACCGGCACCGACCATCAGTCGTTCGACGAGGTCGGCCTCCCCGGGTTCCAGTTCATCCAGGATCCGCTCGACTACGAATCGCGCACGCATCATTCTCACATCGACGTCTACGACCACATTGCGACGAGCGATCTGATGCAGGCAGCGGCTATCCTGGCTTCGTTCGTCTATCACGCCGCCAACCGGGAGGAGATGCTTCCGCGAAAGCCCTTACCCAAACCCCTAGTGATCCATGGACCGACCGATCATTAGCTGATTACGGGAAGTGGAGAAACGAAGAAGAGAAAATCAGCAACCAGGCAGGGTTTCGACGAGGAGCCTTCCAGCGGCGAGACTACGTAGCTCTTCCGCAAGCTCGAGCGTTCTGAGAATCGCCTTGCGCGCCAGCTCCTGATCACCGGCTTTGGCGGTGTAGTGGGGCAGGAGGCGCTTTCCCCATTCGTGGTGGCGTTTCTCGTCGGGCTGTATCCGCTCGGTGTACATCTTGGCGGTGGCGGTGTCACCCACTTCTTCACAAAAGGCGATGAAGAGCTGGTTCGATTTGTACCCGATGGCTTCTCGCGTGAACTGCGCGGCGGCGATCCGCTCCCCGGTCGTGGTCAAGGTCTCGAGATACTGGAAGAGCTTGCTGAACGGCGTCACCGCATCTTGCCCGGCGCGATCGTTACCAAGCTCTCGCAACCTTTCCGTGATCAGCTGATAATGCCGCGCCTCGTCCCCCGCCTGTTGCGCGAAGGCGATCTTGGCCTCGAGCTCCGGCGTGGAGCTCACCCAGCGGGCGGCGATCTCCGTGGCCTCGAGCTCCGCGCGTAAGGCACCGTGAAGGAGCGTGGCGATATCCGCCTTGCCAGCCGATTCAGCGATACGAGCCAGGGCGGCATCCCGGGTGGAAAGAATCTGCCACAGCGTGGCGTCCATTTCCTTGACGAAGGTTTCCCCGTCCATACGCCTAGACTAACACGTTTTTCTGGGGAACGACCCCGTGGGGATTCACAGTTTGCTAGAAAAACCCTCGATCCATTCGTAGGCCCGCCCGCCTCCAGGTTCCCCCTCGGTCCCTCACCAACACGCCCCAAAGACGGACTCCAGCCAAGGAACCGGGCCCGGCAACCGTGACTTCGACGAGACATACCTCCAGCTTCTGAAACAGACGGACACGCCGCATGTCGGGGTCCAGACCGACCTGGGTCAAGTCCGCCGCGGCCGCCTCGAGCGCGTCGAGCACCCGGCCGTCCAGGCTAATGACCGCGTCGGGTTGGCGGCCCACCCGGACGCGAGCGGTATGCCCTTCCAGCCCTCGAGCTTCGAACGCCATCGACCCGTTCAGGTCGAGCCGGATCTGTTCTATCGCCAACCGGTTCCCCGCCTCTTCGAAACCGGCCCGCGCCGCGTACTCCATCCCCGTCATTCGGTGAAACAGGGCCGCCCCGACCTGCCAATGCATCACGAACCTAGCCAGGATGAGCGTCACCGGCAGGAGAAGCAGCAACATCAGCAGCACGACCACCAGGGCGCTGCCCCTTTCACCCTGCATCAGCTCCCGACCCGGTTTCTTCTCCATGCTTGTAACCTCACACGCGGCCGGCCCGCGGCGTTCCCGTCCACGCCCTCGACCGCACCGACCACGTTCACGATGTGACGGGAGCTCTTCGCCCGATCCAAGTCGAACTTCAACACCAGATCCTTCTCGCGCGCGCCCAAGTAAAGGAACCCCATGTTGTCGAACGCCAGAAAGTCCAGTGTTTCCGGAAGCAACAATGTGGGAAGGCGGATCGAGCTAGTCATCGATGCCGCTCTGTTGGCTTCTTGCGCACGATCCTGCGAGCGGCCTTCCATCGTCTCCTCGGCAAAATCGCTCAGACTAAAGACGCGGAGAGGCTCGATCGAGGGATCGGAAAGCCACCTGGAGTCGAGCTCGAAGACCACCGTGTCCCCCAAGCGCTCGCGGATGAGAACGAAAAGGCTCCCCGAGAAGGAATCCGCCGCCAGAGACACGGCCTGCCCGGGCAAACTGCCTACCAACTCCGGTTCTTGTGGCTCATTGGCCTCATCGAAAGCGATCCTCCAGATAAGGCTCTCGTTCGCCTTGTCGAGAAGGAAGTGGAGAGCTCCGTTGGCGCCGAGGACGATTGTCCTAGGACTCCCACTGACCTCGGTGATCATCTCCGGACCCGAAGCCTTCCCGATCTCGTCGAATCGAAAGCGGAAGATCGCGCCCTTCTCTTGGCTCGTGATGTAGAGCGCATCGTCCAAAGCGAATGCGATACCCCCGATCTGCGCTAACGCTTCGGTTCCCTCGAATACCTCGACCCGAGACTCGGGAGAGAGGGCTCCGTACTCGTCGGGGAAAATTCGGGCGAGATAACCAACCCGCAGCCCGGACGCGGCGAGAAACAACGAGCCCGCCAGCGGGCCCTTCTCCGGTCCGAAACACAGCGCGATGGGAGCCCGGACGTCCTCGAGCCAAGTGACGTTGTCGGTCCGAGTATCCAGGAACCTTCCTTCGGCCATGAACGTGTAAAGGTAAGGTCGATCTCGCGACGCATCCCTCCCCGAAGACAAGATCACGCCCCAGTCCGCGAAAGGTTTGGTGGCGACGCCATTCGGCTCCTCGATGGGGGCGAAGTATCTGGTCAAACGGAGACCGTAGCCCGGCTCGGCGAAATCGACGCTGGCTGACTGTGGATCGAACGCAACCACCGTGACCAGTGTCCTTTCGTCCATCGGCAGAGGGCCGATGGAGAACTTCATCGTCACGCGAACCGAGGCTAGCAAAGTCGTGCGCTCCACGCTTTCATCGGAAAGCGAGCGCCCTTCGGCATCGAGGTACTCGAACCGAAGCGAGAGGACGTTCCGGGCGAGAACGCGGGGCGGGCGATCGAAGGAGTGCTTCTTCAATAGGCCTTCCTGTCCTTCCGGAGCTGGGTCGACTGAATAACCGATCTCCGAAAGCTTCACCGCGCGGGCGCCACGACCAGGTGAATAGGAGTTGACCAGATGCCCGTCCGCCGTTTCCATCGACCGAAAAGCCACTGTCTCGTCAGTCACCTCGGTGATCTCGGCTCGCTCGGAGACGCCGCCCACCTGAGTCAGCAAGACCTTGTCACCCGTACGAAACTGGGTGGCCTCGCTCACCGGAACAGGCTCTTCGCTCGCGAACAGCTCGCGATCGAGAGACGCCGCGAAGCCGTCGAGGCTCGATCGGATGGTGATCCCGTCGCGTGATCCAGTCCCGCCCTGGAGATAAGGCAGTACCGCTTGCACTCCCTCGCCCAACCCGTAGCTGGCCCGCGTCAACTCCAGCACGATGTCGTCGAAGGCCTGCGTGGCTGCCAGGCTCTTCTCGGCTATCTCCGACTCGCGCTCGTAGACCGCGACCATCATCTGTACCGTACGGAAAACGACTCCCATCGCGACCAGCGTGATGGCGAGGCTCACCAGGACCTCGATGAACGAGAATCCTCCCTGGCCAAGGTGGAAGAATGTTGATCTGGAGTAACTTACAGGCGACAACACAGGCACGCGGCTAGGTTTGGACCTCTCCTCGATCTATAGTATCAGCACCGGGGAATGGTTCCCGGCGGGATTCCGGCAGGACTCCGGCGCGGTTCGGATTAGGAAAGACGAGCGTGACACGATACGTCGGCGCCATCGATCAAGGAACGACCAGCACCCGCTTCATGATCTTCGATCGCAACGCCGATGTCGTTGCATCGGCTCAGAAAGAGCATCAGCAGATCTATCCCAAGCCCGGCTGGGTCGAGCACGATCCGATGGAGATCTGGGAGCGCACGCAGGAAGTCATCCGCGGAGCCATGGAATCGGCCGGCGTCCAGGCCAAAGACCTCGCCGCCATCGGCATCACCAACCAGCGCGAGACCACACTCGTCTGGAACCAGAAGACCGGTGAGCCTTACCATCGGGCGATCGTCTGGCAGGACACGCGCACCAGCCGCATCTGCCATGAGCTTGCGGAAGAAGGTGGCAAGGACCGCTTCCGCCAAAAGACCGGCCTCCCCTTGAGCACTTACTTCTCGGGACCGAAGCTCGCGTGGCTTCTCGAGAACGTCGGCGGCCTCCGCGAGGCCGCTGAGCGAGGCGAGGCCGTCTTCGGGAACGTCGACACCTGGCTCATCTGGCAGCTCACCGGTGGTACGAGGGGCGGCGCGCACGTGACCGACGTCACCAACGCCAGTCGCACCATGCTCATGGATCTCGAAAGTCTCGATTGGGACGAGGACATCCTCGAAGTGCTGGGGATCCCTCGTCGGATGCTTCCCGCGATCCGGCCTTCGAGTGATCCCGGTCTCTACGGAAAAACCCTCGCCGATGGACCGCTGGGAGGCGCCGTCCCCATCTGTGGCGATCTCGGCGATCAACAAGCCGCGCTTTACGGCCAGGCATGCTACGAGGTCGGCGACGCGAAGAACACCTACGGCACCGGCTGTTTCCTACTCCTCAACACCGGAGCCGAGGCGGTTGCCTCGAAGAGCGGTCTCATCACGACGGTCGGATACCAGATCGGCGACCGACCGGCGGTGTACGCGCTCGAAGGCTCGATCGCGATCGCGGGCGCTCTTATCCAATGGCTCCGAGACAATCTGGGCCTCATCGAGAAATCCTCGGATATCGAGGGGCTCGCCGCGTCCGTCGAAGACAGCGGCGGCATCTATATCGTCCCCGCGTTCTCCGGACTCTTCGCCCCCTACTGGCGGACCGACGCCCGGGGCGTCATCGTCGGCCTCACGCGCTATATCCACAAAGGACACATCGCTCGCGCCGCGGTCGAGGCCACCGCCTACCAGAGCCGCGAGGTACTCGAGGCCATGCGCAAGGACTCCCGCGTCGAGCTCAAGGAGCTCAAGGTCGACGGCGGGATGGTCGTCAACGATCAGCTCATGCTTTTCCAGGCGGATATTCTGGGCGTTCCCGTCGTCCGACCCAAGGTCAACGAAACCACGGCGCTCGGCGCCGCGTATGCCGCCGGGCTCGCGGTCGGCTTCTGGAACAACGAATCCGAGCTCCGCGCCAATTGGGCGGAAGACAAGGTGTGGCAGCCCCAAATGGAAGAGGAAGAGCGCGAGAGGCTCTATCAGGGCTGGCTCAAAGCCGTCGAGCGCACGTTCGACTGGGTGGAATAGAAAAGGAGATCTACGGATGGGAGGACAAGCGATTCTAGCAATCGGTCCTTTTGCCTTCGGCCTGGTCATCGGCTGGGTGACCTATAGGACTTTGAGACACCGTGAGGGCTCGAGCTCCATCTCGGACATCGCAACCGTCATTGGCGCCGTGGGAGGCGGTGTGGTGACGACACTCTTCCAGAACGAGACCACCTTCGCGTGGTACTCGGTCGGGCTTGCGGTGGGGTTCTTCCTCTTCTATGTCCTGGGCATTCTCATCGGCACGCCGACTGCGAAGCAGCAGGGGAAATCCGCCGCACTGCTGCTCTAGCCGCTTCACCTGTCAGTCGACCGCGACGGACCCGCCATGCGATAATAACAAGGTTCCGCGTATTCAAGGCTCTGCAACGGGGCGTGGCCGGGCGTCGTGGCGGCGTAACATCTCCAGCAGCGAACGCCACCATCGATGGATGTCGGCGCGCTCTGCGAGCTCCTGCAAGTCCTCGATCGGAGGAAGAATGAAGCATCATTTCGCGTGGACGCGGAGCGTCCAGAGTCTCGTCGCTCCGGTGGCCTGCGCGCTGCTCGGTCTCACCGCGTGCTCGGAACCCAAGGGCCCCGATGTGCTCGTGATCGTCGTCGACACGCTACGGGCCGACCGGGTGGGCGCCTACGGGGCCGCGCGCGATACGACTCCGAAGCTCGACGCCCTTGCCCAGGACGGCATCCTCTTCGAGGAGACCTGTGCCCAGGCGCCGCGTACCTGGCAGTCGTTCGTGAGTATTCTCACTGGGCTCTACCCGCCGCGCCACGGAGTGCGCTTCATCCATGACGAGCCCCTCGCGGCCGGCATCGCGCATCTCGGAAGCATACTCGGCGAGGCCGGGTATGACACCGCTTCTTTCGATCCGATCCCGTTCGTGCGCGGCATGACTGGCGGCCGCGGCTTCGGTCTCTACCTCGACGCCAAGGCTGCCGGACGCTGGGTGCAGGACATCGAGCTCGCGGGCGCGGTGGAAAAATGGCTGGGACAGGAACGTGACCGCCCTGCATTCGCCTTCGTGCGTCTGCACGGCCCGCACTGGCCGTACAAGAGCGACCCGGAGATCCTTGCTTCCTTCGGGGAGGAGGAGTACGCGCAGGATAGTCACCGGTTCCTCAAGGGCGACTACGGTATCGACGTCGTCGAACCCGGCCAGGGCTTCACGTTGACCGACGCCGAGGCGTACCGCGAGAGGCTCTTCGACATGAACTACACTGAACGCGAGCTCGATCACATGTCTCTCCACTACGACGCCTCGGTGCGCACGACCGATGCCGTCGTCGGGCACGTGCTCGACTGGCTCCGGGAAACAGGCCGCCTGGACTCGACGCTGGTCGTCATCACGTCCGATCACGGTGAGAGTCTGGGCGAGCGAGGCTATCTCCAGCACGGCCCCCGGGTCGACTACACCGTGATGCGCGTCCCTCTCATCGTTCGCTTCCCCGCCGACGCGGCCCACGGCCGCCCCGGCCTGCGAGTCGGCCAGCTCGTGCGCTCCGTGGACATCGCGCCAACCGTGCTCGAGATGCTCGGCATCGAGCCACCGGCCCGCTTCGACGGTGTCAGCCTGTTGAGCGTCGTCGACGACGGCGCCGAGCTCGGGCTGACCTGCTACGGCGAGAGCGGTCGCGAGTTCATGGGTGTCGATCCCGAGCTCGCGCTTCCGGGAATTGCCGGCAAGCAGCGCATGCTGCGCTCGCAACGATGGAAGATCATCTACCGCCACGACGGCAAGACGCCCATCTTCCGGCTCTACGATCTCGTCGAAGACCCGCACGAGGAGCGCGACGTCGGGGCGGAGCACCCGGAAGAGCTGGCGGAATTGAAGGCGGAGCTGGAGTCGCTCATGGCCGGCGACCAGGGCTCCGATGAAGCCGAGACGCCGCTGACGCCCGAGCAGATCGAGCAGCTCCGAACACTAGGTTACGTGCAATAGCGCCCTCGCTCCACGCTCTTACTGAGCCCACCCGAACAACCGTGCCTAGCGTGACCGTCGCTTGCGCTTCTTCGCGCGTGAAGCCCGGGATCCGGAACGGTGGGCTCGCCGGTGGTACGCTTTGACGGCCTTGGCAAAGGCGTCGTAGACCCGGCGGTTTCCTGTGTAAGCAGGAAGCATGCGCTCCGGGTGGAATTGCAGGCCCACCTGGAACGGATGCGACGGCGTGAAGACCGCCTCGACGAGCCCGTCGAGAGAATAGGCCATCGGTTCGAGACGCTTCGCCACTTTCTTGATCCCCTGATGGTGGTAGCTATTGACGTCGAGCTCGTCGAGCCCGTACCAGTCGTGGAGCGGCGTTCCTTCGAGGACACGCACAGGGTGACGGTAGCCGTCATAGTTCTCCATATCCACGTGTCTGAGCGTGGAGTTTTTCTCCCTCATGACGTCCGCGTGCAACGTGCCGCCCTGGATCACGTTGAGGAGCTGGATGCCGCGGCAAATCCCCAGAATGGGAACGCCCCGCTTGAGCGCCCGGCGGCAGAACCGGAACTCGTAGTTGTCCTTCAACTCGTCGAGCTCATCGAGCTCGGTAGGGGGGCTGTCGCCTTTGTAGTAGCGGGGATCGATGTCGCCGCCCTCGACCATCAAGAGTCCCGCCATCCTCTCCGCATAGCCGGTCAAATGACGCTCCGCTTCTTCGGGAATGGGCACGATCACCGGTTGGAGGCCCTCACTCATGATGAGCGACACGTGGGCCTCCGAGACCCAGTTCACCCACTTGTTCTTCCGCAGGAAACGCCGGCTGACCACCACCACGCGGGGCTTCATTTTCGCCGCCTCTTCCGGGACGTCCGTCGTCTGCTGCGGGATTTCTGATCCCTCTCCCGCGCGAGGACCTTGAGCGCTCTCACGAGCTTGATGTCCTTCGCCCGCCCCTGAGAAGCCACACGGATGTGCCGGTCGTCCATCCCCACTTTGTTGGAGCAGTCCCGAACGTAAAAGTGGAACCGCTCTAAGAGCTGCATCTGGAGCTCCGCGGCGGTTTCGCGCCGCTCTCGATCCGCATCAGCACGAAATTCGCCTCGGTGGGATAGACGTGGAAACCAGGAATCCTCTCGAGCTGCGCCACGAGCCAGCGCATCTCCGCGATGAGCCGCCGCCGGGCCACGTGATAGGCGCGATCCGTGGGCGGGAGGAGGCTCAAGAAGTATTCGGCCAGGCTGTTGATGTTCCATACCGGGATCACCCGGCGAAGGTGTTTTTGGAATGCGCTCATTGGCCGTGTAGCAATAGCCGAGGCGCAGGCCCGGCACGCCACAGTGCTTGCTCATGCTCCGCACGATGAGAAGATTCTCGAAGTCATCGGAGTGTGCTAGCAGGCTGGGCACCGGATCGCCCGCGAAATCAATGAACGACTCGTCCACGATCACGAGCGACAGCTTACGCGCGTGCTCCAGGAACCGGAGCATCTGCTTCAAGGGAATGAATTGCCCCGTAGGGTTTCCCGGATTGATCACGAGCGCCGAGGACAGGCCCTCTTCTTCGATCCACGGAAGGTACGCATCCAGATCCAACTGGTAGTCTTTCTTGGGATCGAGCCAGTAGAGGTGCGCCGCCCGGTGACTCCGGAGCTTTTCCAAGTACTCGGAGAACGTCGGTACCGGAATGCCGATGTTCTTGATCAGCGTCTCTTCAATGAAAGCGATGAGCTCGGAGGCGCCGTTGCCGATGATGAGCCTCGCCGGATCCAGGTGCAGGACCTTGGCCAGGTGTTCCTGACTCAGCCGGGGCTGGCTGGACGGATACGACTTGATGAGAAGCGGCAGGTTCTTTGCTAAGTCCCGCATCATGGCGGGCGTCGGATAGTAAGGATTGGCGATGTAGCAGAAATTGATGATGCGCTTGGCTGCCTTGTGTCCCACCATCTCCACCAGCGACGGGGAGTGGGACGTCTCGTAGAAAAGATGACGTTTGAGAGTCAGATCCATGTTCCAGCACCTTGGATGCGGCCCCCCGCGCCCCCGAGCGGAATCTTACAACATCCGTGGATCTAGGTTCGGCGAATGGGGAAATCGGCGGTAAGATCCCCCGATTTCGAGGGAAACGAATCTTGCGCCAATCCGCCTGGACCACCGCCGGCCCCGCGACACTGGGACCTCTCATCGCGCTCATCGCCTTCTCGCTCGAGGGATTCGGCGAATGGTCCCCCGCTTCGTGGCTCTTTCTCGGGATCGTTTTCTGGGCCTCGATGGTTAGCGTAGGCGGAGTCCTCGCGACGCGCAGCTCGGTGGCCGGCCGCTCCTTGTCCACATTAGGTCTTCTCGCTTCGCTCACGCATTCTGTGCTACGGCTGCCCCACTCCCCCGCTCTCACTCTGACCGCGCTTCTTGCGGGCGGACTGCTGGTGGCCAGTTTGTGGATGCTTCCGGCTCTAAGCACCCCCCGCTTGTCACGACGGCGCGTGCGGGAGCTGACCGCCGCGCGCGTGCAGATCTCGGCGCTTCTATCGCTCATCACGACGTCCTTGGTCCTCCTCGCGGGAATGACGTCTTCATCCCTGGCCGTGGGAGCGGCGTTTGCGTCGCTCGCGCCCTTTGCCGGCTTCACCATTGCTTGGATGCGCAGAGAGAAACGGCGAGGGAGCGGGCGATGGAAATGGCTCCTTGGCGTCGCTGGGCTCACCGCCCTCGGGATAGCGCTCTTCGGGCACGAACCGGGGCGCGTTCTCGTCATGACTGGCGCCGTTCCTTTCACGGCGCTCCTTCTCGTGCCCAGCCGGGAAGCGCGCGCTCTCGAGCGCTGGTCGTGGTGGCAGCCTCTGGTCGAGCACCCGGCACGTCTCCTGGTGGGGACCTTTCTTGCTCTCTGTCTTCTCGGCACGCTGCTTCTATCGCTTCCCCACAGCGCAACCACTGGAGAGAGCATCGGGGTCATCGACGCCGCCTTCACCGCGGTGAGCGCGGTGTGCGTGACCGGGCTCGTCGTGCTCGATACACCCCGCGACTTCAGTGTGATCGGCGAAGCGATCATTCTCCTTCTGCTCCAGTTCGGAGGCCTCGGGATCATGACCTTCTCCACCGCGGCCTTCGCCGTCCTGGGAAGACGACTGAGCCTTCGGCACGAGGGTGCCGTGGCGGGGTTAGTGAGTCATGAGGATCGGGGCAGCCTGTTCCTCGCGCTGCGACGAGTGCTCGTCATCACATTTGTCGCCGAAGGAGTGGGTGCGGCGGTCTTGACCGGGCTCTTTTTTTCCGAGGGGGACAGTGTCTGGCAAGCGGCATGGCGTGGCGTTTTCACCGCCGTCTCCGCGTTCTGCAACGCCGGCTTCGCCCTCCAGAGCGACAGCCTCGTTCCGTACCGCGAGAGTGCAGGCATCCTTCAAGTCGTCGCCGTCCTCATCATTCTGGGAGGGCTGTCTCCGGCGACGGTGGCGGCACTGCCGAGGCTGGCGCGCGGTCAAAGCGTCCCGCTGCACGTCAAGCTGGCTCTCGCCGCTTCCGTTTTCCTGCTCGTCACCGGCGCGATCTGGGTCTTGGCTCTCGAGTGGACGAACACGCTGAGGGAGCTCTCCTTCTGGGATCGCCTGCACAACGCTTGGTTCCAATCGGTCACGCTCCGTACCGCGGGGTTCAACTCGATCGATATCGCCTCCACACACTCGGCGACCATCACCTTGATGATCGCCTTCATGTTCATCGGCGGAAGCCCGGGAGGCACCGCGGGAGGTGTCAAGACGACCACCGCGGCGATTCTCATTCTCGCGGTGATCTCCGCGATCCGCGGACGATGGGTGGCGACCGCCTTCGGGCGGCGCATCCCCCACCCATCGGTCTACAAGGCGGCATCCATCGTGACGCTCGGAGCCCTGAGCTTGACGCTGGGACTCATGGCCCTTCAGCTGACCCAGCGAATGTCTGGTACAGTCGCACTGTTCGAGGTGGCCTCGGCGCTGGGAACGGTGGGGCTTTCCATCGGAGGGACCCAAGCGCTCGACGGCGTCGGCAAGCTCATCATCATCGCCTGTATGTTCGCGGGTCGAGTCGGCCCATTGAGCCTGTTTCTCTTCCTGAGAGGCCGACACAGCGAGACCGGTTGGAGATTCGTGGAAGAAGAAGTGGAGGTCGGCTGAGGCCGTCCGGGAGGGCTCATGAAGAAGCAGGTCATCGTCATCGGGCTGGGACAATTCGGCCACTCCCTTGCCAAGGCGCTCGCCGGGCGGGGCATCGACGTGCTGGCCGTCGACCGAAGGGAGGATCGGGTTCGAGCAGTAGCCGATTTCGTGGCGGAAGCGGTGGTCTTCGACGCGACCGACAACGAGGCTCTCGCCCGCACGTCCCCGGAGAGACGTGACCTCGCGGTCTGCGCCATCGGGGACGAATCGAAGGAGTCTTCGATCATCTGCACCGCACTCTTGCGGCAGATGGGGTCGCCGCGCGTGATCGCGCGTTCCAACGACGAGGTCCATAGCCGCATCTTGCGACTGGTGGGAGCCCACGAGGTCGTGAACCCCGAGCTCGAGTTCGGCGAGCGATTGGCGAATCACCTGGTCTACCGCCAGGTGCTGGGAGAGCTTCCCCTGGGAGACGACCTCGTCATGACGCAGATGAGCCCGCCCCGCGGTCTCTTCGGAAAAGCGTTGTCCGAGATACACCTTCCTCGGCGCTACGGCATCACCGTAGTCGCCATTCGCCGGGGCAAGAAAACCATCCTTCTTCCCGAACCGAACGAAACAGTGCGGGAGGAGGACACCATCGTCGTGGTCTCCCGTGAAGGCGCGGTGGCCCGTCTGGTGGAGGAGAACGAATGATTGCGGTGAGACGGGAGCTCCAGCTCGGACTGGGCGCGCTCATGCTCTTCGAGGTCGTCCTGTGCTTTGGGGCCATTGCGCTTTTCTCTCGCATGGCGCCGGCCATCGAGCGCATCTTGCAAGAAAATGTGTACTCCATCGAGGCGGCCGAGGAGATGCTGGTCGTGCTCGCTCTCACCGCGGACGGCCCGGCCGGAGATGATTTGCGGCGACGCTTCCAGGACGCGCTCCAAGCCGCCCGCGACAATACAACCGAGGACGAAGAGGTGCCGGTGCTGAACGAGATCGAGCGCAACGCCTCCCGCGTCCTCAACGGGGACCGGACCGCCCTCGCGGCGACGGTCGAACCCCTCCGGCGCCTGGTTCAGATCAATCGGGACGCCATGAGACGTACTCATCAGGAAGCCCGGCGACTCGGTATTGCCGGCGCCTGGGCCGTCGTCATCCTCGCGGTGGCCGCATTCGCGGTCAGCTTCGTCGTCACCCAGCGCGTGCGTAGTCGCATCCTGGCTCCGCTCGATGAGCTCCAAGCCGTGCTGCGATCGACGCGCGAGGGAGACTCATTCCGCCGCTGCCAGTTGCGCGATGCCCCCGACGAGCTGAGGGAGGCGATGCGAAGCATCAACGATCTGCTCGACTCTCGCTTCCCTACCGCGGAGGAGC